>Ga0193752_1000046_pt1 | contig 190850 bp, 129 predicted proteins | sample H1c1metaG_FD_144924 | JGI IMG/M metagenome (GOLD analysis project Ga0193752, IMG submission 144924) | Soil microbial communities from a riparian zone of the East river system, Colorado, United States - H1c1 | ecosystem: Environmental > Terrestrial > Soil > Riparian zone | place: USA: East...
GGAGGTAAAGGCTACTGGGAATAATGCAGATGGAGCCTTTGATTGTATAAGTAAGCAAGGCACAGATACGCATCCGCACAAAGCTAAGCCGCATATCTGCGCCAGTGAGGATCAACAGCATGATAAGCCACCAAAACAATCAAAACAATGCCAACCCAAACAAGCCTCGTGCTTTTATTAATGTCATATTTTTTGATGAACAATTTAAGGCTGTGGATTACCGGATAAGCATGGTTGGCAGCAATAGTATTGTTAAACATGATCATTACAACGATCTACAAAATTTAACAGCACCAAAAAATGGTTTTGTGTATATTTACTGTAGCAATGAAAGCCCAGTTGATGTGTTCTTTGATAATGTGCAAGTGGTTCATACTAGAGGATCTATTTTGGAAGAAACTCATTATTATCCTTTTGGATTGATAATGGCTGGAATATCTTCTAAGGCTGCAGGTTCTTTAACAAATAATTACCAATATAATGGAAAGGAAAAACAAAGCAATGAGTTTAGTGATGGGAGTGGCTTAGATTTAGTGGATTATGGAGCTAGATTTTATGATGCACAGATAGGACGCTGGCATAATTTAGATCCTATTGCCGATAAATATGAATTACTAAGTCCATTTGTTTATGTAGCTAATAATCCTATTAAGTATCTTGATCCAGATGGAAAAATAATAAAAGATAAAGATGGCAATGTCGTATTTGCTCCCTTCGGTAAACCTGTAACGCAATGGCATGGAACTGGAAAAGATGCAAGGATGGGGCTTGTTCAATATGGATATATTTTTGCAGATGATGGTACTAAAATAATAGCGGCAAAAAATATGTTAAAATCCGAAAAGGGTTGGGATACAAATTGTCATGGAACAACATTTGCCGAAGGACAATATTGGATTAATGACGATCAAGTAAAAGTTTTATTGAAAAAAGATGGATATGTTCCAGTAGGGCTTGACGAAGCAATAAAAAAGGGTGATGTAGTTGTATATGTTCAAGATGATAGTGCAGATCCAAAAGTAGAAGATTCTAAACGAGTTGTAAGTGAAAAAAATGATATTTTCGAAAATATTTTGGTTTATGGACAGGGTGGGCTTGATGTGGAAAATAGTACTGATAAAATATATGAGGCATGGATTAGTCATGTAACGGGTGAAACAAATCCATATATATTTAGAAAAAGTACTCCTGAAAAGCCAGGCATAACTAAGGAGGAGGCAACGAAAATGATAGAAAATGCCCAACAGGATTATAATAAACTAATAGAATTAATTAGAAAGCTTATTCAAAAAGGAGTGCCATATAAAGTACGGTAAAAAATTGTAATGATGCTACACAGAAGTATTATATGTTTCTGCTTGATAATTTTCTCATTTGTCAAGCCAACTTTTTCACAGAAAGGAGATTCGCTGAAACTCGGTATGAAATTAAGCGATATAGGATTAAAGTATAATGAAACGGAACGAATGGCAATGATAATTAGTCATGGTACTATGGTAAATGGTTATAAATATAAGTATAACAAAGTGGATTATACTATTGGAGTTGATCCGCAGAGTTCAATTGTTTTTATTTCTACAGAAGACAGTGATTTCATGATTGACAGCATAAAATATCTTAAAATTAAATTCAGTAAATTAAAAGAAAAGCAAAAAAGTAGTTTGATATACGAGTATCCTTTTGCACACTATGTCCCAATAAATAACGACTGGTATTTAGCTTTTTCGACTAAAGACTCCATAAAAAAAGGTCGCAGAGTGACTATAAAAGATAATGCAAAGCCAATCTTTCTTTTTAAACGGAAAGACCTAAATATGAGTAAACTTCAAGTTAATAAAAAGCCAACTCGGAAAGGAAAGATGCCTGGTTTTTAGATACTCTTTCATTAAATGTTATTTTAACAAATTCATATAGTAAGTGTAAGAGAAAAAGAGGTTGCACTGGTTTTAAGAACAAATTTTAAAAATCATAGGATAGTTAAAATCCGGTAAAAAGGTCTCGAAAAGAAATACTCCGACAAAGACATTCGCCAAACCAAAAGAACAATTGCGATTTCTTTTGTAATACCCTTTGATGGAATCGCAATACTTCTTTTGCCCTGCGGGGTTGCTTCGCAAGTTTGTCATAGTCTTTGTAGCTCCATATTTCTTTGCTCGGGAAACTCCCGTGTCTGAAAAGAAACTGTACCTACACTCTCTTACCCATACTTCGCTTTGGCTTGGTTACGTTTGTGCCAGGCTTTTGTATTTCATCAAGGGAATGTGCCCCTTACCACGATCCTACTCACAACCATTCCACTTCATTCATACAAGCTATACATACTCACTTCACCATGCCCCTCCCACTGGCGCAGATATGCGGCCGAGCAAATGAGCGATGGCGTATCTGTGCCAATAAAAGCTTCTCAAATATAAAAGCACCCGCTCTTTTTGTATATTGGAGTTTATGAGCAAAAAAGTATAAGTTCAGTGATAATTGCAAACTGTATTTTGTAAGTTTTTCGGTTACTAACTGGATAGATCTGTTTATACGAAAAGAGTATAAAGAGATATTACCGGACAGTATCGGTTATTGGTTTTGTTAATAATCCTGAAGACTGGAAATATAGTAGTGCACAGATTATAATGGAGGTAAAGGCTTACTGGGAATAATGCAGATGGAGCCTTTGATTGTATAAGTAAGCAAGGCACAGATACGCATCCGCACAAAGCTAAGCCGCATATCTGCGCCAGTGAGTATAATTCTCTGCTCCCCAATACCCGGAAGCCCTCAAAAAGGGGCTTCTTAGTTTGGTGGGGTTTCCCTTTGTCAATTAATACCCTGTGGATTCTGTAGTTGATTTAATTCAATTTTACCTATCTTAAATTTCCAATGAGCATTCTTATCATCATCATTTTTGTTTTGGGCTATATCGCCATTGCCTTTGAGCACCCGCTCAGGATCAATAAGGCTGCTTCGGCTCTTATTACGGGCGTGTTGTGCTGGACGATCTATATGCTGCAAAGCGGCTCAGGTCATGAAGTAGGCGACGAACTGCTGCATCATCTGGGCGGCATAGCTTCTATTCTTTTCTTTTTGCTTGGTGCCATGACAATTGTGGAGTTGATCGACTCCCATGATGGTTTTGATATCATCACGCAAAAAATAAAAACCACAAGCAAACAGAAACTGCTGCTGATCATCGCTACGCTTACTTTTTTCTTATCGGCCTTGCTTGATAACCTCACCACAGCTATCGTGATGACTTCCCTTTGTTCAAAGATACTGGGTGAGAGAGAAGACCGCCTTTGGTTTTCGGGGATGATCATTATTGCTGCCAATGCAGGTGGTGCATGGTCGCCTTTAGGCGATGTTACCACAACCATGCTGTGGATCGGCGGCCAGGTCACCGCCCTGAATATCATGAAACAACTGATACTGCCCAGCCTGGTGGCATGTATCATTCCGGCCTTGTTCATCTCTTACCGGTTCAGGGGCAAACGGATCACGGCCATGCCTGTTTCAACCTGCACAGAAAAAGAAAAAAAGGACGGCAGGATCATTCTCTTTGCAGGAATAGGGTTGTTACTATTCGTGCCGGCTTTCAAAACGGTGACGCATTTACCACCCTTTATGGGTATGTTACTTGCTCTCGGGATCATGTGGGTTATCACAACGGTCATTCACAAGGATAAGGATAGCGAAGTGCTGGAACGGTTTACCGTTGCCAGGGCATTGCAAAAGATCGACACGCCAAGTATTTTATTTTTTCTGGGCATCCTGCTGGCTGTATCGGCATTACAGTCATTCGGGATATTAAAGCAACTGGCAACTTTTTTAAGTGCCACACTAAAGAACGAATATTTGATCGGCACGGCCCTGGGATTACTTTCTGCCGTTGTTGATAACGTGCCTTTGGTAGCAGCATCGCAAGGCATGTATGACCTTTCTACCTATCCTACCGACCATCCATTCTGGGAGTTCCTGGCATTAACTACAGGTACGGGAGGCAGTGCTGTTATTATCGGTACGGCTGCAGGCGTTGCTGTTATGGGTATAGAACAGGTAAATTTTATGTGGTACCTGAAAAAGATAGGCTGGCTGGCACTAATGGGTTTTATTGCAGGTATATTGGTTTTTCTTTTACAAATACAATTGACCCATTAGAATGGTACGCATGTGCGGAAACCTGATGCTGATGCTAATTCCTATAATGCGTGAAATAATCCGGATGAAACATTTAATGCCTATGTGACCATATTTTTCTTGTTAGGCAATATCAGGAAGAAAATAGGAAACTGCTTTAAATTCAATTCAGATGGTCTTCAAAAATTCACTGATAATTTCACCGCAATATAGGAAAAGCTGCATTTCAACAGCTTTCTGAAATGAATGACCTTTGCATCGTTGCTCAACTAAATACCCCATTGCCCGATTCTTTAACATTTTTTACCAGGCACCTGCGTCATGAATCTGTTATTGGGAAATGGATCATTTATTATTAAGCAGGCTTAGTTTCGGGTTTGATATTGGCAATACATTAAAGGGAGGCCCAACAGGCCTCCTTTTTGTTTCTCCATCTCAAAGATTGAACGGAATTAACCACGTCCAATAAAACAATAGAAAATGAAAAGAATAATATAATTCACTTTGTTGCGAATTTATTTTTATACAGTTGTCTTTTTCTGTTAACAACAACCTGGAGAATTTATAAAATAGTGTACGCAGGGGCACAGGTTTGATATTTTACCATTTGTAAAAAACTTCGTTGATATTGATCTGGTACAGGTAGGGTAGTAAACGCCGCTCTTTACTAAATGTACGCATCACCGGTTCATCATCAGACCATTTAAAGAATTGCATTTCAATGTAAAAACCATCCAGCTGGTAAAGCACATACAGGTGCTCAACCGAATCTCTTTCTGATAGTTGTACCGAACGTGTGAGCCATAGAATATACTGGTCTTCTCCATCCAGGTTCCTGAATTCGGTGAGTGTCATAACGATAATTGGTTTAGTTTGATAATGGGGTTGAAAGGCAGGCCTTTTTGTGCCCGGGTACCTGGAGTTATTGAGAAAATAAAAATGAGGCAGGAAGCAGCGGGTAACAATACAAATTTCATAAATGATATTTTTATCCGTTCCACAAACTTTATGCAAATACCATCAAGCGGTAAATGTTGATCTATAAGTCAAAGTATACCTACACCCTGTGTAAGTATTTCCACAGGGTGTAGAATCGATCCTGATAAAAAAGCCGGGCAATTGGTCCGGCTTCCTATATTAATAACTGCATTATTTTTTCACAGCAAAAACTGAAAATACCAATGCGGGGATAAGCATCTTTTTCATAATGGTTATTTTATGGTTAATTTTTTTAAACCGCCTTCAAAAATATTGCCAGTTTTTTTTGACAGGGATGCTGTAAAACATGCAACAACAGGGATGTTGCGGTATAAAGCAACTGTGAATAATTATTGCTTACCAGGCAACGACGTGATGATAATGATCATCAAAAAATGGCATACAATCTGTATTCAATTTTCAAAATCAATCATTATGTCAGATAATAAATCCAACACATCACAACAGGACCGCATCCGCATCGATATCAATGATCCTTCAGAAGTTGAGTATGTGCACAAACAGTTCCCGGAGCTGGAGCACGAACAAATTGTTGATGCCATCAGGGAAGCAGGCCCCATGCGAAAAGATGTAATGGAATATTTGAAAAAAAAATACAGGGTTTAACCCTGTATTTTTTTTGTTACCCGTATCCTATTTCCAGGGATCCAGTACTACTTTAACACAGCCATCGGCTTTCTTTTTAAAGATATCATAGCCGTGGGCGATCTCTGTTAAGGAGAGACGGTGTGTGATGATATCATCTAGCTTTACTTTTCCTTCAACCACGTAGGCCAGCAACTTATCAATATGCTTATGAGCCGGTGCCTGTCCCCCTCTTAGTGTAATGCCTTTATCAAAGAATTGCCCAACCGGGAAATTATCATATGGAGTAGGGTATACACCGAGTACAGAAACGGTACCGGCACGGCGTACTGCACTCATGCATGCTTCCAACACTTTTACAGAACCTTTTTCAAGATTGATAACAGCTTTTGCCCTGTCCATGATAGTCCGGTCAGGCTCAAAGCCTACAGCCTCAACACAGAGGTCGGCCCCGCGGCCATGTGTAATGGCCCGGATCTGTTCAACAACTTCTTTCTCACTGCCATCCCATAAAATTGTTTCGCAGTTTGCTGCCTGCTCCGCTTTATTAAGGCGGTATCTCAACGTATCAACGATCACCACTCTGCCTGCTCCACGTAACCAGGCGCTTTTAGCTGCCATGATGCCAACCGGGCCCGAACCAAATATGGCAACTGTTTCACCACCTTTTAGTTCGCCCCAGTCTATCCCGGTATAACCGGTAGGAAATATATCGGTGAGAAAAAGTACCTGTTCATCAGTTAAATTATCAGGTACCAGCCTGGGGCCATAATTTGCATACGGTACCCGTACATATTGTGCCTGCCCCCCATCATAACCACCATAGAGATCGGTATAGCCAAATAAAGCTCCTCCTTTTTGATCCAGCAAACCGCCTTCGGGGCCATATTTTTCCGGGTTACTGTTCTCACAATTTCCCGGTGAATCATGCGTGCAAAAAAAACACGAGCCACATGCAATGGGAAAGGGAACCACCACCCTGTCTCCCTTCTTTAATTTTGTTACGCCTGTACCGGCCTCTTCTACAATGCCCATGAACTCATGCCCCAGCACCATGGGCCTTGGCTGGGGTATGCCGCCCGAATAGATGTGCAGGTCGGAACCGCATATCGCCGTTGACGTTACCTTTAGTATTATATCATCCGGTTTTTCAATGCCCGGGTCGTTTACGTTATCACAGGTTACTTTTCCGGGCCCGTGTATTACTGCTGCCTTCATAATTTTTATTTTAAGGTGAATGGTACGCTTTATTTTTTCTCATCAACCGGTTCCTGTTGTTTGTGCACTTTGGCCGCCAGTACGGTATCGGGCGTTAAACCTGCCATAGCCACCTGCACCTTGTTCTTAAAACCGGAAACTACCATATCCTTTCCCTTCATTAAAGCCTCGTATCCGTCCCGGGCTACATCGGCTGCATCAGCCAATTCCCCTTCAACCACATTCTTTGCATGTAACATGCCCGCCTTATTAAAGAAATCTGTAGCAGTGGCGCCGGGCAGGAGGGTGGTGATGATCACTTCGGTTTCCTTTATTTCATCACGTACGGCTTCGGAGAATGATTGTACAAATGCTTTTGTTGCATGGTACACTGCCTGTAAAGGACCGGGCGCTTTGGAAGCAACCGATGAAACATTCAATATCATGCCTTCGTTACGGGCCGTCATATCCTTTAAGAATAATTTAGTAAGAATTACCAGGCTTGATATGTTCAACTGGATGATGTCCAGTTCCCGGTTGATATCATTGTGTATGAATTCTCCATACTGCCCCTGCCCGGCATTATTTACCAATACATTTATTGTAATACCCCTGGCTTGCACAAGCTCATATAATTCAAAAGCGGCATTTTTTTGAAAGAGGTCTTTGGCAATAGCGACCACTTCCGCTTTACCTGTGTTTCTTAAAAGCTGTGCTGTTTCGTTCAGCTTTTCAAGGTAGCGTGATACGATCACCAGGTTATAACCGTTTTCAGCAAAAAGCTTCGCCAGTTCCAGCCCGATACCGCTGGTGGCACCGGTGATGAGTGCAAATTTTCCTGTTCTCTTTTCCATGATGTTTTATTTAGTTTATTAAGTGGACGTATCAAATCAAAAGCCAGTTTATTTACTTCAATTCAAAAAAAAGAATGAGGAGAATTTTGAACAATTTTATTGACAGGTAAGGAAATTTATTCCACAACAATGCAAAAAAAAGCGATGAACAATTTGGCATAAAAATTTCTTTTCAAATTTTATTCTTTAACAATTTAAAAATTACAGATATGCCAACGAAAACGAAGCCATCACAGAATGGAAAGAAAGTAAATCAAAAAGAAAAACCAACTTCAGATGCCGCACAGGACCTGAGAGAATTATTTGAAGAACAGTTAAAGGATATTTACTGGGCCGAAAAAGCATTGACAAAGGCGCTGCCTAAAATGGCAAAGAACGCCTGCTCTGAAGAACTGGTTGATGCATTGAATAATCACCTGGAAGAAACCGGTGGCCAGGTAGCACGCCTGGAACAGGTATTTGAATTGCTTGGCAAAAAGGCACAGGCAAAAAAATGTGAGGCCATGGAAGGGCTGATCAAAGAAGGTGAAAGCGTTATGGAGGAAACTGCCGAAGGCCCCGTACGTGATGCCGGCATCATTGCTGCGGCACAAAAAGTAGAACACTATGAAATTGCATCATACGGCACACTGGCAGCATTTGCAACCCTGCTGGGAGAAAACAAAGTAGCGGGCCTTTTACAGGCTACACTTGATGAAGAGAAAGCCGCTGATTCAAAACTTACAGAAGTGGCAGAAACCGCCATTAACCTGGAAGCTGTTGAAGAAGAAGCCTAGGTGTTCAGCATTAGTTCCATATATACAGAAAAAAGAGTTGGTAATTCAACTCTTTTTTTGGCATTCAACAATTTGCAGATCTGTCGGTACAGAAGATAAAAAAACTGCCGTTTAAATAATGGGATTGGGTTAAAATAACAATGATAAAATTCATCCGCCATAACGGGCTATCCATTGCATTCCTGCTGCTGTTTATATGCTCCATAGCAGGCCAAAGTTATTTTGGTTTACAGGAATACAATAAAGAACGGGATGAACAGGGTTTACCTGCTATAAGGGGAAGCGCTTATTTTTTCAGCGGGCATTTTATTGAATCTACTTTTGAGAACTGGGAAAGTGAATTTTTGCAGATGGCATTGTTTGTATGGCTCAGTATTTTCCTTTTTCAAAAAGGTTCATCCGAATCAAAAAAATGTGATGAAGACAATGAAGTTGACCATGAGCCAAATCCCCGAAGGAAAGATGCGCCCTGGCCTGTAAGAAAAGGGGGCATGGTGCTTTCAATCTACAAACATTCGCTCACCATTTCCCTGGCTTTACTTTTTATTGCCAGTTTTATTTTACATTTTTATGGAAGCCTGAAGGATGAAAATGAACAACGCCTGTTGAAACATATACCTGTTGAATCTGCTTCCGGGTATTTAGCAAGTTCCAGGTTCTGGTTTGAATCATTTCAAAACTGGCAAAGCGAATTCTTATCTGTTTTTGCTATTATTGTGTTATCGGTATACCTGCGGCAAAAAGGATCACCACAATCCAAGCCGGTGGATGCACCCCACCATCAAACAGGAGAATAGAAGCATGAAATCGCCCGGGCTCCATTTTGTTAATTACCTGATAGGAACAGTATTTGATTAACTATCTTAAAAAAGAAAATGGATCCTGTTACTGTTATTATAGAAACGCCGAAAAACAGCCAGGTAAAATTTGATTATGATCCCGGGTTGCAATGTTTTAAGCTCAAAAAAATATTACCGGCAGGAATGGTTTTTCCTTTTGACTTTGGTTATATACCCGGTACAAAAGGCGGCGATGGAGACCCGCTTGATATTATTGTCATTGCAGAATTCGGGACTTTCACCGGTTGTGCCATGGATTGCAGGATCATTGGAGCCATGCTTGCGGAGCAAAAGGAAAAGGGAAGTAAAAAAATAAGGAATGACAGGTTTCTTGCCATACCATTGCAATCGATGATGTTTAAAGATGTACATGAGCTAAGCCAGTTGCCAAAAGAACTGACCAGGCAGTTGCAGGATTTTTTTATTAATTATAATAAAGCAGCATTAAAAGATTTTAAAGTACTCCGTATCGTTGGAAGTAAAAAAGCTTATAGCCTTATAAACAAACCTGTAAACAGCAGGTAACTAAATTATCGCTATGTTCAATAAAATAATATTACAGGAAGTAGCTGATATTTTATACCGGAAAAATTACACGGTTGCTATAGCGGAAAGTGTAACAGCAGGTTTGTTGCAGGTAGCTTTTGCTTCTGCCAATAATGCTACTGTTTTCTTCCAGGGTGGCATTACAGCTTATAATGCCCGGCAAAAGTATACACATTTACATGTTGATCTGGCAAATGCCATCAGTTGCAATTGTGTATCTGAAACCATCGCTGCAGATATGGCCCTTGGGGCAGGCAGATCTTTTTCCAGCGATTGGGGCATTGCCATTACGGGGTACGCATCGCCTCTGCCGGGGCATGATATGGATCCCTTGTATGCGTTCTATGCTTTCAGTTTCAGGGATGAGATCGTAAAGGCGGGTGAAATTATGGCTGAACCGGAAGATCCATTACAGGTACAGCTTGAATACGTTAATTCATTACTGCTTCATTTCCTGGAAGCATTAAAAGCACAGGAAGCGGTTATATAATGCTTTACTTCTTTTTATATTTAATTGCAAAAAAAGCAAGCAACGCATTGATGATAAAAGAAAATACATTGGATGCAATGATGATCATATCCGCTTTAAGAATGCCATAATAAACCCATAAGCCGAGCCCCACAAATAATACCAGCAGCATCCATAAAGAAACATCGCCGGCTTTCTTTTCTTTCAGCACTTTTATCAATTGCGGTATCAGCGATACTGCCGTGAAGGCACTTGCGCAAATTCCTGTTACTGTTTCTATATTCATGCAATGAGTACTGCAACTATACAGCCATGATCTTATGCATAAAAAAAGGGATAAAATTTATCCCTTTTTTATTTTTATTTTTCCGCATCCCTCATAGCCTTTATTTTATCGTGGCTCTCTTTGAGTGTTTCCTGCTGTGAGGTGATCAGCTGCCTTGTTTCTGTATCCATGTCAGCGTCAGTAGCAAGTGCTTCTTTGTATGCTTTCTGTGCCGCATCCTCACCATATTCGCAGGCAGCAATAATACTCTTCCTGTCCTTACCGGTAAAAGTTGCCTTCACATCCATCCATGCATGGTAGATCTTACCCATGGCGGTGGTACCGCTTTCTGCCTCTTCGCCCAGTTCCCTTACACGTTCGGTAAGGGCAGATACATGCAGCCTGCTCTCATCGGCCATGCCACGAAAAACAGGATGCAGATCAATATCATACTCCCTGATCTCCTCTGCCGCTTTGCGGTATCCCTCAATACGGTCGTAGTTGATCTTAATAAGATCATTCAATACTTCGGTTATTTCTGTTGTAGTTGTCATAATTGTATGTTTTTAATAAACTGCATAAATTTTTGTGCCAGAAAACATGATAGCTGATATAAAATTCACACATCATTAAAAACGGGAATTATTTTCCTCAACCTGCATCATTTTATTGTGCATTTTTAAAAAAATATCTTTTAAATATTTTTTGGTGGTGCTGTTAATTATGGTGCTGATTTTGCAGGTAGAATGACAAGTTATTGTTTAAAAATAAAAAGCATGAACACCTCGCCATTTACTATTTACTATGTATACAAGGGAGCCTCGTATTCGGCAGAGATACGGCCCTGCTGCCGGGAAGATAATGTGGTTGATTACGCTGTGTGGATAGAACACCTGCTTGCTTTTACCCTTACCAGGCAGGCAGATACCGGTAAATGGGTAGTGGCATTAAAAAATGCGGACGACGATTTTAATGATGAGATGTTACAATTAATAGGTGCAGAGATCGAAAAAAAGATGGCAGATAAAACCGAATGAACATGCAGGTAATAAAAGGAAATAAGGCAGGTACATATCCTGAAGCCCTGTTACTGGAACAAAAAGGTGAATTAAGAGCTGCTGTTGCTGTTTACCGGCAGTTGCATAAGCAGGCGCCAAAGAATATAAAGATATTGCAGCGCCTCATGATCGTTTACCGCAAATTAAAAGATACCGTTAACGAGATAAAATATATTGATGCCGCCATAAAAATTCATGAGCAGTATTATGCCGCCGGCAAAACCGCCAACAAACAGGCCATTGCCATCAGTAAAAAGCTGAACCTCCTGCTGGGCCATACCGATAAAAAAGGTAAACCTGTTTTTAAACCGGATGAATTGGTGAAGCTGGAAATGCGTAAGAAGCGGTTGCAGGATAAAGAGGCTCGTCTGCTAAAGAAAAAAACAAAATAATCTCATTCTTTCTTATCAAGCTTTCTCTCCTGCCTTTTTCCTGGAAAAAGTATAAATAAAGCGATTCCCTTTTCAATCCCAAACCTGCACGGTTGTTGTTATACTCTTAATAAAATAATTATGCAGGTTAAAGTCTTTTTCTTTGTAAGCTCATTATTGTTGGCAGGCATTACAAATGCACAGGTAGTATATCCTTATCCCTTACGATCCTTCGCCCTCACCATAGAGAACAAAAAAGCGCAGATGGTATATATGGATATAAAGCCTGCCACATCAAATGGCCGCACCATCATACTTTTTCACGGAAAGAATTTTAATGGTTACTACTGGAAAGATATTATTCCTGCACTTACAGAAAAAGGATACCGGGTAATAGTGCCCGACCAGTTGGGTTGGGGCCGTTCGGATAAGCCGGAATTGCATTACAGTTTTCATATGCTGGCAAACAATAACCGGCTCCTGCTCGATTCATTGCATATTGATAAGGTTACCGTCATCGGCCATTCCATGGGTGGTATGCTGGCTGCACGTTTTGCATTGATGTATCCCGGCAGGACAGAAAAGCTGGTACTTGAAAACCCGGTAGGGCTGGAAGATTATAAAACCTTTGTACCTTATAAAAGCCAGGACGAAATTTATCAGAAAGAAAAAGCAGCCACGTATGAATCGTATAAAAAATACCAGCAGTCTTATTACCCCGTATGGAAACCTGAATATGAACAATATGTACAGGCACAGGCTGAAGCCCTCAATGATCCTGCATTTGACCGCATTGCCCGGGTGAATGCAATAACTTATCAAATGATCTATGAGCAACCGGTTGTGTACGAATTTCCACAGATCACTGTGCCAACGCTGCTCGTCATTGGCCAGGCCGACAGGACCATTGTTGGTAAAGACCTCTTAACCGAAGAACAAAAAAATAAATTTGGCCAGTATCCCCGGTTGGGGAAAAAGATACAGCAACAAATAAGCAATTGCAAACTGGTTGAGTTGCCCGGCATTGGCCATATACCGCATATACAGGATGCAACGCTTTTCAAAAAAGTATTGCTCAGTTTTTTGTAGTCAACACATCACATGGCTTACAGCTATATCTTTGTATCAAGCCATCATCAAATCACCAAATCCCCAAATCAAACCATGCCAACCATTGCCATCATCTCATCCAGTGTACGTACCGGCAGGGCCAGCCACCGGGTAGCATTGTATTTTAAGAATTACCTGCAGGCAAATGATCTTGCAACTGTACAAATGCTCGACCTGGCCGAATACAATTTTCCCGTATTGACGAACGCCTGAAATATCAAAAAGATCCATCTGCAGCCATGCTGGATTTTGCGGGGCATATTAAAAACGCCGATGGGGTTATCATTGTTACGCCTGAATATAATGGTGGTTATCCTGCCAGCCTTAAAAATGCTGTTGACCTTTTGTACGATGAATGGCATCGCAAACCGGTTGCCATCTCCACCGCATCCGACGGTGTTTTTGGAGGTTCACAGGTCATCACTTCCCTGCAGTTCTCCCTTTGGAAAATAAGGGCCTGGACAGTGCCCGCCATGTTTCCCGTGCCCAAAGTGCAGGACGCTTTTGATGAGAACGGTAGCCCCACCGACCAGGCTGCTACTGATAAAAGGGCGGCCAGGTTTATCAGTGAACTGCTTTGGTGTGTGGAAGCGAAGCGTAAAATGGGAGTATGATCTTTTCAACCTTTCTTTAATATTTTCAAATTCCTTTCAAAAATTAAATGCCGTTCATTAAACGGCATTTAATTTTATATACTGCTGTATGCTATACCGTTCTTCATTTATTAATTAGCTGCAAAATGCACTTCGTCCCCGTCGTTATCCATCAGCCTGACCACGCTGGAACTGCTTTCGCCTACTGTCCACTGCCTGTTTAAAAAGGCCAGTTGTGTAAAGATGTCTGTAGGATAGTTGATGGCAAAATCCGTTGTTTCCTCTCCGCCGCTCCAGGTACCTGTTTGTGCCAGCAGGTCGTTCCATACCTGGGCCTGGCCGCCGGGATAATTACCCACGAACCGGAATGTAAGGCCCTGGAACTGCTGGGTTATATCTGCACCGCCGTCTTTGGCATAAATGATTGCGAGGTTTTGATTTAAAATGCTGATACCCGGATGCATTTCATCGTCGCCTTTAGACGAAACCTGTTGTGCATTATTGTTCAGTTCACTAATTGTATTTTCTTTGCTGCATCCGGTTAGTATAGTTCCCGAAATTAATATGCCTGCTATGAGGGTATTAAAAATTGTCGTTTTCATAATAGTTTGTTTTAAACGTTAATAAAAAATAGTCTTTGCCGGTTTAACGTTTAAGGTGTTCAGAGTAAATTTTTTTATTGCATGCATCTAAACAGGTATTTTCAATTGTTGTGCCACTTTGATTAATGGTAATAATACAGTACAATGTGTGGAAGAATAGAAACGTTTTGAGCCCACACCGGGATAGTATCCCATTTGTTGAATTAATGAGAAATGCATCCTGTCGGCTAGGTACCAACGATAAAATGCATAAAACTGAAGCTTAGCAATACAAAGAAAAAAGCTGCCTCCAATATGCAGGCAGCTCTATAAAAAAATCTGGTCAGTAAAGATGATAGCTATGCCAGCGTACGTACTTTCTGCTCTCTTTCAAAGTACCTCTTTGCTGCAGCTTTTGTAAACCCGTTTTTTAGTTCCACTACACCTTCATCTGCCGCCACATTTGCTTTATCCAACAAGGGCTTTACTTCCCGGTTATAACCTATTGCTTTTAAGTGGCCATAAGCATCCGATACCCATTGAACCGCAGCCCCTTCTTTCATCATCATAGAAGTGCCTGCTTCTGAAAGTATGATCGCCACCGCATCAAATAACTGCGACGGTGAGCCGGCCAGTTGCCCATCCACTTTTATCTTTGATCTGTCGCTGAGTACGATGCCATTTATTTTTGGTGCAACCAGTTTGCAGGTGGCACCCGCTTTCTTAATTTCTTTTTTTAGTTTATCAATGGCTGCCGCATCACTGCCATCTGCAACTAAAATACCCACGCACCTTCCTTCCAGCGTTTCTTTCATATTCTTTTGAATGGATAAAGCAGGGGAAGGTTTAAGATCCTGTACCGGCTGTGCTGATGGCGCTTTTGCCGGTAACGGTATACCCAAACCCTTTGCAACCCTGCCTGCCAGGTCTTCCGATACATTGCGCAGGTTGGCCAATACACGTGGAGGCACATGTTGCAGTGTAACTTTGGATAATTCAAACACGAGTGCAGATGCAATATGAGCCTGTTCATTGGCGGTTTGAGAATTAAAGAAAAGCCTGGCCTGGCTGTAATGATCGGCAAACGATGCAGGCCTTATCCGTAATTTATCTCCCTGTTCCTGCATATCCGGCCTGCCGGCAAAGCTGCTGAAACCTGTTGCTTCCGATTCTCTTGCACCGGCATCTTCACCGGCTATATCCAAACTATTGGGCTCGTAATTAGCCCTGCCCTTGGGTACTAAGGTTTGCATCATACCATCCCTTTGCATATTTGCAAACGGGCATTTGGGTGCATTGATGGGTATCTGGTGAAAATTGGTTGTCCCCAATCTTGATTTTTGTGTATCTAAGTAACTGAACAGGCGGCCCTGCAACAAAGGGTCATTGGTAAAATCGATACCCGGTACTATATTGGAAGGAAGAAAAGCAACCTGTTCGGTTTCAGCAAAAAAGTTATCCGGGTTCCTGTTCAATACCATGCGCCCCACGATCCTTAACGGCACCAGTTCTTCCGGAATTATCTTAGTGGCATCCAATACATCAAAGGGCAAAGCATCTGCCTGTTTCTGATCGAACAGCTGCATACCCAGTTCCCATTCAGGAAAGTTGCCACTCTCTATTGCTTCATGCAGGTCGCGGCGGTGATAATCATTATCTGCCGCCTGCAGTTTTAAGGTTTCGTCCCATACGGTAGATTGCAGGCCGAGTTTTGGCTTCCAGTGAAATTTTACAAAAGTTGATTTCCCTTTTTCATTCACCAGCCTGAATGTATGTACGCCAAAACCCTGCATCATCCGGAAAGAACGTGGGATACCCCGGTCACTCATGGCCCACATGATCATGTGGGTAGACTCGGGCATCAGCGAAATAAAATCCCAGAAAGTATCATGTGCACTTGCCGCCTGAGGGTAACCGGTATTAGCTTCCATCTTTACCGAATGCACGAGGTCAGGGAACTTCATGGCATCCTGTATAAAAAATACGGGTATGTTATTTCCCACCAGGTCCCAGTTGCCCTCTTTGGTGTAAAACTTAACTGCAAAGCCCCGGACATCCCTGGGTGTATCTACCGATCCTGCCCCGCCTGCAACGGTAGAGAACCTGGTGAACAGGGGTGTCTTTTCACCTGCCCGCTGAAAGATGTCTGCTTTGGTGATAGCGGCCAGCGATTCATAACATTCAAAAAAACCGTGGGCAGCCGATCCCCGGGCATGTACAATACGTTCAGGTATTCGTTCATGATCAAAATGAAATATTTTTTCACGAAGTACAAAATCTTCCAGCAGTACCGGGCCCCGGTCGCCCGCTTTTAAACTGTTCTGGTTATCTGCTATCGGTGTACCCTGGTTGGTAGTTAATACGGGGTGAAGCTGATCACTATTCTGATGTGTTTCGCCACCGGCTGGCTTTTTTTTACTGGTACTTTTTTTCATGTAAAGCAATTTTTTATTGGTAAATAAAATGGCAATTTTTAAATCACTATTTTCTGACTCATTAATCGTGCCATACCAACATGAGGATATTGCATGCAAAAGGCCTGCTCCAAAATAGAGCACGCTATTTGTTTCTGCATCCTCATGTTCGAATCATTACGTTCCAGCCACCCCGGCTGGTATATCATCATATATATTGCAGCATACATGTTGGCATTTGCAGCAATAGTTATCACTATCGTATTCCTGTTGCATGAGCAGTTAAAAAAACACAAGGCCTGGGATCTTAAAATATTTCAACTTATCCAGCCACTGCGAAATCCCGCCAACAACAGGCTCATGCTGTTCATTACTTTCCTGGGTAAACACCAGTTCCTGATACCGGCTAATCTCCTGCTGATTGGGCTCTTCTTCTTTTTAAGCCGCCATCATTGGTATGCATTCAATATGCTGGTGTTATCGCTGAGCAGCCTTTTACTGATGTTACTACTTAAACAATTATTCCGCCGTAAACGTCCCGAACTGCCCTTACTTTTTGCTGCAAAGGGTATGAGTTTCCCCAGCGGCCACGCAATGATGTCCACTTGCTTCTACGGTTTTTTGTCTCATATATTACTGCAGTCAAATTACGGCCCCGTCCTGCAAATATTCCTGGGTATTGCCTGTATAGCATTGATCCTCGGTATTGGCTTTAGCCGTGTGTACCTGCAGGTGCATTATTTAAGCGATGTAATTGCGGGGTTTATCATTGGTACTGCCTGGTTATACCTGGCATTGCAGGTATTTAATAAGTTAGAGGTTGTTGTTTAATACTTTCAGCAACAGTTTCTATCTAAGCAGTTAATTCTTTAAAAGAATGGAATGGCTTTATATATTTATTAAAATAAATGCCTTTGGAGAAAGCTTTCCTGAACGCTTCATACTGAAGCTTACTTACACCTGAATACTCATAGATCTTACCCGACACAAAAGTGATCACAAGCGTTTCAGTATCCTCCTGGTACCTGTGCGACCTGATGACTGTGGATGGCATTTGATATCAATCTTTAATAAGATAGAACCAAATCAATGCCGGAATAAATTTATCCAAACACGGGAATGAATAATAACTCATACTAAAAACATAAATTATTCACAAGACCCACGCTTTTACAATACTTTAAGAAATCAAATATTAATTTCATCCCGTCTACGAAAAAATGTACCGGAATGTTGCCGGAACTGAGAGATCCCACTACTGCCGCTTCTGAGAAAACCCGGTTCAGCTATTAACAAGTTTGATAAATAAAACACTATGACCCCAAATCCAACTTTCTGGAAACGAACAGGTATTCAGGACTGGTTCCTCAAAAAGGAAGCTGCAGTTGCTGAAACGCCAGGCATGACTCCCGATGAAGTATATAAATACATCGTGGAAAAATTCCGGGCTTCTATTGCCGAACTTTCTTTTGCCGGCCGGGTAATATTCTATCATGAATATATTATCTGCTTCAGCCCGCCCGATTACAATAAGTTCATGGATAATAATAAAGGCATCTTTGCCCTCATCATCAAAGAATCGGTAAAAGCGTTCTATGAAATATTACAGCAACAGCAAAAGCAGGGAAAAAAGATAACTGCTTCGGCCAATAAATGGGTGTTCCGTTTTGTATCCCATCCTGATTATGACAAAGGTGATAAGAGTTTTATCGGCAAACTGCTGCCCGGCAATCAGCAAAAGAAAGAAGAGAACCTGCGGCTTACTTTTATTCCCCGGCAAACCGGTATTGCACAAACCTTCGACATCTCTGAAGAATTATTACAGGACTTTACTTTTTACAGCGATGGTTATTACGAGATAGCATTTGATAAAGGATTGGTGTTGCAGGATGCAACTACCCTTAGCGCCCCATCATGTTTTGCCCGGCTGGAAACAACCCTGCCCGATAAGCAATATGCAGGAAAAAAACTGGAATACCTGGTAAGGCATGAAGAAATAACTGTTTCCGGTGCTGATGAAACGGCTGATGACCCCGCTATTTTCCGGGTGCCTTCCGAATGGGTGAGCACGCCACATCTTGCTATACGGTTTGATAAAACTGCAGATAAATTCTTCCTGGCTGCTTTTGGTGAAAAGACGCTGGTGAATGAAAAAGAAGTGAAAGCCAGCAGCAAGGCAAAGCCTGAGTGGACAGAGCTTCCACTTAATTCAAGGATCGTACTGAACGGAATTGTATGCATCAACATCTTCAAATTTTAGCATGGATAAATTACTGGCCATAGGATTACTGGCAACCAGTATCATATTACTGGCGGCACATTTTGCTGACATTAAAAAAACGCATAACCGCTGATGGCAGGATATTTTTTTGGCATAACAGATAAAGGCATGATCCGTGAAAGGAACGAGGATACCTTTATTGTGCAGGAAATAAACAAGCAGTTCCTGCTTGCCTGTGTAATTGATGGTGTAGGCGGATATAAAGGCGGAGAAGTTGCTGCAGCCATTGCACGTGCTGTTATTCTGGAGCATGTTCAGGACCTGGGCGGCGATATCATTGAAAGATTGCAGCTTGCTGTAGTTGCTGCCAATGAAAGGATACAGGAACAAAGAAATGCCGGCAACGGCAATGCAAATATGGCCTGTGTATTGACCTGTGCCATAGCAGATATAAAGAATAACAAACTCTGGTATTCCCATGTTGGGGATACAAGGCTTTATTTGTTTAGAGATGCCAGCCTGGTAAAAATATCCCGTGATCATTCTGCAGTAGGATTTTTGGAAGAGACCGGCCGCCTCACAGAAGATGATGCGATGCGCCACCCAAGAAGGAACGAGATCAACAAAGCATTGGGTTTTGAAACCGATATTATTGATGTGGCAGATTATATTGAAACGGGTGAATCTCCTTTTTTACCGGGCGATACTATTTTGTTGTGCAGCGACGGGCTTTCTGATATGATCAGTTCTGCCACCATCACTACTATTTTAAATAAACAAACAAGCCTTGCTGTAAAAGCGAAGGAACTGGTGGATGCCGCCAACAATGCCGGCGGCAATGATAATATTACCGCAGTACTGGTAGAGAATAGTAAGCAACCTAAAAAACTGGTTGCATTAAAACCTGTAGAGAAAAAGAACGGTATCACATCATCAAATTCACCGCAGGAAAAAATTGCTGTACAACAAAAACCGATCATTGCAAAAAACAACAACCGCAACATCATTATATTTCTCGCCTTGCTTTGCCTGGCATTAATGACTTTATCGGTCACCTTATTTCAACAGGTAAGCAGATCAAACGGAAATATTCCTGTTCCGCCGCCAATCATTGCAGCAAAACAGCAGGATGAAAAACTGGTTCAGCTTATTTCACATGCACAGGATACAAATAAGGCATACACTATGCAGGCAGGCGGAGCTTTTGCAATAGCCGAATCTATTATGATCAGTAAAGATTCTTTTTACCTGCGGGGCAATGGAACACATATATTATGCGACAGCAATTATAAGGGGCCGGCTTTTATCATCAACAGCAATGCGAAACAGGTAGTGCTGGATAGCCTGGTATTTGAAAATTTTGATGTGGCCCTTATTGTGCAGAAAAACAATATCGTATTCAGGAATGTACGTTTCATCAATTGCAAAATGCCTGTGCAATTTGCAGTGCCCATGCCTGATTCAACCATATCCGGCAGGCTTAAAGAACCGCAATTCATCACAACCCAAACCAAGGAAAAACGATGACCTCAACCCCAACAAATTGGTTTAGTAAAAGAAAGCTGGAACGTGGCTGCCTGCTGTTGATCACCGGTATCATGGCGCTGCTGAGCTGGAAATTATTTTCGGTGCTCCAGCGTGATTTTAAAGAAACAGATATACGGCTGGCGAACGGCACCATAATAAACCTGAATGAAAACAGGGGTTACGAAAATATGACCAGGCTTTTGCAGAATGGTATGTATTTCGAAGACCCCAAAGATATTTCATTCATTGCAAAGACCGTGGCATCTGCAACTGATACGGCTGCAGCAATGGCCAATGTGGGTGAATTGAATAAAAAGGATCTTTTTGTAAATGCCGATGAAGCTTTTCTGAAAGGAGGTAAATCATTTAAGAAAAGGGTAACGCTGTCAAGGAACTTACTGGGTTTCTCAGGCCCTGATTCCATATCATTTGAAAAAGAAAAAGCTCAACCGCTTGCAGTGAATATAGAAACGAATGCAGGATTGGGTGATCATATTATTTCGGGGACTATTAAAAATAAAGCAGGGCAACCTGTGGATGGAGCGCTGGTGAGGCTTAAGGCAATGGCTGCAGCGGACAGTTCTATTTCACATGGCGAATCAGAAGAACAACAAAGCATCATAGAATTCAAAGATGGGATAAGAAAAATATTTGTACCTGATTCGGCAAAAAGCAAGCGCCTGGTTTCCTTCAATGTATATGCAAGAACAGATGCAACAGGTAAATTTATTTTTTCTGGCTTACCTGCAAACAGGGGCTACGAAGTATTGCCCCTGCAACCGGGCTACGAGTTTGGAAAGTCAGCAGGTGTTGAGGATCTTCATGCGAATGCAAGTTTCAGTTTTGTGCAGTCGCCACACATGATGCGGCTTTTTTCTGCAAAGGATTTTAACAGCTTTAAAAAAGAAAAAGCATTTATTGTAAGAACACCACAGGAAGTAACGAAATGGTTCTGGATGATCATGACGGTATTCTTTATTTCTTTTTTCCTGTTGCATCTTGTACTTACTTTCCGTTTCCCTGCAGCCGACCAGTTATTGCTGCCTGTTATTATGATCCTTACCGGGCTTTCTTTTATAACCCTGTTCAGTTTACAGGATCCTCTGCGTGACCGTTTCCTGGCAAAAAGCAGTTTCATTTATTTCTGTATCGGTATGATAGGTATACTGGTGATGCAATTTGTAAATGTCCGCAGGTTCACCACAGATTCAGATCTTTTCCGCCTCTTCATTTTTAAGAATGGACGAAAGGCTGCCAATGGCTGGCCATGGGTGCTGGGTGCCATCGGGCTGTTAACACTTACCATTTTATTTGGCAGCGGCCCCGAAGGAAGTGGTGTTAAAGTAAACCTGTTCGGGTTTCAGCCGAGTGAGATCGTTAAATATATGGTCATCGTTTTTCTCGCCGGCTTTTTTGCAACTAATGAAAAATTTATCTCCGAATATACTTTATGGAATAAGCGGCTGTCATTTTTTATGACGGCGGTGGTTGCCATTGTTGTTACTATTTTATTTTTCCTGGTGCTGGGCGATCTTGGGCCTGCAATCGTTTGCTGCTTTACATTCATTATCCTGTTCTCTTTTTCAAGAGGCGATTTTCCGCATGTGGTTGCAGCCATGGTTTTATATGCACTCTCAATATGGGTATTTAATGATGTGCTGATAGCAACGGCTGTTGCAGTAGGCGCACTTATCTTGTACATGGTCATCAGTAAAAAGCAACTGAGTGAATCTGCTGCCATGGCCATTGTAGTGGTAAGCGGATTTTTATTGCTTGATAAAATTACCTGGCTTGCTAAAATAATTCCCGGCCCCATACAAAGATTAGTTGACCGGAAAGCCATCTGGGCCGATGCATGGAATAACCAGGTCTATGGCGGCGACCAGGTGGCCAATGGTATCTGGGCCATTTCAAGCGGTGGCATCACGGGGCAAGGTGCAGGTGAAGGGTTTGCCAAAACAATTCCGGAGGCACATACCGATATGATATTGCCGGCGATCGGGGAAGAGTTTGGCTGGGCAGGTATGAGCTGTGTTTTTATTTTATTCTTATTATACCTGCACCGTTCCATCATCATCGGCAGGCAAACAGGAACTCCCTTTTTATTTTATGTATGTGCCGGTATCGGCATCGGAACATTTGTACAGTTCTTATTGATCGCCGGTGGATCAACAGGGGCACTTCCTTTATCTGGTGTTGCATTGCCTTTTATAAGTTATGGAGGTACTTCTTTATTATGCAGTATGCTTGCGGCAGGTTTTCTTTTATCTACTTCAAGATGGAGCGGATCGCAGGCGCAGATGAAATTCATTACGGTAAGGCAGGATAAGAATTTAATGCCTGCACTGCTTTCAGCCTGCGTAGCTATTGTGTTGCTGATGATCAATGTGTCGGGTTATACATTCCGGAATAAGAAATGGATAACAGAACCTGCACTGGTTGCTGACCGCAGCGGTGCAAGGATGTTCAGCTATAACCCGAGGATAAATATTTTAATGAACCGCCTGCAGGCGGGAAATGTATATGACCGGAACGGCAAATTGCTTGCAACCAGTGATCCTGTTTTTTTGCAGCAACAAAAAGATTCACTTATATCGCTGGGCATAGCAGCATCGGATATAAATTCATTGGCTTATAAAAGAGCAGACCGTTACTATCCCTTTGGCGCACATATGTTCTTCTGGACAGGCGATGCAAATACGGGCATTTTTTCAGGCGGGGCCAATGGATATTTTGCAGATTATGAACATGCTTCGGAGTTGCGTGGCTTTCCAACACCTGATACAAAATTCCAGGTAAGTGCAAACCGTTACCGGGCAGAGAAATTTCTGCCCGAGACCAACACCGAGATGACCGTAACAAAAAGAGATTACAGTGCACTCTCAGACCTGTTGCTTGCCGGCATTAACAGCAATGCAGTAACTGAATTTAAAAAGCAGAACAGGGATATTAAACTGGCCATGGATGCGGCATTGCAAACAAAGATCCAGCTTGCATTACAAAGCGATGACAGCCTGAATACAAAAAGGGTTTCGGTGGTTATCATGGAAGATAATACCGGAGATGTGATCACATCGGCATCATGGCCATTAGCACCCGTGAATGACTGGGAACGGATGAACCTCAGCGAAAATGAACTGAATAAACTGCCGGGCTGGAATGTAAATACAGATATCGGGTTTACACATGCCACGCAACCGGGTTCTACTGCAAAACTTATTACAAGCCTTGCAGCATTCAATAAACTGGGCGATGCTGCAGCAAAGAAAGTGATAAAGATCTATCCCAAAGATCTTATCCGGGTTACGGGTATTGAACCCGATGAAGCCGGCCTGATCAATATTGAACGTGCGATCGTAAGATCGAATAATTCTTTTTTCATCCGTCTTGCCAATGAAGAACAATTGCAGGAAGAAATGGCAACACTGTACATGAAATCAGGTATGTTCCTGCATGGTGCAGGTGGATATTATTTTGAGCACGGGCCCGACAATAAAATACAGGAAGAAAAATGGAGAGAGCTGTGGAGGGAAACTGAATTCAAAAGCCTTAAGCGCTATAACCCGGAAAACATACGCCGCACAAGGGCCATCGGCATTTCAGGTATGGCATGGGGCCAGGGCGAACTGGTGGCCACGCCGGCTGCCGTTGCCCGTGTAGCATCAGGCATTGCAAACAATGGGATGATGATACCCAATCGTTATGTGCTCTCTGTGCATGGAGTTAATACTGTTGCCAAACCCGGCGTTTCTCTTGTTAATGACCCGGCCTATGCCAAACAGTTAGCAGGGTATATGAAAAAGCAAAGCGCTCCTAAAAAAGCCAGGCTGGGTATATTGGTTGGCGGTAAAACAGGAACACCAGAAAGGATATTAAAAGGAGAACAGGTCAATGATGGCTGGTATGTTTTTTTTGCACCTAAGGCAGTTGGTGAAGGGCACCTGGTGGTTTGTATCCGTATTGAAGCGGCCAAAGGTTCCAGTGATGCGGTAAAGCTTGCAGGTAAACATATCATACCGCTGCTGCTGGAACGTAATTATATAAAAGGTTTTGACCCGGCACAGAAACCGGAATTGAATAATAATAAACTGCTGGGCAGTTTGAGATGAAGGATGTTAGAATTAAATAATGGTGTCAGTCTGAGCCTGTCGAAGACGATATGAACGAATAAACCCGCCTTCGACATGCTCAGGCTGACAGCTTAAAGTTTGAAGCAGGATTAAAAAAATATTTATAAAGCAATAAACTATGTTCAGTCTATTTAAAGAAACGGGAGTTGATGTAAAGCAGATACGTAATCAACTGGTGAGGCTCATCAAAGAAAAACTGCAAAGGGCCGAAGGTGGCGAAGGCGCTAACATTACAGGCATCTATGTTTTTTTCAATTGCCCCGAGAGTGAAAGGCACCTGTATGAAGCAGCGGTGTTCTTTGATGTGCCCGGTAAATTTAAAACAGGCGAGATACAGCGCATGGCAGATGACTATGCCATTCAGCTACCAGAGTCGTGGAAATTTGAAGTTGAGTTCACGGATAAATTCCCGCCAGGATCATCCATAGTAAAAGACATCAACGCTGCCGTTTTTTTTGCAACAAAGAAAGCAGGCCTTGCGCCTAAAACAACACATGCTTTTATAAAAGTGTTGAATGGCCAGGCAGAAAAAGAAACTTACATGATAGATGCCGGAACAGGTAAAATAAATATTGGCAGGGAAGCAAAGGTGCAGGTTGCTTCTGGTTTTGTACGTATGAATACCATTGCTTTTGTATCATCCGGTGCAACGGATGTGAACCGCTCAGTAAGCAGGCAGCATGCGCATATTGAGTGGGAACCGGTAAGTGGCTCATTCCTGGCTTTTGCAGATGCAGGCGGCATACCACCCAACAATAAAACTAAGATACGCACTGTGGATGGGCAGCTGATAAAAATGCAGGCCATTGAAGTTGGCCACCGCCTTGAAGAAGGCGACCAGGTCATACTGGGTGATACAGCAGTGCTTGAATTCAGTTATTCGGGAGGAGGAAAATAATATGGCAAAAGTATTTACCATAACAGAGGGGCTTGAAAACCTGGGCGCATTAAAGTCGGGCGGGCAGGGGTCTGTTTATAAAGCAAGAAGAACAGGTGGGATCATTTCTGCCGTAAAAATATTGCCTACGCCCATTTCGAGTGAAAGTGCTGCGGATAAAAATTTCCTGTCTTTTCAGAACGAGGTGGAAAAATTAAAAAGGGTAAATGAAGTACCCAATCCGAATGTAGTGAGCATCCTTGCATCGGGCATAACCAGCTCTGGTGATCTTCCCTTTATTGAAATGGAATACATTGATGGCCCTGACCTGGCAGAACTACTCGCCACGCCACATGACCCTGTCTTCACCATTAAAGAAACCATTAAAGTTGCAGAACATTTATCCAGTGCATTGGCTCATTGCCACTGTGCCGATGTAAAACATGGAGATATAAAAAGTAACAACGTAAAATTCAACGAGGCCACGGGTAATTATATGCTGCTTGATTTTGGATTGTCTGTTATGAGTGATGAGCAACGGCGCACCAGCATACGTTATGCAGGTGCTATCGAGTTCATGGCGCCCGAACAAAGTGCCGGCGACATGCTTTTTGAAACAGATATTTATAGTTTTGGTATCATCCTGTATGAACTGCTTGCAGGCAGGGTTCCTTTTCCGTTGATCAATAAGGGAGAAATGGCACGGAATGGGGTGATGATAGCACATATGGAAACTGCCGTGCCTGACCTGTTATCACTTCGCCGCAAGGCATTGCCTGGTGTATGGGACCATGATAAAAAAGAAAGAGAGATGCAGGTGCCGGACTGGTTACTGAAAATGATCAGTACCTGCCTGGAGAAATCTCCTGAAAAGCGTTTTAAGAATGGCACTGCATTAAAGGATTTTATAAGTGCAGGTATTATTGCTGAATCAAGAACGAATGCGCTAATCACAGAGCCATTCAATCATATACCATCTTCAATAGTTGTGCAGCCGCCGGTTGATGATTCCCGCTGGAGAGAACAGGTGCAACAATTGCAGGCGCTTATTATGAAAAATGAAAACCTGATCAATGAACTAAAGTACCAGGTTGAAACTAAAGACAGGGAAATATACCAGCTGAACATGGACCGTTATAACCAGCCAAAACGCAGCGGCATTTCAAGAGGCAGTTTTGTTACCGTGTTACTGCTGGCGCTCGGTTTAACCGGGTATGCCTTGTACAATGTCGTTATCAGACCAGGCCAGAAAGACACAGTTAAAACAGATATGAAAAGTAAGAGCAATTCCATTGATTCATCCCTTACTTTACAAACAAAGCCCAAGAAGAAAACAACTAAAGCCAAAAGGAAAAATACTTTACCTGGTACAAACAAAAAACAGGTTCCTGCCAAATCAAAAAATGCAGAAATTTCAACAGCGGGTAAAGAGGATATCAGCAGCGGGCATCATTACCGCATAAAGAACCTGGCATTTTTTTATGAGATGCCTGATAAGCGAAGCGCTACCGGGTATTACGTGGCCGGCAGTGACATTACACTCACTTCACTTAGGGAGCAACCCGGTTTTGTTTATGTTCAGTTTAGTAACCGTGCCGGAAAAATAACCCGTACCTGGCTTTCAAAAGAAGATCTGAATTTGGTAACTAAGTAAATATTTTATTCCCTTTTTTTGCCTTGATACAACCTTTCAGTTCAGCTCAAAAGAAGCAAAAAGTCAATCCAAAACTTTTCTATTGGTTCCTTTACTCAAACTTTTTTTCATCAGCCGAATTACCATAAATAGAAGGTACCGGAATATCATTCAGGCGCATGTACACAGTAAACTGGCCACGGTGGTGAATCCAGTGATTAATATCCTGTGCAATACTTTCTCTTTTACTGGTTGTAAAAAGTTTTTTGCCATGTGCCATTAATGTAAAAGGAGTTTCCAGCGCTTCATCATTGGTTTGCTGCAATGCCTGTAAAGCGCCCTGGTAACAGCGCTCAAAACTATCCAACAGTGCATCGGCACTTTCAGGGCGTTCATGTTCAAAAGTCACCAGGTCAATATCACCTTTCTCAATAGTGTACGATATCCATTTGGGTATCTCTGCTACCAGTAAAGCCAGGTAACCCATGATCATTGACCTGGGGTGCGGTTTATAATCAAAAAGTTCCCACTGCATTCTTGCAAGGCAGTTTTTTGTTGCTTCATATTCGGCCTGTAACTCCTGGATGCAATGGGCAGCAAAACTATATTTTTCCATACGGTTGTTTTTAAGGTGGTAACAAAAAGGGTGCCGGTACGATGAGGCCGGCACAGACCACCTCAATCTCAACCTTAGCCTCACCCATATCCCATTTTATATTATCTTTAAACAACTAAAAAACTACAGCTGCCTGATGAACAAACTCCTGTTTCGTACGCTGATACTGCTGTTGCATGCCCTGCTTAATTTTTTTATTGTAAGCTTTGTGATGGATTATGATCTTACGGGATCCTGGTTGCGCATTGCTCTGTTTATCCTGATGCTGATGGTGCTGCTGTATTTTTTCATCCTGCACATTGTTGCTTATTATAAACTTGTAAAATCAAAATGACATGATATCTGCTATTGTTTTTGTATTTGCCTTTTTCCTGGCAGGACTCCTGTTGGGGATCTTTAAAAAACAAACCTATGTTAATGAGACCCGTAAATTTCGCATTGCAGGTATCATGCGTGCCCTGCTGGCTTTTCTGATCGCACTCGTTTTGGTGGTCATCAACCCAATTGATATAGAAAGGATAGATGCCGGCCATGTGGGTATCAAAGTAAGCAATGTGGGCGATAACCGTGGTGTGGGCAAAACAGAATATGTTACAGGCTGGGTATTTTACAACAGCTGGATTTCCCGCATTTATGAATTCCCTATTCACCAGCAGCATATTGACTATGAAGCTGCCGATATTGTGACCCGTGGCGGTTTCAGGGCAACTATTAAGCCTTCTTTCAACTATTCCATCAATGCCGGCAATGTGGCCGATATGTTTCAAAACCTGCGGGTGGGTGTAAAAGAAATGGAACAGGGTTGGCTGAAGAATGCCATTGTAGGATCAGTGAATGATGTGGCCAATCGTTATACCGTAGATTCTATTTTTAATCATCGTGAAGAGTTTGAATCGGATATTGTTAAAGAATGTAATAAACGTGTTTCCAAATGGTTCAATGTATCGCAGCTGCGTACCAATATTATTCCGCCTACAGAGATATCGGAATCCATTATTGCCAAGACAAGGGCTATCCAGGAAGTGCAGGTGGCTGAGAACAGGCGCCAGGTGGCCATTGCAGATGCAGAAAGAAAAATTGCAGAAGCCCGTGGTGACTCTGCACAGGCAGTTATACAGGCTGCCGGCCGGGCCGAAGCCATCCGCAAAGAACAGACTTCTTTAACGCCGCTCTATATTGATTATATTAAAATACAGAAATGGAGTGGACAGGTGCCTACTACCGTAGCAGGGCCTAATAGCGGGTTTATGATACAGTTGCCGAAGGATGCTAATTGATTGTGAACCCGAAAATGCAGGCAGTTTTTTTATTCATTAATAATTTTTTCAGCTGCCTCCAGGTCTTTTGAAAATATCTTGACCTTTATACCGCCGAGGGGATTCAGACCGGCTACATCTTCATTTTCAAGGAAAGAGTCTATTCCTGCTGCTTTCAGTTTGTCCATTACGATGTTGGCTTCGAGTATATCATTGTATGTGTACAAAAGTATGGTGCTGTCTTCTATCATAACCTGAATTGATTTAGTGTATATTAAAAAGTACCAGTTAGGGCAGTTCAAAAATTACGCCAGATATCTTCTTACCGGTACAGGCTGATCATGAGTGGCTTATTCACTCTTTTATACACATGATAGTAAAATCTGCCATCATTACAGTAAAACCTTACATTGGATATTATACCATATGGTTCTAATTTGAAGTCTTGTTTTGCAGGGCTTTATGGTTACCAAAAACTTTGCAGGCAAACGATTGTAAAACGGTTGCATTCATGGAAATAATTGCTGTATGATATTGCTTTATGTACCGCACAAACCCGTTGCTGCTTCCGTAAAATCATAGTTTAATCATTTAAGAGAATGACTGGGCAAGCTGGTCAGCCTGATGTAATCCGCCATGTTTATAAAAAAATATTTCGAGGAATTTGAACTGGAAGAAACCCGTCACACGAAAGAACGAAGCATTTCTGCAGCCGATATAGATCTTCATGCACAAGAGTCGGGCGATTTTTTTCCGCATCATATGGATGAGGAATGGTGTAAAACACAACCGTTTAAAAAACGCATTGCACATGGCACATTGATCTTTACAATTGCCATCGGCCTTACCGCTGATTTTGTAAATGAAGCATCTATGACCTATGGATATGACAGGCTGCGTTTTATAAAACCTGTTTTTATTGATGATTCGATAAAAGTTACTGTTACTATAAAAGATAAGAAAGACCATAAGAAACCGGGCTTTGGCCTGGTGACAGAACTGGTGGAAGCATTTAACCAGCATGATGAACTGGTGATGCTTTGTGAGCATATTTTATTAGTGAATAAGAAAGAATCTTAATAATGGCAATTGTTTTAAATGGCATAACATGGGGGCACAGCCGGGGCATTACGCCCTTGCTGGCAGTTTCGCAGCGTTATAATGAACTGCACCCGGAGGTAGAGATCAGGTGGAGCAAAAGAACCTTGCAGGAGTTTGCCGATTTCCCCATTGAAAAATTAACCCATCAATATGACTTATTGATCATTGATCATCCCTGGGTGGGCTGTGCAGCTGCAACCAATTGTGTGTTGCCATTGGATGAATATCTTGCTGCTGATTACCTGGAAGACCAGTTAAACAATTCAGCCGGATATTCTCACCAGAGTTATAATTATAAGAACAAACAATGGGCTTTGGCTATTGATGCTGCAACACCTGTTGCCAGTTTTCGGAAAGACCTGTTTGAAAAAAATAATACAGCAATTCCGCAAACATGGGAAGAACTTATTGTATTGGCAAAAACAGGAGTTGTCGCCTTACCGGCGATCCCTATTGATATGCTGATGAATTTTTACAGTTTTTGTATAGCACATGGACAAACACCCTTTACTAATGAAAATGAAATAATTGATGAAGCGACCGGCCTTGCCGCCATTGAAGCCATGAAAGAATTGTATGCACTGATTGACAGAAAAATGTTTACCTGTAACCCTATTGCTGTTGCCGAACTGATGAGTACAACAGATAATTATTGGTATTGTCCATTTGCTTATGGTTACTCAAATTATTCCAGAACAGGTTATGCAAAAAAAATATTGCATTATAGTGATGTGGTAACATTCAATGACCGTAAAATAAAAACTACCATTGGCGGAACCGGTTTAGCCGTTTCTGCTTTCAGTAAACACAAAGATGCTGCAATTGATTTTGCTGCGATGGCTGTTTCAGGTGAATGCCAACGCACATTATATGTGCAGCATGGCGGCCAGCCCGGCCATCGTTCTGCATGGGGAGATGCAGATGCCAATCATTTAACGCATGATTATTTTTCGAAAGTTTTACCGGCCATGGATAATGGTTACGTGAGGCCGAGATATAATGGCTATTTACATTTCCAGGATCATGCCGGTTTGCCATTGCAACAATGCATTATGGACAACAGCAGCCCGGTAGATGCTTTGCAGGCAATGAATGAAATATACCAGCAGAGTTTGCTTCACAAAAAAACAATTGCAGTATGACGAACCTGCCTTTACAGGGATTAGTGGTGCTGGAGTTCAGCCAGTATCTTTCCGGGCCTTCGGCGGGTTTGCGGCTGGCAGACCTGGGTGCCCGTGTAATAAAAATAGAACGGCCGGGTAAAGGAGATGCAGGAAGAAAATTAGCGATCAAAAACATCTGGGTGGATGATAACTCATTGTTGTTTCACACCATCAACCGGAATAAAGAAAGTTTTATTGCCGACCTTAAAAATGAAGAAGATGCAATACTTGTAAAAAAACTAATTGCAAAGGCAGATGTACTTATACATAATTTCCGCCCGGGTGTGATGGAAAAAAGTGGTTTTGGTTATGATACAGTGAAACAAATAAACCCAAGGCTCATTTATGCAGTCATATCGGGTTACGGAAAAGAAGGTCCCTGGAAAAATAAACCTGGGCAGGATCTCTTACTACAATCAATGACCGGCCTTGCTTACACCACAGGAAACGGCAGCAACGGCCCTGTTCCTTTTGGTGTTTCTATTGCAGATATATTGTGTGGAAGCCAGTTGGTTCAGGGAATTTTAGCAGCATTGATAAGAAGGCAAAAAAGAAATGAGGGGGCTTTGATCGAAATAAGCCTGCTGGCAGCTATGCTGGATTTTCAGTTTGAATTGCTTACTACTTATTATACCGATCGTAAACAGCCGCAGCGGAGTGTAATTAATAATGGCCATCCTTTGCTGAGTGCGCCTTATGGTATTTATAAAACTGCAGATGGTTACCTGGCCCTGGCGATGATGGATATACAGGTACTTGCAAAAGCGATCGCATGTGAAGAACTTGAAAACTTTACACAGGAAAAGGCTTTTGCAGAGAGGGATACCATTAAAAAAATATTAGCTGATCATATCATTACCCAAAAAACAAAACATTGGCTGGCTGCTTTACAAGAACAGGATCTTTGGGCAATGGAAGTGTTGGATTGGGAAGATATGCTGCAACATGAAGCCTATAAAATTTTGGAGATGGAACAGGTAATTTATGCAGGGGATGAGAAAATATTTACAACAAGATGCCCCATTCGTATAAATGGCCAGAAATTGTACGCCGATAAACCGGCGCCACAATTAGGAGAACATACTGAGAAAATAAAAAAAGATCTTTTAGTTGCTGAATAAAGAAATACAGTACAAGAGTGCGACGCCAATAAAGTTGAATAAAGAAATTAAGTTGGGTTCAAAAAAATTAAAACATAAAATCCCCCTTTAGGGGTTAGGGGCATGAATTTATTAGAAGATATCATTGTTGTTGATTTTAGCCAGTTCTTATCTGGCCCTTCTGCTGCTTTGCGGCTGGCAGATATGGGCGCACAGGTGATCAAGATTGAGCGGCCGGGCGTTGGCGATATTTGTCGTGAGCTTTATGTTTCTGATGTAAGGATAGAAGGTGAGTCAACTATTTTTCATGCCATCAACCGCAATAAGCAAAGCTACGCGGCCGACCTGAAAAAAGCGGATGACCTGGAAATAATAAAACAACTGCTTGCAAAAGCAGATGTGATGATGCATAATTTTCGTCCCGGTGTGATGGAAAGGATAGGCCTGGATTATGAGACGGTAAAAAAGATAAATCCATCTATTATTTATGCAACCATCAGTGGTTATGGAAATGAAGGCCCATGGAAAGACCTGCCCGGACAGGATCTGCTGTTGCAGGCTGCATCAGGGCTTACCTGGCTCAATAATAATAACAATGAGGACCCTACACCGATGGGAGTGGCTGTTGTTGATATTATGGCAGGCACACATTTGGCACAAGGCATCCTGGCAACTTTATTTAAAAGAACGATCACAGGTGAAGGTGCGTTGGTGCAGGTAAGTATGTTTGAAAGTATACTTGATTTTCAGTTTGAATTACTAACTTCTTATTACAATGATGGCCGCCAATTGCCGGTCCGCAGTGCAGTAAATAGTGCACATGCTTATATAGCGGCGCCTTATGGTATCTATAAAACAAATGATGATTACATTGCATTGGCGATGGGCGATATTGTGCAACTGGCAACGCTTTTACAATGTGAACCATTGAAACAATTCAGTAACTCTAATGACTGGTTTGATAAAAGGGATGATATTAAAAAAGTATTGGCCAATCATTTGCTTACAAACAGCGCCGCAGCCTGGTTAGGTGTATTAGAGCAGGCAGATATCTGGTGTGCACCAGTGATGGATTATGATGGACTGGTACAGCAGGATGGATATAAAATACTGAACATGGAAGTGACGGTAAAAACAAGTAAAGGCCTTGAAGTAACTACAACCAGGTGCCCGATAAGGGTAGACGGAAAATTATTAATTTCGGATAAAGGGGCACCACAATTAGGTGAGCATAACGATGCTATTGACAAACAATTTGAACTGGAAAAAGTATTCCAGGAAAAATGATCCCGGAATTAATTTCTTCTTTTGCCATGAAAAAAATAATAGATACACATATCCATGTTTGGAATTTTGATAAAGCTGCATATGCATGGCTGGATGGCAATACATCCATCCTGAACAGAACATACCATATCGAAGAAATAGAAACTGAAAGAAATGCAGCAGGAGTTACTGAAGGTGTTTTGGTACAGGCTGCCAATAATATTGAAGATACCAGCTGGATGCTGGAAGTTGCGGCAAATACGGACTGGATAAAGGGTGTTGTCGGCTGGTTGCCTTTAATGGATACAGCAGCTACTGAATGGGCGCTTGAAGAAAAATACAGCAGGGAGAAATATTTTAAAGGCGTCAGGCATTTGATACATGATGAAGCTGATCCTGAATGGCTGTTACAACCTGCTGTGATTGATAGCTTGAAAATTTTAGCAACAAAAAATATCACTTATGATGTAGTTGGTGTATTGCCACAACACATCGAGACTGTTTTAAAAGTAGCAGAACAAATTCCTGATTTAAAAATGGTATTCGATCATTTGAACCAGCCACCCATGAAGACCAACGAAAAATTTGGAGCCTGGGGAGACCTGATGAAAATTGCCTCGCAGCATAAAAATTTCTATGCTAAAATATCGGGACTTGGCACGGCAACTGCCGATCCGGGGAACTGGGGTGTTGAAGATATCAAACCTTATGTGGAATTTGTACTGGAAAATTTTGGAACCGATCGTTGTTTTTGCGGCGGTGACTGGCCGGTATCTTTAATAGCCGGTTCTTATACTAAAACATGGACTACCTATCAGTCAGTGATCAATGAATTGCTGAACGAAGAGGATAGCGAAAAAATATTTTATAATAACGCTCAGCAATTTTACAATCTATAAAAACAACGCATCCATAAAATGGAATTAATAAACGGAGTTTTGTTTCATGCAACCGGTGCATCCAGTGCTGCGCTTTGTTATACACCTGAAAAAAAGGTAGTTGGCTGGAGCTGGCAAACCTATTGGCTGGCACAGGCATTTGTCTGTTGGCTGGCGCTGCCGGTTATCCTGGCCTTCGTAACCATTCCACAACTGGCAACGGTTTTAAAGGAGGCTCCATCCTCAGCTATGATCAATTCTTTTTTGTTGGGTATGGCTTATGGCGTTGGTGGTACTGCATTTGGAATTGCTATCAGGTACGTTGGTTTTTCCCTGACCTATGCCATTGCGGTAGGCATCAGTTGTGTGCTGGGTACTTTGCTGCCGCCATTGGTGCATGGTACATTGGGAGATGTTTTAAAAAGTAATGGTGCTTCTTTTTTAATATTCGGAATAGTGTTAGGTGCAATTGGTATCGCTTTATGTGGTATGGCGGGAAGAAACAAAGAAAAAGATATTGAGAAAACACAGGCTGATAAAACTGATATAGAAAAAACCGGAAGTATTAAATCAACCTTTTCATTAGCGAAAGGTTTACCGCTTTGTTTGCTTGCGGGAATTTTATCTGCGCTTTATGGTTTTTCTTTAGACCAGGGGCAACCCATTGCAGATGTAGCTGCAAAATATGGAGCAGATAATTTCCAGGGAAATGTTATTTACATCTTTTCCAATTCAGGCGCTTTTGTAACCACATTATTTTATTGTTTGTACCTGCATAAAAAGAACAACTCATTTAAGGAGTATGGAACTGCTGGTTCAGGCAGTCTTGCAAAAAACTATTTAATGTCCTTACTCACGGGTGTATTGTGGTACGGACAATTTTTCTTTTATGGCCTCGGCCATGTGCGAATGGGTAATTATAAATTCACCAGCTGGGCCATTCACATGATCATGCTGGTATTGTTCAGTTCCATTGCAGGGTTGATCATGAAGGAATGGAAGAATTGCAGTGCCGTTACCAGGAGGTTGTTAATATTGGCATTGCTGGTATTGATTGCTGCGGTATTATTGTTAACTTATGGTAATTACCTGGGCGGGGTTTAATAATTGTTATGTTCTATGCTGTATGATATTTCCTTAGCGTGCAAAAATATCCCGGTATATATTATCGGTGCCGGCGGTATTGTAAACACGGCACATTTACCGGCTTATAAAATTGCCGGCTTAAATGTGCAGGGCATTTATGATATAGACCATACCAAAGCATTTGGTACGGCAGCCAATTTTAATTTGCCCAATGTATTTAACAGCGTAGAAGAAATGCTTGCCCATGCCCCTTCAAATGCGGTGTTCGATCTGGCAGTGCCGGGATCAGAAACAATTAATCTTTTAAATCAATTACCTGTTGGTGCAACTGTTTTGGTACAAAAACCAATGGGTGAAAATTACGACGAAGCAAAGCAAATACTGTCGCTTACCCGGGAAAAGAAAATGTTGGCAGGCATAAATTTCCAGCTACGTTATGCACCTTATATTTTAGCTGCCAAAGAACTGATCAATAAAAATTTGCTCGGCGACCTGAACGATATTGAAGTGAATGTAAATGTTTACACGCCCTGGCATATCTGGGATTTTTTGCAGTCAGCACCAAGGGTGGAAATTTTGTATCACAGCATTCACTACATCGACCTGGTGAGAAATTTATTGGGTAAACCGCAATCTGTGTATGCTAAAACAACAAGACATCCGGCTATGCCCATGCTGGCTTCTGTACGCAGCAATATCATTATGGATTATGGCGATATGGTGAGGGCAAATATCCTTACCAATCATTGCCATAAGTATGGTATACCCAAACAGCAATCTTATATTAAGATAGAAGGAAGTAAAGGCGCTGTCATTATCAACTTCGGTGCTCTGATCAATTATCCAAGAGGTGCTGCAGATAGTTTCGAATATATTATACTGGAAGAAGGCAGGGAAGCAGGCTGGCAGAAAATGCACATTGAAGGCAGCTGGTTTCCGCATGCTTTTATCGGCAGCATGCATGAAATGTTACAGGCTGTAACCGGTGAAAAAGCAAGGCCTGATAATCATGTAGAAGATTGTATTGATACCATGGCTTGTATGGAAGCCGCCTATCAAAGCAGTGATGGAGGAGGAACCCCTGTCCCCTAAAGGCGAACTTAGATTGTTATTTTACAAGAATTACAAAAACAGTATTAAATGAACATAGGATCAAACTTGAAATCATTATTAATTATAGTATCATTATTATTTCAACAAATTCTTTCTGCACAGCAAATTGCTTTTCCGGGCGCCGAAGGTTTTGGCAAATACGCCACCGGTGGCAGGGGAGGAAAAGTTGCAGCTGTTACCAATCTAAATGATAGCGGCGAAGGCAGTTTTAGAAATGCGTTGGAAAAATTTCCGGGCGAACCGCTGACCATCATTTTTAAAGTATCAGGAATTATAGAATTGCAATCAAAGATCCAGATCAAAAGAAGTAACCTGACTATTGCAGGCCAGACTGCACCAGGCGACGGCATCTGTTTAAAAAATAATTCTTTGATCCTCAATGGTGCTTCTTCAAAAGGCAATCATGGAAATATCATCATCCGTTTTATTCGCTCAAGGCCCGGTGGTACCGATAAAAAAGGTTTGTATGGTTTTGATATGGAAAACTGTCACGATGTAATTGTTGACCACTGCAGTTTTAGCTGGGCCAATGAAGAATGTGCGGCGATGTACGATACGAAGAACACGACAGTGCAATGGTGCATCGTAAGTGAAGGTTTGTATGAAGCTGGCCATGCAAAAGGCCATCGTTCCTATGGAGGTGTGTGGGGCGGACAATATGCAACCTATCACCACAATTTAATTGCCCATCTAAACAGCCGTGCCGTTCGCTTTAATGGAGCAAGGGCACATGATACTATGGCCATTATTGATTACAGGAACAATGTGGTCTACAACTGGGGCAATGCTAATGCAGCTTATGGTGGCGAAGTGAATATTGCCGGCGGTGTTTCGCAGGTTAACCTGGTAAATAATTATTACAAGCCCGGCCCGGCAACAGCAAGCGAACTAAAATTTGTTCATGCTAATTATAATGCACAAAATGCAAAAGGCACAGGCGAATGGTATTTGAGCGGCAATATTATGGAAGGGGATAAGGCACTTACCAAAAAGAATTTTAAGGGACTTGATATTACGGAAGAAGGCTATCCCAAAAAAGCAGCAGCAGGTAATCCATTTACAATTACTGCAGCAATACCTGAACAAACTGCCACCGCCGCTTATGAAGCGGTGTTAAAATATAGCGGGGCAATTTTACCAAAAAGAGATGCAACTGATGCAAGAGTTATTGACGAAACAAGAACCGGTAAAGCGACCGGCATGGGAGTTTTTGGCAAAGCCGGGATCATTGATTCTCCTTCAGCTGTTGGCGGCTGGTCCGAATATAAAAGCGCTGCAGCACCGGTTGATACCGATGAAGATGGTATGCCTGATGAATGGGAGAAGAAGAATGGATTGAATACAAATAATGCAAGTGATGGAAATAAAGTTGGATCCGATGGATTTACCATGCTGGAAAAGTATTTGAATGAATTAACCCAGCTTAAATAATTAATGAAGAAAATAACTTTCATATTGCTACTTGTATTTGGAGTAGCTGTTTGCTCAAATGCAAAAGATGTTTACCTGGTTGTTGACAGTCATGAATCTGCGAGGGTGAAATATGGCATTGAGAGATTAAAAGAAGCCTTGACAAAAAGTGGATACACTGTCAAAGTTGGAACATACAGTAACCTGTTTTCTAAAAACCGGCCACCGGTTATTTACATAACTGTACACAATGATAAATTCATAATTAAAGATAAAAAGGTTGCTGCCTCCAAAGAAGGATTTCAGATCAGGACAGAAAGTAATGATTTGATTCAAATCGATGGTGTATCAGAGTCAGGTATTTTATATGGCTGTCTTGAACTGGCTGATAGAATAATTAAAACCAAAAAGATCCCGTTCGGATTGAATTTTTCCGATGCTCCTGAAATGGTCTTACGTGGAGCCTGCATCGGCGTACAAAAACCTTATTACCTGCCAGGAAGAACGGTATATGAATATCCGTATACACCCGAAACCTTTCCCTGGCTTTACGATAAAAAATTATGGATACAGTATTTGGATTCGATGGTTGAGAACCGTATGAATTCTTTGTACCTCTGGAACGGGCATCCTTTTGCATCATTGGTGAGACTGAAAGATTATCCTTATGCTGTTGAGGTTGATGATGCTACTTTCAAAAAAAATGAAGAGATGTACCGCTTCTTAACCACAGAAGCTGACAAGCGTGGCATCTGGGTGATACAGATGTTTTACAACATCATCGTATCCAAACCATTTGCAGAGCATCATAAAATAAAAACACAGGAAAGGGAAAGGCCCATCATTCCATTGATAGCAGACTATACAAGAAAATCCATTGCTGCTTTTGTGGAGAAATATCCGAATGTAGGATTAATGGTTTGCCTGGGCGAAGCCATGGAAGGCGTTGGTAAAGATGATGTGGAATGGTTTACCAAAACAATTATCCCCGGTGTACAAGATGGATTGAAAGCATTGGGTAAAAAAGAAGAGCCACCAATCGTTTTGCGGGCACATGATACAGACGCACCTTCGGTGATGGAAGCCGCATTGCCCCTTTATAAAAATTTATATACCGAAGCAAAATTCAATGGCGAAGCATTGACCTATGCAAGGCCAAGAGGTGAGTGGGCAAAACTGCACCAGCGCTTAAGTAAGTTGGGAAGTGTGCAGATAGAGAATGTTCATATATTGGCAAACCTGGAACCATTTCGTTATGGCTCACCGGATTTTATTCAGCAGTCGGTTGTAGGTATGCATGAAGTGATGGGAGGGAATGGTTTGCATTTATACCCGCAGGCATCTTACTGGGATTGGCCTTACAGCGCCGACAGTGTGAAAGGCAAACGTTTGTTGCAAATTGAAAGAGACTGGATCTGGTACAAAGCCTGGAGCCGCTATGCCTGGCAAGCAAACAGGAACAGGGAAGATGAAATAAATTACTGGAGTGCTCAACTGGCAACAAAATTTGGATGCAGCGATGCAGATGGCAGAAAAATATTAGAAGCTTACGAACAAAGCGGAGAGATCGCCCCTAAATTATTACGTCGTTTTGGAATTACGGATGGCAACCGCCAGACATTAACACTGGGCATGTTGATGACACAACTGATCAATCCATTTCGTTACGGCTTGTTTACTTTATTATATGATGCCGAAAGCCCCGAGGGCGAAATGCTCATTGATTATGCCGACAAAGCATGGAAAGGAGAAAAACACATTGGAGAAACACCGGTGCAAATTATTAATGAAGTAAAGCTGCATGGCGATAAAGCCGTGCAGGCCATGGAAGCCATTGAGAAAAATATCAAAACAAATAAAGCAGAATTTGAAAGGTTAAAGAATGATATGCTTTCCTATAAAGCGATGGCTTATCATTACGCAGAAAAATCAGAAGCAGCGCTGGATATATTGCGATACAAATATTCCAACGACATCAAAGACCTGGAAAAAGCATTACCGGTTTTGCAAAAAAGTGTTGACAGCTACAAAAAACTGATCGATCTGACCAAAGGAACTTACCTGTATGCCAACAGTATGCAGACACAACAACGGAAAATTCCCATGCGTGGCTCAAACGCTACTTACAAACACTGGAAGGAAATGTTGCCGGTTTTTGAAACAGAGCTGAATACTTTTAAAAGAAAAATTGATTCACTCAAAACATCGGGCAATGCCGTTGTGGCGGATATAAAGCCCTTTAAAAATGCAGAAGTCAAAATAACAGATCCGGCAGTTGCATATTTTATTGTTGCAAAAGAAACACCGGTTTTTACAAATAGCATCCTTGTTATCAAATCTTATGCGAAAGAACTGGAAGGATTAAGGGGCGTTAATTTTGGATATCATCAGCAATTAAAAGAAAGCAGTTCATTTACTTTTACATGCGATAAACCCGTAAAAGTACTGGTTGGTTTTTTTAAACCGCAAAAAGCAGCCTTTACAAAAGATACCATTTATTTAAAAGAACCACAGTTAGAAATCAATGCCAGTGCAGATGATTACGGACAATCTGAAATAAAAATTTCCAATGCCATAGCTATTGAAGGTATGCCGCCGGTAAATATTCATACCTACAGTTTTAAAGCCGGCGTAAATACACTTAAACTTGAAAAAGGAGTTTGTTTGATACTGGGCTTTGTACATGGAAATACTGTTGTGCCAATATATGATGCAGGTTTGATGAGTGATCATAAGAATAAAAACCTGGATTGGTTATTTGATTAAAAAATAAATATGAAAAGAGTAATAGCAATAGCATTATTGGTTTGTTTTGTACACACATCTCATTCGCAACAATATTTTGATGTAACAAAATACGGCGCAAAAAAAGATAGCAGTGCCAAAGCAACAGCGGCTATCAAAAAGGCAATCGAAGCTGCAGTCAAAACAGGCGGAGGAACGGTTTATTTTCCTGCAGGTAAATATTTAACCGGGCCGATACATTTAAAGAGCAATATCACCATCTTTATTGATGCCGGTGCAGAGCTGCATTTCAGCGATGATTTTGATGATTATCTTCCGATGGTTGAAAGCCGCTATGAAGGTGTTGATGTAACAAGTTTCTCGCCATTATTTTATGCTTATAAGGCAGAGAACATTGCGATCATCGGAAGAGGGAAGATAAACGGTCATGGAAAAAAATGGTGGGATTTTGTAGAAGGCTATAAGAAAGACCAGCCACGCAGTAAATGGCAATACATGTTTGACAGCCTGAATAAAAATATCCTCTTGCCTGATGAGCCGGCACAAATGAAAAGAGGATTTCTTCGTCCACCGTTTATACAACCGATGTACTGCAAAAATATTTTAATAGAAGGGATCACCATCACCAATTCGCCTTTCTGGACAGTGAACCCGGAGTTTTGTGAGAATGTGACTATCAATGCAGTAACCATCATCAATCCGCCATCGCCCAATACAGATGGCATCAATCCTGAATCCTGTAAATATGTGCATATATCCAATTGCCATATTAGTGTGGGCGATGATTGCATTACCATTAAGTCGGGTAAAGATGTACCTGGCAGAACAAAAGCCATGCCTGCAGAAAATTATACCATTACGAATTGTACGATGCTCAGTGGTCATGGTGGTGTGGTGATAGGAAGTGAGATGAGCGGAGGAGTTAAAAAAATTACCATCAGTAATTGCGTGTTTGATGGGACAGATAGAGGCATCCGTATAAAAACAACAAGAGGCCGCGGCGGTGTGGTGGAAGATATACGGGTGGATAATATTGTGATGAAGAATATAAAACAACAGGCTATTGTGCTTGATATGCAATACAGCAAAGCACCGGCCGAACCTTTGAGTGATCGTACCCCGCAATTCCGAAATATACGATTTAGCAATATTACTGCCTACACCAAACAGGCCATGTACATTAATGGACTTGATGAAATGGCTGTGCAGGAAATAAGCCTGAATGATGTTGTGTTTGAAGCAGAGACCGGTATTGTAATTAAAAATGCAAAAGATATAGAACTGCATAACGTACGGGTGAATACAAAAACAGGAAGTGCTTTGCAGGTAGAAAAAACAGAACGGCTGGATATTGATGGTTTATCAAGTGCCAAACCAATTGCAGATGTGCCTTTGATAAAACTGAATAATGTACAGAATGTAATGCTACGTAATTGCTGGTTTTTTAATGGTACTAAAATTTTTGCAACCATAAATGGTGCTGAAACAAAAAATGTAAAGTTGATCAATAATGAATTGGGAGAAGCAACAGTAGTTTATGGGGATGAAGTTAAAAAGTAATTTTCACGCAAAGAGGCAAAGGAGCAAAGGCGCAAAGGTGGAGTAGCATTAAACTTTGCACCTTATTAACTTTGCGACTTTGCGTGAAAAAAGATCAATAGAATTAATAAAGATGAACGGAGCGTCGCCAATGTCGCCCCATAGCAGCACAAATGATGGCTAACAAAAAAAAATATTTTATTGCGGTCACACTTTTATTAAGTGTGAAGATGAGTCTTGCCCAGGACCTGAAACTCTGGTACAGCAAGCCTGCCATCAAATGGACAGAAGCTTTACCGCTTGGCAATGGAAGGGTCGGTGCTATGGTTTTTGGGGGCATTGATCAGGACAGGATACAATTCAACGAAGAAACATTATGGACCGGAGAACCGAGAGATTATAACCGGAAGGGAGCCTATAAATATTTAGATTCGATAAGGCAATTAATATTTGCAGGCAGGCAGAAAGAAGCAGAAACATTGGCAGAGAAAGAATTCATGGGCACCAAAAGTAATGAAGGGAAAAAAGAAGCCTGGCTGAAAACCGTTTTACAAAACACAGATCCTGCAACAGAAAATTTTGATGAGAGTAAATGGAAGACGATGACTGTGCCTTCCTACGAAGGTTGGGAAGCAGCAGGTTTTGAAGGCCTGGATGGAGCGGTTTGGGTAAGAACAAGTTTTGAATTGCCTTCAGCGTGGAATGGAAAAGATATTCAACTTGACCTGAATCGCATCCGGGACTATGACCTGACTTATGTGAATGGAAAACTTATCGGCACACAACAAAATACTGAACCAAGAAAATATTTAATCCCGGCCTCAGTTTTACATTCAGGTAAAAATATCATTGCTGTGCAGGTAATTAATTATACCGATAAAGGCGGCATTGCCGGTTATAAGGATACCACGAAACATATTGGTGTTTATCCGGTTGGTGATGAAACTGCAAAAATCTCATTGAACGGCCAGTGGGAATATTTCATACAAAATGATGAACCGCCTGCTGTGGGCGCTTACCAGGCGGCTTATCAACCATTTGGAGATCTGTTTTTACAATTCAATAATACAGCATCGGCAACCAATTACAGAAGAGAACTTGACATCAGTAATGCCGTAACTGCAACATCTTATTCATTAAACGGCATTGATTTTAAGCGTGAATATTTTATCAGTCAGCCTAACCAGGTAGTAGCCATTCATTTATCAGCTTCACAAAAAAAGAGTCTCAGTTTTAGTGCGGTGTTAAGCAGTCCGCATAAGAATTTTGTTGTTAAGAAAATAAACAGCAATACCATTTCGCTATCTATAAAAGTTCGGAATGGGGTTTTGCGTGGGGAAAGTTACCTGCAGTTAAAAACAACAGGAGGTACAATTAATATCATTGATAATAAAATTGTAATTGCAGATGCCGATGAAGCAACCTTGTATTTAACTGCGGGTACCAGCTATAAAAATTATAAGGATGTTTCTGCAGATCCTGTTAAACCATGTACCGACGCATTGCAATCTGTTGCGGCAAAAAGTTATCAGCAGATAAAAGCAGCACATGTAAAAGAGTATAAAAAATACTTCAACAGCTTTTCTATTAACTTAGGAATAAATGCGGATGAAAATTTACCTACTGACGAAAGACTTGGAAAATTCGCTTCTTCAAACGATCCATCATTTGTTGCATTATACCAGCAGTATGGAAGATATTTATTGATCTCATCTTCACGCCCGGGTACCAGGCCTGCAAATCTACAGGGCATCTGGAATGATCTGCTTACACCGCCATGGGGAAGTAAGTATACCACCAATATCAATACTGAAATGAATTACTGGCCGGCAGAGTTGTTGAATCTTTCAGCCATGCATGAGCCATTGTTTACAATGATTGATGAATTATCGCAGGCTGGTAAGCAAACTGCAAAAGAACATTACAATGCACCCGGTTGGGTATTGCATCACAACACAGACCTGTGGCGTGGTACGGCACCTATCAATGCTGCCAATCATGGTATTTGGGTTACAGGTGGTGCCTGGCTTTGCCAGCATTTGTGGGAGCATTATTTATTTACGCAGGATAAAGAATTTTTGAAAAGCAGAGCCTATCCTGTAATGAAAGAAGCTGCTTTGTTCTTCAATTCATATTTAGTTAAAGACCCCGTGACAGGTTATTTGATCAGCACACCATCCAATTCACCGGAGCAAGGCGGATTGGTTGCAGGGCCAACGATGGATCACCAAATTATCAGAGCGCTTTTTAAAAATGTTATTGCGGCTGGTGAATTATTAAATATAGATGCGGCATTTAGAAATACCCTCGAAGAAAAATACAAACAGATCGCACCAAATAAGATCGGCAAACTGGGCCAATTGCAGGAATGGATGCAGGATAAAGACGACAGCACCAATAAGCACCGGCATATTTCGCATTTGTGGGGCATGTATCCCGGCAGTGAAATAAACTGGGATGAAGATGCTGCGATGATGAATGCAGCAAAACAATCATTGTTGTACCGTGGCGATGCAGCAACCGGTTGGAGCCTTGGCTGGAAAATAAATTGCTGGGCAAGGTTTAAAGATGGTGATCATACTTTTAAAATGATACAGATGCTGATGAGCCCGGTGAAAGGAGGTGCTGGCAGTTATCCAAACCTGTTTGATGCACATCCGCCGTTCCAGATAGATGGAAATTTTGGCGGTGCAGCAGGCATTGGCGAAATGTTGTTGCAAAGCCACACAAAATTTATTGATATACTTCCTGCATTGCCTAATGCATTGCCCGATGGTGAAGTAAAAGGTATTTGTGCAAGAGGTGGATTTGTTATTGATATAAAATGGAGTAATGGAAAGCTGGAAAAGCTTACTGTTGTATCTAAAGCAGGGCTGCCTTTGCTCTTGCGGTATAACAAGGCTATGAAAAATATTAAAACTGTAAAAAACGGAGCTTATACATTTGATGCATCGCTTAACAAACTATAAATTTTTTTGTGGGACAAGCTATGGTTTTTCATGGCAGCATCGTTGTGTCACTCACTTGTACAATATACCATTGTTCAGCTTTTTTTTTAGCCACAAGATCTTTGTGTGCCTTTGTGCCTTTGTGTCTTTGTGGTTTAATTCCTTCTCTCAGCGCCAGGATATTTTGCTCAACAACAATTGGCAAAGTTCTCTCAATAAAACCAATCAATGGAAACCGGTGAGCATTCCACACAACTGGGATGACTATTACGGATACAGAAGATTATTACATGGCAACCTGCATGGCGATGCAGCGTATAAAAAAGAGGTCGTTGTAAAACAATCAAAAAATGGCAAGCGTTTTTTCTTGTACTTCGAAGGCGTAGGTAGCTATGCAGATGTTTTGCTAAATGGAAAGTATATAGGGAGTCATGCAGGGGGCAGAACAACTTTCACTTTAGATATAACCGATGTAATTAAAACAGACGGAACAAAAAATATACTTGAAGTAAAAGTTGCTCATCCCGCCAACATCAAAGACCTTCCCTGGGTTTGTGGCGGCTGCAGCGATGAACGTGGTTTTTCAGAAGGGTCACAACCCATGGGTATTTTCAGGCCGGTACATTTGATTGTCACCAATGATGTTCGTATTCAACCATTTGGTATTCATGCATGGGCCGATATAAAAAATAATACAGCTTCTCTTTCTGTAAATACAACTTTAAAAAATTATTCGCAACAAAACAAGCAGGTTACTATTGTCAATCAATTAGTGGATGCAACAGGAAAGATCATAAAAGAAGGTTCAACTCAACGATCACTGCAGCTAAAAGATTCCATTACCGTTTTACAAAATGGTATTGAAGTAACCAACCCACATTTATGGAGTACAGAAGATCCTTATCTCTATAAAATTGTTTCTGCCATCAAAGAAAATAATGTTGTTATTGATAGAACAGAGACTGACTTTGGTTTTCGCACCGTAAAATGGAACAATCCTTCTCACCAGTTTACATTAAATGGCAAACCTGTTTTTATAAACGGTATTGCAGAGTATGAACATTTGCTGGGACAAAGCCATGCGTTTAGTAGTGAACAGATCGTTGCAAGAATGAAATGGATACAATCAGCTGGCTTTAACGCTTTCAGGGATGGGCATCAGCCACATAATTTATTGTACGGAAAATTGTGTAATGAAAAGGGAATTCTCTGGTGGACACAATTATCAGCACACGTGTGGTACGATACAAAAGAGTTCAGGGATAACTTTAAAACATTGTTGAGAGAATGGGTGATAGAAAGGCGCAATGATCCTTCCGTAGTTTTATGGGGCCTGCAAAACGAAAGCAAGATCCCAAAAGATTTTGCAGAAGAATGTACTACACTCATCCGCTCACTCGATCCAACAGCATCATCACAAAGACTTGTTACAACTTGTAACGGCGGCGAAGGTACCGATTGGGATGTACCGCAAAACTGGACGGGTACTTATGGTGGTAATCCTGCGACTTATGCCAGTGATCTGAAAAAGCAAATTCTTATTGGAGAGTATGGCGCCTGGCGAACTATTGACCTGCATACCGAAGGTGGCTTTGTACAAAACGGAATTTTAAGTGAGGACAGGATGACGCAACTGATGGAACAAAAAATAAGATTGGCTGAAATGGTGAAGGACAGTGTTGCGGGACAATTCTTCTGGCTGCTTACATCGCATGATAATCCCGGCCGTGTACAGGGAGGAGAAGGCGCAAGGGAATTAGACAGGATAGGCCCGGTAAATTATAAAGGTTTGCTTACGCCATGGGAAGAGCCAACAGATGCATACTATATGTTCCGCAGTAATTATGCAGATAAGCATAAAGAACCGATGGTTTATATCGTTTCGCATACCTGGCCCAACCGATGGATGACACCCGGTATAAAGAACAGTATTATTGTTTATTCTAACTGTGATGAAGTAGAACTGTATAATGATTTAAATGGTTCGTCTTTAGGCAGAAAAAAGAAAAATGGTATGGGAACACATTTTCAGTGGGATAGTGTAAACATCCGGTATAATGTGTTGAGTGCTGTTGGCTATGTTGATGGAAAAGTTGCTTCAACAGATGTAATAGTGTTGAATCATTTGCAGCAGTCACCAAACTTTAAAGATTTTAAAGATAGATATTCAACTGTATTAAATCCTCAAAAAGGTTATAACTATATCTATCGTATTAATTGCGGCGGCCCGGATTACAGGGATGAAAATGGAAATATATGGCTGGCTGATAAAAACTATGAAACATCATGGACAAAAGACTTTCCGGATGTGCCGGAAAACTTTGCAAGCCAACGCAGAACTTTCTCTCCGATAAAAGGAACCAATGACTGGAAACTGTTCCAGGCCTTTCGCTATGGAAAAGACAAACTGCAATATGAATTTAATGTACCAGCCGGTGAGTATTTAGTGGAGTTGTATTTTATTGAACCCTGGCTCGGCATTGGTGGCGGCATGAAGGCAAGTGGTATGCGTTTGTTTGATGTAGCTATTAATGGCAAAACTGTTTTGAATGACCTGGATATATGGACTGAAGCAGGAACAAACACTGCATTGAAAAAACTGGTGAAAGCAAAAGCTGTAAATGGAACAATTGTTATTTCATTTCCTGAAAGCAAAACTGGCCAGGCGATAATAAGTGCGATCGCAATTGCATCATCAAATAAAAATGTAACCGCAGACAAGTTAATATATATAGGGCGCCCTGCTTATCAATATGAGTTTAAATCATGGTTGGATATTGGCGATAAAGTTTTTGCAGAAGATATCATTCAGTTTAATTCTCTGCCTTCAAATTTATTTGGAGCAGATTGGATGCAACCTGATTCAGCTAATGAAACTATTCCATTCGAGTACCATTCGAAAAGGAAAGCAGACTTATTTGTATCGGTTAAAAATGATACAATTCAATTAAAAGGGTTTAATAACACCGGTACTAAGGTTATTACAGATGAAAACGGTGGAACCGTTTACCAGGTTTATAAAAAACAGCTTACGGATGGAGAGATGATCTCTTTTGATATCAATTCTTCAAAAATGCTGGTGTTTAAGCAACCATTCAGTAACATGCAGCCGGCGTACGATCTTAAGCCCATTACCCAATACAGGGCCAAGGCATTGAAATCAAATGATGATGTGGTTAAAGATTCTGTGAACGGCAGGTTGTGTGCTGTTGTAAACACAAATAATAAAGTAAGCATTGACTATGCGATTCAAACCGGCGTGGCTGACCGTTATTCGCTGACAGTAAAATATTTTTCCGGAAAAGAACAAAGCATTACCGGTAAATTACAATTGCTGGATGCAGGAGAGACCATGATGCAGGAGGAGACAGTTAATTTTACTTTTACCCGTGCAGGCAAGTGGAACCAGTTTACTATTAACACTGCCAGTATGATCAATGCCGGAAACTATATGGTGAGGCTTGTTGCTGAAAATGCAAAAAGGCTGGCCATAAGCAGTATCGATGTACAATAAAAAGAGAATGAAACGATTGCTGATTTTTAGTGTATTTCTATTACCTGTTGTTCTGCTGCAGGCACAAAAGCTTTCAGTTAATAAACTTAGCTGCGATCATCGTACAAACCCATTAGGAGTGGATTCAGAGAATCCTGTACTTGGCTGGCAATTATTCTCCAAACAAAATGATGTGCTGCAAACTGCTTACAGGGTCCTTGTTTCAGATGATGTAGCTCTATTGGTAAAAAATATCGGCAATGCCTGGGACTCAAAAAAAAATCAAAGCTCCGCTTCCATACAAATAAAATATGCAGGAAAACCTTTGCTATCAGCAAAGAAATATTTCTGGAAAGTACAGGTATGGGATAATAAAGGAAATGTAGCTGAAAGTAAGATCGCCGGCTGGCAAATGGGTTTGCTGAAAGAAAAAGAATGGGCCAATGCAAAATGGATCGCTTATGAATCATTGCCTGATTCTTTAAGGATCGTTCCTGCGGAACACGGAAATGGAAAAAGAGAATGGGGCAAACGGCCGGATATTTTACCATTGATGAGAAAGTCGTTTCCTGTTTCAAAAAAAGTAAAACAGGCAACAGCTTTTATTTGTGGGCTTGGGCAATTTGAAATGAGCATTAACGGAAAAAAAGTAGGCGATCATTTTTTAGACCCGGGCTGGACAAAGTTTGATAAACTGGCACTCTATGTAAGTTTTGATATCACTGATCATTTGAAAAAGGGCAACAATGCAATAGGTGTAATGCTTGGTAACGGATTTTTTTATATTCCCGGAGAACGTTACCGCAAAATGACCGGAGCTTATGGCTATCCAAAAATGATCACAAGAATTTTGATGGAATATAGTGATGGCACTACGGAAAATATTGTGAGTGACGAAAGCTGGAAAACCGCTCCTTCGCCCATTACCTATTCAAGTATTTATGGCGGAGAAAATTATGATGCAACGCTTGGACAACAAGGATGGGATTCACCCGGGTTTAATGATGCCGGTTGGAAAAATGTTGTGGTTACTACGCCGCATGTATTGGTTTCGCAGACAGCAGAAGCGGTTAAGGTAATGCAGGAGTTTGAACCGGTGAGCATAAAGGAAATAAAAAAGAATACCTGGGTGTACGATATAGGGCAAAATATGTCGGGCATTCCTCAAATAAAAATTACAGGCAACAGCGGTGATACGATACGCATTACACCGGCAGAATTATTAAAGGAAGATGGAACAGCTAACCAGCGTGCAACAGGCAGCCCGAGTTATTATCAATACATATTGAAAGGAAGCGGTGAAGAAAAATGGCAGCCACGTTTTACTTACTATGGATTCCGTTATGTGCAGGTAGATGTATTACCAAATAAAAACAATGGGAATGCTGCAACCACAACAAAAGTAATTGCAGTAAAAGCGCTGCATACCAGGAATAGTGCTGCCACTGCTGGTTCTTTTACCTGTTCCAATGAACTGTTCAATAAAATAAACAATCTTATCAAATGGTCGGTCAACAGTAATATGCAAAGCATATTTACTGATTGTCCGCATAGGGAAAGATTGGGCTGGCAGGAGCAATTGCACCTGATGGGTACAGCGATTCAGTACAATTATGATATTCTTACGCTTGCAAAAAAAATGACGACGGATATTAGGATTGAACAAAATGCAAATGGCCTGGTTCCATCTACTGTTCCTGAATACACAGAAATGCATTTTGCCAATGGCTATTTCAGGGATTCACCGGAATGGGGCAGCAATGCCATTCTTTTTCCATGGAGTTTGTACCAATGGTATGGAGATAAGGAAGAACTGGTAAATAATTATTCCACTATGCAGAAGTATATGGATTACCTGCACACAAAAGACAGTAGCTATTTGCTAATGTATGGTTTGAGTGATTGGTACGATCACGGCCCTAATCGCCCGGGCTTTAGCCAGCTAACGCCTATGGGCTTAACAGCTACTGCCTATTATTATAACGACCTGATCTTTATGAAAAAAATTGCAACGTTATTGGGCAAACAAAAAGATGCTGCAAAATATGGTCAATGGGCAGATACGGTGAAACTGGCTTTTAATAAAATGTATTTTCATCCTGAAACAAAACAATACGGCAGCGGCAGCCAAACATCTAATGCCATTGCGATAAGCATGGGATTGGTAGATGCAAAAGATAAAAACGCTGTTGTTGAAAATATTGTGAAAGATATACAAGAGCGCAATTACGGGTTAACCAGCGGCGACATTGGTTTTCATTACCTGCTGCAGGTATTAACAGATGCAGGGCGTAATGATATTATTTTTGCTATGAACAACCGTACCGATGTGCCGGGCTATGGTTACCAGTTAGCGAAGGGTGCAACAGCACTCACCGAAAGCTGGCAGGCTTTACCCAATGTGAGCAATAATCATTTAATGCTTGGGCATATCATGCAATGGTTTTATGAAGGGCTTGCGGGTATATCACAGGTTGGAAATAGCGTAGGCTATAAAAATATTATCATCCGTCCGCAGGTTGTTGGAGATATTACACATGCTACTGCAAATTTTCAATCGCCTTACGGAGAGATAAGATCGGCATGGAAAAGAACAGGTAATAATTTTGAATTGAAAGTAACGATACCGGCAAACACAACCGGAGTTATTTATCTTCCGGGTGCAGGCCAGGCGGTTAAAGTGGGTTCGGGTAATTATATTTACCAGGTAAAGTTAAAGTGATTGTAAAATGAAAAAAAGATATTGCATTTTATTTTTTGTATTACTGCTGCTGCAAAATTCATTTGCACAATCGCCACGGAGTATACTTGATTTTAATAGTGGCTGGAAATTTTATTTAGGAAATGACAGCACAGCCTTCAACCCAAACTATAATGACGCAGCCTGGAGAAAATTATCCCTGCCACATGATTGGAGCATTGAAAGTAATTTCATAAAAGACGCACCCGCTACTAATCAAGGTGGTTCGCTACCCGGCGGCATTGGCTGGTACAGGAAAACATTTACGCTTCCTGCAACGTCAAAAAATAAAAATGTATCTATTGAATTTGATGGAGTGTACCGCAACAGCGAGGTGTGGATCAACGGGCATTATTTAGGCAAGCGGCCGAATGGTTATATTTCTTTTCAGTATGACTTAACACCTTATTTAAAATATGGAACAGAAAAAAATGTAATTGCCGTTAAAGTTGATAATTCACAACAGCCCAACTCAAGATGGTATACCGGTAGTGGTATTTACAGAAATGTGAGATTAGTTACAAAAAATAAAATTGCAATTGATCACACAGGTTCTTTTATAACTACTTCATTATTTAGTTTTGAAAAAGGACATTGGGAACTTTATAATGTAAATAATGCCGGTGCAGTATTTGGCGATGTGCATATTAATGCCATACCTATCAATAATAGTACACTGCAATCTCAAAAAATAACTCTTGTAAATACATTGTACGATGCTGCCGGGAAAAAACTGGCAGAAGATAAATCAAACGGAATTAATGTTGATGCAGCTTCAGGCGTATCAACAGGTATTGACAGAACTGATGGTGTTTGGGGAGTTAAAGATCCAATTCTATGGACAGTAGATGATCCATATTTGTATAAACTGGTTTCTGCAATATATAAAGATGGTATTAAGCAAGATGAGATCACCACTAATATTGGCTTTCGCAAATTTGACTTTGACAGTGTAAAAGGATTTTTTCTGAACGGAAAACCACTAAAAATAAAAGGTGTTTGCATGCACCACGACCTTGGTGCTTTGGGTGCTGCGTTTAATTACCGTGCTGCAGAAAGGCAATTACAAATTTTAAAAGAGATGGGTTGTAATGCCATACGCACAGCACACAACCCGCCTGCACCCGAATTTTTAGACCTCTGCGATAAGATGGGTTTCCTGGTGATGGATGAGGCTTTTGATATGTGGCAGAAAAAGAAAAACAAGTTTGATTATTACATGGATTTTAAACAATGGCATGCAGAGGACTTGCGTGACATGGTTTTAAGAGACAGGAATCATCCTTCTATTTTTATGTGGGGCATTGGCAATGAAATAAGAGAGCAGTTCGACAGTAGTGGAACCACTCTCACAAAAGAAATGGTGGATATTGTAAAAAGGCTTGACCCTACCAGGCCTGTGACTGCTGCATTGACAGAAACTATGCCTGAGAAAAATTTTATTACAAAAGCAAATGCATTGGATGTATTGGGATTTAATTATAAATACTACGACTATGCTGCGTTACCGCAACGTTTTCCCGGTCAGAAATTTCTTGCTACTGAAACTGCATCAGCATTGTCAACAAGAGGCGTTTATCAATTTCCATCAGATAGTATAAGGATCTGGCCACCCGATTACAAGGCACAGGATACATTTACTGGTAACAAGGATTATACAGCTTCAGCCTACGATAATACTTATGCATACTGGGGTGGCACGCATGAAAAAACATGGCTGGCAGTTAAAAAATATCCGCACATGGCCGGCATATTTGTTTGGAGTGGTTTTGATTTTTTAGGAGAGCCGATACCTTATCCAAAATTCCCTGCACGAAGTTCTTACTATGGAATTGTTGACCTGGCAGGTTTTCCTAAAGATGTATATTATATGTATCAAAGTGAGTGGACAACAAAACCGGTATTGCATATTTTTCCTCATTGGAACCATGAGCCGGGAAAAATTGTAGATGTGTGGGCTTATTATAACAATGCAGATGAAGTTGAACTTTTTGTAAATAACAGATCAGTTGGTAAGCGAAGTAAAACAGATTCCACCTTACATGTGATGTGGCGTGTGCCTTTTGAAACCGGAACTTTAAAAGCCGTTTCCCGAAAAAATGGAAAGACCGTTTTAATAAAAGAAATTAAAACTACCGGTAAACCGGCAAGGATAGAATTAACAGCCGACAGGAAGCAGATCAGGGCCGATGGTAAGGACCTTTCTTTTATAACTGCAAGGATCGTAGATAAAAATGGCAATCCCGTTCCTGGTGCTGATAACCTTGTAGAATTTTCCATTTCGGGCAGCGCAAACATTGCGGCAACCGATAATGGATACCAGGCAGATACGCTTTCGTTGACCAGTCATAAAAGGCGGGCATGGAAAGGAATGGCCCTGGCAATTATAAAAGCATCTTCAAAAAAGGGGAATAGTACATTAACTGCCAGTTCTCCCGGTTTGCCGCCGGCAACGATTGCATTGAAAATAGCTGATTAACTGTCATTCAGGCTATTTTATCTTTTCATTATTATTTTTAAAAATAGTAAAATCTTACATCTTTATAGCAAAACCTTACATTGTTACTGCATATAGCTACCTGTACCTTTATTTCGATAAATGAGCATCCCTTACAGCTCATTTTTAACGATAAAAATGCGCTACATGAATCGGTTTCAGCTTGATAATAATTATATGCATGCTGCTGATGTTGCTGGAACCAACAGGGTTTATTCTTCTATGCGTTCATTGATCTCTATCTTTTTATTTACTGCAAAAAAATACATACCGGTCATAGTTTTTTTTATGGTTGGTACAAATGCAAATGCGCAAACTAATGCAGCAACCGATACAGCTTACCTGAAAGTAGTGGCAGAAAGAACTGCCAAAATTGTAAATACACTGGAAATAACTGATAAGGCAAAAGCCGATAAAGCACAGCAGGTAATTGCCAGCCAGTATGTGCAGTTAAATACCATCCATGATAACAGTAAGGCAACCATTTCAGCTATTAAAGCAAAGCCGCTTTCAAAAGAAGAAATAGCCGATGCGGTTAAAAAAGAAGAAGAAAGCAAATCGGAAAAATTAAAGCAGCTACATACACAATTTATTGGTCAATTAAAAAGCACCTTAACCGAAGCACAAATTGAAAAAGTGAAAGATGGTATGACCTACAGTGTTTTGCCAAAAACCTGGGCGGCTTATTTAGATATGTTGCAAAAACTTACACAGGAACAAAAGGATAAAATGTATGCCTGGCTTGTTGAAGCAAGGGAACTGGCTATGGATCAAGGTTCCAGCGATGCAAAGCATGCTGTGTTTGGAAAATACAAGGGTAAGATCAATAATTACCTTTCTGCCGCAGGGTATGATATGAAAAAAGAAGGTGAGGAGTGGGCCAAAAGGATAAAGGAAGCAAAAGAAGCAAAACAAAACTAATTTATAAACGATTTATTTTTCAAAACCAAAGCTATATGATAAAGCATCTTTTAAAGAAGGCACTGCTCCTTCAATTTTTTTTACTGCTGAGCTGCGTATTGCTTGCACAGCAAAAAACTGTTACCGGTAAGGTACTGGATGCAGATGGAAACCCTTTGTCGGGGGTTAACATCAGTATTAAAGGAACAAATACTACTGTTCAAACCATTGCCGACGGTTCTTTTTCTATTACTGTTCCATCAAATCAATCGGTACTTAGGTTTACAAGTTCCGGAATGAGATACGAGGAACAGACTGTTGGAACCAAAACAACTATCACCATTAAACTTGACAAAGATGTTAAAGTAATGGACGATGTGGTTGTGGTTGGTTATGGCACCAAAAAAAGGGTTAATGTTCAAGGAGCTGTATCAACCATAAAGGCTGCTGAAATTGAGGATTTATCAGTAGCAAACCTGCCGTCAGCTTTAGTTAACAGGGTAGCAGGTGTGGGAGTAAACTTTAGCTCTGGCAAACCAGGCTCTACTACAACAATTGTTCTTCGTAATGCAACTGTTTCGCCAGCTGCTTTTCCAGGAAATGCCGGTGGGATTACCAACCAGCCTTTAATTATTATTGACGGTATTATATCCAATCCTGCACAATGGGCACAATCACCCGGGGCAGATTTTTTTGAAAACCTGGATGCAAGCCAGGTAGAAGACATCACCTTTTTAAAAGATGCCTCTGCAGCCATTTATGGTGCAGCTGGCGCAAAAGGTGTGGTATTGATTACTACAAAAAGAGGTAAAGTTGGCAAACCTAAAATTACTTATTCAGGATATTTCGGGGTATCTACTCCAACCATTAATCCTAAAACAATGACGGCTTATGAACATGCCAAATATTTAAATGATGGGTTTGAATTAACAGGTGCTGCTTTTAACACCCGGTTTTCGCAGGCTGATCTGGATTCTTTAAAAGGAATTGAAGACAAATCGTGGTATGACTATTACTGGAAAAATGGCAAAGTGCAAAGGCATACCATAACGGTTTCCGGCGGTACCGATAAGATTACATTTTTTGCAGGAGGAAGTTATTATGACGAAAAAGGTAATTACGGGATTGTTGAGACCAGTAAATATAGCCTGCGTGCAGGTATGAATGCAAAAATTATTGAAGGCCTTACTGCTGATGTTAGTTTTGCAACTGATTTTAACAAGGATGAAAGTAATAATCAATCAAGTGCAAGTACAGAAACCGACGATGCAACTATCCGTCCCTTGTACTTAACACCTAAGTGGGTGCCTGTAATGATTGGCGATAAATTAGTTGGCTTTCAGGGTGCAAACAATTCATCGCCCCAAAATCAAAATTGGAGTTTTTTAGGCCTGCAGCGGTCGGGTACTTATAGAAAAAGCAGGTCTCAGGGACTTGCAGTAAATGCCTCCCTTGAATGGAAGCCGAAAATTGTAAAAGGCTTAACTGCAAGGGTGCAGTATGGTAAAAATAACAGGAGTGCAATCGCCAAGGGATATTTTGCTTCTTATCAAGTGGCAAACCTTGCACGCAGGGGACAGAATAGCTTATTGTATTCCGACCAATTGGTGGTGCCATCATCAGGCCCTGTTATTCCTACTATAAGAATTGCCAACAATGATCAGATACAGGAGGGAACCACCCTTTCTGATAACTATCAATTATTTGGCACCTTATCTTACGCAAAAAAACTTGGTAATCATGATTTTGATGTAATGGTGGGTTTTGATCAAAGCGAATCAGAAAGCCGTAACGTTCTTTTGGCAAAAGGTACCCAAATAGTTTCTGGTGTAGATGAGTTTTGGGCATTCAGTAGTGATCCAACTGCTCTTGGCAGCGTAAACGAAGTGGTAAGGCCTACACAGGCATTTGTTACCGCAAAACGTTCTTATCTTGGCCGTGCCAATTACTCTTTTAAAGGTAAGTACTTCTTTGAGTTTGTTGGGCGTGCCGATGCCTCTGTAAACTTTTTACCTGCCACCCGATGGGGCTTTTTTCCCACAGTAGGTTTGGGTTGGAAAGTAAGCGATGAGAAATTTTTCAAAAACGTTCATTTTGTAAACAACCTTAAACTTAGGGCAACTTATGGCTTAGTTGGGGAAGACAGGCTTGGTGCCCGTTTGTATGAGTCTCGTTTTGGACAGACAACAGGCATATTATTTGGTAATACTGCCACCAGTGGATTAGATCCAAGCATTTATCCAAACCCGGAAATTACATGGGAAAAAGCAAGAATCCTTAACGTAGGGCTTGATGCCACTATCTTGAATGGTAAGATCAATATAACAGCTGATTTTTATCAGCGTTATACTTATGATGGGTATGATACTTATTCAGCCACTGTTTTTCCGCCAACAGCAGGTATACCGCCACCAGTGGTTAACTACTATAAGCAATTAAGCTGGGGATCTGAGTTTTCAGTAGGCTATCGTACAAAGTTTGCAAAAAACTGGGGCTTTAGTGTGGATGCCAACTTCGGATTTAGCAATAGCCAGTTATTGCAACAATATTATAACGAGAGCCTTTTGGGGCAGTTTGGTAATGATCAGTTAGGTATCACAGTTGGCCGTGACCCTCGTAGGTACAATGGCAATAACATTGGCTACATAGCAACGGGAATTTTAAGAACACAGGCAGAAGTTGATGCAATACTTGCCAAGAACCCCAATTACCTGATTGGAGGTGTAAAACCACAGGTAGGGTTCATGAATTTTCAAGACATAAACGGAGATGGCCAGATTACAGAAGCCGGAGACGCAACTTTAATGTTTAAGAGAACTACACCTGTTGTTGGGTTTGGCTTTACATTTGGCTTTACCTATAAAACTTTCAGGTTATCTACCAATATAAATCTTTCAATAGGTGGTAAACGCTTTTATGACAGTGACGCAAGAATTGCGCCTACCACAGTGCGTAATGCCCCTGCTTTCTGGGCAGATCATTGGTCACCTGAAAATCCGAATGGAAAATTGCCAAGGGCAGATGCTCCGCTTGCAACTGCTAACTCAACCTTTTGGGCAGTTAGTGGAACACAAAGCCGGGTAAATAATATGGTACTTTCTTACCAGCTTCCTAAAGCTTTTGCAAGCAAACTTCATCTTCCCGATTTAAAGTTCCTGGCAACAGGTACAAATCTCTGGAATATAATTAATCCATTAAAATATAAAGATCCTTACACTTCTAACTTTGGTACTTATCCAACATTAAGGACTTTTTCACTTGGTATCAACGCAAGTTTATAATCAGAAAATTAAAAAAAACATTATGAAATATATAAGCAGTATAGGAAAAATAATGGTAATAGCAGTTGTTGCGTTATCTGTAGCTATATCCGCCTGTAAGAAAGATTCAGATTTTTTCGACATTAAAGATCCCCAGGGTATTGATTCCAAGATTTGGAGTGATGAAGGTGCCACAGGATTATTTCTAAACAGAACCTATGGTTTAATAATGCCGCAATGGCCTACACTTGGTGGTATTCATAATACATCAGATGAATTAAACAATGCCAATACAGCATTTTTATACGGTACTTTAGTAGAAAACTCTGTTACTGATATTGGAACAGGTAATACCATTACAACAAATAGGTATTTCGACATCCGCCGTTGTAATATAGGCATAGAAGGCCTGAACAATAACAGCACTTTGCCAGCAGCAACTAAAACTACGTTGAAAGGCCAGTTTTTCTTTTTACGTGCTTTCACATACTTCAGGTTAGTTAGTTTATATGGCGGTGTGCCATTGGTATTGCAATCTCAAACCTTAGAAGATGAATTGAATGTACCCCGTGCCAAAACAAGCGAATGTATTGCGGCAATTGCAAATGACCTGGACTCTGCAATAGCATACCTTCCGGCAACCTGGCCTGCCAGTGATAAAGGAAGGATAACAAGGGCTGCTGCGTCTGCAATAAAAGGAAAAGTGCTGATGTATTGGGCAAGCCCGCAATTTAACCCTACAAATATCGTGTCGCGTTGGGAAGATGCTTACCAGGCTAATCTTGCGGCTTATAACCAATGCCTTGCAGATGGTGTTTCTTTGTATCCTACTTACGCAAATCTTTTTACAGTAGAGGACAATGCAGAGGTGTTATTGGTAAGAAAATACAGTGCAGCAAGGGACGTGGGCACCAATAACGAAGCTATTACGAGGCCAAAGTCTGAAACTGATGGTGCAAGTGGCTCAAACCAGCCCACCTGGAACATGCTGCAGGCTTATACAAAAGCTAACGGAATGCCTATAACCAGTGTACTAACGGCAGATACCTTAACTAGTAAATATGATCCTATTATGTTCTGGCAGAACAGGGATCCCCGTTTTGAAGCTTCAATTGCCTATAACGGAGGTGCCTGGCCTTTAAGCGGAAAATCTACACGCAAGCAATGGTCATATAACGGGGTCCTTGATGAACCTTCCGGAACAATTGTTACCGGGTTTTATTGTAAGCGACTTACTAACCCTACATTAACTGCTGCACAATCGGTTTACAATTCTAATTCGGGTGGTGGTAGCGGTATGGATTGGATAGAAATGCGTTTTGCTGAAGTAGTATTAAACTTAGCGGAATGTGCTAATGAAACTAACAGGTTAGCTGAAGCGAAAAATTATGTAAGAATGATTCGCCAGAGAGCAGGTATAGTTGCTGGCGGATTTGATTATGGTTTAGGTGCGGCTGGTGACATAACATCTATGAGAAGTTTGATATTAAATGAAAGAATGGTTGAATTTTGTATGGAAGGAAAACGTTACTGGGATTTAAGAAGAACCAGGAACCTTGGCCTTATTTCTGCACGTCAGTCGTACAAACTGGCTGCAAAAGCTCCTTACTACCCAGGCATCACTCGTACAGGCGCACTTCCAACTGATATATTTCTGGACAAACCAGACGCTTTTGGAGTAAGGCCAAGAGATACAGCTAACCTTAACAACAAAGCTGTATATACTAAAATTTTTACTACACCAGGTGCCATTGCTTCATTAGAAGGTTCGAATGTGATTAACATACCTGCGAAATACTATTTCTATCCATTCCCTAATTTTTTCAGCCAAAACTTTTTTCTTGAGCAAACAGCAGGCTGGATAAACGGAACTTTTGACCCATTACAATAATTAATTACTACAAAATGACTTTGTATATGAAAAAAATAATTTTAGGATCGCTGCTAATGAGTTTAATCTTTTCTGCCTGCGTAAAAAAAGTTGAAGACGTAGGTACCTTCTATGTCACCGTTGATTACCGTAATTCCGGTCCCAAGTTTTTAACCGGTGATGTAACGCTGAATCCAAAAGACAGTATTTATCTCGATTTTACTGTTACTTCACCAAATGATATGTCCTATATCGAAATTCAGAAGAACGGTGTAAGAATAGATACTTTCAGATTAAATAGTTCCAATAACAGGTCTTACTCGTTAGTAAAAGGGTACAGGGTAGATAGTGCAGCCGGTGATTATTCTTACCGGGTATTAGCAAGGAATGATCGGGCTGTTTTTATGGGCGATGGAGGAAAACAGTTTAAAGTAACAGTAACTCCCGATTTTAATTTCTGGAGCTATCGTATTTTACAAGTGCCCGATTCAGTAAGCAAAACCAATAAATGTTACTATTCTTCTGTGGATGGTACATTATATAGCTATACGGATGGAGCTGCAAATTCTGCCAAAATTGATTTTGGTTTTTACTGGGATACAACAGGAAGAGGAACAACTGCAACAGGAGATGATTTGAAGCATACTATCTACTCGCTGTCTTCTCCTCAACCTCAATTGGGTTTTTATGATATCAGTTCATGGACAAAGAATGTTACGTTGCTGAAGAAAATGCCTACTTCTGTAAATTTTGTTTCAAACCTTACTTCAGGTGGGGCAATACAAACTTTGATCGGTGGCAACATGGCATCAGGTACAGCCGCAAAAGTGACATTGGTAAGCACAACTGCAGGAAGTAATGTTATCGGATTTAAAACCGCAGCCGGTAAATTCGGGGCAATATTGATACGTTATGTGAATGGAGATTCTCCTGCAAAGGAAACACAGATCGAAGTGGACGTTAAAGTACAAAAATAACAGGTAGCGATACAATTTAAAAAAAGAGAAAGCGATCACTTTCTCTTTTTTTAATCTTTTAAAATAATAAAAATAAGCAACAGTATTTTTTTCAATTGTCGTCTAATAATGTTCAAACAAACTGGTCAAATGAAAAAAGAAATTAAAAGAATTTTATTGTCAGCAATTATTCTGATTGCTGCACATTCAGCACAAGCGCAGTATCCTGAAATAACTGCTGATGTGCAGCGGGCTTCTGATTCATTAATGAAAACAGCCACCCGTCATTCAGATTCTGCATGGGCTATTGCTTATCCCATTGTGCAGGAAGAAGCAGCAAAATATCAACGGCCTTATGTGCCCTGGGCAGCAAGGCCGGTTGATCTGCCGCAGGCAGATATCCCGGCATTTCCCGGTGCAGAAGGTGGTGGTAAATTCAGTTTTGGCGGCCGCGGAGGAAAGGTACTTGTTGTAACCAATTTGAATGATGATGGCCCGGGAAGTTTGCGCTGGGCCTGCGAACAGGGCGGTGCAAGGATTGTAGTTTTCAATGTCGCCGGTATCATTCGTATTAAAACACCGATCATAATAAGAGCGCCATACATTACCATTCAGGGACAAACAGCACCTGGTGATGGTGTTTGTGTTGCAGGCGAATCTTTTTGGTTAAATACACATGATGTGATCATACGTTATATGCGTTTTCGCCGTGGCGAAACATGGGTGGGCAGAAGAGATGATGCAATTGGTGGCAACCCGGTAGGCAATATCATGATCGATCATGTAAGTGCAAGCTGGGGGCTTGATGAGAATATGAGCATGTATCGCCACATGTACAACGACAGTACACCAAATTTAAAAGCAGAGGAAAAATTAGGTACCGTAAATATTACCATACAGAATTCTATTTTTGGAGAATGCCTGGATACATATAACCACTCATTCGGCAGCACACTTGGCGGAGAGAATTGCGCTTTTGTAAGAAACCTTTGGGCCAATAATGCAGGCCGAAATCCTTCAATTGGTTGGAATGGTATTTTTAATTTTGCAAATAATGTAGTGTTCAACTGGGTACACCGTTCAACAGATGGTGGAGATTATACAGCTATGTATAATATCATCAATAACTATTACAAACCCGGCCCGGCAACACCAGATCAAAACAGGCCAATTGCACACCGCATATTAAAACCCGAAAGTGGCCGCAGTAAATTAGGTTATGCTGTTTATGGAAGGGCTTATGTGAATGGTAATATTGTAGAAGGTAATGAAAGAGTAACCAAAGATAACTGGGATGGCGGCGTGCAGGTAGAAGAACTGCCCAATGCAGGTAAATACCAAGCTAAAATGAAATGGGACAAACCATTGCCCATGCCTGAAGTAACTATTGTTCCGGCATTGCAGGCAAAGGAATTTGTTTTGTCAAATGCAGGAGCAACACTGCCTGTAAGAGATGCAGTTGATAAAAGAATTGTAGAGCAGGTAAGAACCGGTAAAATTATTGTGCCTGATGGCGTGGTTGCACCAACAACTCAATTCAAACATCGTCGTATGGCTCCGGATTCTTACAAAATAGGTATCATCACCGATATCTCACAGGTAGGTGGTTACCCGGATTACAAAGGAACGCCTTATAAAGATTCTGATAACGATGGTATACCCGATGCATACGAATTGAAAAATAAACTGAACCCGAATGATGCAGCTGATGCGGCTAAAATTACAGCAAGCGGGTACAGCAATATTGAAGTATATTTAAGCAGTGTAGTGGATATTAAAAAAGTTAAACCGTAGGAACATGCCTTGCGGCATGTTCATTGACGAATTCGCCACAGGCGAATTCTTACAAAAAATCAGGTGAATATAAAACGATCATATAAGCAAATCTTTCTCATATTAGCAGCAGTTTTTAGTTTACAGCAGGCTTTATTGGCGCAAAAACCTTTAAAGCCTGCTCCTTTATATGTTGATAAAGGAAAACTGGTTTACACACCTGATTCTCTCGGCAATCGTATCCTTGACTTTTCTTACTGTGGTTATAAAGCATCTGAACAAACCATTCCAAATGTGGAGGTGAAAATTGTTGTGCCTGTAACTAAAGGTGATGCCACTTTGCGTATTCAATCTGCATTGGACTATGTTGCTTCATTGCCGGTTGATGCAAATGGATGTAGAGGTGCTGTATTGTTGCAGAAAGGAACCTATGAAGTGTACGGGCAATTAAGAATTACAGCTTCAGGTGTTGTGCTTAGAGGAAGTGGGATGAATGAAAATGGAACGATTTTAATTGGCGCAGGTACGGGAAGATTAGCATTGATAAAAATTACAGGCACTAATACCATTCCCCGTGATTTAACTGGATTGCAGATCACGGATGCTTACGTATCCGTGAATGCTATGAGTTTTCATGTAGACAGTTCAATTACATTTAAAGAACATTCAAGCAAAATAATCATCCGCCGTCCATCTGCAAAGAATTGGATTGCTGCATTGGGCACAGATATTTTTGGAGGAGGCATTTCAGCCTTAGGCTGGAAACCCGGCGATCATGACCTGTTCTTTGATCGTACCATTACGAAAATAGAAGGAAATACTATTTTTATTGATGCACCATTAACTACCGCATTCGATTCAACTTATGGCGGAGCATCTGTTTATTTTTATAATGATAATGGCAGAATAAATAATTGCGGTATAGAAAATCTTCGTTGCATTTCTACCTACGATAAAAATAATTTAAAAGACGAAGATCACCGTTGGAATGCTATCAATATTGAAAATGCAGAAGATGCATGGGTGCGCCAGGTTAGTTTTGAAAACTTCGCAGGTTCAGCTGTAAGTGTTTTGGAAACTTCAAAACGAATTACTGTTGAAGATTGCATTTCCAAACATCCTGTTTCGGAAATTGGTGGACAAAGGCGCTACACGTTTTTAACCAACGGTCAGCAAACCCTCTTTCAGCGCTGTTATGCAGAGAATGGCTACCACGATTTTGCAACAGGTTATGCAGCGCCTGGCCCTAATGCTTTTGTGCAATGTGAATCTGTTTTACCATACAGCTTCAGTGGAGCAATTGACAGCTGGGCAAGCGGTGTGTTGTTTGATGTGGTGAATGTAGGTGGCAACGCCCTACGCTTTGGTAACCGTGGGCAAGATGCTAACGGCGCAGGCTGGGCGGCTGCAAATAGTGTATTCTGGAATTGCTCCGCAGCAAGAATTGATTGTTATAAACCGCCTACTGCTCAAAACTGGTCCTTCGGTAGCTGGGCACAGTTCAATGGCGATGGTTATTGGGGAGAATCGAATAATACCATCACGCCAAGAAGTTTGTATTACGGCCAACTGGCAGCAAGGCTGAATAAAAATGTTGATCAGCTTGCCCGGGTATTATATATTCCCGGAGATGCCAGCAGCAGCCCATCCGTTGAAACAGCAATGGAACTGACGAAGCAAGCTGGTAAACCAAGAAAGCAATTGATCGAATGGATCAATGAAGCTTCACAAAGAAATCCTGTTTCTATAAATACTGCCGGAGCAAAAACGATTGACCAAATAGGTATAAAAAAAGTAACATCCATTGCGACTGTAGCACCATTAGTTATCAGTAATGGCTTGCTGGTAAGAGATGGTCAATTGCAAACTGGTAAAAGACAAGGAGTACAATGGTGGAGCAGCGGTACACAAGGCAAAGACCTGCAGCAGGCGAGATCACACATTACCCGTTTTGTTCCCGGCAGAACCGGAAAAGGTTTAACAGATAACCTGGATGAAGTGACGGATGAAATGAAAACAACCAACACGATCGCTATTGAACATAATTATGGTTTGTGGTACGATAGGAGAAGAGATGATCACCAAAGAGTAAGAAGAATGGACGGTGAGGTTTGGCCGCCTTTTTATGAACTGCCTTTTGCCAGGAGCGGAAAGGAAACAGCCTGGGATGGGTTGAGCAAATATGATCTTACTAAATACAATGTATTTTACTGGGACCGCTTAAAGCAGTTTGCCGACCTGGCCGACCAGAAAGGTTTGTTATTGGTACACCAGAATTATTTTCAGCATAATATTATTGAAGCAGGCGCCCATTATGCAGATTTTCCCTGGCGCACAGCCAATAATATTAACAACACCGGTTTTGTTGAGCCTGTTAATTATGCTGGCGACAAACGCATATTTTATGCAGAACAGTTTTATGATATTTCCAATCCTGTAAGAAAGGAATTGCATAAAAAATACATCCGCCAATGCCTGAATAATTTTAAAGACAACAGCGGTGTGATACAATTGATAGGCGAAGAGTTTACAGGGCCAACACATTTTGTAAAATTCTGGCTGGATGTAATTAAGGACTGGAAAAAAGAAACAGGCAAGCATGCCATCATCGGCTTAAGTGTAACGAAAGATGTGCAGGATTCAATTTTAAATATCCCTGCCTATGCTGCTATTGTAGACCTGATCGATATCCGTTACTGGCATTACCAGGCTGATGGTACAGCCTATGCACCAAGTGGTGGACAAAATTTAGCGCCACGCCAACAGGCAAGATTATTCAAGCCTAAGAAAACTAGTTTTGAACAGGTTTACCGTGCAGTAAAAGAGTACCGGGAAAAATTTCCTTCTAAGGCAGTTGTTTATTCCGGCGATAGTTATCCTGAATTTGGAATGGCGGCATTTATGGCTGGTGGTAGTTTGCCGGTGCTGCCAAAGGATACAGACGCAGCGTTGTTGAAAGCTGCGGTGGGCATGAAGCCTGTTGCTTCTGCGAACAAAAGTGAATACATTTTGAGTGATGGAAAGAATAACATTGTTTATAATATGGAAACGAAAAAGCTGGAGAGAAGATAAGCAGTGCATAACACAAGTAAAGTTCAATAAAGAAATATTGTACAAGAGTGCGACGCCAATGAAGCTGAATAAAGCCATTAAGCCCGGCTCAAAAATATAAATGAAAAAATATTTTACGATAGCATTATTATTTGCAACAATGGTTTCGAATGCACAGCTGCAGCCATTGAAGATATCTGCAAACAAAAGATATTTTCAAACCAGGGATGGAAAGCCATTTTTCTGGTTGGGAGATACCGGCTGGTTATTATTTGTAAAATGTAAGAGAGAAGAAGCTATACAATATTTAGATGACAGGAAGCAAAAGGGATTTAATGTAATACAGGTGATGCTGGTACATGACATTAACCTCGGAGCAAATGCTTATGGAGATTCGGCATTGTATAATAAAAATGTATCGAAGCCCAATACTACTGCTGGGAATTCATTCGCAAGCGAAACAGCATACGATTTTTGGGATCATGTAGATTATATAATTGATGAAGCCGCAAAGAGAGGGATATATATGGCACTGGTGCCGATATGGGGAGGTAATATCAAACATGTTTCTGTAGAACAGGCAAAAAGCTATGCAACATTTTTAGCAAACCGGTATAAGAACAGAACAAATATCATCTGGCTGAATGGAGGCGATATAAAAGGCGGCGACGCACTGGAAAAATGGAACATGATCGGAAGCACAATTCGTTCCATTGATAAAGTTCACCTGATGACATTTCATCCACGTGGAAGAAATTCTTCTTCAGCATGGTTTCATGATGCATCATGGCTTGATTTCAATATGTTTCAAAGCGGCCACCGTAGCTATGCACAGGATACTTCTTCAAACGAAACATTACATTATGGCGAAGACAACTGGCGTTATGCACAGTATGATTATAATTTAAAACCTGTCAAACCAACTTTTGATGGCGAGCCATCTTATGAAGATATTCCCTATGGCTTACACAAGGCGAATGAGCCTTATTGGCAGGATCATGAGATACGCCGCTATGCTTACTGGAGTGTATTTGCCGGTAGTTGTGGCTTTACTTATGGCCACAATTCAGTGATGCAGTTTTATACACCCGGTGATTCAGGGATCTCATTTTTTCCAAAAGTTCCATGGCAACAGGGATTGAATGCGCCCGGCGCAGGGCAGATGCAGTATTTGAAAAAACTATTATTATCCAGGTCGTATTTTGACCGGGGACCTGATCAAACACTGGTTGTTGATAACGGCGAAAAATATGAAAGAGTATTGGCAACAAAGGGCAATACATACGCTATGTTTTATGTGTATAATGGCAGGGAATTTAAGGTCGATACGAAGAAATTAAAGTTTTCTCCGAATAAAGCAAGTTGGTTCAACCCTAAGAATGGAAAGCAGGAATTAATTAAAGACTATAAGAATACATCGGTTAAAAATTTTGATCCACCGGGCGAAAAAACAAATGGTAATGACTGGGTATTGATACTGGAAAAATAATGTTCAAAAAAAATATAACGATACTATTCCTGTTGGTCGCATTTGCGTCCTGTTCAAATAAGATATACCTGTTCACTTCCTTTCATGAACCGGCTAATGAAGGATTGCGGATGTTGTACAGTAAAGATGGCTATCATTGGAAAACTGCAGATAGTATTTATTTGAAACCATTGATTGGTAAAGACAAAATAATGAGAGACCCTTCTATGTTGCAGGGCCCGGATGAAACCTTTCATTTGGTATGGACGACCGAATGGAAGGGTGGTAATGGTTTTGGCCATGCTTCTTCCAAAGACCTGGTGAACTGGAGTAAGCAGCAATATATTCCTGTCATGGAAAAGGAATCGACAGTTGTGAATGTGTGGGCACCTGAATTATTTTATGATGATGTGGCAGGGCAATATATACTTATCTGGGCATCAACAATTCCTTTTCGTTTTGAAAAAGGAATTGAAGAAGAAAATAATAACCATCGTATGTATTACACCACCACTAAGGATTTTAAAACATTTAGCGATACAAAATTATTCCTGGACCCGAAGTTCAGTGTGATTGATGCTGTAATAATAAAAAGAGATGTGAAAGATTATGTGCTGGTATTGAAAGATAACACGAGGCCGGAAAGGAATATTAAAGTGGCATTTGCAGAGAATCCTTTAGGGCCATGGAAAGATATCTCGAAGCCATTTACAGAAAAATTTACCGAAGGTCCGGCGGTTGCAAAAGTGAAAGATGGATATCTGGTATATTATGATGTGTATCAAAAGAAAAAATACGGTGCATCTTTTACTACGGATTTTAAAAGCTTTGTAAGTGTAGATAGTTTGATCACTGTGCCAGTCGGGCACAAGCATGGAACAATTTTGAAAACGAATAAAAAATACCTGGGAGTATTACAGTGAAAAAATATTTTACAATATTATTGTTGGCAGCAGCATTCAGTATGAATGCGCAGGATACCGTTCGTTATACAGGAAGCACTTTATCCAATGTGGATTATCATCACGGGCAATTATCTCCTGCTGTTGGTGTGCACAATATTCAAACCATGCGTGCCAACCGCTCTAATAACGATCCATCAAGCTGGACATATAACCACCAGCCGATGCTGGCTTATTGGAACAATACTTTTTATCTTGAATATTTATGTAACCCGGTTGGAGAGCATATTGCACCGGGTATGACTGTTTTGCAAAGCTCGAAAGACGGATATAACTGGTCATTACCGGTTGTACTTTTTCCTCAGTATAAATTAAGGGACGGTACTGTAAAGGAAGGGAAAAAAGACTCGGCAAAAAATACTTTTGCTGTCATGCATCAGCGCATAGGTTTTTATACCAGCAAGAACAAAAGGCTATATGCATTGGGCTATTATGGTATTGTGCTTGGGCAAAAAGATGATCCCAATGATGGAAATGGGATCGGTAGGGTGATAAGAGAAATAAAAACAGATGGAACTTTCGGTGATATTTATTTCATAAGATACAATCACGGTTTTAACGAAAAGAACACTGACTATCCTTTTTATAAAAATGCAAAAGATGCAGAGCTGGTCAAAGCCTGTGATGAAATATTAGCTACGCCATTATTAATGATGCAGACAGTGGAGGAAGGTGACAGGAACGATCCATTAATACCTCTGCAAAAAGATTTTAAAGCATTTAATTATTATCATTTGTCAAATGGCAATGTAGCGGCTCTTTGGAAATATGCATTGACCAGCATCAGCAAAGATGAGGGTAAAACATGGCAGTACAACCCAACCCGTGCTCCCGGTTTTGTAAATGCAAATGCAAAAATATGGGGACAAAGAACATCGGATAAAAAGTATGCTACTGTTTATAATCCCTCTGAATTCCGTTGGCCACTGGCTTTGAGTGTAAGTGATGATGGGTTGAATTATAAAAATCTTTTGCTGGTGAATGGCGAGATAACATCGATGCGTTATGGAGGTGCATACAAAAGCTACGGCCCGCAATATGTACGTGGCATACAGGAAATGGACGGAACACCACCGGGCGGCAATATGTGGGTGAGCTATAGCATGAACAAGGAAGATATATGGGTGAGCAAAATTCCCGTGCCGGTGAAAGATAAAATAACTGCAGATGTTGACGATGTGTTTGATAACAAAAAGGATGGAGAAGAATTGAATGAGTGGAATATTTTCAGTCCACTTTTGTGTAGAGTAGGAATTGAAAAGAAGGCAGATAAAAAATTATTGCTGCTACATGATAGCGACCCATTTGATTATGCAAAGGCTGAACGGATATTTCCCAATGCAAAAAAAATAGCTGTTGAATTTTCTGTAACTGCTCAACAGAATAATTATGGACAATTGCGGATCGAATTGGCTGATTCGAAAGGAACGCCAACGTTACGTTTACAATTCGATTCAACCGGAAGTATTTTAACCAAACAAGGTTACAGGAATAAATCTTTGGGGAAATACAATGTTGGTGAACCAGTGAATATAAAGATCGAGCTGAATACAGCAACAAGATTTTATACAGTTAGTATCAACGGTAAATCATCCAACAATATCTGCTTTGCCCCGGTTGAAAGTGTGGAGCGTATTGTTTTCAGAACCGGTGAAGTACGTCGCTTTCCAAATGCTGATACGCCAACCGACCAGGATTATGATCTGCCCAATGCAGATGCAAATGATAAGGAAGCGGTCTATATTATTCATTACCTAAAAACAAAAGCGCTATAATATTATATGTCAGTAAATAAAAACAGCACACTCGGTGTTATCATTGGCAACAGGGATTTTTTTCCGGACAAACTAGTTGCCGAGGCAAGGACAGAAATACTTGATCTGTTTAAGCAACTCAACATTACTGCAGTAATGCTCAGCGATGCAGACAGCAAGCTAGGTGGCGTGGAAACATTTGCCGAAGCACAGAAATGTGCTGCATTGTTTAAGAAACATGCAGATGAAATTGATGGTATCCTGGTCATACTACCAAATTTTGGTGATGAAAAGGGAGTAGCCGAAACAATTAAATTATCAGGATTGAATGTGCCGGTATTGATACAGGGATATCCCGATGATCTGGCAAAGATGGATGTGGTGAACAGGAGGGATGCATGGTGTGGTAAGATATCAGTCTGCAATAATTTGTACCAGTACGGAATAAAATATTCGCTTACTACAAAACATGTGGTTAGTCCAAAGGACGAATCTTTTATTAATGACCTGAAAAATTTCACAGCTATTTGTCGGGTGGTGAATGGCTTGCGCAAGGTGCGTATTGGTGCGGTTGGTGCAAGGCCCACTGCATTTAATACGGTTCGATACAGTGAAAAATTATTGCAGCGTAATGGTATCTCAGTTACTACGGTAGACCTGTCGGAGATATTGGGTAATGCCAATAAATTAACTGCTGATGATAAAAGCGTTAAAGAAAAGCTTGAAAAGATCCATGCTTATGCCAATACCGGTTTAACACCGCCTGATAAATTGGTACAGATAGCAAAACTGGATGTAGTGTTGGCCGATTTTATGTTAGAGAATAGTCTTGATGCAACAGCGATCCAATGCTGGACATCCATCCAGAAAAATTATGGTTGTAATGTTTGCACCAGCATGAGCATGATGAGTGAGAATATGCTGCCAAGCGCCTGTGAAGTGGATGTTACCGGCACACTTACTATGTATGCGATGCAATTGGCAAGCGGTTCGCCTTCGGCGCTGGTTGACTGGAATAATAATTATGCGGATGATGACAGCAAATGTGTATTGTTCCATTGTGGTAACTGGGCAAAATCTTTTTTACCGGATATTACCATCAGTACAGCACCGATACTGGGAACAAGTGTGGGTACGGAAAATACTTATGGAGCATTGGATGGGCGTACGCCTGCGATGCCATTAACCTATGGCCGCATCAGTACGGATGATTGCAAAGGAATTATCAAAGCTTATATCGGGGAAGGTGAATTGACTGATGATGCTTTGAAAACATTTGGGAACAGGGCTGTGGCGCAGATCAATAATTTACAAGGGTTGATGAATTATGTATGTCGCAATGGTTTTGAGCATCATGTGGTGATGAATGCCAGCAAAACAGCGGGTGTGTTAAAAGAAGCATTTGAAAATTATTTGGGTTGGGAAACTTATAATCATGCGTAGAATTTTTATGAACCAGGCTGCAGTGCTGCTATCAACATCGTTGCGTCGCACTCTTGTACGTTCTGTAATTCTATTCAGCAAAAAGAATCTCACAGATTGCACAGATGTTCACAGATTATCTGTGTTAATCCGGGTAATCTGTGAGAAATTAAAAACATGACAGTAAAAGAATTAAAAGAAAGATCGATCAACTACAGAAAAAAAATTCTGAAGTATATCAAAATTGCCAATGCCGGGCATACCGGTGGCAGTTTATCATGCACTGATATTTTAAACGTGTTGTATAATAAAGTGCTGAATGTGTCGCCTGCAAATTTTTCATCGCCCGACAGGGACAGGTATATTCAAAGTAAGGGGCACTGTGTGGAAGCGTTGTTTGTAGTGCTTGCCGACCAGGGATTTTTTCCGGAAGAAGACCTGAACACACTTTGTAAATACAAGTCGCATTATATAGGCCACCCAACAAAGAAAGTGAAAGGTGTGGAACAAAACACAGGTGCACTTGGCCATGGATTACCTATTGCTACAGGTGTTGCACTCGCAGGAAAAATGGATAAAAAAGATTACAAAGTGTACACTTTAATGGGCGATGGCGAATTACCTGAAGGAAGTAACTGGGAAGCGGCATTAAGTGCAGCACATTATAAACTCGATAATCTTTGTGCTATTGTTGACAAGAACTGTTTACAAATAACAGCGGCTACACAAGATGTTTGCAATACTGATCCATTGGATAAAAAATGGGAAGCATTTGGCTGGGCAGTAAAAGAAGTAAATGGCAATGATGTGGAAGAATTGCTTGCAGTATTTAACAGTTTGCCCTTTGAAAAAGATAAACCTTCTGTGATCATTGCACACACAACCAAGGGCAAAGGCGTGAGTTATATGGAGAATCAATTGAAGTGGCATCACGGTGTACCGAATAGCGAAGAATATGAATTGGCACAAAAAGAATTGGATCTATCTCTCACAGAAATCACAGATTAACACAGATAATCTGTGAACATCTGCGTTAATCTGTGAGCAAAAAAATTAAAATGGCAGAACAAATAAATACACACAGTTATAAAGCCAACCTGGAAATATTTTCAGAAACATTGCAACGCCTGGCTGTTGATGATAAGAATATAATTGCTGTAACCAGCGACAGTCGTGGCTCTGGTAAGCTGGTCCCTTTTGGGAAAAAGTTTCCGGAACAGATGGTGGAAGTAGGGATTGCAGAACAGAATTTAGTTGGGGTTGCAGCAGGCCTTGCATCCTGCGGAAAAAAAGTGTTTGCTGTATCGCCGGCATGTTTTTTAACAGCAAGAGCATTGGAACAGATAAAGAATGATGTGGCATACAGCGATAACCCGGTGAATGTGATTGGTATTAGTGCCGGCGTAAGTTATGGTGCATTGGGAAGTACGCATCACAGTCTGCATGACTATGCAGCGTTAAGGGCAATTAATAATATTATAGTAGTAGCACCAGCTGATAATTGGGAAACAGAAAAGTCAATTGAACTGGCTGCACACACCGACAAACCGGTGTATTTGCGTTTTGGCAAAAAGCCAATGCCACCATTAAAAGATAATAATGATGAGGTGTTTGAGTTTGGTAAGGGAAGAATTATTTGTGAAGGCGATGATGTTGCCATCATAGCAACAGGCGAAGCTGTTTACCCGGCACTGGAAGCGGCGGGAATATTAAAAACACAAAACATCAATGCAACAGTCATCAGCATGCATACAATAAAACCATTGGATACTGAATTGCTGGATACTGTTTCAAAAAAATGTAAAGCTATTGTTACTGTAGAAGAACACAGTATCTATGGCGGTTTGGGCGAAGCCTGTGCATCTCATCTTTTACAGAACAGGTTTACCAAGCCTTTTAAAATTATCGGCATTCCCGATGAATACACAGTTACCGGTTCTCAAACAGAAATTATGGATCATTATGGCATTTCAAAAACAGGGATTGCTGATGCGGTAATTGAATTAATAAAATAAACGATTAAATAAACTATATGAAAAAAATAACCCTGCTCTCTTTTTTATTAGCTCTCTTTTCTCTCTTTGCTTTTACTGCCTGTAACAACGGTGGTAAAGAAAAACAGAAGTCAAAAAAAATGGCAATCGTAGTTTCTACATTAAACAATCCCTGGTTTGTGTTTTTGGCTGAAACGGCGGCTGCCAAAGCAAAAGCGCTGGGATATGAAACAAAAATATTCGATTCGCAAAATAACACAGCTGTGGAAAGCGACCATTTTGAGAATATACTGGTAGGAGATTATTGCGCCATTCTTTTTAATCCTACAGATGCTGATGGGTCTGTTGCCAATGTAAAAAAAGCAAAGGAAGCAGGTGTTCCTGTTTTTTGTATGGACAGGGAGATCAATGCAAAAGGCCTGGCCACATCACAAATACTTTCTGATGGTTACTCGGGCAGTGTGGAAATTGCAAAATACTTTGTTGAACAAATGAATAAGAAAGGAACCTATGTTGAGTTGCTGGGCATCACCGGTGATAATAATACCAGGGCAAGGTCTACAGGTTTTCATAGTGTTGTTGATAATTACCCTGACTTAAAAATGGTGGCACAACAAAGCGCCGACTTTGACCGCAACAAAGGAATGGAAGTGATGGAATCTATGTTACAGGCACATCCTGACATTACCGGCGTGTTTTGTGGCAATGATGCTATGGCCATGGGAGCTTACCAGGCATTGGTGAGTGCCGGAAAAGATAAGACTGTAAAAGTGTTTGGATTTGATGGTGCAGAAGATGCTATAAAATCTATCAAAGAAAATAAACTGGTGGCAACGGGTATGCAGTTCCCAAAGATCATGGCAGAGAAAGCCGCTGAATTTGCTGATGCTTATTATAAAGGTAAAAGAGACTTTGAAGAAAAGATACCGGTAGCAGTGGAATTGGTAACCATAAAGAATGTTGACAAATACATGGGCTACGGTAAGAAATAACCAATGAAAATAAAATGGGTGAAATATTTGGTACTGATCGTTGTTGCCGGTTTACTGGCATACAACAGTGTGTATTTTAAAAAACTGAATGGAAAGAAAGCAACTCTTCAAACAAATCTTGATCCGGCGCAATTCGCAAGATCATTCTGGAAAGATAAGTTTGCCAATTACCTGGACAGCGCCGTTGACATAAACAGCTTTTTAAAATTACTGAAAGACGATCCCAATGGGGCATTTACAAAATACGCAAAAACACAAGGCATCGGTAACACATCCTGTTTTCTTTTAAAAGCAGAAGGGCAGATCATCGAAGTAAAAGAAGATGAAATAATGGTTAAAATAAATTCAGATGTAGCCGAAACTAAAGTAAAACTGAACACTGGCCTTTATTTCGGCAATGCAATAAGAGATGTGACCGGGTTGATAAAGATGGGTGATTTTGGAAACACCATTGATTATAACAGTGTTTCATCTGAGCTGAATAAAATTGTACAGGCAGAAGTAATATCACCATTAAAAACAAAAGTTAAGAAAGGGGATACCGTAAGTTTTATTGGTTGTACAGAAATAAATAAAGAACAGATCAATATTGACAATATAGAATTGTTACCGGTTAAAATATTGCTAAACAAATAATCTTGCTGACAACAGAGAACATAACAAAAAAATTCCCCGGTGTTATTGCATTGGAAAATGTCAATCTCCAGATTGATGCAGGGAAAGTTACGGCTATCATTGGCGAGAACGGTGCAGGTAAATCAACTTTGATGAAGATATTGTCGGGGGTTTATACCGACTATGAAGGACAAATATTTTTCAAGGACAAACCGGTGCATTTTTCCGGAACAGCCGCTGCACAGGATGCAGGCATAGCCATCATTCACCAGGAATTGAACCTGATCCCTTATCTCAGCATCACCGAAAATATTTTTCTCGGCAGCGAATTACTGAATGCTTTTGGGTTGCTTGATAAAAAAAGAATGCAGGCAAAAGCTGAAGAATTATTAAATACGCTTTGTGTTACTGTGCATCCATCTACCCTGGTAGCCGACCTAAAAGTGGGGCAACAACAAATGATAGAGATCGCAAAAGCTTTATTGCTGGATGCCGATCTTATCATTATGGATGAACCAACTTCTGCCATTACCGAAGCAGAAGTAGAAACCTTGTTTAAAGTGATCAACCAGCTCAGGCAGCAAGGCAAAGCCATTGTATATATATCACATAAACTGAATGAACTCTTTAAAATTGCCGATAACTACATTGTATTGCGTGATGGAAAAACGATCGAATCTGGCGCCATGCAAACCATGACGCATGATGAACTTATCAGGAAAATGGTTGGCAGGGATGTTAAACAAATGCAGAAAGAATTCAGTAATGCTGATAGCACGGAATTGTTGCGACTGGACAAAATTTGCCTGCGACAAAAGCATAAAGCAGATAAACTGCATAATATTTCTTTTACTGTTAATGAAGGAGAAATAGTTGGCATATTTGGATTAATGGGAGCTGGACGAACAGAATTACTGGAAACTACTTTTGGGCTGCACCCGGCGGCTTCATCCGGAAGCATATTCATTAATGGCAAAAACATTTCCATTAATAAACCTGCTGATGCAGTAAAGGCAGGTATTGTATTATTGCCCGAAGACAGGAAGAAGGACGGACTTGTATTGGGTATGGAAGTGAAGAAGAACATCAGCCTGCCCTGCCTGGAAGCTGTAGAGACAATGGGATTTCTTAATGATAAAAAAGAGATTGTTCTTGCAAAAAAACATATTCAACAACTTGGCATAAAAACACCTGATGAAAAACAGATCACCAAAAATCTGAGTGGTGGCAATCAACAGAAGATCGTGTTGGCAAAATGGCTGGAGCGTAATCCGAAAATTTTATTGCTTGATGAACCTACAAGAGGAATTGATGTAAATGCCAAGAATGAAATGTATAAACTGATGCAGGAACTGGTAGGGAAGGGAATGGGTATCATTATGGTGTCATCGGAGCTAACAGAAGTGTTAACCGTATCCAACAGGATACTGGTAATGGCGGAAGGAAAAATAACAGCAGAGATATCTGCTACCGAAGCAACAGAAGACAATGTATTAAAAGCAGCAATTGCTGTCAACTGATGATGAATTTAAAACAATATAAGAACAGCCTGGGTAAACTACAGTCATTAATTGCGCTGTTTATCCTTTGTATTGTATTTGGTTTACTGTCTGATAAATTCTTTACCGTTGCCAATGGATTGAATGTGATGCGACAAATATCGGTGAATATCTGCATCGCAGTTGGTATGACACTCATCATCCTCACAGCAGGCATCGATCTGTCTGTTGGCTCTATACTTGCCTTGTGTGGGGCTATAACAGCTGGCTTACTTAAGAATGGTATTGCCATAGCATCGGCTAACCTGTTCATCGGCTTTACTATTTTAGGTGCCATACTTGCCGGTATTTTAATTGGAGCATTGCTTGGATTTTTTAATGGCTTCGTCATTACGAAATTTAAAGTGCCGCCATTTGTGGCAACACTCGCCATGCTTACCATCGCACGTGGATTAACCATGCTATACACAAATGGCTTTCCCATCAGCTCATTCAGCTCTTCATTTACATTTATCGGTGGTGGCTGGTGGTTCGGTTTGCCCGTTCCTGTTTGGGTCGCAGCCGTAGTGGTTGTAGCTGCCATTATTGTAACAAAAAAAATAAAACTCGGCCGTTACATTTATGCCATTGGCGGCAATGAAAATGCGGCAAAACTGTCTGGTATAAATATTAACCGGGTAAAAATAATTGTGTACACCATCGCCGGAGCGCTGGCTGCATTGGGCGGCATCATTGTTACTGCCCGTTTGGATTCTGCGCAACCAAACGCCGGTGCCAGTTACGAGCTTGATGCGATAGCAGCTGTTGTTATCGGTGGCACTTCATTAAGCGGTGGCCGCGGAAGCATCTGGGGTACGGTGTTGGGTGCATTGATCATTGGCGTACTTAACAACGGGCTTGTGTTGTTGGATGTATCGCCTTTCTGGCAACAGGTGGTAAAAGGTGGAGTGATATTACTTGCGGTAATTATTGATAAGATGAATACCAAAAGCGAGTAGAATTGTTTTGAGCCAAACTGTGGAGCATTTTGCATCTTCAGTGGCGTCGCACTCTTGTACATCAACAATTCTATTCAACAAGTAAAGCAAAGAGTATAAAAATTATCTGTGATAATCTGAGAAATCTGTGAGAGAAAAAAATGGCAAATAAGAAATACATATTGGCAATCGACCAGGGAACCAGCTCCACAAAGACACTGATCTTTGATGAAGCCGGGCAGGCTGTCGCCAAAGGTTCTGAGACGCTACATACATCATACCTTGATAACGGTTTTGTAGAACAGGATGCAGAAGAGATATTTCAAAATGTACTGGCATCAGTAAAAAAATGTGTAGATGAGTTTGTTGCAAAAGGTCTTCACCCGGATTCAATTGTTTCGATCGGTATTTCCAATCAAAGAGAAACTTTTGTGGTATGGGGCAAGAACGGGAAACCATTACACAATGCCATTGTGTGGCAATGCAAACGTAGTGTGCAGATCTGTGAAGACTTGAAACAAAAGAGCTTAACACAAATTGTAAATCAAAAAACGGGATTGGTGATCGATCCTTATTTCTCCGCAACAAAACTTATCTGGCTGTTTCAGAATAATGAAACAATAAAAGAAGCTGTACAAAATGACAATGCTTTTTTTGGCACAATTGATACCTGGCTTTTGTATAAACTTACCAATGGGAAGGAATATGCAACGGATCATACCAATGCTTCCAGGACATTACTATTCAATCTTAATAATTTACAGTGGGATGAAGAATTAATTAAGCAATTTGGGTTGAAAGGAATAAATCTTCCTGAAGTAAAATCATCATCAGCTTCATTTGGCCAAACTGATTGCAATGGCCTTTTTGAAAGATCAATTCCCATAAATGCCCTCATTGGAGATTCGCATGCTGCTGCATTTGGCGAAGGTTGTTTTGAAACAGGAACAGCCAAAGCTACATTGGGTACAGGTTGCAGCATTTTAATGAATATCGGCAATAAACCGGTGCAGTCTCAGAACGGTATGGTTACCACTGTTTGCTGGAGTATAGAAGACCGTATTGATTATGCACTGGAAGGTGTCATTGTAAGTTGCGGCGCTACCATTGAATGGCTGAAAAATGAATTAAATTTATTTACCGATAGTAAGGAAACTGCAGCAATGGCAAATGCAGTTACTGATAATGGCGGTGTGTATTTAGTACCTGCCTTTAGTGGACTCGGTTCACCGCATTGGGATATGGAACGCAAAGCATCTGTTACAGGAGTGAGTTTTGGTACAACAAAGAACCATATTGTAAGGGCGGCGTTGGAATCTATTCCTTATCAAATAAAGGACGTGATCGTTGCAATGGAAAAAGATGCTGATGTCTCTTTACAAGAGTTAAATGCAGATGGAGGTATTACATCAAACCAGTTTGTGATGCAGTTATTAAGTGACCTGCTGCAAAAAAATGTTACCAGCATCGGTATGCCTGATGTATCAGCTTTGGGCGCTGCTTACATGGCAGGATTAAAGTCGGGAGTGTATGAAAGTATCGAAAGCATTAAAAAACTCAATACAGACAAAAAAAGCTATTTGCCTGCAACTGATCCAACGAAAGTAAACGAGGCCTATATTGGCTGGCAAAAAGCAATCAATAATAAATGAAAAAATTTATAAAATACTTTGTGCTTCTTTGTGTCCTTTGTGCCTTTGTGGTTCAAACAACCCATGCCCAAAGCAAACCATTTATTCTAAAGTATAATGCATTCAGGCATTATGTCGACTATTTCAACGAAATGGAAGATGAGAATATAAAACAGGCCATACCCAACGACAGTGCATCGGATTGGTTGCAAAAGAATATTCCCCTCTTTGAATGCCCGCAACAAAACTTTGAAGAGATATTTTATTTCCGCTGGTGGACATTGCGTAAGCATATCAAAAAAACAGAGCGGGGGTTTGTTTTCACTGAGTTTTTAGTACAGCGCAGTTATGCAGATAAATACAATCTCATAGCCAGTGGATTAGGGCATCATATTTATGAGAGCCGATGGCTGCATGATAAAAAGTACATGGATGATAATTTAAAGATCTGGTACCGTGGTAATGATGGAAAACCGATGAAAAAATTACGTTTTTACAGCAGTTGGAATATGGACGCTGTTTATAACCGTTACCTGGTAAACAGCGATAAAAAATTTGTTTTGGATATACTTCCCGACCTGGAAGCTGACTACAGGGAATGGAGAAAGGAAAAGCAGGGAGCTAACGGTTTATATTGGCAGTATGATGTCAGGGATGCAATGGAAGAAACCATAAGTGGCGGACGCAAGGAAAAAAATGCAAGGCCGAGTATTAACGGATATATGTATGGTAATGCGAAAGCATTGTCCCGTATGTATGCATTGGAAGGAGGTAGTGTTATGCCTGATATTATGGAGCATAAGCTTGAGGAAGATAATATAAAAAAGCTCACACAATCGGGGCTTTGGAATACAAGTCATACTTTTTTTGAAGTAAGAAAAGAACAGGGTGATACTTTGGCAAACGTAAAAGAAGAGATCGGTTTTATTCCCTGGTATTTTAATATGCCTGATAGTAATTATTCCATTGCCTGGAAAAGTTTAATGGATACCAAAACATTCTGTGCGCCATTTGGTATTACAACAGCTGATAGAAGCCATCCACAGTTTCGTACGCATGGTTGCTGTAAATGTGAGTGGGACGGTGCAGTATGGCCGTTTGCTACATCACAAACATTAACTGCCATGGCGAACCTGCTTAATAATTACAAACAGAATTATGTAGCAGATTCCAATTATTTTTCTCTCTTAAATACTTATGTGGAATCTCAATATTATCGTGGCCGGCCTTATGTGGGAGAATACCTTGATGAAAAAACAGGCTACTGGTTAAAGGGAGATGAAGAGCGAAGCCGTTATTATAATCATTCAACTTTTAATGATCTGATCATTACCGGCCTGGTTGGTTTGAGGCCAAGGGCCGATGATGTGATAGAAGTGAATCCTTTACTGCCAGCCGGTAAATGGGATTGGTTTTGCCTGGATAATGTTTTGTATCATGGAAAGATCATTACGATCATCTGGGATAAAACAGGAGAGAGATATAAAAAGGGAAAAGGATTGAGTGTTTGGGTGAATGGTAAAAAAATAGCATCGGGTTTAGAATTGGAGAGAGTAACAGGTAAACTTTAGGCTTTGTGTTTCTTTGTGCCTTTGTGTCTTGGTGGTTTAAAAAGTTGATTAAAGGTATTTCAGTACAAGAGTGCGACGCAACGATGATGCAATGAAAAACAAAAGCTGGTTCCCAAAAATTAAATTTAAATGTTGAAAACATTTTTACATATCGCTTTCTTTAGTTTGTTTACTGCAGGCGTATTTGCGCAGCAAACAGAAAAAGTATATCTCTCCGGAACCGGCCCAACAGATGCTAAACAATGGCAATTCCTGTGTACCGGCGGAATGAACGCCAATAAGTGGACAACCATTGCTGTGCCATCCTGCTGGGAGTTACAGGGCTTTGGCAAATATGATTATGGTTTTGCAAAAGACAGTGTACGGGGCAAGGAGCAAGGATTGTATAAATATGATTTTTTTGCTGCAACAGCCTGGAAGAACAAAAAAATAAATATTGTCTTTGAAGGTGTGATGACAGATGCAGATGTGAAGATAAACGGTGTATCGGCCGGAGAAATACACCAGGGCGCTTTTTATAAATTTAAATATGATATCAGCAACCTGCTTAGGTTTGGAGAAAGTAATTTGCTTGAAGTAATTGTTTCTAAACATTCTACCAACCAATCGGTGAATGAAGCAGAACGTAAAGCTGACTTTTGGATCTTTGGGGGAATATTCAGGCCGGTGTATTTAGAAGTGTTGCCGGTAAATTATATCAGTCAAATATCTATTGATGCAAAAGCTGATGGAGTATTTCATGCTCTTGTTAATATAAATGGCGGGGCTGACCAGTTGATCACTGAAATTTTTGCCCCTTCAGGAAAACTGGAAAGTCAGGATAAAGCAATTCGTTTTGATGATGTAAAGTTGATTTCAAGTCATGTAAGTGTCAGAAACCCACAATTATGGACTCCGGAAAATCCGGTTATGTATAAAGCTGTTTTGTCCATTTATCACAACGGTCAAATTTTACATACACTAACAAAGAAATTTGGTTTTCGTACTGTTGAAGTAAAACAAAGAGATGGAATTTATGTGAACGGGGTTAAAATAAAAATGAAAGGAGTTAACAGAAGCCCTTTCAGGCCGGAAACAGGAAGAACGTTGAATAAACAACAAAGCATTGAAGATGTGTTGCTGATGAAAGACATGAACATGAATGCAGTTCGTTGCAGTCATTATCCACCCGATGATCATTTTTTAGATGCCTGCGATTCGCTGGGTTTATTTGTAATGGATGAACTGGCCGGCTGGCATGGTAATTACGATACGAAGACAGGGATGAAATTGTTGAAAGAGATGATTGATTATGATGGTAACCATCCGTCTGTCATTATGTGGGCTAATGGAAATGAAGGTGGGCATAACCTGGAGCTTGATAAATATTTTACAGATTTTGATGTGCAGAAACGACCAGTAGTTCATCCCTGGCAACTGTTCGGTGGAATTGAAACACAGCATTACAGGGAATATAATTATGGTATTGGTAATTATGAGAATGGAAGGGAGATCGTTATGCCTACAGAATTCTTACATGGGCAGTTTGACGGCGGCCATGGTGCTGGCCTGGAAGATTATTGGGAGAAGATGTGGCGTGACCCTTTAAGTGCCGGTGGATTTCTTTGGGATTTTTCTGACCAGGCTGTAGTGAGAAAAGATAAAAATGATTCCTTAGATACAGATAAATTCAGGGCCGCAGATGGTATTGTTGGGCCGCACCACGAAAAGGAAGGAAGTTATTATGCGATAAAGGAAATATGGAGCCCTGTTCATTTTCAGCGAAAAGAGATCACGCAAAGTTTTGATGGTACTATTGAGATTGAGAACAGATTTTCATTTACAAATCTCAAGGAATGTAAATTCAGTTACCAATTGACGTCACTGCGTTTCGGATTAAAATCGGATGGGAGTATTCCTTCTCCCGATATAAAGCCATTTCAAAAAGGGCAATTGAAAATAAAATTTTCGGACGGGTGGGAGGGTGCTGAAGTATTATATATCATTGTCAAAGACAAGAATGGTCATGAAATTGTGCGTAAAAGTTATGTCCTGGTTACGCCGGAACAATATTTTAAAAATGTTGACCTGGCTGAGGATCATCCGGCACCAACACTTACAGAGACCGACAGCCTGTTTTCGATACAAGCCAATAGAATAGAAATAACCATCCATAAAAGAACAGGATTGTTAACTGCGGTAAAGAATAGTAAAGGCATAATCCCTTTTAATAACGGGCCGATCATCCAGGAAGGAGAAAATAATTTTAGCCCTTTCACTGCAAGACTGGAAGGAAAGAATATTGTGATCAGTTCCCTATATTCAAAAAAACATTTCAATACGCTGGAGTGGATAATTTATCCAACAGGTATTGTAAAGATGCAGGTCAGTTACTTTCCCGCAGCATATTTTACTTCATTTGTTGGTGTCAATTTTTCCTATCCTGAAAGCAGAATAAAAAAGGTTCTGTATATGGGAGATGGTCCCTACCGGGTCTGGAAAAACCGTATGAAGGGAACGCAGTTTGGTGTTTGGACAAAAACCTACAATAGAACAGAAACCGGCGAATCTCCCTGGATATACCCGGAATTCAAAGGGTACCATTCAAATTTATACACGGCCACTTTTTCGGGGGATGATCATTCATTCACCGCCGCAACAACAACAGAAAATATTTTTATGAGGTTGTTTACCCCTGCGTGGAAAACTGACCAGTGGCATAATTATGAACCCATCTTTCCGTCAGGCGACATTTCTTTTATGCAGGGCATCAGCAGCATAGGGAGCAAGACCCAGCGAAATGAAACCACCGGGCCAATGGGCATGAAGAATATTTTTTATGATTATGAAAAAGATCCGTCAAGGGCTTTAAAAATGGTATTGTACTTTGATTTTAATAAATAGAAGATGAAAATAAAATTTCTGATAGTATTTCTTGTAACAGGATTGATTGCATCTGCACAGGTAACCATAAAAAATCTGAGTTGCGAAATGCTTATTAACCCATTAGGCATTGATGCTGCACAACCAAGATTTAGCTGGCAACTGGAAAGTGATAAAAGAAATGTAGTTCAAACTTCTTACCAAATTATTGTAAGTAGCAGTGAACAAAAATTAAGAACCGGTGATGGGGATCTCTGGAAATCTGCTGCTATAAACGATAGTAGGTCTTTGCTTATTAGTTATGGAGGCAAACCATTGCAATCTGCAACAAAATATTTCTGGAAAGTAATAGTAAGTACAAACAAAGGGGTAGCTACAGCAAATGAAACTGCATTCTTCTCTACCGGCTTATTAAAAGCCGAAGACTGGAAAGCAAAATGGATAGGCTACGATAAAGCCTCTCCCTGGGATAGTATCACGCAATGGTCGAGATTGTCAGCAAGGTATTTAAGAAAAGAGTTTCAAAATGCTTCTGCAGTTAAAAGGGCAACGGTGTATATCTCGGGTTTAGGAATGTATGAGTTGTATATCAATGGTAAAAAGATCGGCGACCAGGTTTTAGCTCCCAATCCAACTGATTACAGGAAATCTTTTTTCTACAATACCCATGATGTGACAACAGAAATTAAGAATGGCAGCAATGCTATTGCAACAGTTTTAGGCAATGGCCGTTTCTTCACCATGCGGCAAAATTATAAAACACAAAAGCACAATACATTCGGTTACCCCAAGTTATTGCTACAACTCGAAATTGAATATGCTGATGGTACTAAAAAAACAATTGTAAGTGACGAAAGCTGGAAACTGAATGTAGACGGGCCGATACGGACCAATAATGAATATGATGGAGAAGAATATGATGCGACAAAAGAATTTCAGGGATGGAGTAAAGCAGGGTTTAATGATAGCAAATGGATGCAACCGGAATTAGTGGCTGCACCTACAGGAAAGATTGTTTCTCAATTCTCTGAACCGATGAAAGTAATGCAGACGATCAAACCTGTTGCAATTAAGAATGCCAGTAATGGAAAATATATCCTCGATATGGGGCAGAATTTTGCAGGCTGGTTAAAGTTGCAAAACATTAAAGGTAAAAAAGGAGAGCAGATCAAACTTCGCTTTGCGGAAAGTTTGAAATCAGATGGGGAATTGTTTACTGCCAATTTGCGGGATGCAAAAGTTACAGATATATATACATTAAAAGGAACAGCTTCAGAAAACTGGGAACCTTCTTTTGTTTATCATGGTTTTCGCTATGTAGAAGTAACAGGGTTTCCTGGTACTCCCACTGTAAATAATTTCGAAGGCAAGCTGGTGTATGATGCTATTAAAACTACAGGCTCTTTTCAAACATCCAATGCAACGATCAACAACATTTATAAAAATGCCTGGTGGGGTATTGCTTCCAATTACAAAGGCATGCCGGTTGATTGCCCTCAACGCAACGAACGCCAGCCCTGGCTTGGCGACAGGGTTATTGGTGCACAGGGCGAAAGTTTTATGTTCGGCAATGCAAACCTCTATGCCAAGTGGATGGATGATATTGAACAATCGCAAAAGGAAACCGGGGCTATACCTGATGTAGCGCCTGCATTCTGGAATTACTATTCAGATGATGTTACCTGGCCTGCAGCCTTCATAACCATCAGCAATAATTTATACAACCAGTTTGGCGATATAAAACCTATTCAGAAAAATTACGCTTCCATGAAAAAATGGATGTGGTACATGCGTGATAAATACCTCGTGAATAATATCATGACAAGGGATAAGTATGGCGACTGGTGTGTACCTCCCGAAAGCCTGAAATTGATACATGCAAAAGATTCAACCCGGTTAACAGATGGAAAATTAATAGCCAGTGCCTATTACTTCAAACTGCTTTCATTTATGCAACGCTTTGCAAAGCTTACCGGAAACGACGCAGATACAAAAGAGTATGCAGCACTGGCTGATAAAATGCGTATAGCTTTCCAGGAGAAATATTATAACACTGCAAAAAACAGTTACTCCAATAATACCATTACTGCTAATTTATTGCCTTTGTACTTTGGTATTTGCCCGGATTCGTTACGGGACAAAGTTTTTGAAAATATCTATCATAAAATTCATGTGGAGAGTAACGATCATATCAGCACCGGTTTAATTGGTACACAATATTTATTTCGTGGGCTTACAGAATACGGAAATACCGATCTTGCTTTTAAACTGGCTTCCAACACTACTTATCCAAGTTATGGTTACATGATCGCAAATGGGGCTACCACCATCTGGGAATTATGGAACGGCAATACCGCCGACCCGAATATGAACAGCCAGAATCATGTAATGATGTTGGGTGACCTGATCACCTGGTACTATGAAAACCTGGCGGGGATCCGAACAGATAAAACAGATGTGGGTTTTAAAAAGATAATCATGAAGCCATCGTTGCCTGCTGATCTGCAGTTTGTAAATGCATCCTACGAAAGTGCGTATGGTTTAATTAAAAGCGAATGGAAGAAAAGTAACGGTGTTTTTGAATGGAATATTTCAATACCTGCAAACAGTTCTGCAAAGGTATTTATTCCTGCCAAGGCAAAAGCCGATGTGTTGGAAGCAGGAAAAACTTTGTCAGGTGATATTAAAGTATTACAATGGAAAGAGGGCGTACTTACTATAGAAGTACCAAGCGGTAATTATCAATTTAAATCAACCATAAAATAATGAAACAGTTAAAAACAATCATAGCCTTTGCAATTATTTTTTAGTGTCAACCCCGCTACTGGCCCAGGTTGATACTGCACTTGAAAGCAAAGCTGCTGGCTGGGTAGCTTCTTTGCAACTGAACGATAATGCAAAAGCAGAAAAAGTAAAGGCTGCAATCGCAACACATCTTACAGCTGTAAAAGACTGGCACAACAGCCATTCATATACATTGGTTCCCGAAGGCATTAATCCGGCCAATGGAAATAAACTTACAGAACTTGACAGGGATATCATTATCTGTTCCACCAAGCCAAGGTCTGTTCATGAAAATTTAATGACTGTACTTAGAACTGAACTCGATTCTGTGCAGGTAGAAACCATTTTGGATAAGTACACGATCGGTAAAGTTGAATTTACATTGAAAGGATATAAAGCGATCGTGCCTGATCTTACTGCAAAAGAAGAAGCAGAAATATTAAAGAGCCTTAAACAGGCAAGGGAGCAGGCAATTGATTATAAGAATATGAGAGAGATATCAGCCATCTTCGAGATTTACAAAACCAAATGCGAACAATATTTAAATAACAATGGCAGAAGCTGGCGGCAAATGTATAAAGCTTATACAGATAAGATAAAGGCAGAAAAAGAAGCTGCAAAAAAAGCACAACAAAATTAAGATGATGAAGATTAAAATATTTTACGCATTGCTTTTTGTTTTTTGTGCTACAAATCTTTCAGCACAAAACAAATGGAAGAAAGGTATACTGGTGGATGAATTTATTTTTGAAACTGCATCATTCCCGCAAAGCCATGCCAGTACTATTGCAGAAACACCGGACGGTCTGATCGCTGCATGGTTTGGTGGAACCAAGGAAGGCAATAAAGATGTCTGCATCTGGACAAGCCATTTGGTAAACGATAAATGGACAGCGCCGCAAAAAGTAGCTGATGGTATCATGAATGACACATTGAGATATGCCTGTTATAATCCTGTTTTATATTATGCTGATAATGGAGAACTGTTATTGTTCTATAAAATAGGCCCTAATGTAGCCGGCTGGACGGGTTGGATGATGCGGAGCAAAGACAATGGCCAAACCTGGAGTAAAAGAGAAGCATTACCGCAAGGAATTTTAGGGCCGATAAAAAACAAGCCCGAACTTATTAACGGTGTATTGCTTTGTCCCAGCAGTACTGAAAAAGGTGGGTGGAAAGCCCATATTGAATTTACAACTGATAACGGCCGCACCTGGACAAAGAGCGCTGATATCAATGACGGCCAAATTATGCAAGCCATTCAACCAAGTATATTAAAACATAAAAATGGCGACCTGCAGATATTATGCCGCAGCAGGAATATTACTATCAACGAAAGCTGGAGCAGTGATGGTGGCAAAACATGGAGTGAAATGAAAGCATCTGCATTACCCAATAACAATTCTGGAACCGATGCGGTTACGTTGAAAGATGGCAGGCATTTGTTGGTATATAATCATGTACTACCCGATTCAACCTGGGTGAAAGGAAAAGGCCCCCGTACACCGCTGAATGTTGCTATATCTAAGGATGGGAAAAAATGGTATGCTGCTTTGATACTGGAAGATTCTCCTATCAGCCAGTATTCTTATCCATCAGTGATCCAATCAAAAGATGGAATGGTGCATATTGTGTACACCTGGAGAAGAGAGAAGATAAAATATGTAAAAGTTGATCCGTCAAAATTGAAGCTTAAGGAAATTAAAGATAAGCAGTGGCCGGGTGGACAAGTGGTGAAAGGAAAAACATCTGATGATTAAAAACTTTCACGCAAAGCCGCAAAGTTATTAAGTCGCAAAACTTAGTTTGCTTTGTTCCTTTGCTTCTTTGCGTGAAAAAAAATAACGATGAACAACTTGCCCATTATTGATATTGCTATAATAATTGTTTACCTGCTGGCCATGCTTGCCATTGGGTTTTATTTTTCAAAGAAGAATAAGAACAGCGAACAGTTCACCAAGGCTTCCGGAAAAATTCCGGGCTGGGCGATCGGTCTTTCTATTTATGCAACATTTTTAAGCAGCAATACTTTTTTAGGTAATCCAGGCAAGGCTTTTGGAAGCAACTGGAATGTTTTTGTATTTAGTATCTCCATGCCGCTGGCAGCCTGGGTTGCAACAAAATATTTTGTTCCGTTTTACCGAAACACCGGTGAAATATCTGCGTACACCAATCTGGAAAAACGTTTCGGTTCCTGGGCAAGAACTTATGCTGTTGTTTGTTTTTTGCTTACGCAATTTGCCAGAATGGGAACCATTTTTTTTGGTATGGCACTCAGCCTGCAGGCGCTAACAGGTTTCTCCATGCAAAGTATTATGATCGTGATGGGACTTTGTATAATCATCTACACAGTGTTAGGCGGCATGGAAGCCGTGATATGGACGGAAGTAGTGCAAGGCATTATCAAAACTTTAGGGGCATTGTTAATATTATATTTGGTTATCAAACAAATTCCCGGCGGCTTTACCAAAGTAATGGAGATCGCCAAAGCCGATAATAAATTCAGCCTGGGAAGTACAGCTGTTAGTTTTACGCAGCCAACATTCTGGGTGGTACTGCTGTATGGTTTTTTTATCAACCTCAATAATTTTGGTATGGACCAGAATTATATACAGCGGTATCATACAGCAAGTTCAGAAAAACAAGCTGCAAAATCTGTCTGGCTTTGTGTTTGGATGTATGTTCCTGTATCGCTGTTGTTTGTTATCATCGGTACATCGCTGTATTCTTTTTATCAAATGCAGCCGGATCTGATTGATCCGGTAAAAATTAAGCTGGCGACAGAAAAATTGGGGGCATTGGCTACACCTGAACAAATACAAAGCCTGGCAGCATCATTTAAACCGGCCGATTATGCTGATAAAGTATTGCCGCATTTCATGGTTACCAAAGTGCCAACCGGTTTGTTGGGTTTGATAGTGGCTGCAATATTATCAGCTGCCATGAGTACCATCAGCAGTAATATGAATGCCAGTGCAACCGTGTTTACAATGGATATCTATAAAAAGTATTTTAAACCCAATGTTAACGATAAACAGCAATTATTTTCTTTACACACTGCCACAGTTGTTTTTGGCCTGATAGGTTTAAGCGCAGGCCTGGCCATGATAGGAGCCAAGAGTTTACTGGATACCTGGTGGAAACTCTCCGGGATCTTTGCCGGCGGTATGCTCGGTTTATTTTTATTAGGCCTGATAAGCAGGCAAACAAAAAATGCTGAAGCGACCACAGCAACCATCATCGGCGTGCTCGTTATCCTATGGATGACTTTCAGCGAAAACATCAGCAATGACTATGCTTTTGTAAAAAGCAGCCTGCACAATAATATGATCATCGTAGTAGGAACTTTAACCATATTTTTAACAGGCTTATTGCTTACCAGGCTTAAGAATCGGAAGCAGTAATGAGCAGGATTGTTAACAGCCTTTCACAATATAAATTTGTAAATATTAGCAGCGATATGAAACTATACAAAACATCAGGAGGGAATATTATTGAGCACAAAGGCAATGGATATTTATCAACGATCACCGATTGGGATGCTCTTATCAACAGGGATGATTTATTTTCTTTTTTACAGGATCACATTCAGCAATTGACGGTCGTTACTGATAAAGCGTGGTTGCATCAGCAAAAAATATTGGCACCTATTGGTACCCAGGAAGTTTGGGCGGCAGGCGTTACCTACCTCCGCAGTAAAATTGCCCGAATGGAAGAAAGTGAGCAAAGCGGTGGCGCCACTTTTTACGATAAAGTATATGATGCCGAAAGGCCGGAACTTTTCTTTAAAGCTATGGCCCAGCGTACGGTTGGTACAAATAGCCTGGTAAGGATACGAAAAGACAGTACCTGGGATGTGCCGGAGCCGGAACTGGTGCTGGTAGTAAATTCTTCCAGTAAAATAGTTGGATATTCCATCGGGAATGACATGAGTAGTCGTAGTATTGAAGGGGAGAATCCGCTGTACCTGCCACAGGCAAAAATGTATGATGGCAGCGCAGCGATCGGCCCATGTGTGTTAGTGACAGAAAAGCCAATTCCGACTTCTACAACGATTGCGATCTCAATAAAAAGAGGTGAAGAAAAAATGTATGAAGCTTCAACAACGATCGACCAGATGAAGCGGAAGCATGAAGAACTGGTAGAATTCTTATTCAGGGAATGTGCATTTCCAAACGGCGCTTATTTAATGACAGGAACCTGCCTGGTGCCGGGAAATGATTTTACCCTTAAAAGTAAAGATGTAATAACCATCAGCATTGAAGGTATTGGTACATTAATTAATACAGTAGAATAAATTTTACGATCATGAACACAAATAAATTTGTTCCGGTAATGATAACGCCGTTCAACTTAAAAGCAAAAGTTGACCTGGATGTGGTGAGCAACCTGGTTGATTTTTATCTTGCTGCGGGTGTAAAAGGGTTTTTCGCTAACTGCCTCAGCAGCGAAATGTATAGCATTACCGAAGATGAACGTCTTGAATTGACGCAACATATTGTGCGTTATGTAGACGGGCGGGTGCCTGTTGTAGCAACCGGCTCTTTTGGGTTATCGGTTTACGACAAAGCAGAATTCACCAAAAAAATATATGACACCGGTATTGATGCGGTTATATTAATAACTGGTCACTATGCAAATGTGGAAGACAGTGATGATGTGTTGCTGAAAAATTTCGACCGCATGTTCAAACTCACCGGTGATATTCCGTTGGGTATGTATGAATGCCCGGCGCCTTACAAAAGGATCATTGGTGCTGATACTTTTAAAACATTGTTATCTTCAAACCGGTTGGTGTATCATAAGGATACTTCCATCGACCTGGAAAAAGTAAAAGCCAAGATCGATATCGTAAAAGAAACAAACAGCAACCTGGAATTTTTTGATGCACATTCTCCCAATGCCATGTACAGTTTGCAGATGGGAGCAAAAGGTATGTCCTCTATCAGCGGTAATTTCTATCCTGAAATTTTAGTGTGGATGGTGAACAATGCAACCGATCCTGCAAAGCAGGAAGAAGTGAAATGGTTGCAATCGGAGATAAGCCGTGTAGATCCGCTGATACATATTGCTTATCCGATGAGTGCAAAATATTTCCTGCGCAAGAGAGGTTTGCCGGTACGTACCATTAGTCGTGCCACAGCTTTGGAACTTACGCCTGATCAAAAGAAAACATTAGATGAGATACATGATAGTTTTAGAATGTGGTGCGAAAGATTACAAATTAAACCGGTTGACGTGGAGCAATTGATGTTGCCGAAATATCCGTTGGATGCGGCGATATAGTATCTCACAGATTACACCGATGAACACAGATTAATTTATCTGTGAAAATCTGAGTAATCTGTGAAATAAAAAAATGTGAGAGAAAAAGCTATATGGAATTAAACGATTTAACATACAAAATCAGAGGAGCCATTTTTACGGTTCACAATACGCTCGGTCCGGGGTTACTTGAAAGTGTTTACGAAGCAGCAATGATATATGAGCTTAGGCAAGTAGGCTTGAATGTACAAAGCCAAGTAGGAATTCCAGTAAATTATAATGATGTAATGCTTGAAATTGGATTCAGAGCAGATGTTATTGTTGAGAATACAGTTATTCTTGAAATAAAATCAATTGAAACGCTGCATGACGTGCATAAAAAGCAACTTTTGACTTATCTCAGGTTGTCAGGAATGAAACTTGGTATTTTGGTCAATTTTAACGTAACAAGTTTAGTTGATAAAGAAAGCCTGATTAGAATAATTAATTAATAATCTGTGAAAATCTGAGAAATCTGTGAGCAATTTACAAATCATATTCCCCGGCAAATTGGTTTTTGGTAGCGGGACGTTACCCCAATTAGTGGATGATGTAATAGCATTAAACCCATCTAAAGTATTTATTGCCACAATAGAGCCATTAAAAAATTCACTGGCAGATCTCATTGCTTCACTGCAAAAAAACAACATTGAAATTTTAACCGATACTTCGATTGTTGCAGAACCATCCTTTGCAGATTTTGAAAAGTTGATGCAAACTGTAACACCTTTCAATCCTGATGTAGTGATCGGTGTTGGCGGAGGCAGCGTTTTGGATATTGCTAAACTTGTAGCAGCTCAATTAGAAAATGAACAGGAGTTAAAAGATTATGTGGGCATAGGTTTATTAAAAGGAAGAAAAAAGAAACTGATATGTGTGCCGGCAACTTCAGGTACGGGCAGCGAAGTTTCTCCCAATGCAATTTTGGTAGACAATGAAAACCAGAAGAAAGGGATCATCAGTCAATATTTGGTTCCGGATATTGTGTATGTAGATCCTTTATTAACGGTAAGCGTACCGCCTGCAATAACTGCAGCAACCGGCCTTGATGCATTGACGCATTGCCTGGAAGCCTATACCAACAAATTTGCGCAACCTTTTATTGACATGTATGCTTACGAAGGCATGCGATTGATCGCAACGCATATTGAAACCGCAGTAAAAGATGGCAGTAATATAGAAGCAAGGGAAAAAGTGGCAATGGGAAGTTTGCTTGGCGGGTTTTGCCTGGGTCCGGTTAATACAGCAGGAGTGCATGCATTATCATATCCGTTGGGAAGTATGTTTCATCTGGCACATGGATTATCCAATGCTTTGTTGTTGCCTTATGTAATGGAATTTAATATTCCTGCAGCAACAAAATGTTATGCGGATGTAGCTATGGCATTAGGCTGCGACAGAAAAGAAACTGACGAAGCAACAGCGAATGCAGGTGTGCAAAAAATAAGAGAGCTCATCAAAGCCTGCCGTATTCCTGCAACCTTAAAAGAAGTAAATGTGCCGGAGTCAGCCATTCCACAAATGGCCATTGATGCGATGAAGATTCAACGCCTCTTAAAAAATAACCCCAGGGAAATAACAGAACAGGATGCTATCAATATTTATAAAGCAGCTTATTAAATGAGTATAGAAAAAAAATACAAGGGAGTAATTGTTCCTGCGGTAACGCCGCTAACAGAGAAATTGCATTTGGATGAAGCTGCGGTAGAGAAAATATTTGCTTCGTTCTATAAACATAATATTTCACCTTTTATACTGGGCACAACTGGCGAATCTGCTTCCCTGCCTCTACAACTGAAAAAAGATTATGTGCTGGCTGCTGAGAAAAATAAAAAGATGGGATCCTTGCTCTATGCTGGAATCGGTTCTAATGTTTTAGCTGAAAGTATTGAATTTGCTGCTTTTTGTTGTCTGCATGCAGTGGATGTATTGGTAGCAACCTTGCCATCTTACTATGGCCTGACAGAAAAGCAAATGCTTAATTATTTTGAAAAGCTTGCTGACTATGTTTCGTTGCCGCTGTTCATTTATAATATCCCTGCTACCACACACATGAGTATCCCATTATCGGTGATCGATGAATTAAGTAAGCATAAAAATATTGTAGGTGTTAAAGACAGTGAAAGAAGTGAAGAAAGAATGAATGAGTCATTGAAATTGTGGAAAGACAGGAATGACTTTCACTACATATTGGGCTGGGCAACCAAAAGCGCCGATGCTTTATTATTGGGAGCAGATGGTTTGGTGCCAAGCACGGGAAATCTCTACCCGGAAGTTTACGCAGATATGTTGCAGGCTTTTGAGCAGGGCGACAAAGAAAAATTAATCGCTATGCAAAAACTCAGCGATGATTATGGTGCCCTGTACCAGGCAAATCGTACACTGGGTGAAAGCCTGCATGTTTTGAAATTATTAATGAAAGAAAAAGGGTTGTGCGAAGAATATGTAATGCCACCTTTATAACTAATGAATTATGAGTAATAAAAAACCAATTATTGCAATTACTATGGGCGACCCGGCCAGTATTGGGCCGGAGATAGCTGTGAAAGCTTTGCTGCAACCAGGGATACATGACATATGTCAGCCTTTGATGGTGGGCGACGCAAAAGTATTTGAACAGATAATTACCAAACTGCAATTGCAAGCATCAGTGAATACAATAAACAATGTTGCCGATGCAAAGTTTGAGCTTGGCTTAATAGATGTTTTCGATCTGAATCTCACAGATGTAGCCACACTTCAATTTGGGGAGATCAATGCCATGTGCGGCGAAGCCAGTTTTCAGGCTGTTAAGAAAGTAATTGAACTTGCATTGGCTAAAGAAGTAGATGCTACTGTAACCGGTCCCATTAACAAAAAATCGATCAACGAAGCCGGCCATCATTTTGCAGGGCACACAGAAATTTACGCCCACTTCACCAATACAAAAAAATATGCCATGTTGTTGGTGGAAGATAAAATGAAAGTGATCCATGTATCTACACATGTATCATTAAGGCAAGCCTGCGACCTGGTAAAGAAAGAACGCATTTTAGAAGTAACAGAATTATTACGAAACGGTATGATAAGTTTAGGGGAAACAAATTTAAAGATCGGCATTGCAGGATTAAACCCACATGCAGGCGATAGCGGCTTATTCGGTACAGAAGATGACCTGGAAATTTTACCAGCGGTTGAAGAAGCCAAACGATTGGGTTATGATGTGGAAGGTCCTGTGCCACCAGATACCATGTTTGCCAAAGCAGCTACTGGTTATTATGGCGGTGTTGTGGCCATGTATCACGACCAGGGACATATTCCTTTCAAGCTTTCGGGCTTTAAATGGAATTCCGAAAAAAATCAAATGGATAGTGTGAAAGGTGTGAACATTACGATGGGCTTACCAATCATACGTACATCTGTTGATCACGGAACAGCTTTTGAAATTGCAGGCAAAGGTATTGCCAGCGCTGATGCTATGGTGTTGGCGATTGAAAGTGCAGTGCAATTAAGTAAGTATAAAAGAAGCCAGTCGTGAGTAGTGAGTGGTCAGTCGTGAGTAACTCACGATTCACAACTCACAACTCACGTCTCACAACTCACGAATATGATCGCAATTATCGCAGATGATTTTACCGGCGCAGCTGAATTGGCTGGGATCAGTCTACGCTATGGATTGCGGGTGGAATTGTTGTTGAATCAAGTCATTGAAACGGATTCGGATGTATTGGTAGTTTGTACCGATAGCCGGTCCATGAAAAAGGAAGATGCATTAAATGTCACTGCTGAAATAATAAAAGATGTTGTAAAATTAAAACCTGCATTCATCTATAAAAAGATAGATTCTGTTTTAAGGGGCTATGTGCTGGATGAAATAAAAGTACAGATGAGGCTGACCGAAAAAAATAAAGCTTTGATCTTTCCGGCCAATCCGTCTTTAAAAAGAACGATTAGCAGCGGTGAATATTTTATTGATGGTAAAAGGATAACGGAAACCGGTTTTGTAAGCGATCCTGAATTTCCTGTAAACAGCCCCTTTGTTGTAAAAATCCTGAAAGATGAAACCGTAAGCGTTTTAGAATATACCAATACATTGCCGGATGGAGGCATTGCAATTGCCGAAGCTGCAACTGTTGAGCATGCTGCTTTATGGGCTGCAAGAACTGATGATTCATGGATGTTGGCCGGTGCCGGCGATTTTTATACAGCATTATTGCAAAGGGATTATAGTTTAAGAAAACAACAAAGTTTTCAGTTGCAATTGCCACACCTGTATGTATGCGGTACTTCTTTTGAAGAAAGAAAACAGTTTATCAAAACAGTAAACTGCCGTTCTTACCTGCCGGAAAATGTGAATGAACAATGGTTACAGGACACCTGTAATATATTACGGCAACAAGGTAAAACTGTAATTGCAATTGATGAGTCAGAACAAACGCCCATGGCATTGAGAGCAGCTATGGCCAAAGCCGTAAAGCAAATTGTAGAAAGAGAGAATGTTAAAGAGTTATTTATTGAGGGTGGTTCAACGGCCGCTGCTGTGCTGGAAGAATTCGGTATTAAAAAACTGGAACCGGTAAATGAATTAAGCAGGGGAGTGGTAAGAATGAAAGCCAGGGATTTCTTTATCACTGTAAAACCTGGTAGTTACCAGTTGCCGGAAGAAATATTGAAATTGTATTCTTAAAAAATATCTCACAGATTGCATGGATTTGCACAGATTAAAAAAATCTGTGTTCATCTGCGAAATCTGTGAGAGAAATAACGATTGCCAATGAACCACTTACACGCTATAGATTACATCATAATCCTGGCCGTATTAGGCATTACCTTGTATTTAGGCTTTCGTTTTGCCAACAAACAAACCACCACCGAAAATTATTTTCTCTCCAAAGGAAATTTTCCTTCCTGGGCACTGGGTTTGTCATTATTATCTACGCTTATAAGCAGCAATACTTTTTTGGGATACCCCGAACAAGGCTTTCAATCCAACTGGATATACCTCCTGCAAGGATATATGGTGCCCATAGTGCTGTTGGGTACTATATGGTTTATCGTACCACTGTTTCGTAAAGTAATTGGCTTAAGTACATACGAATATTTTGAAAAGCGCTTTGGAAAATTTGCCCGCTATTATTCATCGTCATCATTTATCATCAGGCAGTTTGCTGGTATGGGGTCTGTATTAACCCTGGTGGCATTGGCTATTTATAAATTAACGGCTATTAACCCTGTCTATATTTTATTATGCATGGGACTGGTGTTAACCATCTTAAATTTAAAAGGCGGTATGCAGGCTGTAATATGGCTTGATGTGTTCCAGGGCTTTATGTTATTTGCAAGCGGTTTTATTTGTTTAGGAATATTAATATTCTCCATAAAAGGTGGCGTGCCTGAAGCTTTGAAAATTGCAGGTGAAAATAATTTGACAGGTTTTGGCCCTTACGATTTTAAATTAGATCGGCTTACTTTTTGGGTGTTGGTGATCAACGGAGCATTTTATGCTATTCAAAAATATGCTACTGACCAAACAGTAGTACAGCGCTATCTTACAGCCAAGACCGATAAGTCGGCGATCAAAGCATCCTTAATGGGAATTTTTCTAACCGTTCCCATCTGGACGATCTTTATGTTTATTGGTACAGCTTTATTTGTTTACTATAAACAAAATCCACTGCCTGCCGATGTTACAGCCAAAACTGTTTTCCCTTACTTTATGATGACCAATTTACCAACAGGCGTAATTGGTTTTATTGTTGCTGCGTTAATAAGTGCCGCAATTTGTAGTTTGAGTGCTGATATCAATTCAAATGCAGCAGTTGGAATGGAAGATTATTATAAAAAATTCCGCCCCGGCAGATCCGATAAGCAAAATTTATATGCCAGTAAAATGATGGTGCTTTTATCCTGTTTCTTCGCAATTGGTATGGGATATTTTTATTTAAAATTCAGCAGTGGCGGCATCATCGACCTGATCTTTACCGTGTATGCAATTTTTTCCGGCGGCATTGTGGGTATATTTTTGTTAGGTGTTTTTAGTGCCAGGGCAAACACACAGGGCATCAATATTGCCATCATTGCCTGCATTCTATTTACCACCTGGGCCTTTTTAACCAGCACACCCATTGGCATAAAAGATCCAAAACTCCTGCTGGATTTAGGTAATTTTAATTTCACTCATCATAAATTAATGCTGGGTGTTTACAGCCATTTAGTGGTGATCGTGGTTGGCTACATCGCCAGTTTATGCTTTCCAAAACCTGTGCTGCCCGATAATTTATTGTACAGCAGTTGGAGAGCAAACCGGAACAAATAAGATGATTATGCAAAACGAAAATATTTTTTTTGAGCCAGGCAGAACTGCTACTATAACGCTTCATTGGCGTCGCACTCTTGTACATCAGGTTCTTTATTCGGCTTTTTTTTCACGCAAAGCCGCAAAGTTTGTAAGTACGCAAAGTTTTAAAGCAAGACAATACTGCGCCTTTGCCCCTTTGCATCTTTGCGTGAAATCCTTCGTGTGCCTTTGTGCCTTTGTGTCTTTGTGGTTCAATGCATCAGCACAATTAAACACCGATAACCAATATGCAAAGCCCCTCAAAGAAGTTTTAAACGACATTCAGAAAAAATATGGAGTGTCTATAAAGTTTGATGATAAAATGGTTGCCGGTAAAATGGTTACTTATGCTGAATGGAAATACAGGCCCGATGTGGAAATAACATTGGACAATGTATTGGAACCACTGAATTTAAAAGTGAAAAAAGACGGCGACAAAAAATATAAACTCAGTGATTACGAATACTACCGCTGGCAGCCTGCAGAGGGTTGGGCAGAGTTGGACAGGATCGCTGCCCAATACAAAACAGTTGAAGAATGGGAAAAGCGAAAAGAAGAATTAAAGCCCTGTATCAAAGAAGCATTGCAGTTATCACATCTTCCCGCATTGCCCAATAACAAACCAATCATCACACCCAAAAGAAATTTTGATGGTTACACAGTTGAAAATATTGCCATTGAAATTTTACCCGGCGTTTGGATCAACGGATCTTTATACAAGCCTGCAAAATACAAAGGCAAGATACCGGTTATATTAAATCCCGACGGGCATTGGGAAAAGCAACGCTACCGTGCCGATTGCCAGTACCGCTGCGCTGCATTTGCAAAAATGGGCGCCATGGCATTTAGTTACGATCTTTTTGCCTGGGGAGAATCCATGCTACAATTTAAATATGAGGATCATCGCAAGAGTTTATCTATGACGATACAGGCATTGGGCAGCATCCGCATCCTCGATTACCTGCTGGCACAAAAAGATGCAGATACCAGCCGGGTTGCTATAACAGGCGGCAGTGGTGCCGGAAGCCATTCCGTTTTGATGACTGCTTTGGATGACCGTATAAAAGTATCGGCACCGGTTGTTGCCATCAGCTCTTATTTCTATGGTGGTTGCCCTTGTGAAAGCGGCATGAATATTCATGCCTGTGGCGGCAGAACTGATAATGTGGAAATTGCTGCCATGGCTGCTCCCAGGCCACAGTTGCTTATCAGCGATGGAGGCGACTGGACAGATAAAATGCCCGAACATGATTTCCCCTACCTGCAAAAAATGTATAGCTGGTACGGCAAAAAAGACGACGTGCAGAATGTGCACCTGCCAAATGATAAACATGATTTTGGTATAACGAAACGAATACCTCTTTATAATTTCATGGCGAAATACTTAAACTTAAATATCAAAGCCATACAAAATGATTCAGGCAGCATTGACGAATCAAAGATCACCATTGAAAAAATGGAAGACATGTATGTATTTGGCGATAAAGGACAGTTACTGCCTGCACATGCTGTTATGGGCTTTGGAAATTTAGAGAAACTATTTGCTGATGAAATTTATAAAGCCAAAACCAGCCAGCGTTACAAAATAGGATTGATCGACCTGATGTTATTAAAGCGCCAGAAACTTGGAGCTATTACTTTAACAGGCCAGTTAAAAGCCGATGGTGTGGAAGTGGACATGGGAGGTTTGGGCACCAGGCCAACTTTTGATAACCAGTTGCTGACTGATTCAGTAAGAAACCTGTTCTTAAAAACGGCCAGGGAAAACAATGTTGAGATATTCTCACTGGCTATGACGGGTTATTATGCCCAGTCCTTCTGCGGCAGGGAAGAATACAAAAGATCCATTGAAGATTGTATCACCACCATGAAACTGATGAATGTGAAAACGGCTTTTCTGCCATTGGGCGTGCAATGCGACCTGAAGAAGAAACCCGAGGTAAGAGATTCTGTTGTTGCAAGATTGAAAGTGGCCGGTAAAATGGCCGAGCAGGCTGGCGTTGTTATCGGTATTGAAACAGCTTTATCGGCAAAGGAAGAAGTACAGTTATTAAAAGAGATCAACTCGCCGGCCATAAAAATTTACTTCAATTTTTCCAATCCGTTAAAAGAAGGGAGAGATCTGATCAGTGAACTGAAGATCCTGGGCAAGGATAGAATTTGTATGATACATGCTACCAACAAAGACAGTGTTTGGCTTCAGAACGATCCACAGATCGATATGTACAAAGTAAAAAAAGCATTGGATGAAATGGGCTATACCGGCTGGTTAGTTATTGAGCGTAGCCGGGATGCAAAGAAATCTTCTGATACAAAGTTTAATTACGGGGCCAATACTGCTTATTTGAAGAAAGTATTTCAATAAAATAGCCGGTTCAAAACGTTCCATATTGGTATGCGGTACAAGTGAGTGACACAACGATGCTGCCATGAAAGGCTAGGGCCGGTACCCAAATCAAATAGTAATATTTTCCATCTTTTTAGTAAATACCTACCTTGTAGGTACTGGCTTATATTGGTAAATTGTACATTGTTATAGCTAAATAAACACCATTTTTAGCATACTAATTTTTAACGATGAAACGATTGCCTTGCTGCCTGCTGGCCTTGCTGTTGCTTATACATTTTCCTGCGAGGGCTGTGGATATTTTTGTGGCTGTTAATGGCTCTGATCTAAATGATGGCTCAAAAGAAAAACCGTTGGCTAGCGTGGCTGCGGCTTTACGCAAAGCAAGAGAGCTACGGCGTTTGAACGATCCGGGTATTGCAAATGGCATTCACATTATTATAAAGGGCGGTGTATATAATTTGTACGAACCGCTGATGATAAAGTCTGAAGATGCAGGCACCGCTTTGAGTCCAACCTACATTGGAGCCGCAACAAATGAAACACCAATTTTTAGTGGAGGATCCGGGATCAGTAACTGGAAATTATTAACTGCGAAAGTTCCCGGGCTTCCGGTTGTTGCACAAGGCAAAGTTTGGGTGGCAGATGTACCCCTTACCGCAGGAAGATTGTCCGAATTTCGGCAATTGTGGGTAAATGATGCAAAAGCAGTAAGAGCGAAAAGTATGAACGGTGATCTGATGGACCGTATTTTAAGCTGGGATAAAAAAGAACAAACCTGCTGGATACCAACCCCCAAAACTTTACCGGTTCAAAATATTGATGGCGTTGAGATGTTCATCCATCAATGGTGGGCAATTGCAATTCTCAGAATTAGAAAAATGGAAGTGAGTGGTGATAGCACTAAATTATTTTTTCATCAACCCGAAAGTAAGATACAAAGTGAGCACCCCTGGCCGGCGCCATGGATCAGTAAAGAAACGGGCAACTCGGCTTTTTATTTAACCAATGCTCTCCAGTTTTTAGATGAACCCGGTGAATGGTACCTGGATATTGCCAATCATAAAATTTATTATTGGCCAAAGACAAATGAAAACATGCTGACTGCAAATGTTGTTGCACCTACTTTAGAAACCCTGGTAAAAATTGAAGGAACGATCGATAGCCCGGTAAAAAATATTTATTTCAAGGGTATTTCATTTCAGCATACTGGTTGGCTGCGGCCTTCACAGCACGGGCATGTGCCACACCAGGCAGGTATGTATATGACGGATGCTTACAAATTAAGGCCAGCCGGCACTAAAGACAACCCTAAGTTAGATAACCAGGCATGGATCGGCAGGCCGGCTGCTGCAGTGGAAATAAATTTTGCCGAACAAACAGGTTTTGAAAATTGCAGGTTTGAACATTTGGCTTCAACAGGATTGGATTATAACAAAGCTGTGCATGATAACCTGGTAAAAGGGAATTTATTTAAGGATATAGGAGGTACAGCTATTTTGGCTGGTGTGTATGCGGATGCAGGAAGAGAAATTCATTTACCATATAACCCAAAAGATGAAAGGGAAGTTTGCGATAAGATGGTCATCAGCAATAACCTTATAACCGATGCAACCAATGAAGACTGGAGTTGTGTGGGTATTGGTTTAGGGTTTACAAAAAATTCAAGCGTAGAAAATAACGAGGTCGAAAATGTTTCTTATACCGGTATCAGCATTGGTTGGGGTTGGAGCCAGGCAGCAAATGCGATGAAGAATAATATCATCAGTAAAAATAAAATTCATCATTACGGAAAGCATAATTATGATTGCAGTGGCATTTACACCTTGAGTGCTCAACCCAATTCTTTCATTACCGAAAATTATATTGACAGTATTTACAAAGCACCCTATGCACATCTTCCTTCGCACTGGTTTTATCTTTATACCGATGAAGGCTCATCTTATTTTACGGTAAAAGACAACTGGACACCTTCTCAAAAATATTTGCAGAATGCCAATGGCCCGGGTAATGTATGGGCTAATAACGGGCCGCAGGTTAGTGAAGCGATTAAGCAAAATGCAGGGCTGCAAAGAGATTATCACTACCTGCTGAAAGAAAAAACTCCAGGACTTAACCGTCTTCTAATTAATGCAGAACACAATGAAGTGATTGAACTGGTAGTTAAGCCTGGTGAAACTTTAGATGTACAAAAGTTAAAAACCCTGCTTCTTAAGAACAATGTTGATACTGGCTCTATTTATCAATGGCAAAACCACTATGTGATCTTTGATAAAGTGCAGGACATTGGCGTGATGCAGGGAAGGTTGCAAAATAATTTCCCCAATTCAGAAGTAAAAGTCTATCCTGATCTTTTCTATGAATTTAACCGAAAATATTGCAATGATAAAAGCACTGCAAATGAATGGGATCATATTTTACTTACCTGCAATTTGGTAGCAGATAAAAAATTGCAGAAAGAGTATCTGGACTACCATGCTACACAATTTGAAAAATGGCCGGAATTGTCAAAAGGCTTTTGCAATGCCAGTTTTCAGCAACTATTAATTTATAAAAACGGAAGGCAACTGGTATTGATCATTAGTATTCCGAAAGGGGAAAGCCTGGATAAGCTGAACCCGAAAACATCAGAGAATAATCCAAGGGTGGATGAATGGAATAAATTGATGAGTAAATACCAGGAAGGTATTGAAGGAACTAAGAAAGGGGAGACATGGGTGTTCTTAAAGAAGTTATAAGTTATTAGTGATGAGTTATGAGTTGAGAAACTCTCATGGCTCATAAATTCAAAATCATAATTAGTAATATGCTTAAAATTGGAATATTAGGACTGGGAGAGGGAAGAAGTACTATGAGCGCTGCTTTGCAAAGTAAGAAGTTGAAATTAAAAACTATCTGCGATGCAAATGAAGAAGTGTGCAAGCAACGTTGCAAAGAATTTGACTTCGGGAATTATACGGTTAAGTATGATGACATGCTGAACGATAAGGAAATAGATATCATTGCTATTTATACACCTGATCATTTACATGCAGAACATATCAAGCAAGCATTGCTGCATGGTAAGCATGTTGTTTGCACCAAACCTTTTATAGATGATCTCAGCAAGGCGAAAGAACTAATTGAACTGCAAAAGCAAACCGGTAAAAATATTTTTGTAGGACAGAGCTCAAGATTCTTTGAACCATACAAAAGGCAACGCAAAGATTTTGAAGAAGGAGTTATAGGAGAATTGATCACGATCGAAAGCCATTACAACGCAGATCACCGCTGGTTCCTGGAAAAGAAATGGGCGCTGGAAGAATCATTCAAATGGCTGTATGGTGGTTTAAGCCATCCGGTTGATTTTATAAGATATTATTTACCTGATATAGAAGAAGTGATGGGCTATGGTATGATCAGCAGCAACGGAAAGACTGCCGGCCTAAAAAATGAAGATACCATGCATTTTATTTTTAAGGCAGCCGATGGAAGAATTGCAAGAGTGAGCGGAAGTTACACCGGCCCAACACAGCCAACAAAAAGGGACAGTGGTATGAGTTGTGTGTTGCGTGGCACATTGGGTGCAAGCCAGGCTGATTATCATGAATTACGTTATGCTGTAACAACAAAAGAAGGCGAAGAAAAAATAATTACCTGGGGTGATGCCACTTTAAAACATTATTTCCGGTTTGAGGGACAAAGCCATCATGCCGGCGAGTACCAGAATTACTTAGAATATTTTGTTGATAGTATTGAACAAAATTTTACGGCCTATCCGGATCTGCAGGAAGGTATAGGAACCATTGCATTATTGCAGGCTATGGATAAAAGCTTGCAAACAGGAATGCCGGTTAAATTGAAAGATATTTTAAGTGAATATGGTCTGTGATGTTGAATAAAGAACAGGACGATGAAGTGAGTGACACAACGATGATGCTATAAAAAGCTGAAGCTGGTAACATAAAAATAAATTCAGCAAAAAAAAATGAATAAGATCTACGATAAACTAACAGGCCTCGATTTTGCCATTATTGCAATATACCTGCTTGCATTACTGGTCATTGGTTACGTAGCCAGTTTTAGAAATAAAAAGAAGGGCGAAACACTTTTTCTGGCAAGTAATTCCTTAAGCTGGTATAGTATCGGTTTTAACATGTGGGGTACCAATGTTGGCCCATCTTCTTTATTGACATTTGCAAGCATTGGCTACACAGCTGGTATTGTGGGAGGCAATTTTGAGTGGTACGCTTTTATTTTTTTACTGCTGCTGGCAATGGTTTTTGCACCAAGGTATATAGCGAGTAAGGTAAGCACCATGCCTGAGTTCATGGGCAAGCGCTACGGCAAAAGCACACAGGATATTTTAGCAGGCTATGCACTCATAAAAATATTGATCAGCTGGCTTTCTTTAGGGTTATTTAGCGGTGGAATTTTGGTACGACAAATTTTCGGGATACCGATGTGGCAATCTACCATTGCTTTGGTAGCTTTTGCCGGCCTGTTTACTTTTATGGGCGGGTTAAAAGCCATTGCAAAAGTGAATGTATTTCAAATGATATTGTTGATCGTGGTTTCCCTCACTTTGACTTATTTGGGATTAGAAAAAATTGGTGGTATAAGTATGTTGATCAATAAAACACCTGCAAATTTTTGGAACCTTACCAGGCCTGCTTCTGACCCTGATTTTCCCTGGCATGCGCTCTTGTTAGGCTATCCTGTCTCGGCAGTAGCATTTTTTTGTACAGATCAAAGCATGGTGCAAAGTGTACTTGGTGCAAAAAATTTAAGACAAGGGCAGCTCGGTGTAAATTTTATTGGCTGGCTTAAAGTGCTGGCATTACCCATGTTTATTTTGCCCGGCATTATCTGTTATGTTTTATATCCCAACATTGGCGATGATAAACTGGCGTACATGACCATGGTGACAAACTTATTTCCATCTGGTTTAAATGGGTTGGTTATTTGTGTGCTCATTGCTGTATTGGTTGCCACGATCGGTTCTTCCTTAAATGCATTAAGTACTGTTTTTACAAAAGATATTTATGTAAACAACATCAATAAAAACGCAACGGTAAAACAGCAGGTCAACGTAGGCCGCATGGTTGTAATTGCCGGTTGTATATTGGCGGTATTAATGGCCATTGCGTTAGATAATGTTAAAGGAAAAACATTGTTCGATATTTTTCAATCCATACTCGGTTACCTGGCGCCGCCACTTGCAGTAACTTTTTTATTAAGTGTGTTCTGGAAACGCACAACAAAGCTGGCCGTTAATCTGGTATTGTCAGCAGGGTCGGCTATCAGTCTTTTTGTGGGCATGTTAAACCTGTGGATATTACCACCCAATAAAAAAACCGGTGACAACACCTGGTGGCCACATTATTTTTTAGTTTCCTTTTATCTTTTTGCATTTCTGTTTATATCGGCTATTGTAATTTCTCTGGTGGATAAAAATAAAGTGAAAGCAAGTATTGAAGAAAACGAAATGCCCAAAACCAGCAGGCAGGTAAAAATATTATTTGCTTTATTAGGCCTTGTAATTTTAAGTTTATATCTCATTTTCAATTTTCATTAATTATGAATACAGTTTTTTCTTTTGAGCCCGGCTTTAGTAATGCTATTAAGCTTCATTGGCGTCGCACTCTTGTACATTTTGCTCTTTACTCATCTTTTTCCAAAGCGAAGAAATCCTTTGTGCTTCTTTGTGTTCTTTGTGCCTTTGTGGTGCAATCTCAGGCACAAACCTGGATATGGTATCCCGGCGATTTTGAAATAAACCTCGCCAACAAAATGCAGAACCGGCGTACAGACCGCAATACCTTCTTCCCGCCTTTCTGGAAAATGGATGCACACTATGTGTTGATGGATTTTCATAGAGAATTCGATCTGAAAGTGCCTGAAGAAATTACTGTGTATGCAGAGGGAACATTCAATTTAAAATTAGATGGGAATGCAGTAGAAAGCGGCATAAATAAATTAACTGTTCCTGCCGGCAAACATAAAATAAATGTAAAGGTCTGGAACGAAGCAAGCGTTCCCGCCATTTATGTAAAAGGAAAGACAATTGTTAGCGACAATACCTGGCTGGTAACTTTTGAAGACAAGGAATGGATCGATGAAAGCGGAAAGACATCAGACATATCGGCTACCAAGTGGCTGAATGCAGGAAGCTGGAATTTTAACTCACCCACACAGTTGCCTTCCCGGTTTAAATTACCGACAAGGCCCTTGCAGGCAGTTAGTAAAACTGTAACCGGCAATGCCACACTGGTTGACTTTGGTAAAGAAACATTTGGTTTTATCAAATTACATAACCTTAAAGGCAATGGAAAAATATCCATTTATTATGGCGAAAGTAAAGAAGAAGCCCTGAGTGCAACAGATGCGATGACGCTGGACAGGGTAACCATTAACCGTTCGGCAGGAAAAGATTCTGTGATGCCATTATCAAAAGCATTTCGCTATATCAATATTGTAAAGGAAAGCGGCAATATATCTTATGACAATGTAAGTATGCTCTACGAATATGCTGATGTAAAACAGCGTGGAAGTTTTACCTGCAACGATGAAGAAATAAATAAGATCTTAGAAGTTGCCAAATACACATTGGAATTAAATACCCGTGAATTTTTCATTGACGGTATTAAAAGAGACCGGTGGGTTTGGAGCGGCGATGCTTTGCAGAGTTACCTGATGAATTATTATTCATACTTCGACAATCCAACTGTTACAAGAACTATACAGGCTTTACGTGGTAAAGATCCGGTTACGGCCCACATCAACACCATTGTTGATTATACCTTTTACTGGTTTATAAGTGTGTATGATTATTACCTGTACACCGGGGATAAAAAATTCATTGAGCAGATATATCCAAAAATGCAGACCATGATGGATTACTGCCTCAGTCGCCGCAATAAAAATGGATTAATAGAAGGCCTGTCAGGTGATTGGACATTTATTGACTGGGCAGCCGGCCTGAGCAAAAAAGGTGAAATAAGTTTTGAGCAAATGTTGTTTGCACGGAGCCTGGAGGCAATGAGCCTTTGTGCAGAAATTGTTGACGATAAAAATAATGCTGCATCTTATAAATCGTTAGCTACCGATCTGAAATCAAAATTATTTTCTCTCTATTGGAACGAACAGAAGCAGGCATTGGTACATAGCCGCATTGATGGAAAGCAAACTGATAATGTAACCCGCTATGCAAATATGTTTGGCATATTCTTTAATTATTTTACCGAACAGCAAAAGCAAGAGGTAAAAAAATCAGTGTTGCTTAACGATAGCATCCAAAAGATAACCACGCCTTACATGCGTTTTTACGAGTTGGAAGCATTGAGTGCGATGGGTGAGCAGGATTTTGTATTAAAGGAAATGAAATCTTACTGGGGCGGTATGTTAAAACTCGGAGCTACCAGTTTTTGGGAAGAATATAATCCAACAAAAAAGGGAACTGAACATTTGGCCATGTATGGCCGCAAATACGGTAAAAGCCTTTGTCATGCATGGGGAGCCAGCCCTATATATTTATTAGGCAAATATTACCTGGGTGTAAAACCAACTTCGGCAGGTTATGCAACCTATGTTGCAGAACCGGGCCTGGGCGGTTTACAATGGATGCAGGGTAAAGTGCCAACTCCAAATGGTGATATTGAATTGTATGTAAGTCAAACTCAAATAAAAATAAAAGGAGCAACAGGAACAGGAACCTTGAAAATAAAAAGTGGTACCAGGCCAACGGTGCAAAATCTGGCTGTAAAAGAAATTAACTATAACACATATGAAATTACTGTGCAGCCGGGTATTGAATATGTCATAAATTACTCTGCAAATCCGCCGGTATTTCAGCAGGGAGGCGAATAATTTTAAGTAAAATGAAAAATAAATTTTTAGTAGTGATCATCTTGCTGGCTGGGATAAAAGCATCGGCACAAAATGGTTTGGTAAATACGCAAGGCAGCCCACATGCGAAACTAAATAGTATTGGTATGAGTGATGTGCAGTGGACAAAGGGCTTTTGGGCAGAGCGTTTTGCTGTATGCCGGGATGCCATGGTACCGCAGCTCTGGAAAATCTATACAAGCGATACAGTTTGTTATTCCTTCAAAAATTTTAAAGTAGCTGCCGGTATTGATACAGGCCGTTTTCGTGGCCCTTCTTTTCATGATGGTGATTTTTATAAAACGCTGGAAGCACTGGCAGCCATGTATGCATCAACAAAAGATAAAAAAATTGATGTGATGATGGACGAGGCCATCGCTGTGATCGCCAAAGCACAAAAAGCAGATGGATATATTTATACAAAGAACATCATTGAGCAAAAGAAAAGCGGACAGGAAAAAATGTTTGACGATAAATTAAGTTTCGAAGCATACAATTTCGGCCACCTGATGACGGCAGCCTGTGTGCATTACCGGGCAACGGGTAAAAGCAATTTATTGGATGTGGCAAGAAAAGCTGCTGATTTTTTAATTGGCTTTTACAATACTGCTTCACCTGAGCAGGCAAGGAATGCCATCTGTCCTTCGCATTATATGGGGCTGATAGAATTGTACCGGGCCACGAAAGAAAAAAAATATTTGACACTGGTAAATAAACTGATCGACATACGTGGAACTGTTGAAGGCACTGATGATAACAGCGACAGGGAACCGTTCAGGGAGATGGATAAAATTGTTGGACATGCAGTAAGGGCAAATTATTTAATGGCCGGTGTTGCCGATGTGTATGCAGAAACCGGTGATCAAACTTTACTGACCACATTGAATAAGTTGTGGGATAATGTGATCAATACAAAAATGTATGTGACAGGCGGTTGCGGCGCTTTGTATGATGGAGTGAGTGTTGACGGAACAAGTTATAAACCCGATACCGTGCAGAAAGTGCACCAGAGTTATGGCCGTGATTTTCAATTGCCAAACTTCAGCGCACACAACGAAACCTGCGCCAATATTGGCAATGTGTTGTGGAACTGGCGTATGTTTCTTTTAACCGGCGAATCAAAATATACAGATATTGTTGAACTGGCTTTGTACAACAGTGTGTTGAGTGGCATCAGCATGGATGGAACAAAATTCTTTTATACCAATCCGCTGGCGGCTTCAAAAGATTATCCTTATCATTTGCGTTGGGAAGGTGGTAGAGTAGGATATATCAGTAAATCGAATTGTTGTCCGCCTAATACGGTGAGAACAATTGCAGAAGTGAATGATTATATGTATAGCATCGGTGAAAAAGGGTTGTATATAAATATGTATGGAGGAAATACACTAAACACTGAACTCCATGATGGTTCTAAATTAAAGCTGGAACAAACTACCAATTATCCCTGGGATGGAAAGATCGTGATAACAATTAAAGAAACTACAACAAAGCCGGTAGATATTTTTTTACGGATACCAGGCTGGTGCAAGAGTTATACTTTGAAAATTAATAATTCATACCCCAAAGTAAGAGATACTGAAAATGGTTATGTAATTGCAGGTAGAAAGTGGAACGCCGGAGATAAAATTGAATTGGAGTTGAACATGCCAGCAACACTGCTGGAATCAAATCCACTGGTAGAAGAAACAAAGAACCAGGTAACGGTTAAAAGAGGCCCGGTTGTTTATTGCCTGGAATCAACTGACTTGCCAAATGCAAATGTGTTTGATGTTACTATTCCTGCGAACATTCAATTTCAAACAGCACCGATGAAAATTGACGGGGGAAATGTATTGTCATTAATTGGTGATGCAAAAATTTTGCAATCAACAAGCTGGAAGAACACTTTGTACAAGGAAGTAAATACAAATTATAAGCCGGTAAAAATAAAACTGATCCCATACTATGCATGGGCAAACAGGGGCAAAACTGATATGACGGTTTGGATGCCTTTAATGAGAACGCCTTAGCGTGTGAATGAATTAATTATTAACTAAAAATAATCGGGCTCTAAAGCCCCTCTCTTTAGGAGAGGGCTTGGGATGAGGTCAAATGGAAAGAATAACAGCAACATATTTTATAGAAACGCCTTTTGCACCTGAAGTGGCAGCGGAGGTATTGGCAGGCGAACAATCATCCGGCACTTTTGTAGCTGTGCCGGGAGAAACGGCTGAATTGAAGGAACGCTTTGCAGCAAGGGTAGAAAGTGTAACAACTCTTGAAACTGTTGATGAACCTGCTATTCCCGGTGCAACCAGTGCTATAGGAAAATACCACAGGGCCATTGTGAAAGTAAGCTGGAGTATTGAAAACTTTGGTTATAACCTGCCGGTATTGGTTTCAACGCTACAGGGAAATTTGTACGAGATTAAACAATTTACCGGGTTGAAATTGATGGATATTGAATTGCCTGCATCATTCGGAGATCACTATAAAGGCCCGGCATTTGGCATTGATGGTTGCAGGAAATTAACAAGCGTAAATGACAGGCCGTTGATTGGTACCATCATCAAGCCAAGCATCGGTTTATCGGTTGAGCAAACCGCAGGCATTGTTAAAATATTGGCAGAAGCCGGTATTGATTTTATAAAAGATGACGAGTTACTTTCTTCATCTGCCAATTCAAATTTTAATGACAGGGTAGATGCAGTAATGAATGTAATAAATGCTCATGCTGATAAAACCGGTAAGAAGGTAATGTATGCTTTCAACATCAGCGGCGAAATTGATGAAATGCTGCAACGCTATGAAAAGATTGTGAACAGTGGCGGTACCTGCGCCATGATCAGCATCAACAGTGTTGGCTTATCTGCTGTAAAGAAAATATGCGACCAACGGCAATTGGCTATTCACGGTCATCGAAATGGTTGGGGAATGCTTACAAGGCATCCGTTATTGGGCATAGATTTTAGAGCCTATCAAAAATTATGGCGGCTTGCAGGTGTTGATCAATTGCATGTAAATGGTATTCAGAATAAATTCTGGGAAACAGATGATAGCGTGGTGAGTTCAATAGAAGCTTGCCTTAACCCAATGTACGATCATAAAACAGTTTTACCGGTTGTTTCATCCGGTCAATGGGGTGGACAAGCTTTTGAAACTTACAGGCGCACAAAAACTGTTGACTTATTGTACATGGCCGGTGGTGGCATCATGGCGCACCCGATGGGTGCAGCTGCCGGTGTAACCGCCTTGCAGCAGGCATGGAAAGGGGCGGTGGATGGATTGAGTATGGAAGAAGCATCGAATCAATATCCTGAATTTAAAAGAGCAGTAGAGAAATTTGGCAGCAAATAAAAAAATATTACTCGCTTTTTACGGAGATGATTTCACGGGTAGCACTGATGCCCTGGAATTTATTTGCCGTGCAGGCGCTAAAGCCATTTTGTTTATTGAACCACCAACAGCGGAACAATTAAAACAGTATCCTGATCTGGATGCGTATGGTGTGGCCGGTAAAACCCGTTCCTTGCCTCCGGATGAAATGGGAAAAATATTGCTGCCCGCATTTGAGCAAATGAAAACAACAGGAGCAAAACATGTGCATTATAAAGTTTGCTCCACATTCGATTCATCACCAACAATTGGCAGCATTGGTAAAGCCATTGATTGTGGTGAAATAGTGTTTAAGAACAAAACAATTCCTGTACTTGGCGGCATGCCGGCATTGGGCCGCTTTTGTGTGTTCGGAAATTTATTTGCTAAAATGGGCACTGGTGGCGAAGGAGAAATTTATAGGTTAGACAGGCACCCGTCTATGAGCAAACATCCTGTTACACCTGCTGATGAAAGTGATTTGAGGCTGCACCTGGGTAAACAAACCGATAAACAAATCGGGTTGATAGATGTAATTGATTTAAAAAAGCCTGTTGAAGAAATTTATAAAGATGAAGAAGTTGTTTTGATTGATGTTTTAAATGAACAGCATTTATTAAAGATTGGTGAATGGCTCGAAACGAAGGCAAAAGACCAGGTTCAGTTTTCTGTGGGTTCATCGGGAATAGAATTGGCTTTGGGGAAATACTGGAATGAAAAAACTTTGCTGAAAAAAAGAATTGAATGGCCAGAAATTGATAAAGCAAATCCGCTGTTAGTTCTATCAGGCAGTTGTTCGCCTGTTACAAAAAAGCAAATAGCGTATGCTCTTTCGCAGGGCTTTGTTGAAATTCCTCTGGGAATGAAAACATTTGAAGGTGAACATGGACAGGGTTTTTCATTTGAAGGAAATTTTGAAGAAATTCTATTAGCTCTCCGGCAGAACCAGAGCGTAATTGTACATACCGGGAATATTCAACAAATTGAACAATCATCATCTGCTTATATACTTGGAACAACGTTAGGTCGTATTGCGAAAGAAGTTTGCAAACAGATAAAATTGAAGCGACTCGTTATGGCCGGCGGGGATACAAGCAGCTATGCTGCAAGGGCGATGGAAATAGAAGCGGTAGAAATGATCGCACCTATAGTTATTGGGGCGCCATTGTGTAAAGCTATTTCAAAGAATGAATTCATTAATGGATTAGAAGTAAATTTTAAAGGAGGACAGGTTGGGAGTGAGAATTATTTTGAAGTGCTGTTGAATGGTTCTGGATAAACCACAAAGACACAAAGGTCACTAAGTTGCACGAAGCTTTGTGTTTCTTTGTGTACTTCTTGTCCTGGTGGTTAAATGATACGCATAAATAAAAGTTCAAAAATGGTATACAGTACAAGAGTGCGACGCCAATGAAGCTAAACAGAATTGCTAAAGCCCGGTTCAAAAAAATAAAAAACATAAACAAAAAATATGTCACAAAAAACTTTAGGACTCATTCATACATCGGCAACATTGGTGCCGGTATTTGCAGAATTGTGTACCAAATATTTACCCAACGTAAAAGTATTCAACATTGTGGATGACAGCCTGATCAAAAACACTATCGCCTGCGGAGCGTTAACCGCATCCACATCAAAACGTGTTGTAAACTATGCTGCATCGGCAGAAGAAGCCGGGGCTGACTTTATTTTATATACCTGTTCATCTATCGGCCCCGCAGTGGAAGCTGCTGCAGGGTTAACAGGAGTGCCGGTGTTAAGGGTAGATCAGCCCATGGCAGACAAAGCTGTACGATCCGGAAAAAGAATCGGCGTCATCGCAACCTTATCAACAACATTGGAGCCAACGAGTGATTTAGTAAGAAGAAGGGCTATCGTTGCAGGAAAAGAAATTGAATTGAAAAGTGTTTTGTGCGAAGGTGCATTTGATGCACTGATGAGCGGTGATGCTGCAACGCATGATAAGAAAGTTGGAGATGCATTAAAGCAATTGGTTAATGAAGTGGATGTGATCGTTCTGGCGCAGGCATCCATGGGCAGGGTGGTAGATAGCCTGGATGAGGCGGATAAAAAAATACCAATTCTGGCAAGCCCGCTAATTGCTATTCAACACCTGGCTGAAATAATGAAATGAAAAAACTGAATAAAATATTTTTAGTGATCAGTGGCGTTGCCACCATTGGATTGTTGATTGGTATTCTCCTGCAGCAACCGCAAATGTATAAGCCATTGGCGTTGATCACCGCAATTAGTTTAGCTATTGGTTTAGCTGCTGTGCCCTCGCTAAAAGGTTATCAGTACACTGCCTGGATCATCAGCGCTGTTGTTGCAGGTATGCTTTTCCCGGAAGCATTTAAAAACTGGGGTGGCGTAAATCTCCGGGATAAAACTTTGATACTCGTTATCATTCAACTGGTGATGTTTGGCATGGGCACACATATGAGCTTAAAAGATTTCAGCGGGTTGGCATCAACAGGCAAAGGAGTTTTGGTGGGGTTGTTCTGTCATTTTTCCATTATGCCGCTGATGGGGTTATTGCTGATAAATATTTTTCATTTTGAGCCGGAGATCGCTGCAGGCATTATTTTAATTGGCAGTTGCAGCAGTGGATTGGCAAGTAATGTAATGGTTTATTTAGCAAAAGCGAATTTAGTACTGAGCGTAATTGTAACAGCCATGGCAACATTGGCAGCACCGTTTTTAACGCCACTTTTAATGAAAGTTTTTGCCGGTACCCTGATAAAAATAAATTTTGTGGACATGATGCTGGAGATCGTCAAAATTGTACTGGTTCCGATCGGTGCGGCATTACTTCACGATTTTTTAAAAAGAGCAACACCTGCACAAAAGAGGAAAATTTATTTGCTGGCAGTTTTATCGGCTGCATGGATAGTAACAATAGTATTCTTGCAAAAAAATATTACTGACCCATCTTTATTGCAATCAGTTAATTTATCCGGTTTTTTTGCAGGTGCAGTAATTGTTGGCGTGCTATATAATGTGCTGCATAAAAAATTTCCAACCCTTGATAAGATCATGCCATTGATCTCTATGTTCGGCATCATTTATTTCACAACGGTTACCACGGCAGCCGGCAGGGATAACCTGATGAAGGTTGGCGTGCTGTTATTCATTGCATCGGTCATTCATAATGCGGCGGGATATTTTTTTGGTTACTGGCTCAGCCGTTTATTTAGAATGGATAAAAATTCCAGCCGCACCATTGCATTTGAAGTGGGATTACAAAATGGAGGCATGGCCAGCGGTATTGCGGGCAGCATGGGCAAACTGGGGACTGTGGGACTTGCCGCTGCTGTATTCAGCCCATGGATGAATATTAGTGGTAGTATCTTAGCTAATTATTGGAGACGAAAACCTGTGAAGGATGAAGAAAAATAATTTTATGGACCAGGCATTTGTACAAATAGGAACATCGTTGCGTCGCACTCTTGTACGTTCGGTTCTTTATGCAGCAATGAAAACCACAAAGACACAAAGGCACAAAGTTGCACAAAGCTTAGTGATTCTTTGTGTTCTTAGTGTCTTTGTGGTTCAATCAAATGCTCAACTTGTAGATAAAACCCCCGCAGCCATTCCAAACGCCTCATCGATCTATAATACAGAACCATACGAAGACCCGGCGATAAGCGGCATCAATCGTGATGAATCAAGAGTAACAGCTTATTCTTATGCATCAGTAACCGATGCATTAAAAAACGAGAGAGAAAAAAGTGGCCGCTACATTTCACTAAACGGCGACTGGGATTTTTCCTTTGCATTAAAACCCGGCGATGAACCCAAGGATTTTTATAAAAACAAAGTAAGTTCGGTTCCCGATAGTTATCGGGACAAGTGGAAAAAAATACCCGTTCCTTCCAGCTGGGAAATGCAGGGTTATGATAAACCGATCTACAAAAGTGCGGTATATCCTTTCCGGCCGGTCAATCCACCTTATGTGCCCAAGGATTATAATGGTGTTGGCTGTTATCAACGTTCATTCAGTGTTCCGGCAGATTGGAAGAATAAAAATATTACCCTGCATTTCGGCGGTGTAAGCTCAGCCTATAAATTATGGATCAACGGAAAATTTGCCGGTTATGCCGAAGATAGTTTCCTCCCAAGTGAATTCAACATCACACCATATTTGCAGGATGGAGAAAATATTATTTCTGTCTGGGTAATTCGCTGGAGCGATGGAAGTTTTTTAGAAGACCAGGACCAGTGGCGCATGAGTGGCATTCACAGGGAAGTGTATTTAATGGCCGAGCCCAAATTGCGTATCGCAGATTTCTTTTATCAAACAAAATTAGATAAGGAATATAAGGATGCTACTTTAAGCATCCGCCCACGCATTGAAAATCTTACTGGTAAAGAAATGCCGGGCTATAAACTGAAGGCCCAATTGTATGATGCAACTGATAAACCTGTTTTAGTCAAACCCCTTGAAAGATCAGCCGACCAGGTCATCAATGAAATTCATCCACGGCTCGACCAGGTGAAATTTGGTTTACTGGAAACAAAGGTCATCAACCCAAAAAAATGGAGCCCGGAAGAACCAAATTTGTACAAACTGGTTTTAAGTTTGGAAGATAGCGTAGGCAATATCCTCGAAGTAAAAACATGTAAACTTGGCTTTCGCTCAATTGAATTCAGGAAAAGCGACAGCAAATTACTTATCAATGGCAAGCTCACTTATTTATATGGTGTAAATCGTCCCGATCATCATCCCACAAAAGGAAAAGCTTTATCAAGAGTAGATATTTTCCAGGATGTAAAAATAATCAAGGAATTTAATTTTAATTGTATCAGGCTTAGCCATTATCCCAGCGATCCGTATTTATTAGACTTATGCGATGAGATGGGGATCATGGTTATTGATGAAGCCAATCTTGAAACACATGGATTAGGTGGTAAACTTAGCCACGATGCAAAATGGGCCGGCGCTTACATCGAACGTATCAGCCGTATGGCTTTGCGTGATAAGAACCATCCTTCGATCATTTTCTGGAGCCTTGGTAATGAAGCCGGTAGTGGTCCCAATCATGCAGCCATGGCGGGTTGGATACATGATTTTGATATAACACGTCCGTTGCATTACGAGCCGGCTATGGGAAGCCAAAAAGAGGAAGGTTATATCGACCCCTCAAATCCGAAATATTTAAAAAGCAATGATCATAGTCACCGCATACAAAATCCGCTTGATCAATATTATGTGGATATGATCAGCAGGATGTATCCATCCGATTATACAGCGCCATTATTAGCCAATCAACCAAATGGAGATAATCGTCCTATTTTCTTTTGTGAATATGCCCATGCCATGGGTAATAGTGCTGGTAACCTAAAAGATCTTTGGGATCAATGGCGTAATACCAAACGCATCATTGGTGGCTGCATCTGGGAATTTAAAGACCAGGGATTATTGAAAAAAGATTCCGCAGGTGTTGAATACTATGCTTATGGTGGAGATTATGGAGAAAAATATTTCGACAATTTTACCATTAAAGGTGTTGTAAATGCAGATGGACAACCCAAAGGTGTGATGTGGGATTGCAAACGTATTTTTCAGCCTATACAAAGTGAATTGGTGGATGCTGCAAAAGGATTGGTAAAAGTGAGCAATAAAAGTTTGATTAAAAATACACACGATTATAATCCGCTATTATTAATTAAGGAAGATGGCGCTACCATAGTTGTAAAAGAATTGCCGGAACTAAGCATTGAACCGGGTAAAGACAGCATCATCAGTATTGCATCTTATCTTCCTCAAATGAAGGCTGATGCAGAATACCAGGCTGCTATCTGGTTTAATTTGCGTAGGGATGAATTGTGGGCGAATAAAGATTTTGAAATTGCAACCAATCAATTTTTGTTGCAGAAAGCAACACCAAAGTTTTCGACTACAACTCATCCGCAGGTTGTATACAAAGAAGAACAAAAGGGCTACACATTCAGCGGGGAACAATTCAAAATTACAATTGATAAAGTTAATGGAGCACTATCATCTTATTTATGGAATGGAAAAGAACAGGTCTCTGCACCATTACTGCCACATTTTAAACGGCCTTTAACCGATAATGATCGCCGGGGATGGAAACCAAACAGGAAGCTACGTCAATGGTACGAGGCGAATTTGAAACTTGAGGGGATTTCATCCGGTAAGTACGATGGGCACAGTGGATCGGGGCTTATGGTCTCTGTGAAATACAGTTTGATCAACGATAGCGCAAATGTAAATGTTCAGTATTATTTTTCAGGTAATGGTGTGGTGAAAGTGGATTATGCATTGACGGTAAAACCGGGACTTCCCAATATTCCCAAAGTGGGCATGCAAATGGGCATTGAAAAAAACTATGATAATATAGAATGGTTTGGTAAAGGCCCAAGGGAAAATTATATTGATAAGAACTACGGTGTGGATGATGGGTGGTATAAATTTCCGATAAAAGATTTTATGGAGAACTATGTGGTGCCACAGGAGAACGGCAACCGTACTGATGTTCGCTGGATGTACCTGCACAATATGCCGTTTAAGGATGGGCTACTAATTGTAGCTGATAGTTTGCTCAGCATGAGTGCATGGCCTTATACCGAAGAGAATATTCAAAATGCAAAACATACCAACAAATTGAAGGATGCCGGTTTTATAACTTTGAATATTGATCTGATACAAATGGGGGTTGGAGGTAACGATAGCTGGAGTGATGTGGCGGCGCCATTGGAGAAATATCAAATAAAAGCACAGGATTATCATTACAGTTTTTATATTGTTCCTTTTAATGCAAAAAATAAATCAGCCGGTGAAAGAGCAAAAGAAATTAAGTTTTAGATTTTTGAACCACGAAGGCACAAAGGCACGAAGGATCACAAAGATATTCTTAGTGACTCTTTGTGTACTTTGTGCCTTTGTGGTTCGGTCACAAGTTCCGCAAGCAGTAATGCAACAAATTTATGATGAAGTAAAAACTCCTTACAAATACGGGCTGGTAATAACTCCCGGAGACGCATCAAAAAAAATTGACTGCCCTTCTGTTTTTCGTAGAGGCAATAGCTGGTATATGACCTACATTCAATTTGACGGCCGTGGTTACGAAACCTGGCTGGCAAAAAGTAAAGACCTGTTGCAATGGAAAACCCTGGGAAAAATATTGAGCTTTGGTGATACTACCAATACCGATGCAATGGAATGGGATGCCAATCAAAAAGCCGGCTACATCGCTTTGCAGGATCATATATGGGGTGGCTCTTATCAATTGCAAAAGTTCAATAAAAAATACTGGATGAGTTATATCGGCGGAAAAGAAAAAGGGTATGAGACCGGTAAACTTAGCGTTGGTATTGCCAATACAGATAAAGATATTACTCAGCCACATGCATGGAAAACATTCGATCCCATTTTATCTATGACAGATATTGATGTACGTTGGTGGGAAAATAAAAAATTATTCAAAAGCACCATCATCTGGGATAAGGAAAAAAAACTCGGTCACCCCTTTGTTATGTATTATAATGCCAATGGTGATACCAGCAACAACACACCTAAGTGGCGCTGGTTTGAAAGGATCGGTATGGCGGTGAGTGATGATATGATGAACTGGCAACGGTATCAAACCGATCCTGTGGTGCACCATAAGCTCGGTATTACCGGTGATGGTGTTATTCAAAAGATAGGCGATGTTTGGGTGATGTTTTACTTTGGCGCATTTTGGGAGGGAAGAAAAGATGCTTTCAACCGTTTTGCATGCAGTTATGACCTGGTGAACTGGACAGATTGGACCGGTGAAGATCTTATCAAATCTTCTAAACCATACGATTCAAAATATGCTCATAAACCTTTTGTGGTAAAATGGAAAGGCGTGGTCTATCATTTTTACTGCGCAGTGGATGCTAAAGACCACCGCGGCATTGCAGTTGCCACATCTGCAGATAAAGGAAAAAGCGATCTTAAATTTATAGAGGCGAAAAAATAAAGCAGTCATAGAAATTGAAATATACCTGTAAAAAATATTGCTACCTTTTTTGCCTGCTGCTGTTTTCCTTTTATGCCGCGGCACAACAAAAAAAAACGGTTAGCCAAATTGAACAGAATTTTCTCAACCCACCCGAATCTGCAAAACCCTGGGTTTTTTGGTACTGGATGCATGCCGCTGTTTCCAAAGCTGGCATCACAGCCGACCTGGAAGCAATGAAGGAAGTTGGTATTGGTGGCGCTTATCTCATGCCGATACAAGATACTGTATCAACAATTCCATTTCAACCCACAGTAAGGCAATTGACACCCGAATGGTGGGAGCTGGTTCGTTTTTCCATGCAGGAAGCAAAAAGATTGAATTTGAAATTAGCTATGCATGTAAGCGATGGTTTTGCTTTGGCTGGCGGACCGTGGATAACACCAGAATTATCCATGCAAAAATTAGTTTGGACAAAAACTTATGTAAAAAATGGGAGCAACGAAAATGTAACACTCGAGCAACCTGAATCAAAGCAAGGTTATTATAAAGATGTAGCTGTGTTTGCTTATCCGGCTAATTCAAGCAATGCATTCAGTGGTATTGTACAAATACCAACAGTAACAGCAAGTAACGGAACAAAGCCCCAGTTCTTATCTTTTCCTTCAAAAGAGAATAAGCAAAGTTTTAGAAGCGATACTGCCTGCTGGATACAATATAAGTATCCTGAATCATTTACCTGTCGTTCCATTCGCATTCATGTTGGAGGTAACAATTACCAGGCGCAGCGGTTGATCGTACAAACAAGTGATGACGGAGAAAATTTTACTACTATTAAAAAATTAGAACCTCCCCGTGCCGGCTGGCAGGATACGGATGAAGATTATACATTTTCAATTCCATATGCAACTGCAAAATATTTTCGTTTTGTTTATGATAAAACAGTAACAGAACCAGGAGCAGAAGACCTGGATGCAGCCAAGTGGAAACCTTCTTTGAAAGTTATGGGTATCTACTTATCTGACGAACCGGTTATCAATCAATTTGAAAGTAAGAATGGTTCTGTTTGGAGAGTAGCTGGAAATACAACCGAAGCAGAAATTCCGAAAGCATCAGCAGTTTCTTTAAATAGCATTATTAATTTATCCGGTAAAATAGATGCAACTGGAAACCTGCAATGGACGGCGCCTTCCGGTAACTGGGTGATCGTTCGTATCGGCCATACTTCAACAGGCCATACCAATGCCACCGGTGGCGCAGGCGCAGGGTTGGAATGCGATAAATTTAATGCAGCTGCCATTACATTGCAGTTTGATAACTGGTTTGCAAAAGCATTCAGCAATAGCGATCCGGCACTTGCAAAGGAAGTGCTGAAAGTTTTTCATGTAGATAGCTGGGAATGCGGCAGCCAGAACTGGAGCAGTAATTTTAAAAATGAGTTTTTTAAAAGAAGAGGTTATGACCTGGTGCCATATTTATTGGTTATGACCGGTGTGCCGGTAACTGATGCAGCTACTTCAGAAAAAGTATTACACGATGTAAGGCAAACAATTTCCGAATTGGTCAATGATGTTTTTTATGCGACATTAAAAAAACTGGCGAATGATAAAGGCTGTACTTTCAGTGCAGAAAGTGTGGCACCCACTATGGTAAGCGATGGGTTGCTGCATTATAAAAATGTGGATCTGCCTATGGGTGAGTTTTGGCTGAACAGTCCCACGCATGATAAACCCAATGATATGCTGGATGCCATCAGCGGGGCACATATCTATGGTAAGAATATTATCGGTGCCGAGTCATTTACATCTGTAAGGATGAACTGGAAAGAACATCCCGGTAATTTAAAAACTTTGGGCGACAGGAATTTTGCATTGGGAATAAACAAAATGGTATTGCATGTATTTGCACACAATCCTTTTATGGATAAAAAGCCCGGTGTAACCCTGGATGGTGTTGGTTTATATTTTCAGCGTGACCAAACCTGGTTCAAGCAAAGCAAAGCATGGATAGATTATTTAACCCGTTGCCAGGCTTTACTACAAATGGGAAAACCCGTGGCTGATATCGCTGTCTTCACCGGCGAAGAAGTACCACGCCGTTCTGTTTTACCAGATAGATTGGTAAGTATCTTGCCCGGCATATTCGGAAAAGAAAAAGTAGCTGCGGAAAAAAAGCGTTTGGAAAATGTTGGCCAGCCTTTACGCCAGATCCCTGATGGTGTTTCTCACTCAGCAAATATGGCCGACCCCGAGAACTGGATCGATCCTTTAAATGGTTATGCTTACGATTCTTTTAATCCGGATGCATTGATGATGATGAATGTGAAAAATGGGAGAGTAGTATTGCCTGGTGGCGCCAGCTATGGAGTGTTGGTTTTTCCTGATAAGCATCCCATGCAACCAAATAATACACTCATTTCTTTACCTGTAGCAAAGAAAATATTGCAATTGGTAAAAGATGGAGCCAGGATCATTATTTGCATAGATAATTTTAATGGTATTGGATTAAAGGATAATGATGATAGTGTTAAGTTGGTGATCAAGTCATTTTTAAATAAAGAAAATAAAAAAGGAAAGATTGTATTTACGCCATACATGGATTCTTCATTTGTAAAACTAGGTGTACAAAAAGATGTAGAGATCTTCAATAATACACATTCAATTGCCTGGACACACAGGAAAGTTGGAGATGATGATGTTTATTTCATTTCTAATCAAAAGGATACGGTTCAGAATATAGATGTGTCATTTAGGATCACCGGTAAAATTCCGGAAATATGGAATACACTTGATCCTTCAGACATATGGAAAAGGCTCGGTATTCAAAAAGGCAGAGCCAGGGTCTTTTTAAAAATGCAACCCGGAGAATCTGTATTTATTGTGTTTAGAAAACCTGCAACTGAATATAAAACGGGTAGAAAAATAGATGCAGGGACTTATCTTAAAAAAATTTCTAGCTGGAAGCTTCAGTTTTTTGAAAAGTACGGAAGTAATAAATTGATAAATGAAGATAGTCGACTAAAAAACTGGACAGAGAACCGGGATAGCGCTATTAAATTTTATTCAGGAACTGTTATTTACAATAGTACATTCACTGTTGAAGATTTTAAACAAATTTATTTTGCATCAATTCAATTCGATTCAATTTTCAATATTGCAACTGTAAAAATAAATGGAATTGATTGTGGCACGGTTTGGACCAAACCTTATGAACTCAATATAAAAAATGCTTTAAGGCAAGGTGAAAACAAAATTGAAATTGAAGTAACCAATACTTGGCACAATCGCCTGATAGGCGATGCTCTCCTAAGCCCCGAAAAAAGAATTACCTGGACTACTGCCCCATTCCGTTTAAAAGACAAACCTTTAGAGCCTGCCGGAATTATCGGGAATGTAAAAATCTTTGTTACTCATTAACTACTACCAGTCATCTGTTCTAAAACTACTAACCGGGTAACCTTCGGTACTGAACAATTCCCCCATAATAAAATCCCTAAAGGCATAACGCACAGCAACCGGTGTTGCTACCTGTGGAGATGATACCTGGATCGTTCCCCGGTAAACTACCGCTTGTGCAGGATAAAAAAACTTATCTGCGCCCGCTATTTCAAATTGTGTCAGTGGCTTACCAAAGCTGGTTAAGCCATTAGCTGCATTTTTGAATCTGATGGTTACTACATTTCCGGTAATGAGCAAGGAATCATAAGCCGGGCTCTGATAAGCAAATCCTTTAAAAGCATAACTATCACCCAAAGCAAGGTAAGCAAAGCGTTTGCCAACAAGTTCTTTATTAGCCGGGTGAATACTTTTTTCTTCACCGGCATCCATCAACACAACCATACTGCTGGCGGGAATTGCGGCCAAAGCCTTCCGTTGTGCATCCCGTAAATATGCTGCATTTATTTTGGGGTTTAAACTACCCTGTGGATACATACTATTGTCATACGGAGCAATTTGCGCAAAATAAAAAGGAAAATTGCCTTGTCCCCACTCATTGCGCCACAATTGCACCATGGCGGGAAATAATTTTTCATACTGATGTGGCCGGTCATAATTGCTTTCGCCCTGGTACCAGATACAACCTTTGATGGTATAACCGGTTATTGGATGAACCATGCCATTGTATAAAGTGGTGGCATTTCTATTGGTCAGCTTTTCTGTGCCTGTTAATGATGGAACAGCAATTTCGGGAAATGCTTTTAATGATTCAGCGCTCATGAATGCTTCGGCAGGAGAACCTCCATAACTTACATTAATGAGGGCAATAGGAACTTTCAATTGTTGTTGCATCATTCTTCCAAAATAATAAGCTGTTGCCGAAAAATTACTGATGTTCTCAGGATTGGCATTTTTCCATATAGAAGATTTGCTGGTATCTTTTGTTTGTCTTTCCACAGCACGTGGTATTGTATAGATCCTGACCTGATCATTCGTTGAATTAAAAATGGCATCGTTCGATCCAATGATGGGTTGATCTCTAAAACCTTTCATCGGCATTTCCATATTGCTTTGTCCGCTGCAGAGCCACACTTCTCCAATTAAAATATTATTTATAATAACCGCTTCTCCATCTGAAACAGAGATGTTGTAAGGCCCGCCCGCTGCCGGTGTAGCAACTTTTAGACTCCAGCCACCTTTATCATCAGCCCTTGCAGTATAGCTTTTTTTATTCCAGGAAGTGGTTATTTTTATTTCAGCCAAAGGTTGTGCCCAGCCCCATATTTTAGCATTGGTTTGCTGCTGCAGTACCATGCCATCACTGAAGAGTGAAGGCAATTTTACTTTGGCAGAAAGAAGTACAGGAACCAATAAACAGGCTGCAAAAGTTACAATGATTTTTTTTCTGATAGCAATCATGGAGAATCGTTTACTTATATACGAATATAAACCAAAAATTTCCTACTACTGTCTGGTACTGTCATTTACTAATGATGAGATGTTCTTACCGAATATTTATGTAATTTTCATATTCAAAAGAGAGCTTGCGATTGTATGAAAGATAATAAAGACAATAAGGAGGGGTCGCATAAGAATATCTGGTACGGGTCAGGCCGCCAGCGGATAGAAATTCCTAAAACCATTCTTAAGTCGAGGGTACAGAATAATCCCCTGCTAAAGCATTTGCATATCTGTTCTATCGGTTATTATCCCAAAGCAAAAGAGCATTATACTTATCGAAAAAAAGGCTTGCCAGAGAATTTTATTTTTTATTGTGTGGATGGACATGGCTGGTACAAAATAGATAATCAGCGTTACGAGGTGGGGCCTAATGAGTTCTTTATTCTTCCGCAAAATAAGGAACACGCCTATGGCAATGACGCAGATCATCCCTGGAGTATTTACTGGATACATTTTGGTGGTGATGGTTTGGCAGCCCTTAATGAAACCTTATCTGTACAAAAATATTTCAAGCCATTTCACATTAAGAACAATGCAGAAACCTTTGCAGTGTTCACTAAAATATACAAAGCATTGCAATTGGGTTATAGTATCGACAATTTGTTGTTTGCCAATATGTGCTTCACGCATTTTTTGATCCTGTTCCTATACAATGCCCGGCATAATGAAAGTTTTGAAATAGAAAAGCCTGATTGTGTTGACCTGGCCATCCTGCACATGCAACAACATCTTGATGAGAATATTTCATTGAATGAACTCGCCAAGCAATACAATTATTCTGTCTCCCGGTTTTCTAACCTGTTCAAACAAAAAACAGGCTATGCGCCCATTGATTATTTTTTGCAGATGAAAATGCAGAAAGCCTGCCAGGAGCTTGACTTTACCAATCAGTCAATAAAATTAATAGCCTTTAACATGGGCTTTGATGACCCTTATTATTTTTCAAAAAGATTTAAAACGATCATTGGTGTATCGCCAAAAAAATACAGGGCGATGAAAAAGAACGAATAATAATGATCAGGAAAATCCTTCTCCATATTTTGTTTGTGCTGACCTGTATTCAATTGCAGGCGCAAACCGGCAGTTACAATATTGTTTGGAATAGCCAAAGTAAAAATGCATCCGAATCAATGCCCTGCGGTGGCGGGGATATTGGAATGAATGTATGGGTTGAAAATGGAGACTTGTTGATCTATGTTGCCCGGAGCGGAAGTTTTAATGAAGACAATGCATTGATGAAAGCAGGAAGGATAAGAGTGAAATTATTCCCCAACCCTTTTGATGGTAAAATTTTTAAACAGGAATTGCATTTGCAGGATGGCTTTGTAACCGTGGAAGGTGAAAACAACGGTATTAAAGCAAGAGTTAAGATATGGGCTGATGTTTTTAGTCCTGTTGCACATATTGATATTTCATCCAGCAAGAAAATAAATGTGGAAGCGGCCTATGAAAGCTGGCGCTACCAGGATAGGGTAGTTAAAGCAAGAGAGAATTTTGGTAACTCCTGGAAATGGGCTGCACCAAAAAATAATATCTACAAAAAAGATGTTGTTGACTTTAATGGTAACGAAGTATTGTTCTATCATCATAACTCAACAGAAACAATATTTGATGTAATAGTTGCCCAGCAAGGCATGGATGCCGTAAAAGATCAGCTATATAATCCGCTTGCAAAGCTTGCTTTTGGTGGAAGTTTTGGTGGAAAAGGTTTTGTGCCTGACGGAACTTATGAAGGCAGTTATGTAAACACCGATTATAAAGGCTGGAGAATAAAAAGTAAAGCGAATGCAAGACAACATTCACTTAATTTATTCCTGCATACGGCACAGGTGGAAAATATCGCAACCTGGAAGCAATCTTTGGATTCTGTAAAAACTATTGTGTCTTTAGCAAGTGCTCCTTCATTTACAAAGTCGCAACAATGGTGGCAACAATTCTGGCAACGGAGTTTTATCGAGGTTGATAAAGCCAATCCCAATTCAAAAGGATGGGAAGTTGGTAGGAACTTTCAATTATTCCGTTATATGCTGGCAATTAATACACATGGTAAATGGCCTACAAAATTCAATGGAGGTTTATTAACTGTTGACCCGGTATTAACTGATACTGCTCATAAGTTAACGCCCGATTACAGGAACTGGGGAGGCGGTTTGCACACCGCACAAAACCAGCGGTTGGTTTATTTTCCGATGATAAAAAATGGTGATTGGGACCTCTTACAAACGCAACTGGATTTTTACACACATATTTTGAAGAACGCAGAGTTACGCAGCAAAGTTTACTGGAACCATGACGGGGCCTGTTTTACAGAGCAGATGGAAAATTTCGGCTTGCCCAACTTTGCAGAATATGGACAAAAGCGCCCTGCTGGCTTTGATAAGGGTATGGAATTTAATGCCTGGCTGGAATATGAGTGGGACACTGTACTCGAATTTTGTTTGATGATGCTGGAAGAAGCTGAATACACCGGTAATGATATCAGCGATAAAATTCCTTTTATAGAAAGTTGCCTGCGTTTTTTTGATGAACATTATCAATACCTGGCAAGGCAACGTGGTGCCAAAGCATTGGATGGAAATGGAAAATTAGTTTTATATCCCGGTAGCGGAGCAGAGACTTATAAGATGGCATACAATTCAACATCAACCATCGCAGCACTACAAACTATTACAAAAAAATTACTGGCTTTAGCACCGGCCAATCTTACAGAAGAACAAAAGAAGCAGTGGCAAGGTTTCTTAAAAAGAATTCCCGATCTAAACTATTCCAATTTTAACGGCCGTACAACCATTGCCCCGGCAAAAAGCTGGGAACGTATTAATAATACTGAGTCATCGCAATTATATCCTGTTTTTCCCTGGGGAATATTTGGTGTAGGAAAGCCAGGATTAGATACTGCAATAAATACTTTTAAGTATGATACCAGTGTAATAAAATTCCGGAGCCATGTTGGGTGGAAACAAGACAATATATGGGCTGCAAGATTAGGTTTAACTGAAGAAGCCTGGAAACTAACCTCATTAAAACTGCAAAATTCTGAAAGAAGGTTTCCGGCTTTTTGGGGGCCGGGTTTTGATTGGGTGCCAGACCATAACTGGGGCGGCAGCGGAATGATAGGCCTGCAGGAAATGTTAGTGCAAACTGACGGAAAAAAAATATTGCTGTTTCCTGCATGGCCGAAAGATATTGATGTGCATTTTAAATTACATGCTCCTTACAACACAACAGTTGAGGCAGAACTCAGGGATGGAAAATTAATTATGCTGAAAGTGCTGCCGGAAAGCAGGAAAGCAGATGTTGTTTCAATGCTGTCAGACTTGCTTCCATGAACCCGTTCTCCCACTTTCAAAAATGGCATCAATTACTTTCATATTGTTTACCGCATCCGTAAGCTTGGTTTGCAACTCTTCATTATTTAAGATGGCCAGTGAAAATTGATCTCCCTGTAAAGTATATTGATTGGTTGGATCAAAATTGATCTGCTGGCTATGTGTTTTTGTATGTAGCCATATAATTGCAGGATTATCAGGCGAAGGTGTGAATGGGATCTCTAGTTCTATTCTTGCTTCGGAACCGATAATATTTGTGCGTTGGTAAGGTACTGCCTGTGTAGAACAGGTAAATGTAGCTGTGCCGGTTGGAAAATTGAGAATTGCCGATGCCATGATATCTGTTTGAAATACCGGATCAAATTCCAATGTGCCGAAAACCTTTTCAGGCTCTTTGCCAAAAATAAAACGGGAGGTAGAAATGGGATAACAACCAATGTCCATCAATCCGCCGCCCCCGATATCTTTTTGATTACGCACATTAAGCGGGTCAACATTGTAATAAGAAAAAACCGATTGAATTGTTTTTAACTGCCCGATGCTTCCATCATCAACCATTTGTTTTACTGTATGCCATTGCGGATGAAAGCGGTACATAAATGCTTCCATCATTTTTAAATTCGGATATTGCAGCGATACCTGTAATAATTCTTCGGCTTCAGCAGCAGAAAGCGCAATAGGCTTTTCACACAGAACATGCTTGCCCGCCTGCAATGCTTTAATTGACCAGGGAACGTGCAGGTGGTTTGGCAAAGGGATGTACACCGCATCAATATCCGGATCGGCCAGCAAAGCTTCATAAGAATCAAAAATTTTTGCAATATTGTTTTGCTTTGCGATCGCATCAGCCTTTTCTTTATTGGCTGATGCAATGGCAGTTATTTCACTGTATTTGCCGGCTTGTATAGCTGGGATCACTTTTTCCCAACCTATTTTAGCGGTGCTCAAAACACCCCAACGAACTTTTGTCATGGTATGATTTTTATGAACTTATATTTATTTATACAAAGCATCATCCGACTTGCTTTCGAACCAATTAAAGTTAGCCTTATTTTCAGTTTTTTCTCCTGATGATGTAGCGTACAAAGCATACATAGAACCTACAAAGCCACCCGCTGTTTTGGTACTTAGAAATTTTGCATCTACATTATCTTTCAGCAAATTCCATTTTCCTTTTTGTTCGGCGTAATAAAATGCGTATGTATTTTTATGCGCCACAATTTTCAGTTCCAGGTCTTTAGCAAGGTTATTCAGGACCTGCACTTCAACTAATTCCATTTTTCCGGTTTTATCATCTGCAATTGATTTGTATAATTCTATTACAGAGGTCCCATTTTTAACCGACTGGCATAAAAAATAGAAATGTGTTTCGTTTTGAAAAATTAATAACCCAGCTCTTTCATTTGCTGAATTTGCTTTAAAATTAATGGATGTAGCTGCAAAACCCTCCAGGTGCGACTGGCGAAAACCAAGGAATGCAGGATTGTCTTTACCGGAGCAGGTTTGCGGTAAAAGCTTCATTGACAGTGTTCCCTTTTTTTCAGCAAGATCAAACCATTTTTCTCCGGGAGTGCGTAAAAATTCCCAGCGGTAATTCAGTTGCTGACTGCTGAATTCATCCCTGAAATAAAAATTTCCGCTGAAATCATTGGTTATTTTTTTTGTTTGGGCAGGGAAGGGAACCGGATATTTGTATTGTACTTCTTCGTATCCCGGATTGATCAGCGGCCATCCATCTTTCCATTCAACTGGTGTCATGAAAGTTTCACGCCCAATATTGTAATGATCGCCTTCGTAAGGTCTGCAGCCAAGAAAAACTGCATACCATCTGCCATCGGGGGTTTCTACAAAGTCTGCATGGCCGGTTGTTGTGACGGGGTCTTTTCTTTCAGGGTTCAAATGCCTTTGTGTAAGTATGGGATTTTTTTCATAAGAAATATAAGGCCCGTCAACAGTTTTACTTCTGAATACTACTTCAGAATGATTGTAAGCCGTTCCACCTTCGGCACAGATCAGATAATACCATCCGTCTTTCTTAAAAATGTGTGGTGCTTCTATCCAAACTGGCTTCTTAGCCATATCCGTTCCGCCGTTGATCAATAGTTTTTCTTCGCCGGTTACTTTAAGGTTTGCAATGTCAAATTCAAACATGCGTATGGTTCGGTGGCCATCATGTATAGAAATATTGTTTGGAGGAATGCTGTTGAATAAAACATAAGCCTTGTCATCATCAAAATATAAGGAAGGGTCGATGCCATTCACTTCTTTCAACCACACAGGATTACTCCAGGAGCCTTTGGGATCTTTTGCAGTGATCACAAAATTGCCGCCCTTATCTATTAATGTGCAAATGATGTAAAAAATGCCTTTGTGATAACGGATCGTTGGTGCAAACAATCCCCTTGAAACACCGGCCCCTTTCAGATCCAATTGTTCGGGCCTGTCAAGTGCATGGCCGATCTGTTTCCAGTTTACCAGGTCGGTACTATGAAAAATAGGTAGGCCGGGAAAGTAAGCAAAAGAAGAAGTGGTGATATAATAATCTTTATCAACACGGCAGATACTTGGGTCGGGATAGAAACCCGAAAGGATCGGGTTATTGTAATTAAGTTGTGAAAATCCGGTAAAGGATATTATCAATAATGTAATGGCTGCAATAATTTTCTTCATTCTTTTTTATTGTTTTGATTGATGGTTTTTAATGTATTCTGCCACATTTATCATTGGTGCTATCCAAATGTCTTTTTGATTTTGCTGTAAGTATTCAAGAAAACGGCGATGCTCCGGCAATGATACATCTAGTGGATTGCCACCGCCCACACCGTGAAAAAGAATGACTAATAAAGAATTTGTTTCTACGGCTTTCTTCACCCATTCGATCATCTGTGCAGCCGTTTGGCCATTTACCATATAACAGTCCAGGTCATAGAGATCGATTCTGTTGATGGTGTGCATTTCTGCTCTTACATTACGGGCTGCGATAAAATCATTTTTAAGGCCATCAAAATAAGCAGTGTCATGAATTTTTGTATCTGCACAGGGGAAAGCAAATGTTCTTTTCTTTTTCCCATCCAAGGATTCAAGAAAAACATTGGTCATCCTGATCTCATCCACCATTCGTTGTACGGTATAGTTTCTGAGATCATAATCCGCTCTCACCCATTCTCTTCCTTTGCCGCCAACACAGGGATGAAATAAAGTATGATTGGCCAATTCATGTCCTTTTGCTGCAGCTTTTTTCCAGTCTGTCATTCGTTGCCTGGCGGCAGGATAATAAGCGCTTAAATAAAAAGTGGCTTTCAATCCCAATGAATCCAAAACGGGGATGGCATTATCCAGGTGTTGCGCCAAAGCATCATCATACGTAAGTACAACGGCTGCTTTTTTATGGTTCCATGTTGTATCTGTTTGTGCAAATACATTCACCACATAGAAGATGCTACAGATAAGTAAAGGATATTTTTTCATTTTTATTAATTATCGGTTCTGAAAGGCGATGCAGGCAATCCCTCCTTGTTGTATAAATTAGCACCACCAGGATTATCGGCCCAGGCATATCTTACATACTTCGGATTACCAATCTCATTATTCCATACAATTACTTTATTACCGTCGATCCTTGCTTTTGCCCATACAAATTTTTTATCTGCACCGGCAATGGCAAACTGGTTGAGTTCTTCACCATCATTGGTCATTAGCCCGGTACCTGTATTGGTAAATGAGATCACTATTTTATTGCCGTCAATTGTAGCAGATCGATAGAGTGGTCCTGAATAAACAATATTGTTTTCGCCATAAGCCAGTTTATCAGCGATCAACGCCAAACGTTCTCCTACATCTTTTTTATTATCGGGATGAATATCGTTCCATTCACCCAGATCAATGGCAACAGCCATTCCTGTATTTGGAACAGATAAGGACTTTAGTTGTGATTCTCTTAATGCCGCCCACTGGCTTTCAGAAGGGAGGTAATTCATTTCCATAAAACCGGGAAGTTGTACGAATAAGAAAGGAAGATCGCCTTGCTTCCATTTGTTGCGCCAGTCAAAGATCTGGGCAGGTTGCAGTTTAGCATATTCAGCAGCCCTGTTGGTGTTGGCTTCACCCTGGTACCAAAGAAAACCTTTGATAGTATAATTGGTCAACGGTGCTATCATTGCATTGTATAAAGCAGCTGGCTGGTTTTGCGCATTGATACCGCCTCCACCAGGGCCGCTACCGGGCTCATACACTTCACCAACTTTATATTGCCAGTAACCTTTCAAATCGATTGTATCATTACCAGCAAAAATGTAATAAGGCTTATCAGGAACAAATCCTCCTTTGCCTGAAGTATTGGTAACTCTTATAACAAAAATATTTTTACCTGCTTTCAATAAGTCTGCGGGGACATTATATCTTCTTTGAGGATACTGGTAAGTTGTGCTGCCGACCTGCTTGCCATTTATATATAGCACATCAGCATCCACAATTCTTCCAAGAAAAACCCTGGCAGCTTTACCAGTCATTGAAACAGGAATATCAATTTCCTTTCTATACCAAACCACGCCATTCAGATCTTTAATTCCCTGGTCTTCCCAATAGCCCGGTATATTTATGGTATGCCAATCTTTGGGAGTATAATTTATATCATACCATTTTATCGGGCTGCTTAATCCTTTATCCTGCATTTGCCTTGGCTTATTGTTTGCAGCAGCCTTCCGGTTTAATTCATTCACATAAGCAGTGTCTTTATTTTTCTGGATGGTTGATTGTAATACAGGAAATTCTTTCAGCCCTTCTTCACTTGTCCATGCTTCAATAGGAGTGCCGCCAACACTTGCATTAAGCAAACCAACTGGTACATGATATTTTTCATAAATTTTCCTTGCAAAAAAATATGCAACTGCTGAAAAAGGCCTTACATCTTCTCCAACTGCGGATCTCCAGTAACCGGTTGACAGATCATCCTTTTGCCCTTCAAGACTGGTGAGTGTGGGAATCCAGAAATGCCTTATCTGCGGATAATTTGCCTGTGCAATATCATTTGCATAAGTTACATCATGAATATTCATCTGGTGCACCATGTTCGACTGGCCTGAACATATCCATACATCACCAACCAATATTTCTTTGAGTGAAATTTTGTTGCTGGCAATGATATCCATTGTATAAGGCCCACCTGCTTTTGTTGGAGGTAACTGCATTGACCATTTACCATCTGCACCGGTTATTGTTCTATAATTTTTCCCATTGAATTTGATATTCACTTTTTCACGTGCTGCAGCCCAGCCCCAGATATTGATCTTAGTGTCTCTTTGAAGTATCATGCTGTCCCTTACGAGGCGTGGAAGCCTTACCTGTGCATAGGGTGATATAGCAAACAAGATGCAGCAGGTGAGTGTAAATACAATTTTCATTTTGACTTCAATTTTTAAATAAAAATATCCAATAACAATACCCCGATCAACCCCAATATAGAAATAGTCGTTTCCATAACCGTCCAGGATAAAAATGTTTGTTTCAGCGACAGGTTAAAAAATTCTTTGAACATCCAGAAACCTGAATCATTAACATGAGAACCGAAAACGCTTCCGGTACCAACTGCTAACACCATTAACTCGGGCGACACAAGGCCTGCAGCCACTAATGGTGATACAACCCCGGCAGCCGTAATACCCGCTACAGTAGCGGATCCGATGGCTACTCTCAACAGGGCAGTTATCATCCATGCAAAGATCAGTGGCGGCATTTGCCATGCAGCACTGAAGGAAGCGATGTATTTATCTGTACCACTATCCTGCAACACTTGTTTAAAAATTCCGCCTGCAGTTATGATCAAAACGATCATTGCTATTCCGGAGATGGATTCGTTCAGCCATTTTGTTATGGTGTTCATGGATTCACCTGCCCTTAAACCAAAATACCACATAGCGATCATTACTGACACTAATAATGCAATGGTGGGATCCCCTATGAATAAAATTATTTTTCTTAGTGGTTTATCGGGCAGGAAATTTTCTGCAATAACGGCAAGTGTTATCAATATGACCGGTAATAACCCGATTAGAAAACTAGGAAAGGTTGCAGGTAACTTTTTTTCTGCTTTAATTTCTCCGGATAAAAAGAATGATTGGGTATCCACTTTGATATTTTTCATCATCCTACCTAAAAAAGGCCCGGCAATTATTACAACAGGAATTGTTATCAGCAATCCATAGATCAGTGTTTTGCCCATATCAGCTTTAAAAGCATTTACCAGAAATACCGGGCTGGGGTGGGGCGGAAGAAAACAATGCGTGGTAGATAAGGATGCCGCCATGGGGATGGCAACATACAACAATGGCAGTTTTGCTTTTTGTGCGATCGAAAAAACCAACGGTACTAGTATCACAAAACCGGCATTATAATATAATGGTATGCCAATTAAAAAACCGGTGAGCAAAACTGCCCATTGAATATTTTTTTCTCCAAAGCCTTTGATCAATGTTGTGGAGATCTTCTCAGCAGCACCACTTGCTTCCAGTATTTTTCCCAACACAGCGCCCAGGCAAATGATCAGGGCTAGTCCGCCCATTGTATTGCCCACTCCATCTTTAATAGATTTTAAGATCGCATCAGGAGTCATGCCAAGAAATAAACCTGCAAGAATGGCAACGATGAGTAGCGACAAAAAGGGGCTGACCTTTTTATAAGTTAAAAAGATCTGCAGCGCAATTGCCAGCACTATGATGAGTAATTGCATACTATTTTGTTTTTAGCGGCACCGTCAACACAGCATTCAATGCAGGTTTGGGCTGATGTTGCCTGTCCCATAGCAAAGGATAATTTACCCTGCCTGGGATGGGGTACCCATTTTTCCAACTCATACCATCTTCCACACCCCAAAGTGTAACACGGTCTATTTTATCTTTTTTTGCATAGAAGATCTTAAAAAGTTCTTCATATCGTTTTGTAAGCAGCACTTGTATACTGTCGGGCAATCCGTTAGGATAAGGATCGAAGAATTTTTTAAATTCCTCCAGTTGAAATTGTTTATCGCTCATTCCCTGGCCGATTATCTGTCCTTCTTTGGTTAAAGGCAACACGTCAACATCCAGCTCGGTTATCATCACTTTGATACCGCAGTCAGCATAAGCATCAATGGCCGCTTCAATATATTTTGTTTGGGGATAGTTGAGTCCCCAATGCCCCTGCATACCCACACCGTCAATGCGGATGCCTTCTTTTTGCAGCATCTTTACCATCCTTACAATACCATCTCTTTTTGTTGGCCGCCAGGCATTAAAATCATTGTAGTACAATTCAGTATTGGGTGCAAATTCGCTGGCAAACTTAAAAGCATATTTCACCAAAGTATCGCCGTTGCCAAAAGCATTCACCCAGGTTGTAGGCCTGTAGGTTCCATCATTATCTATTACTTCATTCACAACATCCCATGCATGCACACTACCGGCATACCTGCCTGCAACAGCTTTAATGTGGCTGCGTAACTTTTCGATCTGTTCTTCTTTAGTATTTGGTTTTCCGTTTGCATTTGTAAAGAACCAGGCTGGCACCTGGTTATGCCATACCAATGTGTGGCCAATGATAAACATGTTATGCCGCTTGCCAAAGGCAACAAACGAATCAGCAGGAGCATAATTAAAAACGCCGGGTTCGGGGTTTATCAATGCAGCCTTCAATACATTTTCTGCAGTAATACTATTGAATTGGTTTATTACGATATCCTGTGATGCTTTATCTGTCCCGGAAATAATTTCATTATTTACTGCTGCGCCAACCAGGAAAGCGTTTTTGTAAACATCTTTTAATGTAGCTGTCGTTGTCATCTTCTTTGTCTGGGCGCAACTTCCAAGACAAAGAAAAATCGTTATAAATAATGCATTTATCTTATAAATGTTCATGCTGTTGATCTTAATCTCTCATTTTTAATCTCAGTACATACATATCATTGGTGATGTAGAGTGTTTTTTCATCGGGGGATAAAGCACAGTTAGATGTGGCATTTTCTAATCTTAGTTTACCCAGTAATTTTCCTTCGCTGTTGAAAATGTATAATCCTCCGGGGCCTGTTGCAAATACATTACCGTTCCTGTCTATTTTCAATCCATCGGGGAGGCCCTTTAAATTTTTGTCATGCCCGGCAGCGCTGTAAAATATTTTTCCATTGATGATCGAATCGCCGGAAACATCAAAGGAATACCAGTTTGGTTTATCCGGGTCAGAACTGGCTACAATCGATCTTTTTCCTCCCGGGAAAAAAGCGATGCCATTTGGCCTTGAAATGGAATCTGTCAATAAAATAACAGTGCCGTCTTTCTTTAATTTATAAACTCCGTTGAAGGGAATTTCTTTCTTCGGATCGCTGTCATCCTGTGTGCTAAGGCCATAAGGAGGATCTGTAAAAAATAATTCACCAAGATCATACACTGCATCATTCGGGCTGCTGAAACGTTTGCCATTATATTTATCAGCCAGCGTTATAAATTTCGCAGCTGGTTTATTCAATGGAGCATCCATCCTTGCCATTCTCTTGTCGCCATGTTGACAAAGAACAAGATTCCCTTCGCTGTCGAGTGTCAAACCATTGCTGCCCGGCTCTTTACAGGTTGATGGGATGCTATCTGTATAACCCGAAGGTTCCAGGTAAACTTCTTTTCCTTTTGCTGCTGTCCATTTATAAATGGTATTGGTGGGTACATCAGAAAATAAAAGCATGCTGTCCTTTTCGATCCACAAAGGCCCTTCACTCCATTCAAAACCCTCTGCAATGATCTCTGCCTTTGCAGATGTATCAATGATGGCATCCAATGCTGCATCAACCTTTTCAATTGTTCCTGTTGTTTTAAATTTCATTTTTTGTGGTTCATTTTTTTGTGAATTATTACAACTACAGGTTGCAATAATTAAGAAAACGATTAAATAATTTTTCATTTATAAGGTTGTTTTTTTATCACTTAAAGTTTGCAGCTAAGTTCCCCTTTAGGGGACAGGGGTATGGTTTTAATGTGAATCTCTTGTTACAACAGACCCCGAGCTTCCCTGCAAAAAATCAAGATCAGCCCCTTTATCAGATCCCATCACATGTTTTATGTACATACTTACATAACCACGTGTGGCCGCAGGTTTTGGAATTTTCCAGGCCGCTCTTCTTTTCTCCAGTTCTTCATCTGTAACATCTAAATACAATTTTCTCTGTGCTACATCCAGTTCGATCATATCGCCATTCTGCACCAATGCCAATGCGCCGCCAATGGCCGATTCAGGGGATACATGCAACACCGCAGTTCCGTAAGCGGTACCGCTCATTCTTCCGTCAGAGATACGTACCATATCTTTAATACCTTTCTCCAGTATTTTTTTTGGCAGCGCCATGTTGCCAACTTCCGGCATGCCGGGATAACCAACCGGCCCTACATATTTCAACACCATCACACAGTTCTCATCAATGTCTAATTCAGGGTCATCAATTCGTGCATTGTAATCTTCTATGCTTTCAAATACCACAGCACGGCCTTTGTGTTTCATCAGGGCTGGCGTGGCAGCAGAAGGTTTAATAACAGCGCCATTCTCAGCCAAATTGCCTTTTACAACTACACAACCGGCTTCCGGTATCAATGGTTTTTCATAAGTGGCAATTACATCTTCATTGTAACAAGTGGTATTGCCGTTTATATTTTCAAGATGATTTTTTCCGGTAATGGTCATCACATTTTTATGCAGCTTATCTTTCAGTTCATTTAAAATAACCGGAAGCCCACCGGCATAATAAAAATCTTCCATCAGGTATTTGCCCGAAGGCATCAGGTTCAGTAATAATGGAATTTTACTTCCGATCGTATCAAAATCATCCAGGTTCAGTTCAACACCAATTCTTCCTGCAATGGCAGTAAGATGAATAATAAAATTAGATGAACCACCTACTGCTGCATTCACCATGATTGCGTTTTCAAATGCTTCTCTCGTTAATACTTTATCAATTGTAAGATCCTCCTTAACCATTTCAACTATTCTTCTGCCACTCAATTGCGCCATTTGTTTTTTTCTTGAATCTGCAGCAGGAATAGCAGATGCGCCGGATAATGTAAGTCCCAGCGATTCCACCATACAAGCCATGGTGCTTGCCGTGCCCATCGTCATGCAATGCCCAATGCTGCGGCTCATGCAGCTTTCAGCAAACTCACATTCTTCTGCTGTCATCTTTCCGGTCTTCATGTCTTCATCAAATTTCCATACATGCGTGCCGCTGCCGATAGTTTGCCCTTTGTATCTTCCATTCAACATTGGTCCGCCCGGAACAACAATAGTTGGTAAGCCCACACTGGCTGCACCCATTACAGTTGAAGGTGTTGTTTTATCGCAACCCGTCAACAATACAACGCCATCGATCGGGTTGCCACGAATGGATTCCTCTGCATCCATGCTTGCTAAATTTCTAAAAAGCATCGCTGTTGGTTTAAGCAATGTTTCACCCAGGCTCATGATGGGGAACTCAAGCGGAAAACCACCGGCTTCCAGTACACCACGTTTCACCATTTCGGCATGCTCACGAAAATGTGCGTTGCAGGGCGTGAGTTCACTGAAGGTATTGCAGATGCCGATCACAGGCCTGCCGTCAAACATATCAACAGGCATGCCCTGGTTCTTCATCCAGCTGCGATAGATGATACCATCTTTATCTTTTTTGCCAAACCAACCCCGGCTTCTTAATTCTTTGCTCATGTTTTATTTTTTTATGTACCCGGCTTTTGAATATCTATTAAGCTTCATTGGCAATCTTTGATTTGTTCTATTCCTTTCTTTCAGTGAAAGAAAGGAATAGAATCACTCTTGTACATTTTATCTTTACTGAACTTTTCGGTCTGACGCCGAATTACTTTTGATAATTAGATATTTTTTTTCTGGTCAGACGAGGGCGTCAGACCAGAAAAAAAATATTTAACCCTTCGCTATCACCACTCTCTTTCCTGTATGCATCGCTTCATAAATTGCTGTAATGATCTTCATATCCCTTCTTCCCATTTCTCCCGGCACTATTGAAGGTTGCTTATTTTTTATTGCCAATGCAAAAGCATCCATCTGCCTTGCCTGCTGCGATAGTTTTGGATATTCAATTATTCCATCCGGTGTTCTTCCATTGATCCCCGAATAACTGAATGCAGGCTGTAATTCAAAATTTCCTTTTGTTGCTTCAGCTTTTAAGTAATTCATACCATCGGTATAACTTGTTTTGCATTCGGCTTTAAGTCCGTTTTGCATTTCCATTTGCCAGGTCAATGTTTCTTCTATACCAATAAATTTTTCGGTGTCACTTATCGGTGCTGATTGTGCAGTAACAGCAATGGGTTCCATACCGGTTGTATAACAAATACCCTGCAGGCAATAAATGCCCAGGTCCATCAAAGGGCCACCACCGGCTAATTTTTTATCAAGCCGCCAGATACCTTTCTGTGCCCGGAACCCAAAGCCAGCCGACAAAGCATTTAATTCTCCATATACTTTTTTTGTTCCCAGCCTTACCATTTCCAAATGATAAGGATCAAAGTGAAGGCGATAACCGATGGACAGCATTTTGCCAGCTTTCTTACATGCTGAAATCATTTTGTCGCAATCTTCAACGGTTATCGCCATGGGTTTTTCGCAGGTAATATGTTTACCAGCCTTTGCACCACGAATGGTGTATTCGGCATGCATTGAATTGGGCAGCACTACATAAATAACATCTATATCAGGATTGTCTTTAATGCTGTCGTAATTTTCATAATTGTAAATGTTCTTTTCTGCAATATTATATTTTGCCTTCCAGGCCTCGGCTTTGGAAGGAGTGCCGGTAACAATGCCGGCGAGGTAACAATGTTCTGTTTGCTGCAATGCAGGCGCCAACTGACCGGCAGAGTAATTGCCCAGGCCTACCAATGCAACACCCAGCTTGCCTGCATTTTTGTTTTTGTTGATGCGTTGATGTGGACTTTCAGTTTCGTCATATTTTCCAAATGCTGAAATGATAGGAATGCTTAAACCGGCAAGTCCTAGATTATATAAAAATTTCCTCCTTGAGTTTTGGTTGCTCATGGTTTCTTTCATTTGACTTTTTTAAAGAATTGGCTGCTGCTATAACGTTCCAACCTCATTCCATCATCAGTAAAATAAATATTCAAAAATTCCGCTGTTGCATAAAACTCAGATTCAGTTGCTGCATACAGCAGATATTTATTTGTTGGTGAAACATACAGAACAAGACTGTTGTTTTCTTTTTTAATTATTAACTTATTCCCTGTTTCAGATTCATAAACACTGGCGTACTTAGTTAACAGATCAGCATTAACTGCAAGCTTTGCTTTTTCAAAAATGTATTGTAAGCCTCTTCCGAATGTTTCACTCTTTGTTCCGGAATGTCCTGTGTTCTCTAAAATTTTTGACTGCATGCTCACCGATGAATAATTCCTGCTCATCATTTGCGCAGCAAATTTTTCATAAGCCGGGCGACTTCTTTCCAAATCGCCGATTGTCATAAAAAGTCTTACCGGCTTCAATAATTTTTTCTGGTAAAAATCTTTTTCATATTTATACAATACTTCCCTGTCCCAGCCAATAGCAGGACTGGCGGCTGCATAGCCGGTAAACAATTCGGGTTGAGTGAACAATGCATAAAGTGTAATTAATCCTCCTAATGAACAACCCATCAAAGTTCTGTTTGCAGGATCGGCTTTATAATTTGTTTCAATAAAAGGAAATAATTCAGCTTTCATGAAGGAAAGAAATTTATCAGCGCCGCCACTTTGGATCATTCTCTTTTCATTGGTTGGTGTATAATCCCTGGCACGCAAACTATCGGGTTTTGGATCAGCGCCACCCCATGTTACGCCTACAACAATAAGTTCGGGGATAAAACCATCGTAGTAATGCTGGCCGTATAATGATTTTAAAAGAGGAAAATCCCATTGTGAATCCATTAAATAAACAACCGGATATTTTTTTGTACTTTTTTCGTATCCACCGGGTAAGAGGATATGTAATTCATATTCCTGGTTTACTATAGTTGACTGTATCGTTCTTAACTGCGACCCGGCAATAGATACTTCGGGGAATTGCGCCAGTGCAGTAACTGCAAATACAGTGAACAAAAAAAATGATACGATCTTTTTCATTTTACCTGATTGATGTAAGGTCAATAACAAAACGATAATGCACATCTCCCTGGATCATGCGGCTATAAGCTTCATTTATCTCCTGCATGTTGATCAGTTCAACCTCTGCTACTATATTTTTTTCTGCGCAATAATCCAGCATCTCCTGTGTTTCCTTTATCCCGCCGATCATAGATCCGATAATGCTCCTGCGGTTTGTGATCAAAGCAAAGGGATTTACTTTTGGCTGTTCAGATGGCAATCCTACCACTAATAATTTACCTTCAAAATCCAGCAGGTTCAGGTATTTTTCATAATCATGATTTGCTGAAATGGTATTTAAGATGACATCGAAATAGCCTGCTTTTTCCTTCATCTTTGCTTCATCAGTTGTTAATAAAAAATGATGAGCGCCCAGTTTTTTTGCGTCAGCTTCTTTTCTTGGTGAAGTACTTAACATGGTTACTTCGGCACCAAATGAGGCTGCAAATTTTACACCCATGTGCCCAAGCCCTCCCAAACCAACTACACCTACTTTTGTTCCTTTGGTAACATTTACAAAACGTAAAGGTGAGTAAGTGGTAATGCCGGCACATAACAAAGGCGCAACAGCTTTCATATCCAGCTTCTCAGAAACACTCAGTACATATTTTTCATCAACTACGATCTGTGTTGAATATCCTCCCTGCGAAACGGTAACACCATCACGTTCCATGGCATTGTAAGTTCCTGTCATTCCTTCCACACAATAATTTTCGTGATCGTTATTACAATTCTTACAGGTACGACAAGAATCAACAAAAACGCCGACACCAACAGTATCCCCAACTTTGTATTTGGTAACCAACTCTCCAACATTAATAACCTTACCTACTATTTCATGCCCGGGAACCATTGGGTAAATGGAGCCATTCCATTCGTCACGTACCTGGTGTATATCGCTGTGACAAACACCACAAAATAAAATATCAATTTGAACATCAGCCGGTCTTACCTCTCTCCTGTTAAATTCAAAAGGTGATAAAGGGTCTTTGGAGTTAAATGCTGCATAAGCTTTTGTGTTGTACATAAAAATCTTCCTGGGGTTAAAAAGGTTATTTGAAATTATTGAATACTGATGATCTTGCTTACTACATTACTTGTTGTTTTATTTTTTACACCGGGCTGTCCACCGCCAACACTGATCATTAATTTACCTTTGGGTTGATACACGTTACCGGTTTCATTAACTATCGATAATTGTTCAGGTGTTAATTTAAAACTGATGTTTTTACTTTCACCGGGTTTTAAAAAGATCCTTTGAAATCCTTTTAATGCTTTAAGCGGTGTTTTGCTTTTTATATCCAGGTAAGATATATATAGTTGTACCACTTCTTCTCCATCCAGCTTTCCTGTGTTGCTGACTGTTACATTCACGGTAATATCCTTGCCTGCTTTTGCTGTTGCAGGAATTAACAGGTTGTCATAATTAAAACTCGTATAGCTTAATCCATAACCAAAAGGATATAATGCATCGCCTTTGAAATAACGATAGGTTCTGTTCTCCATTGAGTAATTACTAAAGCCAGGAAGGTCAGAGTCTGCTTTGTAAAATGTAACCGGCAGGCGCCCGGCAGGATTATAGTCTCCAAACAAAACATCGGCAATGGCACTGCCTGCAGCCTGGCCGCCATACCATGCATTGAGTATTGCAGGAATGTTTTCTGATTCCCACGGTGTTGCAATAGCGCTCCCTGTCATCATTACAAATACAACAGGTTTACCGGTTGTCTGCAATTTCTTCATCAGTTCTGTTTGTATGGCTGGCAATAAAATTGTTGTTCTGTCACCCCCATTAAACCCCGGAAAATCAACTTTCATTTCTTCACCTTCCAGTTGCGGAGATATGCCGCCAACATAAATAACGGCGTCTGCATCTTTAATTCGGTTTAACAACGCATCAAAATTTGTTTTTTCAAAATTGCCTGCTCTTAACCTTACATTGGCCTTGCCTTCTCCCTGCCAGTACTCCAGTACTATTTTATAAACAGCTTCTTTTTTTGTTTGCAGTTTAAAGGTTTTTGCACCCCAGCGGTTTCTTGTCCAGGCATTCAAAATTTCTTTATCGTTCACAATAAATTTGTATCCATCATCAGCTTCTATTTCAAAAGTGATGTCACCATCTTTATCTGCGGTATAATTGGTTGTGTACCTGGCAGAAAAATTAGTTGCCATGATACCGGGAACAACTTCTGCACCTTCCTGCCAAAAGTTATCCAGTTTATTTTCTGTTCTTACGACAGGTTCATCTTTTAATTCTTTGTTGTTGAAGTATTCAACTTTAAAGCCTGGCTTATCTTCAAAAGAATATTGATCGCTCATATCGGCATAAGCCAGTAAAGTATCATTGGTAAAATTGATGGCTTTTTCATAAACTAATTCTGCGTTATTGCCGAGTTTATTTTTTATTCCCTGTAAAGCACTGATAACTTCTGAAGGGTTGCCATTGTAATTTCCCAGTACGGAAATTTTGTTATCAGCATTGGGGCCAAGCACTACGATCTTTTTTATTTTTTTGCTTAACGGTAAGATGTTATGCTCGTTTTTGAGTAATACGATAGATTGTTGAGCCATCTTCAATGCATGCGCTTTATGCTGCGGAGCTTCCAATGCCGAAGCAGGGGTTTGAGCATATTTAACCATCGATGGCGGATCAAACATACCAAGTCGAAAACGGATCATAAATAATCTCCGCAACGAAATATCGATCTGTTCTTCCTTGATCAAACCTGTTTTTACGGCATTCAGTAAAGTGTAATAAACTGAAGTACCACATTCAATATCGGTTCCATGCATTACTGCATCAACAGCAGAGCTTACAGAATCCTTGTGTGTTTTATGATATTTAAAGAAGTCGTCAATTGCCCAGCAGTCGCTGGTTACATAGCCATTGAATTTCCATTGTTTGCGTAAGATATCATTCATTAACAGATCACTGGCACAACATGGCTGGGTGTTAATTGCATTGTATGCACACATTACTCCTGCCACATTTGCTTTTGTGATCAATTCTTTAAACGCCGGTAAATAAGTATCCCACAGATCGTAAGTGGCAGGATTAAAATTATCAACATGCCTTGTAGGTTCGGGGCCACTGTGTACCGCAAAATGTTTGGCACAGGCGGCAGCTTTTAAATACTTTGGATCTTCGCCCTGCAACCCACGCACAAAAGAACGGCCAAGCATGGCCGTTAAAAAAGGATCTTCGCCATAGGTTTCCTGTCCACGGCCCCAGCGTGGGTCACGAAATATATTGATATTGGGTGTCCAGTAGGTGAGGCCTAAATACCTGTCACCGGTTCTTCCAAGTGCAATGGCTTTGTTGTGAATGGCTCTTCCCTCCAACGCAGAAAAATCTGCCATATGGTATAATGAATTGCTATCCCAGGTTGCCGCCATGGCAATTGCCTGCGGATAAGAGGTAACTTTAAAAGGAGTTCTCGCCACACCATGCAGTATTTCGTTCCACCATTCGTAAGCCGGTATGCCCAGCCTGGGTATAGCCGGCGTAGCATTCAGCATTTGCTTTACTTTTTCTTCGAGTGTTAAACGGCTTACCACATCATTTACCCTTTGTTCAAACGAAAGCTTTGTATCCCACATCGGAAGGGATCTGTAATTATTTTGTGCAAAGTTGTTTTTGGTGAACAATAATGCAACAGCCAGGAGACATATTTTAAATGCTATCCTCATCATCAGTTATTTTTAAATGGCCTAAAGACCTATTTTGCTTTCGTTTCCGGAGGGCCGAGGTAACTTTGTTTCATACCGCCAAAATCAGCTACCAGTTTTTGCAAGACCACGCCGGGGTTCACCATCCAGTATTTCAAAATATGCTTTCCCGGTTTCGTTATCTTATGGTTTGTTGTTTTGATGATAATATTTTCGCTCACCCATTTATTCCATATTCCCCGGCCGGTATTTTTATCTTCATTGTTTATGCTTACGATCTGTGGCTTTTCGTCATCAACAGATACAGCATACTGCATGCCTGCTTCAGTGTTGTGAAAATTTAAGGTAGGGGAGAAGTAAGCGTTTATTTTGAATGTATCTGAACTATATGTATAAAATTCATATTGAAGATGCGGCGCATTGTCTCCAGGTTTTTGATTGGCTGCTGCAACAGGGAAGGGAGTTATTGCAGCACCAGTTTTGCCATGATCGGGTAAGACTTTCCACTTGATGCCATTTGTGTTTATGGCTTTGGTGAAATGAGATGCATCAATTGAAATAAATCCATCAAATTCATAAAAAAGATTTTGGTTATTCAGATTACGCATAGAATAAACTCTGACAGTAGTATCTACAGCAGGAGGTTGTTCAATTATAGAATCTTTCGGAACATATCTTACTTCAGGCATTTTTTGTTGGAGTGGTTGTTGCCAATAAGTATACCCAATATGCGTTTGGCTCATCATATGGTTCCATTTGCCATTATTTAACCGGTGGTATTGCAATGAGATCAAAGAATCATTGATATAGAGTTGGGTTACTTTATCAGCATGTTCATTGGCTATTGCATATTTGTTTTTGTATGCCTCCCTGTTTAGCGCAACGTTATAGTACAGTTCATTTAAATTGGCACAGGCTTTTACAGGGTGTAACACTAATTGAAAATAAGCATCCCGGTATTCAGCAGGTAAGTCATTGTAAATCTTTTCAGCTTTTGTATATAACTTATTGTAATCATCAGTTACATAGTATGCTTCGTTATAATTATCAAGACTGTACGTATTCGCATCCAGCAATTCCGGTTTTCTTCTGCCATTATATTTGCTGTATGTAGAAATGATATCAGCGATCTCCTTTGCATGTTTAACCCCAAACTGTGCAACAGCCCACTTCTCCGTGTATTTTTTCAGATCATCAGCGCCAATCTTTTCGGGGTTCCATGCATAATCCAAAAAGAAAGAAATAGGAAATTCCATCGGCTTGATATCGCCCACATTCACGATCCATATTTCTCTTGCCTTGTATTCCCACGCAAGGTGCATTTGTTCCCAAACTCTTGGGATGGGATTTGTGTTGAGCCATTTATAATTCCGTGGCCCGCCTACATAATCAAAATGATAATAAATTCCGTAACCACCTTTTCTCGGTGCCTCATTCAGTTTGGGAAGCTTGCGGATATTACCCCAGTTGTCATCACACAATAAAAGTGTGACATCATCCGGCACTCTCATGCCTTTATCATAATAGTCCTGTACTTCTTTGTACAAAGCCCATAGCTGTGGTGTTTGTGCTGCAGGCTTGCCGGTTGCTTCTTCAATGATCTGTCGCTGGTCTTTTACAATCCTTTCAAGCAATGCAGTTGCTGTTTCCCTGCTCATGGGTTCATCACCATCGCCACGCATGCCAACACTTACTATCGTTTCATTCCATGCCCGTTGTATGCCGCCCCGCCAGAAATCTTTTAACCCTGCTTCAGTACTGTCGTAATTCCATTTTTTCCCCTTGCCAAAATATTTCCATTCTTCATGCGCCCTCATCAACGGTTCGTGATGTGATGTACCGATAACAATTCCATATTCATCAGCCATTCTTATATTCAGCGAATCATCGTAATAAAATGCATTACCCCACATGGCCGGCCATATATAATTTGACTTGAGACGAAGCATCAGTTCAAAAACCTTTTCATAAAATTTGTGATTAAAGCCGCCGAATTTTTCTTTGCTCCAGTTGCTTAATGCCGGGGCTTCATCATTGATGAATATGCCGCGGTATTTTACTTTTGGTGCATCATAAATAAGTACATTACTTTTTATGTAGAGATCGGCTTTCTTTTCAACCGGTACATCTGCCCACCAAAACCAGGGCGATACGCCTATTTGCCTGGAAAACTCAAATACGCCGAAAGCTGTGCCACGCCTGTCATTTCCTGAAATGACCAGGGCAGATTCAATATTTTTATTGGGAGATTTTATAGTTTGGATACAATAAGCTTCCCATTCTTTTTTTGGAGCGTTTATTTTAGCAAGTTTATTCCAGGCTGTAATTACTGATGATCTTTCCTGGCTGCCAATCACAATTATTTTTTTTGTAAGACCAGTTATGGTATTGATGATGGGCAATTTTTTCCCGGTCACCATTTCAATATCGCTTTGTAATAATTCAGCTGATCTTTTTACAACGGCAAAGTCATTTTCATCAACATAAATGACAGCATCTTTTATAGAAAAAGAATTAGGTAATTGTTTATCTGAAATTATTTGCTGTGCAGAAATATCTGCAACAAGTAATAATACTAAACTGAAAAGCAGTAGCTGTTTTCTTTTCATAAGTAAACAATAGTTCAATTAAAATCCAATTGAATTTCCGCCATCAACAGGTAGCACTACACCGGTTATATATTTTGATGCATCGGTTGCCAGGAACAATGCTGCATCTCCAATGTCTGATGGTTGCCCCATATAACCCATTGGTGTTCTTGCAAAAACCTTTTGTTTTCTTTCCGGGTCTGAGTTCAGGGCCTTTGCAGTCATGGCTGTTTCAATAAAACCGGGCGCAATAGCATTCACACGTATTCCTTTGGGAGAAAGTTCTACAGCCATAGCCCTCGTCATACCATCAATGGCTGTTTTGGATGCACTGTATGCGATCACCCGTGGTAAACCATATTGTGCAGCCATAGAGCTGATATTAATGATGCTGCCGGAACCCTGTACCAGCATTTGTTTCACCACTTCACGTGACATGGAGAAAACAGAGTTGAGGTTGGTTGTGATGACTGATTGAAATTCCTCATCGGTTACTTCTGTAAGATCTTTTTTCATATTGATACCTGCATTGTTGACCAGGATATCAATTTGACCGAATTGTTTTATTATGTTTTGAATTAAGGTGGGTATTGATGAAAGGTTGCTGACATCACAACTCATTGGATGACATAATGCCCCCAGCTTTTCTTTAGCATCGTTTAATTTTGCTTCATCTCTTCCTATAATTACAGTTTCTATTCCTGCGGCAATAAATTTTTCAGTAATGGCCAATCCAATTCCTGAGCCACCACCTGTTACTATTGCAATTTTTTTGTTCATCATGATAAGTTTTAATTATTACCCGGAGCGTAAGGAAATTTTAATGACCTATAATATTCCAATGTATGGTCAGGCTTTTCAATACCGGCCGGTATTTCCATTTTAGAAAATGTTTGAAAATACAGCAGGCATGCGTTTCTCCACCATACGGCATCTTTTTCCTGTATAGCCAATAACATTTTTACGTGTTCAAATCTTTCTTTGTCCACTGAGTTTTCAAATTTGTTCCAGGTAGACTGCATTTTTCTAACACCCAATACACCATTATTGTATTTATAGCAAAGTTCATCCCATAATGTTCTGCCTGATCTCATTTTGTGCGCCCAACTTACATGGTGAAACCAAAGTAAAAATTTTTCGTCACATGTATTCACATCTTCATAGAGTTTTCTCACTTCAGGAGCATACTGTGCCAATGCATTTGTTCCTGAGGCGGTTCTGTCAAAACCAATTCCAACATTATCGGCACGATGATAATAAACCGGGTTCCAGTCCGCTCTTCCCAAATTGTCAACCCAGGGCCCGGGTCCATAGTGATGACCACTGTTCATAATATGGTGTAATCCGAGCGGTGTCATATAATTAACCATCACTTCACGTGAGGCGAGCATCATTTGTTTAATACTATCAATAAAAGATGAGGCGTTGGAAAAAGTTTGCCTTATCCATTCTGTTGCAATCTCTTCACTGCTTAAATTTTCGTTCCATGCAAGCCGGCCGATGGTGTACCAGTTGGCTTGCCCAAAGAGATGCCCTGTCCAGTTCCTGTCGTTGCCAATATTTGAAACAGCAGCCGTGCCGTTCAGGTCATGACCAAACAAAGTTCCGTCAACAATTTTAGCAACAGTTGATCCATTACCTTTTGTATAAGTATCTGCATTTAAAACTTCTTTAAACAGCGGTGCTTCAAAAACAAGGTGTGTTCCCTGTCCCAGGTATTCCTGGGTAAGTTGGAACTCCATCATCAGCGGAGTTTGTTTCATGGCACCAAATAAAGGGCTGAATGGTTCCCGTGGCTGAAAATCGATAGGGCCATTCTTTACCTGTACCAAAACATTTTTTCTGAATTGACCATCAAGTGGTTTAAATTGATCCAGGGCTTGTTTAAAACGATCATTAGATGCAATGGAAGGCGCATTGGTATCTACTTTTAAAGAATCAAAGTTCTCACTGGCTTTTTGAACACGTACATCATATACAAATGCACGCCACATTACAATGCCGCCAAAGGGAGCCACAGCATCTGCCAGCATATTAGCGCCATCAGCATGTGTTCTGTTATAATTTTGCGGGCCTGGCTGTCCTTCTGAATTTGCTTTTACCAAAAAGCCACCAAAGTCGGGGATGAGTTGATAAATTTCTTTCGCTTTAGCTTTCCACCACTGTTGCACCGTTTCATCAAGCGGGTCTGCAGTTTTTAGCCCACCGGTTTCAATTGGAGAACTGAATCTAGCAGTGAGATAAACTTTGATACCATAAGGACGGAATGTATTTGCCAACGCAGCAACTTTTTCAAGGTATGGTTTTGATAAGACTAAAGCATTCGCATTTACATTGGTCAAAACAGTTCCGTTAATGCCGATGGATGCATTGGCCCTTGCATAATCAATATATCGCTGGTCGATATAACCGGGTAATGTATGCCAATTCCAGATGGAGATGCCGGCATAACCTCGTTCTACATGTCGGTTTAAATTATCCCAGTGATTTAAAATGCGAAGTTTGATCTGCGGGGCAGAAACAATATTTAAATTTTCAACGGATTGCTGAGTTTGCAAAAGTCGTAAGAAACTGAAAGTGCCATATAACAACCCGATATCTGTATTGGCACAGATGATGATTTTTTTTCTACCGGAAATGTTTTTTGTAATGATGAGGTATCCTTCTGTGCCGAGTTTTTGTATTTCCTGCTTACTTACATATTCACTGAAGGCAGGTTCTGTACTTTTAAAAATTACCAGGGAAGCATTTGTATCTGTCAATCTTACGGCCATTCCTAAAAGCCCTGCCAGTCCGGTTTTTAGTTCATTTTTAATTACAGCAAGTGTTGAAGAATTGCCGGGTACATAAGCGGAGTGGATGTTTTTCCTGTATTGGGTAAGCAAGGCTGTGTTGTCTATTTTATCATATCTAAGCCACAGGCGGTAGCCATCTTCAGCAAACAAAAAATTTGAAAGCAGGATGAAAAATACGCCAGGTATGAGTTGCTTTTTTATCAAAATAAAATAGTTACTGTTTTCTTAATGATGATTTTCTTATGATCAGTTCAGACCTTACCACGATGGTATTAGTGTATTTTATATTTGAGATCCCTTTCAGGTGGTTGATAAGATTACGGGCTGCAATTTCACCCATATCATTACCAGGATATTGTATCGTACTGAGTTGCGGCTCTATCAGTTTACAGATAGCATCATTGTTAAAACCAACAACAGCAATTTCCTGCGGTATCTTTACGCCGTGTTCTTTAAGTGTTTGCATACATACGGCAGCCGAAAAATCATTGGTAATGAATGCGCCGTCGGGCCGGGGATTCATATTGAGTATCTCGTAAGCGGCCTCCACACTACTTTGCTCACTCAGATCTTTAACCAACACCAATTTGTCATTTAGTTTTATATTATTATCAAACAACGCATCTTTATAACCTTTGTAACGCTTAGCATACACATTCCTTTTAAGGCTGGCAGTAACGAGCGCAATTCTTTTGCATCCCTGTTCGATCAAATGCTGCGTAGCCTGGTAACCGCATTTATAGTTATCAATAATAACTTTTGTATTTTCAATATCTTCCTCAACACGGTCAAAGAATATCACGGGTATTCCCTTCTCTTCAAAATGTTTAAAATGATCCAGGCCTTCTGTATCAAAGGCAAGTGAAGCAAGCAAGCCGTCTACTCTTTTATGAAAAAGGTTCAATGAGTTGGCAGCTTCTTTTTCAAAGCTTTCAGAAGAGTGGGCAATAAGGAGATCGTAACCATTTTCTGCAGTTATTCTTTCAATACCCGATAATACCGATGTTATGAAGTTACTGTTCAATTCATGTATGATGACACCAATAGTATTTGTTTTCTGTTTGCGTAAACTACTGGCAAAAGTATTATGCCTGTAACCCAGCTCCCTGGCTGTGTCCTGTATCTTTTTCCGGGTATTTTTATTGATAGCCGCATGGTCATTTAAGGCACGACTTACAGTAGTGGAAGAGAGCGCCAGCTTTTGGGCTATATCGTATATTGTAACGTCTTTTTTAAGTTTCATTGCAATCGGTTGCGTAAAAATCGCAAAAAAATATCCGAATTACAAACTTTTCTTTTTTATAGAGGAATCACGTACGATCAGATCTGATCTCAGTACAATAGTATTGGTGGTTTTAATGCTTGAAACGCCGTTAAGGTGATTAATAAGGCTCATCATTGCGGCTTCGCCTATATGGTAGCCAGAGTAGTTGACTGTAGTAAGGTTAGGCTCTATCACTTTACTGATGGGGTCGTTATTAAAACCTGCAAAGCCCATGTCTTCCGGCAATCTTATCCCGGCCTCTTTCAATCTTATCATACAATACACCGCACAGGTATCATTGGCCGAAAATACTGCATCGGGTTTAGGGGTCATACTCAATATATGTTCCGCTGCTTCGGTACCTGCATCTTCACTAAGGCGGCTGATGTAGACAAGTTTTTCATTAAAGGGTATTTTGTTGTCTTTGAGCGCTTGCTTATAGCCTCTCAATCTTTCTGAATATACATTCCGGAGCATGTTGCCGCCCAAATGCATGATTTGCCTGTAACCCTGTTCTATCAGGTGTTTCGTTACTTCGTAAGCGGCCGAATAATTGTCTATGATAACACTGGTGGTATCGGCATGCTGAAATACACGATCAAAGAAAATGACTGGTATCTTCTTCTTCATGAATGGTTCAAAATGACCGAAATGCTCTGTATCATAAGCGAGGGAAACCAATAAACCATCCACTCTTTTATTGAACATAGTATGAGCGCTGGTGATCTCTTTTGCCTCGCTTTCAAGCGACTGGGTAATGATAACATTATATCCTTCCCTGCTTGCAGTGTCTTCCATTCCTGCTATGGCAGATGACATGAAATGACTGTTCAGCCTGGGTACCATAACGCCAATGGTATAGGTTTTTTTACTACGTAAACTGCTGGCAAATGTATTGGAACGATACCCAAGTTCCAGAGCAGCATCAACAATTTTTTTACGGGTATTCTTATTTATAGCAGGATTGTCCCTAAGCCCCCGGCTTACAGTTGTTGCCGAAATATTAAGATGCGAAGCAATGTCGCATATAGTTATTTCTTTTCCGTCTGCCATAGCTTTTACAAAGAAAGCGAATATTTTTTTTAAAAAAATTGCAATCGGTTGCATTTTTTTAAAAAACTTTACTACATTAGCATCATCAAACGGATTTTGCTGCTTGCTTAATACAAACTAACGATTGCTATATATGCTCCAGATCAGACTTTCAGGCTTGTCCAACACAATATTTTTTCCGGAAAAGGCAATTCATTTTATTCATTCAAAACCCGTGAGGACAGTCTTTTTTCGATCTAAACAACCAAAATCAACTATAAATAATACCAAAAACTAAAAATCTTCCTTTAAACAACTAAATAAACAATTTATGAAGATGCTGCTAAAAATGAATTTGTTCAAAATTCTACCGCTCAAATGCCTTTCTATTGTGTTTTGCTTGGCTGCAGTTTTTTTAACACAGCCGGTATTTGCACAAAATACCATCACAATTAAAGGCAAGGTTAGTTCTGATGGTGGCCAGCCGGTTTCGAGAGCCTCGGTTTTTATTAAAAACAGTGCTAATGGAGTAACTGCCGACAACGATGGAAACTACGAGATCACTGCTCCTGCAAATGCTACTTTGGTTATTTCCGCCGTGAATTTTGCTACACAGGAAATAAAAGTTAACAACAGGAAGTCATTAAATGTAACACTTGCTAATGTAGAAAAAACTGAGAGTGAACTCGTGGTAGTAGGTTATGGCACGCAGCGCAAACGGGATGTTACCGGCGCCATTACCAAGGTAAATTCGGAAGTACTTTTGCAGACAGCTTCACACAATGTATTGGATCAATTGAAAGGGCATGCTGCCGGTGTAAACATTACTTCTACCAGCGCTGTTCCCGGTGGTGGCTCGCAAATAAGGATAAGAGGTAACCGGACGATGGTACAGAATACCCCACCGGCAAGTGTTAGCGGAAGCACTTTCTCGGCCGAGGCAGCAACGGCAGACCTGGCAGATGCTCCGTTATTAGTTGTTGATGGGATACCTTATGTTGGTAACCTTAATGATATAAGCCCTAATGATATTGCAAGCCTTGAAGTTTTAAAAGACGCATCTGCTACGGCTATATATGGTTCAAGAGGAGCAGGCGGTGTAATACTTGTTACTACTAAAAGAGGTACAAGCGGAAAAGTAACATTTAACTATTCAGCTTATTATGGCAGTACTTCTGTTATGAAACAGCTACGTGTTTTTAATGGCACAGAATATGCCCAGTTTAAATTAGATGCAGCTGCCGGACACAGCACTACGCCTGGTTCACAAGCCTGGCCATTATCACAAGCGGAGCAGGCAGCTATAACTGCAGGCACTTCTACCGACTGGCAGGACCTGATATATCGGAACGCACCCATCATGAACCATAACCTGAGTATAAATGGAGGCAGCGATAAAAGTAGATACTCTATGAGCTTCGGGTATTTTAACCAGGGAGGCATCATCCCCAATCAGGACTATAAAAGGTTCAATATCCGTAGCGGTATGGATCATCAATTAAATAAGCGAATTAAAATAGGTCTTACTACACTGAATTCCCTCGCTTATCAAAATACACCTGGTGGTAGTGGCGTAACAAATGGCCTTATGAGAATAACTCCTTTGGCCCCTCCTTATAATCCTGATGGAACGCTTAACCTGCAAATATTAACTGGCTCCACAGATAATTTATTCAATCCGCTCACACTGAAAACAAGAAGTTCAGCTATCCTGGCACGTAACAGAAGGTTAAGAACATTTAACAGCTTGTATGGTGAAGTAGAGATCATTAAAGGATTAAAATACAGGCTGAATATAGGGTTGGATTTTTACCAGGATAAAGCCGACGGCTATTCCGGCCCCGGCACCTATGTAAACTCTTCGCTTCTCCAATCACAGTCAACTGCTAATATACGTAACACAGAGTTCTGGCAATATACCATTGAGAACCTGCTGTATTATAACAAAACCATTAAGAAACACCAAATTGGTTTAACAGCACTTTACAGCATTCAAAAATCACAGTCAACAAGTTCTTTTGCAACTGCGTTAGGAATTCCGTTTGATTATATGCAAAATGCTGATCTGTACCAGGCTGCAAGTATCAGCGCAGGAACCCCCGGTAATAACTATTTCTGGGAAAGAGGAATGATCTCCTATATGGGCCGTGCAACTTATGGATATGATGGTCGCTATAACCTTACCGCAACAGTAAGGAGAGACGGATCTTCTGTTTTATCGCCAGGCAATCAATATTACACTTACCCGGCCGTAGCTGCAGCATGGAATATCATGAATGAAAAATTCATGTCCAAATTTTCGATCATCAATAACCTTAAACTTAGGGTAGGATGGGGTATAACAGCAAGCCAGGGTGTTAATCCTTATGCAACATTGGGCGGATTAGGCTCATCTGCCTATAATTACGGACAAGGTACTGGCGGGCAACAAGCCGGATATACTGTAAACGGTCTTCCTAATAAACCACTAAGATGGCAAAAGACTTCTGAAGTTAATTTCGGATTGGATTTTGGAATATTGAAAGACAGGATATCGGGAAGTATTGAAGTTTACACCCAGAAAACAAAAGATATATTGCTGCCTTTAACCCTGCCGGCAAGTAATAGCGGGTTAACACTGTTTAAAAATCTTGGTAAAGTAAAAAGCAGTGGTTTGGAAGTAACTATTAATACTGTGAATGTTAAAAGGCCTAACGGATTAGTGTGGTCAACTGAATTTAACTACTTCTTCAACCGTGAAAAAATAACAGAGCTTGCTACACCTACCCAGCAAAATGATTTAGGCAATGGTTGGTTTGTTGGTCAGCCTATTACGGTGATATACGATTATGAAAAGATAGGTATCTGGCAAACAGGTGACCCTGGTTTAGCAACACAAACATCTCCTGTGCAGAAAGCTGGTGATATAAGATTGCGTGATGTGAATGGTGATGGAAAGATCACACCTGATGATCGTGTAATCGTAGGAAACTTTCAACCTAAGTTTGAAATGGGGCTGACCAACAATGTAAAATTCAAGCGTTTTGATTTTTCAATCAGCATGTATGCAAGGATAGGAATGAAGGTTGTAGTTCCCTATTTATCAAGTGAAACCGGTGGAGCGAATTTTACAGGATTTAACTGGTTCCTGACTGGCAGGAACAACCAGTTGAAAGTGGATTACTGGACTCCTACAAATCCTACCAATAAATTTCCTCAACCCGATGCACTTGGAACACCTCAATATACTTCTACACTTTCTTATGTTGATGGTTCCTTTATCAAATGCAGGGCCATCAACCTTGGATATGATGTGCCGGGTAATATTTTGGGGAAAGTTGGAGTTACTTCATTCAGAGCTTATGTTTCAATGGTGAATCCATTTGTTGTTTGGTCGCCTTTTGTAAAAGAAGGTTACGGACCTGATCCTGAAGGAAACGGATTTGGTGGTGGAATCAGATCACAGGGTACAACAGAAGCCGGTACAGTTGGCCGTCAGATAACAGTGAACGCCAATAACCCGGCAATCAGGCAATTTATATTTGGTGTAAACCTCATTTTCTAAAAACAATAAACCTTTATATATGAAACTGATAAAAAATATTAAACCTGCTTTTGCGCTGCTGCTTGTAGCCATACTAATAACAAACGGAGGTTGTAAGAAAATCCTTGAAGAAAGCCCACGCTCAAATGTTACTCCTGCATTGTTTGCAACACCAGCGGGCCTTTTGGGGGGTATCTCCGGAGTTTATAACCAGATCCGGGGCTTTTGGGGAACAGAAGGATTTACCATTAATCAAATGGCAGGAACTGATGAACACCTTATGGGTGGCAGTGCTCAAAATCAACGGGTGTTTACTTATAATGGTATTACAGGAAGTGACTTTGGCGGAGGGTTCGGCCTTTACTCCAGTATTAATGCTTTAAACGGAATTCTTGAACTGGGGCCAACAACCCAGGGACTGGATGCTGCTACATTAAAAGCATATCTAGGACAGGCACAATTCCTTCGGGCATTTATTTACTTCTATCTTGTTCAGACTTATGGCAATATTCCACTAAACACAACATTCATTACAGAGCCAATATTATCAGCAGCTCCTGCTCCTGTAAATGATGTTTATACACAGATCATTAAGGATCTTACTGACGCTATCACCAACCTGCCTAATCAGCCTACTGCTCCTTTTTTGGGCAAACCGGCTACAGTGGGTGCTGCCAAATGGTTGCTTGCTAAAGTTTATTTAACTAAAGGATGGGCGACCAATTCAAATGCCGATTTTCAATTAGCATATAATACAGCTACTGATCTTATTAATACCAGGGCAACCTATGGAATGGATCTTTGGCAGAATTACGAGGATGCTTTTAGACCAGCTAATGATTATGGTAAAGAAACTATCCTGGTAAGTGATCATACCAACGATCCTAAATATGGATATTTAACTACCGGTAGCGCACAGGCAGGAGGAGATGCCATAAATGTTACTCCATGGATGGGACTGTTTAATGCGCCCGGTGTGCTTGGTGTGAATACAACAAAGAATGGTGCCGGAGTACTGGCAAGTGCAGGGCCAACTATGATAAACAGGGATGTTCAATTCGGAAGGCCATTTACCCGTATACGCCCTAATATGCCAATATTAACTTCAGGCCCAAATGTTGGTAAGAGCTATATTTTTGACCAGGCCTTTGTAAACAGGACTGTGGATTCACGGTATGATAAAACATTCCAGACAGTTTGGCGTGCAAACTGCGGAACAGGTGGTGGAGGTCAGCAACTTGTTGTTGGTACATATTCCGGCCCAAGTGTTACAGGCTCACGTGGACAATTACAGGCCGGTGTGGATACTGCAATATGGTTCCCTGATTATGAAGTTGTAGGAGCGCCGCAGAACAATGGCGCCACGCCTTTCAAAGGTATCATTGTAACGCCCGGCCTGCAGAACAATAATATTTTTCCATACATGAAAAAGCTGGCTGACCCCAGCAGGTTAAATCACAATGATCCTTCTTACAGGCCGGTGGTCATTGCACGTTTTTCAGATGTTTACCTGATCGCAGCAGAAGCTGCCTTCAAACTTGGCCAGAATCAAAACGCTGCAGATATGCTGAACGTGGTAAGAAAGAGAGCAGCTTACCGCACGAATGCTCCTTATGGCCCTGGCTGTGCTTTAGGTTCTCCAACATGTTATCCATCAACTACAGGAGGAGATCCTTATGCTCCGGGCTTTAACCAGGCAACTGCTGAAGCTGCTATGACAATTACAGCAGGTACTGTTACACTCGATTTCATTCTTGAAGAACGTACCCGTGAATTTTTTGGAGAATCAGTGCGTTGGATAGATTTGGTACGTACAAAAACTTTAGTTACCCGTGTTAAAGCATGGAACCCGGTTGAAGCAGGCGCTAGTGTTAAAGCCGAGTTTATGCTGAGGCCAATTCCACAAGACCAGATAAACCGTGTTACTGAAGGCCCTCCATATCCGCAAAATCCCGGGTATTAAGGGTTGAGATGAGAATTGAATTAATTTAAAGGCAGTTAGTTTTTCTCATATAGCAGTCGATAAGGGGAGGGTGGCTTGGTTCATCCTTCCTTTTTTTACTTCAACATTTTTGATTAATTTAAGAATCAAACTTCAGCATGTTATTATTAGGTATTGATCTGGGCACATCTTCTGTAAAAATTTCTGTACTGGATGTAGCAACCCAACAAACTATTGCGGCTGTTCAGTATCCCGATGCAGAGTTGGATATCATCTCCACGCAACCGGGTTGGGCAGAGCAGAGCCCTGATCTTTGGTGGGAAAATGTGAAACAGGCCATTTTAAAATGCAACGCCACCAATCTTTATGATCCTCACGACATTGCTGCAATTGGTATTGCTTATCAAATGCATGGTTTGGTTTTGGTTGATAAGGAACACCATGTTTTGCGGAACTCCATCATCTGGTGCGATAGCCGTGCAGTGGAAATTGGTGATGACGCTTTTGCAAATATCGGCACCGAAAAATGTTTATATCATTTATTGAACTCGCCGGGAAATTTTACTGCTTCCAAACTGGCATGGGTTAAAGAAAATGAACCCGCTCTTTATGAAAAGATTGATAAAGTAATGTTGCCCGGCGATTTTATCGCCATGAAATTAACAGGCGATAGTACAACAACTGTTTCTGCTTTGTCCGAAGGTATTTTTTGGGATTACCGCAGTAACAGCATTTCATCAGATGTGACCGGTTATTTTGGATTTAAGCATTCATTGTTTCCACAAATAAAACCGGTATTCACACCTCATGGTTTTTTAAAAGAAACCGTTGCAACAAGATTGTCTTTAAAAAAAAGGATCCCTGTTTCTTACAAGGCCGGCGACCAGCTCAATAATGCATTTTCATTAAATGTGTTGCAACCCGGCGAAGTGGCTGCAACAGCCGGTACCAGTGGTGTTATTTATGGTGTAAGCGATCAGTTGGAATATGATGAACAATCACGTATCAACAGTTTTGCACACGTCAATCATCACACAAATAAAAACAGGATCGGTGTTTTGTTATGCATAAACGGTGCAGGAATTTTTAACCGATGGGTTAAAAACCTGGCGGGTACTAACCGCTCTTATGCTGAATTGAATAAAGCGGCATCAGGCATTTCTCCCGGCTCAAATGGTTTGCTGGCACTGCCTTTTGGCAATGGTGCCGAACGCATGTTGAACAACCGGCAGATCGGTGCACACTTTCAAAACCTTGATTTTAATATTCATACAGATGCCCACCTGGTACGGGCCGCACAGGAAGGTGTTGCATTTGCTTTTCGCTACGGGTTGGATATCATGAGAGAGAATGGTATCTATCCAACCATCATTCGTGCCGCTAAAGCCAATCTTTTTTTAAGTGATGTGTTTACCACTTCATTTGTGAACAGCACCGGTGTGGCAATAGAGTTTTACAATGGTGATGGAAGCTATGGTGCGGCGCTTGGCGCTGGAGTTGGTGCAGGCATCTACACCGATGCAACCGAAGCTTTCAGCAACAGGAAGGCTGTTAGCTATGTAGAACCAAATGAAAAAGATGATCTTGAAGAATTATATCAAAACTGGAAAGTTTTTTTGAATGAAAAACTGAACAGTGTGACCGAACCCATTCATATAGTTTAACCAAAACAAGTACAGATGAAAATTGTAACCGGAGTGAGCGAATTTTTTAAAGATATTCCACAAGTAAAATTTGAAGGAACAGGAACAGACAACCCATTAGCCTACCGCTGGTATGATGAAAATAAAATAGTGGCTGGTAAAACCATGAAGGATCATTTACGTTTTGCATGCGCCTATTGGCATTCATTTGTTGGCAATGGTGCCGATCCTTTTGGCGAACCTACACATATTTTTCCCTGGGACAACAAAACAGACGCTATTGAAAGGGCAAAAGATAAAGCCGATGCAGCATTTGAATTCATCACCAAACTTGGCTTGCCTTTCTATTGCTTTCATGATGTGGATGCAGTTGATTATACCAATGATGTGGCTGACAATGAAAAACGCCTGCAGGCAATAACAGCTTACTTAAAAGAGAAACAGGATGAAAGCGGCGTAAAATTATTATGGGGCACCGCCAATCTTTTCTCTCACAAAAGGTATATGAACGGCGCTGCCACCAACCCGGATTTTCATGTTTTGGCACATGGCGGCGCTCAGGTAAAAGCTGCGCTGGATGCAACGATCGCATTGGGGGGAGAGAATTATGTTTTTTGGGGCGGGCGTGAAGGCTATATGAGTTTGCTGAATACAAATATGAAAAGAGAGAAGGAGCATTTTGCAAAATTCCTGCACATAACAAAAGATTACGCAAGAAGGAATGGTTTTAAGGGACAGTTCTTTATCGAACCAAAACCCTGTGAGCCGTCCAAACATCAATATGATTATGATAGTGAAACAGTGATCGGTTTTTTACGCCAGTACGATCTGTTGAATGATTTTAGTTTGAACATTGAAGTGAACCACGCAACACTTGCAGGCCATACCATGCAACACGAATTACAAGTTGCAGCCGATGCCGGTTTGCTTGGAAGTATGGATGCAAACCGTGGCGATTATCAGAATGGATGGGATACCGATCAGTTCCCTAATAATATAAATGAACTGACAGAAACCATGTTGGTTGTTTTGGAAGCCGGTGGCTTTAAAGGTGGTGGTATCAACTTTGATGCAAAGATCCGCCGTAATTCTACCGATCCTGCAGATCTGTTTCATGCGCATATCGGCGGCATAGATGCTTTTGCGAGGGCATTGATCGTTGCAGATAATATTTTACAGAGATCTGATTATAAAAAAATAAGAACAGAACGTTACGCATCTTTTGATAGCGGAAAAGGAAAAGAGTTTGAAGAAGGGAAGCTATCATTGGAAGACCTGCGTGATTACGCCATTGCAAATGGCGAGCCTGCAATAACCAGCGGCAGGCAGGAATACCTGGAAAATATCATCAATCGCTTCATCTAAATAATCAACAATGAGACTGTTTCTGAACACAAAGATCATTCTTGGCCTGTCTGCAATTTTTGTTATTCAGTTGAATAGTGAAAAAAGTGTTTTGTTGAACGGGTGCAATTCGGAAACCAAAAGCCAGGAACAAAATCCATCGCTTAAAGAGGCATTCAAAAATGATTTTCTGATCGGTGCAGCGTTAAACACAGCCCAGATCGAAGAAAAAGACCCGCTTGCTGCAATGCTGATCCCGCAGCAGTTCAATGCCATCACCCCGGAAAATATTATGAAGAGTGAGATCATACATCCGGGATGGGATACTTATAATTTCGACATGGCAGATAAAATAGTTGCCTACGGAAAAAAATACAACATGAAAGTAAACGGGCATACACTTATCTGGCATAGCCAGTTGCCTGCATTCGTCCGCAATATGAAAGATGCGGATTCAGTAAAAAATTTTTTTACCAACCATATAAATAAAGTTGCCGGCCGCTATGATGGAAAAATATTTTCATGGGATGTGGTGAATGAAGCTTTGGAAGAAGATGGCAGTTTGCGTAAATCTATTTTCTCTGAAAAAATAGGAAGTGATTTTGTGACCGAAGCCTTTAAACTGGCACAAAAAGCCGCACCCAATACAGAGCTTTATTACAACGATTATAATATTGAGCAACCAAAGAAAAGGGCAGGTGCTATTGCTTTGATAAAAAAGATACAGGCCGCAGGTATACGCATTGATGGCGTTGGCATACAGGGCCATTGGCGTGCAACCAATATTCCTTTGAAAGAAATTGAGAACAGCATTCTTGAATATGCAGCCCTGGGTATCAAAGTAATGTTTACAGAACTTGATCTTGGTGTTTTGCCAAATCCCTGGGACTCAGATGCGGCAGATGTAAATAAAAAAGCAGCGTACAGCGAAAAGATGAACCCTTATTCAAAAGGATTACCTGATTCAATGCAAACAAAATTTACAAAAGGTTATGAAGACCTCTTTAAATTATTCTTAAAACATAAAGATAAAATAAGCCGCATTACTTTTTGGGGAGTGAACGATGGGCAGTCGTGGCTCAATGGCTGGCCGATAGCCGGCAGAACGAATTATCCCTTATTATTCGACAGGGAATTTAAACCCAAGCCTGCTTTTTATAAAGTGATCGCATTGAAACAATAAAACCTAAACCATATATCATGACCGGAACCGGACACAAATTATCAGTAAAAGAAAAAATTGGTTATAGTTTAGGAGACCTTGCAGCCAACCTGGTTTTTCAAACCCTGATGACTTACCTGGCTTATTTTTATACAGATATTTATGGCCTTGATGCAAATGATGCTTCTGTGATCATGTTTATTGTAGGCATGGTTGCAGCATTTGGTTTTAATCCCATCATTGGTGCGCTTGCAGACAGGACCGTTTCTAGGTGGGGGAAATTCAGGCCATGGCTTTTGTGGACAGCTGTTCCGCTGGGTATAATTGCCTTACTGGCATTTAGTACACCCGATTTTTCTTATAAAGGAAAAGTGATCTACGCAATTGTAACCTATACATTATTATTGTTGTTGTATGCTGCAAATAATCTTCCTTATTCTGCATTAAGCGGTGTTATTACCGGCGACATGAAAGAACGCAACAGTATGTCAGCTTATCGTTTTGTTGCAGTAATGTTTGCACAATTCTTTGTGCAGGTTTTTATGTTGCCAATCATTGAATATGCAGGGGGCGGGGATAAAGCCATTGGTATTGAAAAAGTAATGACATGGCTGGCGATCATTGGAACTGTGATGCTGATCATAGCTTTTTTAACAACAAAAGAACGCATCGTACCTAAGCCAGAGCAAAAATCAAGTTTGAAGGAAGACTTAAGCGATCTGTTTAAAAATAGGCCCTGGGTTTTGATGTTGCTGCTTACAACCCTGGTTTTTATAACACTTGCCATGAAAGGCGGCTCATATGTATATTATTTTAAGAATTATGTGGACAAACAAAGTTTAACAACATTCATTACGCCGGTACTGGATTTTCTGTCCGGCATTGGTGTTAATTTCTTTGGAGAAGACCCGGTATCTGCAGGCTTTGGGTTGTTTAATGCCGGCGGCATCATCTTCATGATCGCTGGAATTATGTTATCAAAAAGATTGGCAGATAAATATGGTAAAAGAGATGTGTTTGGGATTTTCTTATTTATTTCTACATTATTCATTTTGGCATTTTATTTCTTTCCATCCAAATCGGTTGGATTGATGTTTGCATCGCAAATACTGCATGGCTTTTTTTATGGCATCACGATTCCCATTTTATGGGCCATGATCGCCGATGTTGCTGATTACAGTGAATGGAAAAATAACAGGCGTGCAACGGCTATCATTTTTTCTGCCATGATGGTAGGGTTAAAAGCCGGATTGACTGTAGGTAGTGTATTACTCACCTGGCTGTTGGGGTTATTCAATTATGTGCCTAACAGTGATGCAGTACAGACTGCATCTACCATACAAGGTATAAAAATGCTTGTAAGTGTTTTTCCTTCAATCCCTTTTTTAATTGGAGCCGCCTTATTATTTTTTTATAAGATCAATAAAAAAATGGAAGTGCAGATCGAAACAGATCTTAAAGAAAGAAGAAATTGATCTTTTAAATTTTTTAGCAATGCCCGAAGACAGTATTGACCACATTGATTTTGATGACCTGAACCGCAGAGCAATTTCTCAACCGTTGGTTAAACATATATACACCGCCGATCCGTCTGCCCATGTATTCGATGGAAAAATTTATATCTACCCATCGCATGATATAGATGCAGGAGATGCTTTTGATGACCTGGGAAGTCATTTTGCTATGGAAGATTATCATGTGTTGTCAATGAATAGTGTTGATGACGAAGCTATTGACCACGGACTTGCATTGCATATAAAGGATGTTCCCTGGGCATCGCAACAAATGTGGGCGCCTGATGCAGCCGAAAAGAACGGGAAATTTTATTTATTTTTTCCTGCCAAAGATCATGACGGAATTTTTCGCATTGGTGTAGCAACGGGCAATTCTCCAACAGGGCCATTTATACCACAGTCGCAGGCAATTAAAAATAGTTTTTCTATTGACCCCGCAGTTTTAAAAGATGAAGATGGCAATTACTATATGTATTTCGGCGGCATTTGGGGCGGGCAGTTGCAACGATGGAGAACAGGAAGTTTTAACGCAGCAGAAGAGAAAAGCCCGGTGGCACATTTGCCGGCAGATGATGAACCTGCATTGTGTGCAAAGGTTGTAAGGCTTACGGATGATCTGTTGGAATTTGCCGAAGAACCAAAAGATGTTATGATCGTAGATGAAGACGGGAAACCACTGTTACAGGGTGATACAGAAAGAAGATTTTTTGAAGCAGCATGGATGCACAAGTATAACGGCAAATATTATTTCTCCTATTCCACCGGTGATACGCATTATATCTGTTACGCCATAGCAAACAATCCTTATGGCCCTTTCACTTACCAGGGACGAGTTTTAGAGCCTGTAGTTGGATGGACATCCCATCATTCCATTTGTGAATTTAATGGCAAGTGGTATTTATTTTATCACGATTCCAGTTTAAGCAAAGGCGTAACGCACTTGCGATCGGTGAAGGTAACAGAGCTTATATACGATGCTGACGGGAAAATAAATACCATCGATCCATACAAAACAAAATAGATTTGCTTTATTAAATTTGTACTACCATCTTGATTTATGAGTAGTCCAAAGGGCTACAATGAAATCTTAGATGGTAGTATGCCGATTGTAGACTAAATTGATCTAAATGATGGTATATCGGCATAACTTCCCTAAAAATAAAACGAGTAAATATGTTGATGGAGCAAACGATGCGGTGGTACGGTCCACATGATTCTGTAAGTTTAAGTGATATACTGCAATCAGGTTGTACTGGTGTTGTTACAGCATTGCACCAGGTCCCTGTGGGTGAAGTATGGAGTATTGATGCGATCAACGAGCGAAAAAAAATAATTGAAGCTGCCGGTCTTACCTGGACAGTGATCGAGAGTTTGCCGGTGCATGAAGATATCAAAAGACAAACCGGTGATTATTTGCAATACATTGAAAATTATAAAACCAGTTTACGTAATGTAGCTGCATGTGGTTTGAAAGTGGTTACCTATAATTTTATGCCCATACTGGATTGGTTGCGTACTGATATTGCTTATACCATGACTGACGGCAGCAAGGCATTGTACTTTGAACGTGCTGCTTTTATTGCTTTCGATCTTTTTTTATTGAAAAGGCCCGGTGCAGAAAAAGATTATTCAGAAGAAGATATAAAAAAAGCAACGGCAAGATTCGGGCAAATGAATGATGCGGAAAAAGAAAAACTGTTTCGCAATATGATGCTGGGTTTGCCGGGCAGCGATGAAGCATTTACTGCCGAACAGGTGCTTACTGCATTAAAGAACTATGAAGGTATCAATGCAAAAAAACTACAACAACATCTTTTCTATTTTTTAAAACAGGTTGTACCGGTTGCAGAAGAATGCGGATTGAAGATGGCCATTCATCCTGATGATCCGCCTTATCCCGTGCTGGGTTTGCCACGGGTGGTAAGTACAGAACAGGATGCACTGGATATCATCAACTCGGTACCATCGGTTGCCAATGGGTTGTGCTTTTGTACCGGTTCGTATGGGGCAAGGGCCGATAATCATTTGGTGAGTATGATACAGCGCTTTTCTAATAATATCCATTTCTTACATCTGCGAAATACAAAAAGAGATGCAGAAGGAAATTTTTATGAAGCCGATCATTTAGGTGGCGATACGGATATGTATGAGATCATGAAAGAAGTAGTATTAATGATGAAACGGAGAAATGTATCAATACCCATGCGGCCCGATCATGGTCACCAGATGCTGGATGACCTTAATAAAACAACATATCCCGGATACAGTGCCATCGGCCGTTTGCGGGGGCTGGCAGAATTACGTGGGTTGGAATTAGGTATCAGCAGGTCGCTTTAATTCTGTCGATAGCTTTTTCGATCATCTCTGCTTTGCTACAAAGGCTTACCCGGATAAAATTATTTCCGGCGCTTCCAAAAATTCCTCCGGGAGTTATAAAAACATTTGCATCGTACAATACTTTGTCGCTGAGTTCAAATCCGTCTTTAAATGTTGAAGGTATGGATGCCCAGACAAACATACCGGCCTGACCTTTATCAAAATCACAATTCAATAAATTCAACAATTCAAACACTTTCTCTCTTCTTTCACGATAAACCTGATTAAGTTCATCAAACCAATCTGTATCTAATTCCAATGCTTTTGCAGCAGCTAATTGAACCGGTAAGAACATGCCACTGTCCATATTACTTTTAAAACGCAGTATTTCTGTGATCTTTTCTTTAGCACCTGCCAGCATACCCACTCTCCAGCCTGCCATATTATGTGATTTGCTCAATGAGTTCAATTCAATGGCAACATCTTTAGCCCCATCAACTGAGAACAAACTCATCGGGTTATCGTTCAAAATAAAACTATAGGGATTATCATGAATCAATAAGATATCATGCTTCTTTGCAAAAGCTACCAGTTCCTCAAACATTTTTTTTGAGGGCAATTGGCCGGTTGGCATTTGCGGATAATTTACGAACATACCTTTAACCGGTCTTCCTGCATTTTCTTTTATCAAATTTTCCAGTTGATCAAGATCAGGATAATAATTATTTTCTTTTTTAAGCTCATAAAAAACAGGAACAGCACCTGAAAGTTTTATTGCACTGGCATAAGTTGGATAACCCGGGTTTGGTACCAGTACGCTTGATATCTCATCAAAATAAGTCATACAAATATGCATGATGCCTTCTTTACTGCCTATCAGTGGTAATACTTCTGTTTCGGGATCTAATTCAACTCCATAATTTTTTGCATACCATTTTGCTATGGCATTCCTCAATATCGGGCTGCCTTTGTAATTTTGGTAAGCATGCGTGCTTGGTTTTGACGCTTCTTCAAAAAGTGTTTGTATCACATCAGGGTGTGGCGGTAAGTCGGGGCTACCAATGCCCAGGTTGATCACCTGTTTTCCGGCTTTGTTCAATGCATCGATTTCTCTCAGTTTTTGCGAAAAGTAATATTCATTAATCCCGTCTAATCTTTTTGCAGGCTGCATGCTTATTTTTTTATGTTGATCTATTTTCCGTTTTTATAAATGCCTAATACCTGTAACACATCTGTTTTGTCTTTTATCATGGCCAGCGCTTTTGTAAGCTGCTGCCTCGTTTCAAATTCCAGGTCGGCATGAAAGGAATATTTAAAATCGCTGCCGGGTATGGGCATGGATTGAAGTTTGCTGAGGTTAATTCCGGCATTGGCAATATTGGTCAAAACTTTGGCCAGGCTTCCTCTTGAGTGGTCTGTATGAAAATTGATAGAAGCTTTGTCTGCATTTTCTATCTCCATTGCTTCTCCTGCTCTTTGCAATACTAAAAACCTGGTGTAATTATTTTTAAGCGTGTGGATATTGGGAGCGATCATGTCGAGCTTGTATATTTCAGCAGCCAGTTTGCTCGCTATGGCAGCAATATGTTTGCTGTGATGTTGATGCACATGTTTGGCGCTTAAAGCCGTGTCTTCTGTTTCGATCAGCTTCCAGTTGTATTTATCTAAAAAATCATAACACTGCTGTATGGCCATCGGGTGCGAATGTACTTCCCTTATGTCTTCGAGTTTTACACCGGGGTTCACCACCAGGTTTTGCCTGATATGCAAATAAACTTCACCAATAATTTTTAGTTTACTTTTTTGTAAGAGGTTATAATTTGGTAAGATACTGCCTGCAATTGAATTCTCGATCGCCATGATACCACCATCGCTCTTATGCTTGTCCTCAGCAATTTTTATCACTTCCCTGAAAGTGGAGCAGCAGATAACATCTACACCTTTTCCGAAAAATTTATTTGCCGCCTCCTGGTGAAAACTACCTTCAAAACCCTGTATGGAAACCCTGACTGCCTGCTCTTTTCGCATTGAATATTATTATGTATTGTTTTTACTTTGATCGTGGTTATAATCTTGGCGGAAATTAAGTATTTTCACTTGCATTTTGCTGCTTGCTGTTCATTTTAAATTATTAAACCTTAAAAATGGATCATTCATCCAACAGGGCGTTGCAGCATTTCCGAAGTGATGTAGGGATCAGGTTCCAACTCTACAATAGTTTGTTTACATCGCTTCCGTTTCACCGGATAGAAAAAACGGGTATTTTATTATCATTGCTTTTATCTAATTGTGAAGAAGGATATTTAAGAAAGCAAAGCCCGCTTACCATCATTGACGAATTTTTCAAAAAACATACAACCTATATTTCTGATAAAGAAAAGCTGGACCTGCTTTTCCGTTTTGTGCAATATGCCGAAAGACAGGTAGTATTATTTGATGCGTTGGAAGATGCAGCTTTCAGTACGGTGCATGATATGAACGGCCCAGGTACTTTAAAGCACCTGGAATCAGAAGTGGTGAAATTTGAAAAGATAGATGCTCTTACCGAAAAACTGAAAGACTATTGCGTTCGCCTGGTACTTACTGCACATCCAACACAATTTTATCCAGGTTCGGTATTGGGCATTATCAATGACCTTTCCAAAGCGTTGATGGAAAACAATACCAACCAGATCAATATGTTTCTGCAGCAGCTGGGTAAAACAGCTTTCTTTAAAAAACAAAAACCTACACCGTATGATGAAGCAGTAAGCCTTATCTGGTTCTTAGAAAATGTTTTTTACCAGGCAAGCGGCCGCATCGTAAATTTTTTAAAAGGACAGTTCCCGGGTTCTTTACCTGAAAGCAACCCCGTGATTAAAATGGGTTTCTGGCCCGGAGGTGACAGGGATGGTAATCCTTTTGTAAATGTGGCAATCACATTACAGGTTGCAGAAGCATTGAGAGGAAGCATTATTAAGTGCTACTATCTTGATGTAAGAAAAATAAGGCGCAGATTAACTTTTGAAGGCGTAGAGCAGATTTTGGCAGGATTAGAGAAAAAATTGTATGAGAATATTTTCATTCCCGGCATGAGGACAGACCTCAGCAGAAAAGAAATACTGGAAACGCTTTACGGAATAAAAGATACGCTGATCCATAAACACAACAGCCTGTTCCTGCATTTGGTTGAGAGTTTGATCAACAAGGTTTTGATCTTCGGTTTACATTTTACTTCGTTGGATATACGGCAGGATAGCAGTAAGCACGGTAGTGCTTTAAATAGTACTGCATTGTTATGCGACAATCTTGGCGAAGGTTATACATCATTAACTGATGCTGAAAAAATACAACGGCTAATAAATCCCAAACCTTTATTGCCTGGTTTAAAACTGAACGATGATGTTGAACAGGATTGCATTGATGTGGTAAGTGCAGTAAAAACCATTCAGTACAAAAATGGTGAAGAAGGTTGTAACCGCTACATCATTAGCCAATGCAACAGCGCTTTAAATGTGATGGAAGTGTATGGGCTGTTTTTATTGGGAGGATGGAAAGCAGAGGAATTAACGGTTGATATTGTTCCGCTTTTTGAAACCATTGATGATCTGCAGCGTGCAGCATCCATCATGAAAGAACTATATGAGAATGAGACTTACTGTCAACATATCCGGCGCAGAAAAGATCAACAAACAATTATGGTTGGCTTTTCGGACGGTACAAAAGATGGCGGTTATTTGATGGCTAACTGGAGTATTTACAAAGCCAAGGAAGAGTTAACAGCCCTGTCGAGGCAATATAATATTGATGTTGTTTTCTTTGATGGCAGGGGAGGCCCGCCGGCAAGGGGTGGAGGTAAAACGCATAAGTTCTATGCATCAATGGGAAAGAATATTGCCAACAAAGAGATACAGCTTACTATACAGGGACAAACGGTAAGTTCAAATTTTGGAATGATAGATGCTGCCCAATATAATATGGAGCAACTGGTAAATGCAGGACTGTTCAATGCATTGTTTTCTGATAAACCAAATACATTGGAAGCAGATCAGGAACAATTGATCAGCGACCTGGCGACTGAAAGTTTTAATGCTTATTCAGCTTTAAAGAACCACACGGTTTTCCTGGATTACCTGGGACATGCAAGTCCGCTGAAATTTTATGCCGAAACAAATATTGGTTCACGGCCAGCCAAACGCGGCGGCAGTGGTGGAAAAATGAGCCTGAAAGATCTGAGAGCAATACCTTTTGTTGGCGCCTGGAGCCAGATCAAACAAAATGTTACCGGTTATTATGGCGTGGGGTCAGCATTAAAAAAGGCAAGAGAAAATGGTAAACTGAATGACCTGAAGAAATTATACAAAGATTCTTTATTCTTTCGCACACTGATAGATAATTGTGAGATGTCGATGAAGAAATGTTATTTCCCTTTGACTTTTTTCCTGGCAGGCCATCCTGTGTATGGAGAAATATGGAATGATATCTACAACGAATTTGAGTTAACCAAACAACATCTTTTTTCAATTACCGGTAATAACGAGTTGATGCAAGATTACCCTGTTGAACAGTTATCCATACAAATGCGTGAGCGGATCGTTTTACCACTTGTCACCATTCAGCAATATGCTATAACCCGTGTGAGGGAAATGGAAGAAAAATTAATTGATAACCCCGAACGGGATGTGTTTGGAAAACTGGTAATGCGTTGTTCTTTCGGTATTATCAATGCAGGGCGGAATTCAGCGTAATATCTAATTCTGTCATTTCGACCAACGGGAGAAATCTATATTAAACACAAAGCAGATTTCTCACTTCGTTCGAAATGACAAATAAAAAAGAGCCCCCGTAGAAACGGAAGGCGTTTTAACGATTGCTTGCTATATGAAAAAAGTTAAATCAGTTTTGTTATCAAAAAGAATAAATGGCTGCAAATAAAAAACTGGAAGCAGATCTTTTGAACACTCCATTCTTATTCGTAAATAAAATTGCTTTTTTTGTATTGTCTATTCTGAATTCCGGAATGAAAATAAAACCACCTGCTTTTAAATTGGCAGATAGTGTTGCGGCGAAAACATTACCACCTTCGCTGGATCCGCTGAAAACTTTGTATTGTTTTTCATCACCAAATAATTCTGTTCGTAATGTCAATCCCAGCCACGCTAATGGATCGTAGTTAAAGTATAAAGCCGATCCCCACCAGCTTTCTGCTTTATTGCTTTTAGCACCGTTCCAGGTTTTGGTTGAATTGATAGTTCCGTTATAACCAATATTGAATCTCTTGCCAATCTTTGCAGATACAACAGCGTCTACCTGGTTCGTTTTTGCAGTATCCGGCGATTGGCCGCCCACATAATTCAGGTATATACTCACAGCATCGGATGGTTTAAAACTGTATTGCGCAATAAAGAATTTACGGTTTATCTGCCCATCGGGAATAACCCTGTAATCCGTTGCATTGGATACGCCAACCATCAAACCATGTTTTCCTTTTGTGAGTTCTGCTTTTAAACCGGTATGAGAAAAAGGCCCGTTGGTAAACATGTAACTCATGCTGTAATTCCTGTTCAGTTGCGGATCCAGTAGTTCATAACCAACATGCGTAGCCCAGGTTCCGAATGTGAATTTTAGCCAACCGGCAGGGGCGTAGGTCACATACAATTGTTTGATGGCTTGTATTATTCCATCATCGGTATAAGCAAAATCTTTTGCTCTCGGGCCAAAGCCAAGATCAGCTACAGCACTTACTTTTCTTCCTTTGTGCTCAAACTTTACACTGGCCATACCTAAAGCAAAACTGTTGTGGGTTTGAGTAAAACTGGTAAATCCGTTTGCCTTTGTATTGGCAAGATCAACCTTGTAATACGCATCCGCCGATCCGCTAATTATTAAGAATGGATCTTTTTTGGGTTCATCCGGTGGTGGAGTGATCGTCCCTGTATCAGCCTTTGGTAAATTTATAGATGCAGTTTGAGCAATTGTATTGTTTATTGACAGCACAAATATGGCTGCCACAAATATTTTTTGTAACATTGTTGTACATTTTAGATGTTAAGAAAAGGGCATGGCGGGAATGGACTTTTTCAAGAAGTTTATTCCATTAACGCGGTGCCTTTTTCGATTTTGTTTACTTAAAGTTCTACTGATTTTTCTTCGAGAATGCCATTGTTGTGTACCAGTAAAGTTCCCTGCAGGTATTTTTCATTATGCTGCGAAGCATCCAGTCCTAACTCTTCATCTTTTTCGCTAACCCTTATCGGTGTTACAAAATTGATGAACCTGAATATGCCGTATGAAACTGCAAAACTGTACCCGGCAACAATGCCCATGGCTTTTAGCTGTGTAAAAAAGAAGCCTGGATTACCATAAAATAATCCATTGGGCCCGCCGGCAATTCCATGAACAGCGGTGCTTGCAAAAACACCGGTAAGCAACATGCCTGTCATTCCGCCAATACCGTGACAGGGAAATACATCCAGGGTGTCATCAAGTTTTGAACGTTGTTTTATGCCAACAGCTATATTGGAAACAATGGCGCCAACCAGGCCAATGATAATACTTTGTGGAATGCCTACATAACCGGCAGCAGGTGTAATGGCAACCAGGCCAACAACAGCGCCGATACAAAAGCCGAGTACAGATGGTTTCTTTCCTTTGATAACATCAAAGAACATCCAGGCTAAACCAGCAGCAGAAGCGGCAGTAGAAGTTGTACCCAGCGCATTTACTGCCAGCCCATTTGCACCCAATGCAGAACCTGCATTAAAACCGAACCAGCCAAACCAAAGCAATCCCGTTCCTATTAAAACATAAGGAACATTTGCCGGTGGGATCTCTTTGTGATCAAGATGAGATTTTCTTCGTTTTAAAACCAGGGCTCCGGCTAATGCGGCACAGCCTGCCGTAATGTGTACAACAGTGCCGCCTGCAAAATCCCAGGCACCCATTTTAGCCAGGAACCCTTCGGGATGCCAGCTCCAGTGTGCAACCGGTGCGTACACCAGCAATGCAAAAAGGACAATGAACAAAACGTAGGACGTAAAACGGATACGTTCTGCAACTGCACCTACAACCAGCCCCGGTGTAATGATGGCGAACATTAGTTGAAACAAGGAAAACAGAGTTAAGGGGATGGTAGGAGCTCCCACCCATGGCGCACCTGATTTTACGCCGTTGTAAAATGCAAAGGTTGTAGGATTGCCGATAACGCCGCCAACAGATTCGCCAAATGCAAGGCTGAATCCGCAAACGACCCAAAGTACACCCACAATACCTGCTGCAACTACACTTTTGATCATGGTAGAAATTACATTCTTACGGTTTACCATACCACCGTAAAAAAAGGCCAGTCCCGGGGTCATTAAAAACACGAGTGCAGTAGATACCAACACCCATGCAATGTCGGAAGAACTGTACTGGGTTTCTGCGGCTCCGGGCACATAATCAGCCGCTGGTTTAATGAACATAGCAATAATAGCAACCGCAACCAGAAGAATGAATGGCAGAATTTGTTTAGCTTTTACTGTACTCATAATCTTAATTGGGTTTAAACATGAAAAAATAAAATAATTAGATGTATTTGAGTAAAGAAAACTAATAAAAAGTATAAATCATAGAAATAAAACACATTTTTTTAAACAAAGTGTGGAAATCTATATTATTTATTCAAATAAATACAGATAAAAATAAATAGCATATAAAATAATGAAAGGTTTAGCCTATGTAGAGATGCAATGATTTCTCCTTTGATTCCAGCGTACTCATTCCGTTAATGAGGAATTCATCAACTTTTCGGGCGCATTCCCGCCCCTCGCTGATGGCCCAAACCACCAGGCTTTGGCCACGGCGCATATCACCGGCAGTAAATATTTTAGAGATATTGGTTTTAAATTCGGTATCTGAAGCCTGCACATTTCCCCTGGCATCAATATCAATTCCCAGTTCGTTTATAAAACCTACGTGTTGTGGGTGTACAAATCCCATTGCCAGCAAGGCCAGTTCGCAGGGGATTTCCCGTTCGCTGTTTTCCACCTCAACAAATTTGGCCGGGCGGCCATCAACGATCTTCCATTCCAGGTCAACAATTTTTAAGGCAATTAAATTCCCATCAGCATCGCCAATAAATTCTTTGGTTGCAATGGCCCATTTACGGTCGGCACCTTCTTCATGCGAACTGGTTTCTTTCAACAACATTGGGTAAACAGGCCAGGGCATGAATTCATCTCTTTCCTTTGGAGGTTTTGGCAAGAGTTCAAATTGTGTTACTGTTTTTGCACCATGACGATTGGATGTTCCCACGCAATCACTACCGGTATCGCCGCCACCAATCACTATCACATTTTTACCGGTTGCCATTACTTCTTTGTATAAAATATTGCTTTCAATATTTGGGTTAGATAAGAAGTCTTTACCTGCAACACGTTTATTGTTTTGTTTTAAAAAATCCATGGCAAAATGTACCCCGTTCAATTCCCTGCCGGGGATAAATAAATTCCTCGGCGTGGTGCTTCCACCTGCTAAAACAATTGCATTGTATTCACGCAGTATATCATTGATGGGAATATTTACACCAACATTAACCAGGCATTTAAAAACGATGCCTTCATCTTCCATTAATTTTATCCTGCGGTCAACAACCGATTTCTCTAATTTGAAATCAGGAATACCATAACGCAACAATCCGCCGGGCGCATCATCTCTTTCATAAACCGTTACTGCATGGCCGGCTGCGTTTAATTGTGCCGCCGTTGCCAATCCTGCCGGGCCGGAACCAATTACCGCAACCTTTTTACCCGAACGCAGGGTTGGTTTTTTAGGTTGAACAAATCCTTTTTCAAAAGCGATCTCTATGATGTGCTTTTCAATTTCTTCAATGGCAACAGCAGGTTGGTTAATACCCAGCACACAGGCTGTTTCACAAGGCGCCGGACAAATGCGCCCGGTGAACTCAGGGAAATTATTGGTTGAATTTAAAATGTCGTAAGCCTCTTTCCAATCCTCATTATAAACAGCATGATTGAATTCCGGTATCACATTTCCCAACGGGCAACCATGATGACAAAAGGGTACACCGCAATCCATGCAGCGGCCAGATTGCTGGCTTAATTTTTCATCGCTGTAGCGCTCAACAAATTCGCTGTAGTGCCGAAGCCTTTGCTGCACGGGTTGTTTGCCCGGTAACTCTCTTGTAAATTCTTTAAAGCCTGTTGGTTTGCCCATGTATTAAGTTGATCCGTTAATTAGTTAATTGGTTAATCCGTTGATTGCAATAAGCTGGCAAATTATAAAAGCTGTCAGACTGAGCTTGTCGAAGGCGGTGTTGGCCGATAATCTCAACCCGGCTTCGACGGGCTCAACCTGACATCCATCAAACACAGAGCGATCTACACATTCTGCTTTGCGTGTTCAGCTTTCTGCAACAACACCTTCTTATAATCCTTCGGAAATACTTTTACAAAATGCTGCAGTTGATTATCCAAATCATCCAAAATAAATTTGGCTACCGTGCTGCCTGTGTATTCAACATGTTTTTGTAACATGGTGAACAACTCATTTTTATCATCCAGGCCGCAACCATCCAGGTCAACCATTTCAGCATTACAATTTGCCGCCAGTTTTTCTTTGATATTATATACATAAGCAATGCCGCCACTCATACCGGCTGCAAAATTTCTTCCGGTGTCACCTAATATTAAAACTATGCCACCGGTCATGTATTCGCAACCATGGTCACCAATTGATTCAACTACAACCCTTGCTCCCGAATTACGCACCGCAAACCTTTCGCCCGCCTTGCCTCTTATAAAAGCTTCGCCGGATGTGGCGCCGTACAAAGCCACATTACCAATGATGCTGTTATCTTCAGCTACATAGGTTGCATTTTTTGGTGGGTAGATGATGAGCCTGGCCCCACTCAATCCTTTTCCAAAATGATCATTGGCATCGCCTTCCAGTTCAAGCGTAATGCCTTTTGTATTGAAGGCTCCAAAACTTTGCCCGGCTGTTCCTTTAAAAGAAAAATGAATGTTGTTATCTGGCAAACCTGCAGCTTTATATTTTTTACTGATCTCGTTGGAGAGCATGGTGCCAATTGCACGATCTGTATTGATGATATTGAATGAAGCTTTAACCGGTTCTTTATTTTCCAATGCAGGCTTGGCAGCATCCAATAATTTCCAGTTAATGCTTTCACTTAAACCATGATCCTGTTTTTCGCTGCAATACAAAGTGGTGTAGGCTGCATTGGGTTCTTTGTAAAGAATGGGAGAAAGATTGACGCCTTTGTATTTCCAATGATCGATATTGCTACGTACTTCCAGGTTATCAACCTGTCCAACCATTTCGTTAATTGTTCTGAAACCAAGTTCCGCCATGATCTCCCTCAATTCATGTGTCATCATTTTGAAGAAATTAACCACATGGTCAGCATCACCTTTAAAAAGATTTCTTAATTCAGGGTCCTGCGTAGCAACACCAACAGGGCAGGTATTCAAATGACATTTACGCATCATGATGCAACCTTCCACAACCAAAGCAGCCGTTGCAATACCCCATTCTTCGGCACCAAGCAAAGTTGCAATGGCAATATCTCTTCCTGTTTTTAATTGTCCATCGGCCTGTACAATAACACGGCTGCGCAATTTATTTTTCACTAAAGTTTGTTGCGTTTCTGCTAAACCTAATTCCCATGGCAGGCCTGCATGTTTAATAGAACTGATCGGCGATGCGCCGGTACCTCCATCATGTCCTGCTACCAACACCACATCTGCCTTTGCTTTGGTAACACCGGCAGCAATGGTGCCAACACCAGCTTTACTCACCAGCTTCACACTGATCCTTGCACTCCGGTTTGCAGTTTTAAGATCATAAATTAATTGTGCCAGGTCTTCAATGCTATAAATATCATGATGTGGCGGCGGTGATATCAATCCAACACCTGGCGTAGCATGACGAACTTTTCCGATCCAGTCATCAACTTTATGTCCCGGTAATTGCCCGCCCTCACCGGGTTTGGCACCCTGTGCCATTTTTATCTGCAGTTCATCTGCTTCGGTTAAATATAAACTCGTTACGCCAAATCTTGCCGAGGCAACCTGTTTGATGGCACTACGCATCGAGTCGCCATTCTCCAGCAACTCATATCTTTTTTCATCTTCGCCACCTTCGCCGGTATTGCTTTTTCCACCAAGGCGATTCATGGCAATTGCTAAAGTTGTGTGTGCTTCCCAGGAGATAGAACCAAAACTCATAGCACCGGTTGCAAAGCGGTTGTAAATATTTTCTGCAGGTTCTACTTCATCAATGGAGATAGCAGGTTGTTTGCTTTTAAATTCAAATAAACTCCTGAGTGTGCATGCTTTTTCGCTTTGATCGTTTACAAGCTTTGAATATTTTTTGAAAGTATTGTAATCATTCATTTTGGTTGCATACTGCAGCAAGTGAATGGTTTGCGGGTTGAATAAATGAAACTCACCTTTTCTTTTCCATTGATACAATCCGCCAACCGGCAAACGGTCTGTTGGAATATCTTTTTTGTTGAACGCAAAGAAATGTTTTGCCAATACTTCTCTTGCAATTTCATCAAGTCCCATGCCTTCAATGCGTGATATGGCCCCGGTGAAATAAGTATTCACTACCTCTTTATTCAATCCTAAAATTTCAAATATTTGAGCGCCCTGGTAAGATTGCAAAGTCGAGATTCCCATTTTGGAAAATACTTTCAGCAAACCATCGGTAACAGCCTTGGTGTAATTTTTCTTCAGGTCATCATCGCTCAGCTCTGTTTTTAGTTTACCTGTTTCCTTCATATCCCTGATAGATGAAAGCGCCAGGTAAGGGTTGATAGCAGTTGCCCCAAAACCAATGAGGCAGGCAAAATGATGCACTTCCCAAACATCGCCGGCTTCCACAATTATACCAACCTGTCCACGCATACCCTTGCGGATAAGATGGTGATGAATGGCAGCTGTTGAAAGCAATGATGGTATGGATGCATGCGCAGAATCGATCGCCCTGTCCTGCAATATCAACACACGGAAACCATCTTCCACGGCTTCAACGGCGTAGTTGCAAATTCGCTCAAGGCCTTTTTTTAATGAGCCAGGCTGACCATCAGCTTTAAAATAACACTGAATGGTTTTTGATTGAAACAATCCGGTATCAATGCTCCTTATCTTCTCCAAAGAGTAATTACTAAGCACCGGATGCTTCAATGCCACGCTATGACAGGTTAGCGGATCTTCCTCCAACAAATTACCATTGTTACCGGCAAATGTTGCCAGCGACATCACCAATCTTTCACGGATCGGATCGATCGGCGGATTGGTAACCTGTGCAAATAATTGTTTAAAATAACTGCTTAAATGTTGCGGTTCATCACTCAACACGGCCAATGGAACATCAGTACCCATGGAGCCGATCGGTTCTTTGCCATCCAATGCCATTGGGGCAATGATGGTGTCCAGGTCTTCTTTGCTATAGCCAAATGTTTTCTGGTATTTAAAAACCTGCTCGTGTTCAAGATGCGTAAATAAAACTCTTGGCTCAGGTAATTCCTCTAATCTTATTTTATATTTATTCAGCCAGTCACCATAAGGTTTTTGTGAGCAGATATCTTTCTTAATTCTGTATTCGCTGATGATCTTTCCCTTCTCCATATCCACAACGAACATTTTTCCGGGTTGCAATCTTCCTTTTTCAATGATGACAGCTGGATCAACAGGTAGTACACCGGTCTCCGACGCCATGATAACACGGCCATCATTGGTAACACAGTAACGTGAAGGACGAAGCCCGTTCCTGTCTAAAGTGGCGCCAATGATTTTTCCATCGGTAAAAGAAATAGATGCAGGCCCATCCCATGGTTCCATGAAGGAAGAGTGGAACTCATAGAAAGCTTTCTTAACCGGGTCCATTTGTTCGTTGCCGTCCCATGCTTCGGGTATCAGCATCATAATTACATGCGGTAAAGAACGGCCAGTGAAGGAGAGGAGTTCGATCATGTTATCTAAACAGGCAGAATCACTTTGACCAGGCGTTACTGTTGGCAATAACATTTCCATTTCTTCCTTTGAGAAATGGGGAGATGTAAAACCTTTTTCACTTGTCTTTAGCCAGTTTAAATTTCCCTGTAGTGTATTGATCTCGCCATTGTGTGCAATAAAACGAAATGGTTGCGCAAGTTTCCAGGAAGGAAAAGTATTGGTAGCAAATCTTGAATGCACCAAACCAAATGCACTCACCAATCTTTTGTTCCTGAGATCAGGATAATAACCTCTTAATTGCAGGCTTGTTAATTGCCCTTTATAAATAATGGTTTTGTAAGAGAGTGATGCGATATAAAAACCGATATTATCTTTTCTTACCGTGTTGTTTACAATATGCGATGTATAATTGCGGAGTACAAATAATTTTCTTTCAAGATCATCTGGGTTGTTAAGATGATCAGGACAAGCAATGAATACCTGTTCTATCTCGGGCTCAACACTCAAAGCTGTTGGGCCAATGCCATCTGTATCCACTGGCACTTTACGGAAAACTAAAATTTCAAGTCCCAGTTTTTCTGCACTTCTGCTTAAAATATCACGGCATTCTTCACGCAATTTTATTTCTTTGGGAAAGAAGACCATGCCCACACCATACTTGCCATAACTGGGAAGATGCACACCGAGTTTTAAACATTCATCAAATAAAAATTCATGGGGTAATTGTATCATGATGCCGGCCCCATCGCCGGTATTATTTTCGCAACCGCAGGCGCCACGGTGTTCCATATTTTCCAGCACGGTGAGTGCATCGGAAATATGCTGATGTGATTTATGGCCCTTGATATTGGCTACAAAGCCAATACCACAGGCATCATGCTCAAAAGAAGCGTCATACAACCCGGGATTGTTTGCCATTTTAGTTAGTTTTAATTTCTACAGAACAGACTGTCTTAAATAGCAAGCATTCGTTAATGATTTTTTCGGTTGGATATTGGATTTAGTAAAAATTCTTTTGCAAACTCTTAAGCTTTTTTATTGTCAGCCTGAACTTGTCGAAGGCGGTGTAACTAAACATACTCTTTTTGAACAAACCCGCCTTCGACAAGCTCAGGCTGACATCCAGGTTATTTATTGCTTCGTTAAATCAAATATCCAAACAACTGGTCATCTTTATTTATCTCCGAAAAACCAATATTGGAAGCCTGCATATTTTTTAACAACAGATCATAGTCATTTCGGCTTTGCAATTCCACACCAACTAATGCAGGCCCGTTTTCCTTATTCGTTTTTTGCATGTACTCAAAACGGGTAATATCATCTGTTGCTCCCAATACATTATTCACAAACTCTTTTAAAGCCCCGGGCCTTTGTGCAAAGCTGATCAGGAAATAATGTTTCAACCCTTCGTATTGCAGGCTTCGCTCTTGTATTTCCTGCATGCGATCAATATCATTGTTACTGCCGCTTACAATGCACACTACATTCTTGCCTTTTATCTGTTCTACATAATCATCCAAAGCCGCAATACTCATGGCGCCTGCCGGTTCCACAACAATGGCATCTTCATTGTATAATTTTAAAATAGTTGAACAAACCTTCCCTTCATTTACCAGGTGCATATTATCCAGCACATCTTTACAAATAGAGAAAGTAATATCACCCACACGCTTTACAGCAGCGCCATCAACAAATCTTTCAATGCTTTTTAGTTCAACCGGGTGGCCAGCTTTCAATGCTTCCAGCATGGAAGGAGCACCTTCAGGCTCCACACCAATAATTTTTGTTTTGGGAGAACAGGTTTTAAAATAAGTTCCAACGCCTGCACTTAAACCGCCACCACCAACAGGCACAAATAAATAATCAACATCCGATTGGTCTTCCAGTATCTCCACACCAACAGTTCCCTGTCCTTCGATGATGCGGTAATCATCAAAGGGAGGAATGAAGACCATGCCGTTTGCTTCGGTGAATTGTTTGGCAGCAATGGCGCAATCATCAAAAGTATCGCCCACCAGTTTTATCTCCACATAATGCTCACCAAACATTTTTGTCTGGTTAACTTTTTGCCTAGGTGTGATGATGGGCATGAATACAACACCCTTTACATTCAGCTTTTTACAACTGTATGCAAAGCCCTGAGCATGATTACCGGCGCTGGCGCAAACCACACCTTTATTTAACTGTTTTGCAGGCAATAAACTCATCATATTGTACGCCCCACGAATTTTGTAAGAACGTACTACCTGCAGGTCTTCCCTTTTCAAAAAAACATTGCATTGATATTTCTTTGAAAGATTAGCATTGAACATGAGTGGCGTACGGTTAATTATTTTTTGTAACCGCTGCGCTGCATCATGAAACGACAGTTTGAAACCGGTATGTGTGCTGGTTTGCATGTTTTTTATTTAACTGCTTCTTCTTTTGTTTTTACAGTTAAGCCTGTTAACTGGCTCTTCGTTTTCTCTTCTTTTGAAATAAATGAAGTTTGATTTTCGGGCCTTAAGCTTCTTACAGTCTTACCCGCCTGCCATAATTCGCTTTCACGCAATTCCTTCAATTCTTCTTCCAGTTTTTCCCTGTAATCGGCTTTGCTGTTGCTGTCTATTGAACGTTGCGATTCTTTACCGGTAGCCACGCTGTCATACAATTCAGCAAAAACAGGAGCAGTTGCATCACGGAATTTTTTCCACCAATCCAATGCGCCACGCTGTGCGGTAGTAGAGCAGTTTGCATACATCCAGTCCATACCATTTTCTGCAATAAGTGGCATTAATGATTGTGTGAGTTCTTCAACTGTTTCATTGAAAGCTTCAGAAGGAGAGTGCCCTTTTGCACGCAACACATCAAACTGTGCAGCAAAAATTCCCTGGATGGCGCCCATCAATGTTCCTCTTTCGCCGGTAAGATCACTATATACTTCTTTTTTAAAATCAGTCTCGAATAAATAACCACTGCCCACTGCAATACCCAAGGCAACAACTCTTTCAAATGCTTTACCAGTTGCATCCTGGAAGATGGCGTAAGAACTATTTAACCCACGGCCCTGTAAGAACATTCTTCTTAATGATGTGCCACTGCCTTTTGGCGCAACTAAAAACACATCCACATCTTTGGGAGGAATGATGCCGGTCTGCTCATTAAACGTGATACCGAAACCGTGAGAAAAATATAATGCTTTACCGGGTGTTAAATGCTTTTGCACAGTTGGCCATAAAGCGATCTGTGCAGCATCGCTCAACAGGTAGCAAATGATCGTTCCCTTCTCCAACGCTTCTTCGATCTCAAATAAAGTTTCACCGGGAACAAATCCATCAGCAACAGCTTTATCCCATGATTTGGAATTTTTACGCTGGCCAACGATCACGTTGATGCCATTGTCTTTTTGATTCAATGCCTGTCCAGGCCCCTGCACGCCATAACCGATAACAGCCACCGTTTCTTTACTCAATACTTCCTGCGCTTTGCTTAAAGGAAATTCTTCCCGGGTTACAACGTTTTCTTCAACGCCGCCAAATTTTAATTTTGCCATGATGATCTATTTAATTGTTGTTTTATAAATGGTTAATTTTTACATGCTGAATACTTCTTCGTTCTTATCCAGGAATTCATTTTCGATAACATCTTCTCCCGGTTCTTTCTTTTCGAATTCCTTCAGGCGCTCATGAAAATCGCTGCTGCCTTTAATGATGGCAACCCTGGCGCTGCGTACAAATTCGATCAATCCGTAAGGTTCTAATACTTTCAACAGGCCATCAGTTTCTTCACGCTGACCGGTGGTTTCAAAAACGGTATAATCTTTACGGATGGCTACAACCCTTGCGCCATGCTCTCTTAACAGCCTTTCTACTTTTACTTTTTCTGCAATGGCATCGGTGCTTACTTTATACAGGGCCAGTTCCTGCCAAACAATTTCATCTTCGGTATTGTAATAAGCTTTCAATACTTCTACCTGTTTTTCGATCTGCCTGCAAAGTTTTATCACCACATCTTCCATTTCATTGATGACGATGGTGAAGCGATGCACACTATCAACTTCCGTTGGGGAAGTATTTAAGCTGTCGATATTGATTTTTCTTCTTGAAAAAATAATAGCAATACGATTGAGTAAACCGATCTGGTTCTCTGTATAAACTGTTATAGTATATTCTCTTTTTTGCATGATTAAGAAATTAAAAATTCAGAAGTCAAAATTCAAAAGTGCCATCTCATATACTTTGACTTCTTTGTAATACGGTTCTCTTCCCAGCCCTTTTTAATTTTTACTTTTTACTTTTGACCTGGCCTTAAATTTCCTCTTTGCTTAGTACAACTTCTGCTACTCCTTTTCCCTGCGGTACCATTGGAAAAACATTATTTTCTTTACCAACCATCACTTCCAGTAAATAAGAACCCTTGCTGTTGAGCATGATGTGCAACGCATTCTTTAATTCTTCTCTTTTTGAAACTGATCTTCCTGGGATACGATATGCTTTGGCCACCTGCACAAAATCAGGACTGGTGATATCTGTAAATGAATAACGCTTTTCATGAAACAGTTCCTGCCACTGTCTCACCATGCCAAGGAATTGGTTGTTGAGAATTAAGATCTTCACATCCACATCAAACTGCATGATGGTGCCCAGTTCCTGTATCGTCATTTGAAAGCCGCCATCGCCAATCACTGCGATCACTGTTCTTTTTGGGTCGCCAAATTTTGCACCAATGGCAGCGGGTAAAGCAAAGCCCATCGTACCCAAGCCACCGCTGGTGATATTGCTTTTACTCTTATTGAATTTTGCATAGCGGCAAGCCACCATCTGGTGCTGGCCAACATCTGTTACAACAATTGAATCAGCATTGGTAAGTTCATTGATCAGGTTGATCACTTCACCCATGGTAATATTTTCTGTTGTAGGGTTCAGTTCCTGCTTAATGACTTTCTCTTCTTCCTTCTTTTTGCAGTCATCAAATTTTTGCATCCATTGCGGATATACTTTTCTTTCAATGGCTTTGGTAAGCATGGGCAATGTTTCTTTACAATCGCCCCAAACAGCTACGGTTGTTTTTACATTCTTATCAATTTCAGATGGATCAATATCAAGATGTATTACTTTCGCCTGCTTTGCATATTTATCCAAGCGACCAGTAACACGATCATCGAAACGCATACCGATGGCGATCAATACATCGCATTCGTTGGTTAATAAATTAGGACCGTAATTACCATGCATGCCCAGCATACCCATGGCCAGCGGGTGTTCTGTAGGAATGGCACTCATACCCATGATGGTCCATGCAGCAGGAATACCAGACTTCTCTAAAAAAGCAAGGAACTCTTTTTCGGCTTTGCCGAGAATTATACCTTGCCCGAAAATTACAAACGGCCTTTCCGCTTCGTTGATGAGTTTAGCCGCTTCCTCAACATATTTCTTTCTTACGATAGGGTAAGGGCGATAGCTTCGGATATGATCACACCTTTCATAACCTTCATAATCGAATATCTGTAGTTGTGCATTTTTGGTGATGTCTATCAATACCGGCCCGGGCCTGCCACTCTTTGCGATGTAAAATGCCTTGGCCAATACAGCCGGTATTTCTGTTGCATCGGTAACCTGGTAATTCCATTTGGTAACCGGTGTGGTAATGTTTATTACATCTGTTTCCTGGAAAGCATCGGTGCCAAGCAAATGTGCAAACACCTGTCCCGTTATACAAACAACCGGAGTAGAATCGATCATTGCATCTGCTAAACCAGTTACAAGGTTTGTTGCACCCGGACCACTGGTTGCAAACACAACACCCACATCGCCACTCGTTCTTGCATAACCCTGTGCAGCATGTATAGCGCCCTGCTCATGACGAACAAGAATATGATTCAATCTATCGTGATAATCATATAAAGCATCGTAGATGGGCATGATGGCGCCACCGGGGTAGCCGAAGACAACACTAACATTCTCAGATACAAGTGCCTTCAATACGGCAACAGAACCCGATACTCCAGCACCCTCCGAAACCCCCTCCGCCCCCTGAAGGGGAAACTTTGCACTCTGCGGTTTTATCGCTTTTTTTATTTCTTCAACTGCTTCCATAAAAAATATTTTAATCCTGCGTAAATATTTTGTTCTTCCAATTATAATGCCCCAGGTTCCCCCTTTAGGGGGCGGAGGGGGCTATTCATCTGTAACACAACCTTCCGCCGCTGTCTTTACACATCTTGCATATTTGAACAACACACCATTGGTTGCTTTTAATGCAGGTTGTTGCCATTTTGCTTTTCGCTCTGCCAATACTTCATCACTAACTTTTAAATTGAGAGTATTATTTACGGCATCAATTTCAATGATGTCGTTGTTTTCCACCAGTCCAATTAAACCACCGTCAAAAGCCTCCGGTGTAATATGGCCAACAACAAAACCGTGTGTGCCACCGCTAAACCTGCCATCTGTTATCAATGCTACCGATTTACCCAAACCTGCACCAATAATAGCTCCTGTTGGTTTCAGCATTTCGGGCATGCCGGGTGCACCACGTGGGCCGATATATCTTATCACTACCACATCACCTCCATGAACCTTTCCGGATTGAATGCCGGTGATCAGGTCTTTTTCGCCATCAAACACCCTTGCCGTTCCTTCAAATCGTTCGCCTTCCTTACCGGAAATTTTGGCTACGCTGCCTCCGGTAGCCAGGTTGCCATACAATATTTGTAAATGCCCGGTTGCTTTTAAAGGCTTTTCTAATGGCATGATGATATCCTGCTTTTCAAAATCCAAATCTTTTGCTTCAGCTAAATTTTCTGCAACTGTTTTACCGGTAACTGTTAAACAAGCGCCATGCAATAAACCTTTGCCTAATAAATATTTCATTACCGCAGGCACACCACCTATTTGATGTAGGTCTTCCATCAAATATTTTCCGCTGGGTTTAAAATCAGCGAGTACAGGAATTTTGTTACTGATGGTTTGAAAATCATCCTGCGTTAATGCAACACCCACACTTTTTGCAACAGCGATCAGGTGCAACACTGCATTGGTACTTCCACCCAACACCATGATAACAGTGATGGCATTTTCAAATGCCTGGCTTGTCATGATGTCTTTAGGCTTGATATCTTTTTCCAGTAAAATTTTTATGGCTTTACCGGCAGCAATACATTCATTTTGTTTCTCTTTGCTCAATGCAGGGTTGCTGCTTGAATAAGGTAAACTCATTCCCAACGCTTCAATAGCGCTTGCCATCGTGTTTGCTGTGTACATACCACCACATGCACCTGCACCCGGACAACTATGCTGCACAATTCCTTTAAAATCTGCTTCGCTTACATTGCCGGCAATCTTTTGTCCCAGCGCTTCAAATGCAGAAACAATGTTCAGGTCTTCGCCTTTGTAATGCCCCGGTGCAATGGTTCCGCCATACAACATGATCGACGGACGATTCAATCTTCCCATCGCCATTACAGAGCCCGGCATATTTTTATCACAGCCCGGCACGGTTATCAAGGCATCATAATATTGTGCACCTGCATTGGTCTCAATGCTGTCGGCAATTACATCCCTGCTTACCAAACTGTAACGCATGCCATCGGTGCCCATGCTGATGCCATCGCTTACACCGATCGTGTAGAAACGCAATGCCAGCAAGCCTTCTGTAGCATTCACACTTTTCTTTATTTCGTCACTCAGGTCATTCAGGTGCATATTGCAGGGGTTGCCATCCCAGCCCATACTGGCAATACCAACCTGTGCTTTATGAAAATCTTCTTCTTTAAAACCAATGGCATAATACATGGCCTGTGCGCCGGGTTGCGTAACATCCTGTGTTAATGTGCTGCTATATTTGTTTAATGCCATTATGCTGTTTGTAATGATGGTTTGAATTGTTGTTCCAAAACTTTTGCTTTGTAAGCTTTTTGAATTTGTGCACTCAATGAATCTTCCCAGTTCATTGGGAAAACTGTTTCATCTAATGAAGCCAGTTCGACTACTTCAGCAGCTGTACCGCAATAGAAAGCGGTGTCTGCTTCTTTCATTTCATCTGCTGTAAAGAATTTTTCTTCAACTCGTATATTCAGTTCATTACAAATCTCAATGACGGTTGCCCTTGTAATGCCGGGCAGTATATTTCCTTTTGCAGGTGTAAACAGGACTCCGTCTTTTTCATAGAACACATTGGCACCCGGACCTTCAGCCACATAGCCATTGCTGTCAAGCAACAATGCTTCATCATAACCATTATCCTTCGCTTCCTGGCAGGCCAGGATAGAGTTCACATAATGGCCGCTCACTTTCGCATCAATATGAAATGCTTTTGCATTGGGGCGTTGGTAGGTTGAAGTCATCAACCGCATTTTGTTGGCGAGGTAACCATTTGTCCATTCCCAGGCCTGTATGCTTAAGAAAGATTCTTTTCCTTTTGATAAACTCATGTTGGGTGAGCAGATGACCAATGGGCGCAGGTAAGCATCTGTAAAATTATTTTGCTTTAATACTTCATAGCTCAGTTCAATTAACTGTTCAGTGGTATAGTTAAAAGGCATCTTCATTAATGCTGCCGAATGGCGCAACCTGTCGTAATGTGCTTTGGCTTTGAATATTTTGGTGCCGCTGCCAACAGGGTAGGAACGTATACCTTCAAACACTGCATATCCATAATGTAATGACTGGCTGTACAGGTCTGTAGCGGCTTCCGCAGCTTTTACAAACTGCCCTTTGAAATACATGATCGTGTTCTCGTTGTAGTACATAATTAAGCCCCTCCAAACCTCCCCGAAGGGGAGGCTTCTGTTTAAGATTATTTAAAGTGTTTTATTTACTCAGTCTCCATTAGCCCCTCCTTCGGAGGTTCCCTGTAAGGGAACGAGCGAAGCTCAGGGAGGCCAATAAAAAACCCGCCTTTTTGGAGGCGGGTTGCGTATATCTTTTTTAGTTTAAAGTCATGCACTGCCTCCGGTTGAAGAGAATATAATGATCACAATAGCAATAATAATTGCTGCATTGACAGTGATGATATTATATGTTTTGTTCTTCAACATGAAGGATGTATGTTTTAGTAAATATACAACCGCCGTTTCAAAAAAAGAACTCAGCAAGCAATGTTTATTTTAATGTTAATCGTTAATGGTTATTCGGTTAGGATATCAGTTTGTCATTGGGTGAGTCACCCCAAAAGGGTGGCTCACCCCGCACTATGTTTCTTAACAGGAAAAGAAGAGGATGCTGCAAATCCTTAACTCTTCCACACCTGCTTTTCCTTTTTACCGGGTGAGCCACCCTTTATGGGGTGACTCACCCTTATTAAATGATCGTCGATTTACTGAACTCCATATTCGATCTTCTTACAGAGCCGGGAATATTTCCATGGATAAATTCAGTGATCAGTTCTCCCAGTGTTGATGTATTATAAGCATTCACCGGGTCAATATCCCTGGTAACAAAACCATTGGTCAAAGTCCACTCAACAGCTTCCCTTACCCTTGCAGCTTCCTGCGGCATACCTATATATTCCAGCAACATGGCAGCAGATAAGATAGAACCGATCGGGTTGGCAATATCCTTTCCGGCAGCCTGTGGATAGGAGCCATGAATGGGCTCAAACAAAGCCAGTCCTGATTTACCAACCGATGCAGATGGTAACAATCCCAGCGAACCACTGATCACACTGGCTTCATCGCTGATGATATCACCAAACATATTTTCTGTAAGGATCACATCAAACTGTTTTGGGTTGAGGATGATCTGCATGGCTGCATTGTCAACAAACATATAATCAACCGCCACATCGGGATATTGTGTAGCAATTTCCTGCACCACTTTTCTCCACAGGCGTGATGTTTCCAATACATTCGCTTTATCGACCAGTGTCAGTTTTTTTCTGCGCCCTGGTTTTTGAGCAAAATGAAAAGCCAGGTGTGCTATCCTTTCAATTTCTTCACGGCTGTAAATACATTCATCCGATGCAATCGTTCCTTCTGCATTCAGTTCTTTCCTGCCAAAATAAATACCGCCGGTCAGTTCACGAAAGATGATAAAATCCACGCCTTCAATATTCTTTGTTTTTAATGGTGAGAGGTGATGAACTGATTTATAAGTATTAACCGGGCGGATGTTTGCGTAAAGCTGTAATGATTTACGCAGTTTAAGCAAACCCTGTTCAGGCCTTACTTTCGCAGATGGGTCATTGTCATATTTTGGATGACCAATGGCACCAAATAATATGGCATCACTGTCTAAACAAACTTCAATGGTTTCATCGGGGAGGGGAGAGCCTGTCTTGTCAATGGCATCTGCGCCCATCAGGCAATAAGTATATTCAAACTCATGGCCAAAGCTTGCTGCAACAGCATTCAATACATGTATCGACTGCTTAGTCACTTCCGGGCCAATGCCATCACCTTCAATTACTGCGATTTTCTTTTTCATAGATCTGTAAGTAAGTTTTTGTTTTTATAGGTTACTTGTTTTTATTAATCGTGATAAGCTTTTGAACTTTTAGGCTGTCAGCCTGAGCCTGTCGAAGGCGGGTTCATTCGTTACACCGGGTTCGACAGGCTCACCCTGACAGTCTTTATTTGTTTTTATCTCTTTTCATTTTAAGCTCCTTCCCTGGCTGCTTCGTATTTTTCTATTTCTTCTATATTGCTCAGTAAAAAATCAATATCATCGTAGCCATTTAACAGGCATGTTTTTTTATAACTGTTGATTTGGAAACTCTCGACGACCTCCCCTAAATCCCCTCCGAAGGAGGGGACTTTAGAGCCTGCTATTGTAATAGTCTGCTTTTCTAAATCAACAATTAGTTCTGTTTGGTTATCCTGTTCAAATATCTTTTGCAGGAATTCATCTGAAACCTGCACCGGCAGTATGCCATTGTTCAATGCATTGTTCTTGAATATATCCGCAAAGAAGCTGGACACCACCACACGAAAACCATGATCCAGTATTGACCAGGCAGCATGCTCACGGGAAGAACCACATCCGAAATTCTTTCCTGCCACCAATATCTCACCGCTGAACTGTGATTGGTTCAATGGAAAATCTGCCCTTGGTTTTGCCTCATCATCATTTTCATAACGCCAGTCACGAAACAAATTCTTACCAAAACCATCTTTGGTGGTTGCTTTTAAAAACCTTGCAGGAATGATCTGGTCCGTATCGATGTTTTCGATATTGATCGGAACAAATTTGCTTTGTATGATTGTTAATGCCTTCATGTCGTCAGTTGTGAATCGTGAGGCGTGAGTGTTGGAGTAAGCTGTTGCAAAAACTCACATTTCACCACTCACGTCTCACGTATTTAGTTTAGTAATGTCCGAACATCTGTTATCACCCCCGTTATCGCCGCTGCTGCTGCGGTAAGCGGACTTGCCAACAATGTTCTTGCACCTGCTCCCTGCCTGCCTTCAAAGTTGCGGTTGCTGGTGCTGATGCAATATTTACCTGCCGGGATCTTATCTTCATTCATACCCAGGCATGCAGAGCAGCCCGGTTGACGAAGATTAAATCCTGCTTCTTCAAATATCTTATCAATGCCTTCTTCAATGGCCTGTGCTTCTACCTGTTTGCTGCCGGGTACGATCCATACTTCCACGCCAGATGCTTTCTTTTTTCCTTTTACAAAATCGGCGACCATACGCAGGTCTTCGATCCTTGAATTGGTACAACTGCCAATAAATACATAATCTATTTTTTGCCCGAGGATAGCGTTACCCTGCTGCAGGTCCATATAAGCAAGTGACTTTACTAAACCAGACCTGTCATTCTCATTGATCGTTTCTGTTGTTGGTATCTTTTGCGATACACCGATTCCCATACCGGGGTTGGTGCCATATGTTATCATCGGTTCAATATCCGCTGCGTTAATGAATATCTCTTTGTCAAAAACCGCATCCACGTCCGAAAATAATTTTGTCCATTCATTCATCTTCTTATCCCATGCCTCACCTTCCGGCGCAAATTGTCGCCCTTTGATATAACTGAATGTTATTTCATCAGGCGCTATCAATCCGCATCTTGCACCCATTTCAATACTCATATTGCAGATGGTCATACGCGCTTCCATAGATAGTGCACGAATCGCGGAGCCTGCATACTCTACAAAATAACCTGTGGCGCCACTCGCAGAGATCTGTGCTATTAC
>Ga0193752_1000047_pt1 | contig 190628 bp, 157 predicted proteins | sample H1c1metaG_FD_144924 | JGI IMG/M metagenome (GOLD analysis project Ga0193752, IMG submission 144924) | Soil microbial communities from a riparian zone of the East river system, Colorado, United States - H1c1 | ecosystem: Environmental > Terrestrial > Soil > Riparian zone | place: USA: East...
CGGTGCAATTGATATAGAAGAATGCTCCTTTCTCAGGCAATCCCATTAATCATCTCAATCCACCCAAATCCCCCTTCAGACTTTTTTCGAGTCACTCTTGTACAATAAATCTTTATCGGGCTTTTACAGAACCATTACTTTTACACAGAAGTAACTTTTTTGAAAGTTATACGTCTTACGCAAAACCGGCCTGATCATTAACCATATCATGTCAAACCCAAAAAATATCCCCGCTGGTTTACCGGGTCCCGTTCATTTCAATTCAAAATAAAATTATGACCATTTTTTTAAGAAAAGGGCTTACTGTGCTGCTGATGCTCGTATTTACCAATGCCTGCTTTGCACAGGCTGATAGTATCGATGTGTTTGTGAACACGCAAATGCAAAAACGAAAGATCCCCGGTTTACAACTGGCAATTGTAAGGAACGGAAAGATCATCAGGACGGGGAATTATGGATATGCGAATGTGCAGGATTCAATTCCGGTTAGCGACCGCACCGTATTTACCATAAATTCCATTACAAAAGCATTTACCGGGGTGGCCATCATGCAACTGGTTGAAGCAGGAAAATTAGATCTGTCTTCCCCGGTGGGTGCATATATTACCGATCTACCACCAGCCTGGAATAATGTTACCATACAACAACTTCTGTCGCACACTTCCGGGATACCCAATATTGTTGATGAAGAGGAATCTGTTTTAATTGCCGCCGGTGCAGAAGAGGCCTGGAAGAAAGTGATTGCATTACCTATGGATTTTAAAACCGGGGAAAAATTCAGTTATAACCAAACCAATTATTTATTACTGGGGCTGGTTATTGATAAACTGAGTGGTATGCCGTTTACAGCATTTATTACAAAAGAACAGTTGCAAAAGGCGGGAATGACCAGCACCATAAGATCTGGTTTTGGCGCAACAAAAGAAGTTATACCATATGCCGCCGCCGGGTACCGTTATTCAAAAGGAAAACTGATCAACATGTTCTTCTCTTTTCCACCAAACCTGCAAACAGCTGCCGGTATGAGCTCAACAGCTAAAGAAATGGCAGACTGGGTAATTGCTTTACAGAACAACCGGTTCCTGAAAAGATCAAGTTTAGGAACACTTTGGGCTCCTGCAAAGCTTAACAATGGAAAAATTGCGGGGTTCAACAGTTTATTAAATGGTTATGCTGCGGGCTGGCCGGTTGTGGCAAGGGCAGAACATCCGGCTGCTGCTGCTGTTGGAGGAGGGCGTTCGGCTGTATTTGTATATCCGGAAGACGATCTTTCAATTATTGTTCTTACAAATTTGGCAGGAGGCTCCCCCGATGCATTCATAGATGAACTGGCTGGGTTGTTTATACCTGATATGAAAGAAGTAAATGGATTCGGCCTTTCACCATCAGTTAAATTGTTAAGGGCCAGGTTAGAACAATCAGGCTATAAAAATGCCATTGAAGAAGCAAAGAAGATAAAAACATCAGGTGCAGATCTTGTTTTAGCTGAAAATGAAATAAACAGCTGGGGTTATAAACTCATCAAGCAAAAAAGGATCACAGATGCACTGGAAATATTTAAGTTAAACGTATCGCTATATCCTGCAAGCGCCAATGCATTTGACAGCCTGGGAGAGATATACGCAGAACTTGGCGATACAGCAGCGGCCATAAAAAATTATGAACAATCACTGAAGTTAGATCCACAGAACAAGAATGCGGTAGAACAGTTAAAGAAACTCCGGGCCGGACAATAAAACGGCACGACGTACCAGAACATAATACTTTCTCGCATTTCCTACCCCATTGATCGGGGTGGGATTTTTTGTACTAAGCTTTCGTAATGCTATTAAGCTGTAGTGGCGTCGCACTCTTGTACAGAATATCTATATTGGGCTTTTATCAAAGCGTAGTTTATCTTCCATAATTACTGTGTTTAAAGTTATTTATTTTCTTTTTGACACAGTTTAATGAATAGACCCACAGTTTATTGAATAGACCCGTAAATTAATACCTATGAGGTTGCTTTTTACTACCTCGAGGATGCTTTTAACTACCTCGGGGATGTTTTTTACTACCCCGAGCAAGTAAATTAATACCTATGAGGATGTTTTTTACATCCTCGAGGATGCTTTTAACTACCTCGGGCATGTAAAAGACTACCTATGAGGATGCTTTTAACTACCTCGGGGATGTGTTTTACAACCTCGGGCATGTAAATTAATACCTATGAGGTTGCTTTTTACTATCTCGGGCATGTAAAAGACTACCTTGAGGTTGTGTTTAACGTGCTATAGGTGCTTTTAAGTTTGCGTAACCAAAATGTTACACATATATTTGTAACCGAATGGTTACTTAAAATGGTTTTCCAATGAGAAGAGATGTTTTCCAGGCAATAGCCGACCCCACCCGGCGCAGCATTTTAGGGCTGCTGGCCCTGCAATCACTAACACTGAATGCCGTAGAAGAAAACTACAATATCAGCCGGCCGGCTATTTCCAAACACATAAAAGTACTCACCGAGTGCGGCCTCATTGAAGTAAAACAGGAAGGCCGGGAAAGGTATTGCACAGCCAAATTGGAGAAGCTTAGCGAAGTGAATGCATGGATAATACAATACAAACAATTCTGGGAAGGCAAGCTGGATGCGCTGGAACAATATTTGGATAAAATTCAAAAACAAAATAACACTTAAAATAAAGACAATGAAAACTATTAAGATAGAAAAAACATACAAGGCCCCCATCAACCTGGTGTGGCAGGCCATTACCGACCGTGCCATGATGAAAGAATGGTATTTTGATTTTGACGAAGCCTTTAAACTGGAACCCGGCGCTGTATTTGAATGGACAGCCGGCGACAATGAAAGCAAGCAGTGGCTGCATCGTGGTAAAATGCTCGAAATAGTTCCTAATGAAAAATTGGTGCACAGCTGGGAATATCCCGGTTATTCGGGTACTTCAACCCTTAGCTGGAACCTTTCAAAAGTAGATGATGCTACAACCAAACTTACTTTGGTACATGAATTCACCGTTCCTTTCGACAACACTGTGCCTGAACTCGAAGTGCATAATTTTGAAAAAGGCTGGAGTGAGATCATCAACACTTCTTTAACTGAATACCTGGATAAGCTAAATAAAAAATGACAGGGTTGATTTGCTGTAAGCATTTTAAATAAGATTTCGTTACTTTATTAAGTAAAGTAGATCATTATGAAAAGTGCTTGCATCCTTTCGCTTTATGTTGTTTCGTTTTTGTTGTCATGCAATTCAGATCCAAAAACTAAAGCAAAAGAAAAGACTACTCAATCAACATACAATCTACCCTTGCCGCAAGGATGGGGCAAAGAAGTTTTTCCAATCCCGATGAATTTTGCACCTGCAATAAATTACAAAGGGCATGAAGAGATAAGGTTTACGCCGGGATGGGGAGATTCAACAAAGGCAGATTACTGGAGCTATGCTTTTTTATGGTGCCTGGATAGTGATCCAAACATGAACGATAGCACCGTAGAAAGTAATTTACGGCATTACTATGATGGCTTGATACGCAGCAACAGCCAGCAATTTCATATCACCAACGCAATGATGTTTCCAACTGAAACTTCCTTTGAAAAAATTGCACCTGTAAATGGCGACCAGCAAACTTTTACCGGCACTATAAAAATGCTTGATTATATGCGGCAGCAGCCACAGGTATTAAACAGCATGGTACACCTGAAATTTTGCAGCGCTGTAAATAAGTACATGGTTTTTTATAAAATCTCACCCAGGCCTGTAACTGATTCAGTATGGATTGGTCTTAACCGGCTATGGACTGATTTTGAATGTGGTGCTAAAGTTCCGGGCCTGAAATAAGTAACTTGTAACTGCAACCAACTAAAATGAGAATTACCTTTCTGCTGTCCTTATTGTTTTTATACTGTGCATCATTTGCTCAAAAAGAAAGTGACGGAAGGATATTCCGCATTACATCTGCCTACACTTCGTTCCCTGATACTGCAAGAGCGATCGGTCATACTTATAACAAGGTACTCTATCCTGCTGCAACGCATTACAGCGACAGCAGTGTTCTTATCATCGTACCTTCTCAATTTAAAGCCGGCAGATATATTGATGTGATCTTCTGGTTTCATGGCTGGCGCAATAATATTGATACAGCTGCTGCTTATTTTGAATTAACAAAACAGTTCGTGGCATCTAACCGAAATGCCGTACTTGTATTTCCTGAATCTGCAAAAAATGCCCCGGACAGCTACGGTGGCAAGCTGGAGCAAAACGAAGTTTTTAAGAACCTGTTGAATGATGTATTGAATAAACTGAAGGCCGAAAAAGTGATCGGTAAAAAAACAAAATCCGGCAACATAGTACTGGCTGGCCATAGCGGCGCCTTCAGGGTGATGGCACATATTTTACAGAACGGTGGGGTTGAAGTAAAGCAGGTTATCTTATTTGATGGACTATACAGCCAAATCGATAAATATACTGCCTGGATACAGGGCGATACATCTCACCAATTCATCAACCTCTATACCAATAAAGGTGGCGGAACAGATGAAGTATCTGAAAAAATGATGCAGCAACTGCGGGAGAAAAATATTGCATTTATTAATGCCAAAGAAAAAGATGTGCATACGCCTATGCTGAAAGCAAACCAGGTTATTTTTATACATAGCCTGAAAGAACACAATGATGTAATCAACAGGCCTGATCATAATTTCCGGCTGTTTCTTGAGAACAGTATGGCCCTTAAGATCATTTCAAACTAAACATATATGAAACTCAGTCGTGCTCAAAAGATCATTAAATTCTTTACCTCTGCATCTTTATTTGAAAAAATGATGGAGGACTCAAAGCGTTACCGCTTTACCTGCAAGTGCGGAAAAGAAAGCAGTATCTGGGATATTGGCGGCATTCGCTACAAAGCTGTTGGAAAACCAATAAGCGGTGTAAAGTGTCCGCACTGCGGAAAATTCAGCATGCAGAAAATTTATAAAGTTGAGTGATAACCAGTATAACTAATTTATGAATCAACACATCGCCCATATTGCCTTAGTAGTAAACAACTACGATGAAGCTATAGCATTCTATACCCAAAAATTAAATTTCGTCCTTATTGAAGACACTAAACTGAGTGAAACAAAAAGATGGGTAATGGTAAAACCAACAGGTGAGGGGCAATGCTGCTTATTGCTTGCACAGGCGGCTACTGAAGAACAAAAAAGCAGGATCGGCAATCAAACCGGTGGCCGGGTGTTTCTATTTTTATATACTGATGATTTCTGGCGTGATTATAATAATATGCTGGAACAAAAAATAAATTTTGTACGTCCTCCCGTAAAAGAAGAATATGGGACAGTTGCTGTTTTTGAAGATCTCTATGGAAATTTGTGGGATCTGATAGAACCTGCAATGTGAACTAAACGTTAAGTATCAGCTTCGTCTCTTTGCTGAAAAGCGTGTTGGCTGTCATACAATTATTTTCCTTAAATCCTTTATTAACAGGTATTTCAGCATGCAGCATGGCCGTTGGGCAAATCAGTTTGCGCAGCATATTGGTTTGCAATCGCCAAAAAACGTTTCTATTTTTACATCATCGAAGCAATTAATGTCCTGTTGATTGAAATAAAAGCGGATCTGTCCCGCCCTCTTTAACTTTTATTTGCTACCTGAAAAATATCCGATTGTTTACTATCAATTTTTTAATCAGTAATTATTTTTAGTAACCATTAAATTAAACTTTATGAAACAGATCAAAACCGTCATCGCAATTGCCATTTTTTCAGTAATTGGATTTATGCAGGTAAATGCAGCCGACACAACCATTACCACCCCAACACTTCCGGTAGAATTGAAGTATGCAGGTACTTTTAAGAATCAGCCGCTTATCCAGTTAAACTTCTCCGGATCAAAAGATGAGAATGTTTTCAACATCATCATCACTGATGAAGCAGGTATTGTGTTTTACAATGCCGACCTGAAAGGTGAAACATTCTCAAAACAATTCTTGCTGAACATGGATGACCTGGGTGATGCCATTTTAAAATTTGAGATCACCGGGAAGAAGTCGGGCAAAACTGTAAGCTACCGCGTTAACAGGCAGGTAACAGAACAGATGGATGTGGTAAGACTATAAGTTTACTAACACGTTCCCTATAAAAAAAATGCATCCCGCCAAAGGTGGGATGCAATTTAAAATTTGAAGTATAATCATTAAGGAAAGATGCCTAACTCAGCATAGCTGGTAGCAACTTTATTGATAGCACTTACATACGCAGCTGTACGCATGTCAGGTATTTCGGGGTTGCTTAACCATATATCCATGATCTCCCTTGTAGCTGTTATCATCGTTTCTTCAAGGCCACTATGAACCAGTTCCTGTTCATCAGCACCATGTACGATCTGCTTTTTTTGTGATTCTCCAACAGACTTTCCTGAAAGTTCTTCCATCTGTTTGATGATCTGCATGTTCATGTTCTCATTGAAACGCTTTTCCATACGGCCATAACGAACGTGGCTTAAGTTTTTGAGCCACTCGAAATAACTTACGGTAACACCACCTGCATTCAGGTACATATCAGGTACGCATAAAATACCTTTTTGTGCAAATATCTCATCTGCTTCAGGTGTACAAGGCCCATTAGCGGCTTCGCCAATGATCTTTGCTTTTACCCTTGGAGCATTTTGCCCATTGATCACATTTTCCAATGCCGCCGGGATCAGAATATCACATTCCAGTTCCAATGCATCGGTATTAATGGTGAGGTTGGTTGAACCCGGGAAATTTAAAATAGAACCCGTCGATTTTCTATGTGCAAATACTTCTTCTTCATTCAATCCATCTGCATTAAAAATAGCCCCTTCATATTCTGCTATTGAAATAACTTTGGCTCCATGCTCACGGAAGAATTTAGCACAGTAAAATCCTACATTACCCATGCCTTGCACTACTACTGTCTTTCCTTCAATACCAACGCTAAGCCCTTGTTTCTTCATCACTTCAGGCATGCTGCATACTTCACGAATACCAAAGAAAACACCCAGGCCGGTTGCCTCAGTGCGCCCACGAACACCTCCCTGCGTGATAGGTTTACCGGTTACGCAACCTGCAGCATCAATTTCACCTGGCTTTAATGAAGCGTACGTATCAACGATCCATGCCATTTCCCTGGCACCGGTTCCGTAATCAGGCGCCGGCACATCAATGCCCGGGCCAATGAAATTCTTCTTCACCAATTCAGATGTATAGCGGCGTGTGATCTTTTCCAGTTCGTACTCACTATATTTCTTAGGGTTGATCTTTATACCTCCTTTACCACCACCAAAAGGCACATTCACAATGGCACATTTGTAGGTCATCAGGCTGGCCAGTGCCATTACTTCATCCTGGTTCACTTCATCGCTGAAGCGGATACCACCTTTACAAGGCGCTTTATGATGGCTATGTTGTACACGGTAGGCTTCAATTACTTCAATGTGCCCATCATCACGCTTAACAGGGAAACGCATCTGGTAAACACTGTTACATGCTTTGATCTGTTCTAAAATTCCCAAATCCCATTTGGTGAATTTGGCGGCTTTGTCAAAGCTTCTTTCCACGCTATGGAAGAAGCTGTATGGCTGTTGAGCACTCATAAAATTGGTTTTATATTAGCAATCGTTATTTGAAATCGTTTTGTGTCTAGAGTCTTTCGTTTTGTGTTGGGGTTGCTTTATTATTCCTGAACTCTTATGAATTTAATGAACCCTAAACTCAAAACCCAAAACTCATAACTTCTTTATAGCATTAATCTTTTCCCTTCTCCAGCCTGCTTATCTTTCTATCCACTAAAAAAACATAAATGAATAAGCCAATTAAAATAGTAAGGCAAACGGCTACCACCACATAGATCTTCCCATTGCTACGCATCACATCTGCCATCTCTGGTTTTGCATCCTGCGCAAAACAGGCTGCACTCAACACAAAACCAAAAACACACAACACCAAACGTAAAAATATCTTATTCATTTATCAAAGTTTTATCTTTAATTAATTGTAACCGAATTTTTAAATTAGCTATCCATACACCCAATAATGTCCACCCGATTATAGCAGGGTAAAAGATCATCCTCAAGCGGCTGTCTATATCCTTAAAATTCAAAGCCGGGTTACCGCTTTCGCTGCCAGGTGCACCGGGGTGTAAACTTCCTACCAACCTCGGTATTATCCAGATACTGGGAAACAGCATGGCAAATGCAAAAATATTATACACCGCACTTATCCTCGCCTTCTTATCCATATCGGTAAATGAGCCCCGCAACACAAAATAGGCCCCGTATATTAACAATGCAATGGCAGCACCGATCAGTTTTGGTTCTTTCAATATGCTGCCCAGCGACTGGCTTTGATCGGTAACCCATGTATAATTGGCCCAGATGGTGCCGGTTGCATAGCCCAGTATGCCAAAGAAAGTGCCTACTGCAGCAAAATTATGAGCAAAAATGTCGTTACGTAATTTGAACCCCCTCAGGTATTTGATGCTGTACACAAAGCTCACACCAAACAGTATCATCATACCAAACCACATACAAACATGAAAATACAGGTTGCGTATGGTTTCATTCAGAATAAATAAACGGGGAACATCCATTAAAAAACCTCCCACAACGGTGTAGATCAACAACAGAAAGGATAATATTTTCCACCAGCTTTTTTGCAAACAAAAGAGGGATTTATTGAGTGGGCAAAGTTAGGGTAAACACATGCAAAGAATTAAAAAAATATCCTTTTTTATAAGTTACTCTTTCCATAGGTAAGGGAAAAGTATAACAGCCATAGCAATAACCAATACATCCAGGCCAATGATCAATGCAGATAACTCCAGGACAGCCCCTTCCCTGAAAACTTCGGCAAATGCGGCTTTGCTCAATCTCATTAATAATAAAAGCTGCGGCAGTATCACCGGGAAACCCAAAATTGCTATCAATGCTGCATTTTGCTGGGCCTTAGCCGCAATAGCGCTCATTAAGGTGAATACAATACTGATGCTGGCGCCACCCAAAACCACGATGCCCATAAACCAAAGGCTGTTATCTATAGGATCATCTAAAAAAATAACAAAAAGTAACAGGCTCAACAGGCTCATCAGTATCATGAGCAACAGGTTGTAAACCATTTTAGCAATGATAAATTCAACCGGCGACGCAATCGAATAAAAATACAGCATGCGTCCTTTGCTTTCCTGTAAAAAACTTTTGGCCACGGCGTTTACACAAATAAATAATTGAATTGTCCAGAACAAACCGTTCCAAACGTTGGCATCAGGCCTGTCAATTGATAGGTAAAGAACAAAAATGGTTGATGCTATATATAAAAGTATGCCATAAAAAGTATGCTTCTGCCTGAATTCAAGCAGGATATCTTTTTGTAAAAGCGTAAATATTCTTGAGATCATTGCAGCATTTTATGATATCAATCATTTAACTGTGCACAATGCCTGCACCTTGGTTCATACACATCTTTTTCTCCCAGCAATACCTGTCCTTCTGTTTTAACTTTTCGGTAACTGATGTTAGCTATATTGCCACATACCTGGCAAATGGCGTGCAGCTTGGTAATATAATCTGCCTTGGCAAGCAGGTTAGGCATTTGCCCAAACGGGTTGCCCAGGTAATCCATATCCAGGCCTGCAACGATCACCCGGATGCCTTTTTGGGCCAGTTGCTCACAAACATTTGCTATCTCGCTATCAAAGAACTGGGCTTCGTCAATGCCCACCACATCTACATCCTGGGCCAGCAATAAAATATTTTGAGAGCTGTCAACCGGTGTGGAATGAATTGCATTGGTATCGTGGCTCACAATTTTTTGTTCATCATAGCGGGTATCAATGGCCGGTTTAAATATCTCCACTTTCAGATTTGCGATCTTCACTCTTTTAAGCCTGCGTATCAATTCTTCAGTTTTTCCGCTGAACATACTGCCACAGATCACTTCGATCCATCCTCTTCTTTCGCCTTTTAAATTGGGTTCTATGAACATTTAAGTATTTTTTTTAAAAATCAGTTAGTAACTTAGAGGTTATAGTTAAATTTTTAACATCGCCCCTTTCAGGCATGGGCATCAAAAGTATAATAATATCATGGAAAGAGTGGAGACACTCCTAAAAAAATTACAGGATCAGTTTGCACAAAATGCTTCGGCAGACCAGCTTTTGCTTACTGTTCAAATGTTACAGGCAGAATTACTGCACCTGCAGCATAGTAATGGTTTTGATGCCAACTCTGTGGTAGTAACGGTTTCCAACATGAATCCCGTACTTAAAGAAACCCCGGTAATTGCTGCCAAACCACCCGAAGAAGAAAGGGTGGTTGAAATTTTACAGGTTGATGAAGCTGAAATAGAGGCCGAACTGGAGGAGATCAAGCGGCATGCAGAAACATTACAACAGATAAGCGTTCAAAATAAGCCGCATATCGTTTTTGAAACAGAGGAAGATGTTCCTACACTTACACACCAGCAGGATTATAAACCTGTTCCCGAAAAAGAACAAATTGGCAAAGAGATCAATGAATCAGCCGCTTCCAATCATGCTTCGCTGAATGAAAAATTAAAACAATCGAAAATAGACCTGGGCGATACATTACTTGAAGTGCCCGTCAGGGACCTGAGAAAGGCAATAGGTGTAAATGACCGGTTTTTATTTATTAACGAATTATTCCGTGGAGATGAAGTTGCCTATGAGCGGAGCATTAAAACCATCAACAGTTTTTCCATTTTTGCCGAAGCTGAGTACTGGATACAAAGAGAGTTGAAAGTGAAAAACGGTTGGGATGCCAATAATGCAATGGTTGCCCAATTTTTTCAGCTTGTTAAAAGACGTTTTTCCTGAATGAATTGCATTATTTTTTTTGACGCACCGGCATTGTCATAAACAAATTGTTTGGCCGCTTCTCCCCTTCTCTTTCTTTCTGCTTCATCATTCAGCAAACCATTCATAATTGTTTCCAGCTTAACCGGTCCGCCATCAATACTGATAGCCCCACCGGACTTTACCAATCCAATTGCCTCATTGAATTTTTCATACACCGGGCCAAATACAACCGGCTTTCCATACACGGCGGCTTCCAGCACATTATGCACCCCATCGGCTCCATATCCGCCACCAACGTATGTTACAGTTGCATACTTATACAGGCGTGAAAGCATACCAATGTTGTCGATGATCAAAACATTTGGCTGTCCATTATCTATTGTCTGTTGCCTGTTTTCCAATTCAGAATAGAAGATCGAATTCGGAAATTCGTCTTTCACATCTTTTAAATTGGTCTTATCAATTTCGTGCGGGGCAATGATGAATTTTATCTGCTTATGTACATTTACAAAATGTAATAATTCTATTTCATCTTCTTCCCAGGTGCTTCCGGCCACAATTACCGGGCTATCGCCACAAAATTTTTCAATGCCGGCAACGGGTGTAAAATGTTCAGCAATTTCCAAGACCCTGTCAAACCGGGTATCACCATTCAGGCTTACATTTCCTGCAAATCCAAGTGTTGCCAGTAATTGCTTTGATTCTTCATTTTGCACAAAAAAATGCGTAAAGCTTTCCAGCATTTTTTTCCAGATTGCACCGTACCACGCAAAAAAAGGCTGGTTCTTCCTGAATATCCCTGATACCAGCACAGTTGGAATATTCCTTTTTTTTATTTCGGTGAGATAATAGAACCAGTATTCATATTTTACCCAGAGAACCAATGCCGGGTTTACCGCATCCAGGAATCTCTTTGCATTTACAGGTGAATCCATTGGCAGGTAAAAAACATGATCAACTCCTTTGTAATCTTTCATTACTTCATATCCACTCGGTGAGAAAAAGGTCAACACAATTTTGGCTTTTGAATTTTGACTTTTTAACTCCTCCAGCAAAGGCCTGCCCTGCTCAAATTCGCCCAGGCTGGCACAATGCATCCAAATGGGTTTTGAGTCCTGGGTTTTAAGTTTTGAGTTGATCGTAGCGAAAATGCTCCTGCGTCCACTGATCCATTTTCTTGCCTTGGGATTTGCAATAGCGGCTACACGTATCGCACATGAATACAGTACAAGAAACAGGTTATATAGAAGTTTACTCAGCATCAGTATAAGGCAAATCTAACGGCAATTTTTTAATTGAAGTTACCCATATCGCAAATTCTTCATTCATGCTGCAATCCTTATCTTTGCGGCGCACAAAATAATTTATTATGAGGCCCTTACAAATGGTTGATACCAAAACGCAATACCTTAAAATAAAAACCGAAGTGGATGCTGCCGTGATAGCAGTTATGGAAAGCTCCATGTTCATCGGTGGTAAAGTGGTAAATGAATTTGCAGAGAACCTGGGAAAGTACCACGGCAGTAAACATTGTATTCCCTGTGCCAACGGCACCGATGCCCTGCAAATTGCTATGATGGCATTGGGTTTACAACCCGGTGATGAAGTGATCACACCCTCCTTTACCTACATTGCTACGGTTGAAGTTGCAGCTTTGTTAAATATCAACCCTGTTTTTGTGGAAGTGAATCCCAAAACTTTTTGTATCGATCCTGAAGCGATCGAAAAAGCCATCACTCCAAAAACAAAAGCAATTGTACCGGTACACCTGTACGGCCATTCGGCCGATATGGAAAAAATTATGGCCATTGCAGCAAAACATAATTTACCGGTTATTGAAGATAATGCCCAGGCCATTGGCAACGATTATACTTTCAGCGATGGTACTGTAAAAAAGACCGGCTCTATCGGGCAGATCGGTTGCACTTCTTTTTATCCTTCAAAAAACCTGGGAGCTTTTGGCGATGGTGGCGCCATGTTTACCGATGATGATGAACTGGCTGCTAAATTAAGAATGATCGCATCTCACGGACAAAGCAAACGCTATTACCATGATGTGGTGGGCTGCAACAGCAGGCTGGATGCCATGCAGGCAGCTATCCTGGACATTAAACTGAAACACTTAGATGACTATATTGCTGCCCGCAGAAAAGCAGCTGATTTTTATGATAATGCCTTTGCAGAAAATAAATTCATAACTATTCCGTTTAGAGATGGCAATAATAAACATGTGTTTCATCAATACACTTTAACTTTAAATGGTATTGACCGTGACGGACTGAACCAATACCTTGCCGAACAAGGCGTACCATCTATGATATACTACCCGGTTCCTGCCCACAGGCAAAAAATGTTTGATGCTTTTGGAGGCAGTGATTATGAACTACCAGTTACCGATTGGTTGACAGAAAGAGTAATTTCTTTACCTATTCATACAGAACTGGATGAAGAACAACAAACATTTATTGTAAATAAAGTTTTGGAGTACGTGAATGGTTAATAGTTATTGGTTAATAGGTTTATAGCATGGATAACATAAAATCATTTGAAGATCTTAATTGTTGGAAAGAGGCAGTCTTACTAAGAAAAGAATTAAAGATTTAATTGATAGTTTTCCAAAACAAGAAGAATATAGATTAAAAGATCAACTGTTAAGATGTCTGCGGTCAGTTACTAATAATATTGCAGAAGGATATGGCAGGTTTAATTACCAGGAAAATATCCAGTTTTGCAGAATTAGCAGGGGTTCTTTATATGAAATAATAGATCATTTAATTATTGCAGAAGAAGAAAAGTATATAACTGCAGGTGAGTTAACAAATAGAAAAGAGCAAATAAATAAATGCCTGGCTATTTTAAATGGATATATTAACTATCTGAAAAAAGCAAAAGATGCCGGCAAATAAGGCAACAATTAACTATTAACAAATAACTATTAACAGATAAGAGATGAAAATTGCAGTCGTAGGAACTGGATATGTTGGATTGGTAACGGGAACCTGTTTTGCAGAAACCGGCAACACAGTTACTTGTGTTGATATTGATGTTACAAAGATCGATAAGCTAAATAGTGGCCAGCTTACTATTTATGAGCCCGGCCTGGAAAAACTTTTCCTGCGTAACCAGAAAGAAGGTCGTCTTCATTTTACCACCTCCTTGCAGGAAGGTATTAAGGATGCTCAAATAATATTTTTAGCATTGCCAACACCTCCCGGCGAAGATGGAAGTGCTGACCTGAAATATATTCTTGGCGTAGCCGATGACCTGGGAAAGATAATTTCAGAGTATGTAATTATCATTGATAAAAGTACTGTGCCTGTTGGGACAGCCGATAAAGTTCATGCAGCAGTTGCACAAAATGCAAAGGTTGAGTTTGATATCGTTTCCAATCCGGAATTTTTACGTGAAGGTGTGGCCGTAGATGATTTTATGAAACCTGACCGTGTGGTAATTGGAACCACATCTGAAAAAGCTAAAAAAACCTTGAACGATCTGTACCTGCCATTTGTACGCCAGGGCAATCCCATTATTTATATGGATGAAAAAAGTGCAGAGTTGACGAAATATGCAGCCAATTCATTCCTGGCAACCAAGATCACTTTCATGAACGAGATCGCAAATCTTTGTGAATTGCTGGGCGCCGATGTGGATATGGTACGTAAAGGCATTGGCAGCGATGAACGTATTGGTAAAAGATTTTTATTCCCTGGTATTGGATACGGTGGTAGCTGCTTTCCAAAAGATGTGCAGGCATTGGCAAAGTCATCGGCGGATGTAAATTACGAGTTCAGGATACTGGATGCGGTAATGGATGTAAATGAAAAACAGAAACTACACCTGGTTCCACAGATAAAAGCTTATTTCAACAATGACCTGAAAGGTAAAAAAATTGCCGTTTGGGGCCTGGCTTTTAAACCCAATACAGATGATATTCGTGAAGCGCCGGCTTTAACCATTATTGATGCTTTGCTTGCCGAAGGTGCGATCGTAAGTGCTTACGACCCCGAGGCCATGAACAATGTAAAGGCAATTTATGGCGATAAGATAAATTTTGCAGAGCGCCAGTATGATACATTGGTTGATGCAGATGCACTGGTGATTGCAACAGAGTGGAGTGAGTTCCGCACGCCTGATTTTAATAACATCGTTTCATTGTTAAAAAATAAAGTAATTTTCGATGGCAGAAACCTTTTCGACCTGAATAAAATGGAAGAACTGGGTTTTCATTATGTTAGCATTGGTAGAAAAGTTATAATCCCTTAAAATATGCAACTACTTACACCCGAATATGGGCTAATATTTTGGAGCATTTTTGCAATATGCTTTTTAGCTTTTTGGATATTAACAATTGTTCGTGTTGCGAATAGCGATTTTATTGACCACAAGACAAAGTTAGCCTGGGGGATGGTTGTTTTTTTTCTGCCTTTAATTGGCATGTTGTTATATTACGCTGTAGGCCGTAATCAAAGAATCAATAATCATTAATCTGGAAATTAAATGAAACGTGTACTAATAACAGGAGCAGCAGGTTTTTTAGGATCACATCTTTGCGACCGTTTTATAAAAGAAGGTTACCAGGTAATGGGCATGGATAATTTAATTACCGGTGACCTGAAAAACATTGAGCATCTTTTTAAATTAAAAGAGTTTGAATTTTATCATCACGATGTCTCAAAATTCATTCACGTTACCGGTAAGCTTGATTATATTTTACATTTTGCTTCTCCTGCCAGCCCGATAGATTATTTAAAAATTCCGATACAAACATTAAAAGTAAGTTCGCTTGGAACACATAATTGTTTAGGATTAGCGAAAGCTAAAAATGCAAGAATACTGGTTGCATCAACCAGTGAAGTTTATGGCGATCCGTTGGTGCATCCGCAAACAGAAGATTACTGGGGAAATGTAAACCCTGTTGGGCCAAGAGGAGTTTATGATGAAGCCAAACGTTTTATGGAAGCCATCACCATGGCCTATCATACTTTTCATGATGTTGAGACAAGGATCGTACGCATATTCAATACATACGGTCCTCGCATGCGACTGAATGATGGACGAGCATTGCCGGCTTTTATTGGCCAGGCACTTCGTGGCGAAGACATCACCGTTTTTGGTGATGGCAGCCAGACAAGAAGTTTTTGTTATGTAGATGACCTCGTTGATGGTATTTACCGTTTGCTGATGAGTGATCATTCCCAGCCTGTAAATATTGGCAATCCTGATGAGATATCGTTACTGGATTTTGCCAATGAAATAATAAATCTTACCGGTACTCAACAGGAAATTGTATTTAGAGAGTTACCAACTGATGACCCAAAACAGCGCCAGCCGGATATCACAAAAGCAAAAGAACTGCTGGGATGGGAACCAAAAGTATCAAGAGCTGAAGGTTTGAAAATAACCTATGAGTATTTTAAAAGTTTACCGGTAGAGGAGCTTAATAAATTACCAAAAGAATTTAAATAAGTCAAAAAATCAAAAGTAAAAATTCAAAATAGCTTCTTCAGTTACAGCGTTTTTACTTTTTAATTTTTAATTTTTACTTAACTATGTACCAGGACCTGTTAGAAAAGAAAAAAACATTGGCCGTTATCGGGCTGGGTTATGTTGGCCTGCCGATTGCACTGGAATTTGCAAAAAAAATAAAAGTAATTGGCTTTGACATTAATGCTGAACGTGTGGAGATGATGCGTAACAACATTGACCCCAGCCAGGAACTGGAAGCGGCTGATTTTGAAGGATGCGATATTGAATTCACCAATGACCTGGATGTTTTAAGGAAGGCGAATTTCTTTATTGTTGCAGTGCCTACACCTGTTGACAAACACAATGTACCCGATCTTATTCCTGTAACACGTGCCAGCGAAACCATTGGTAAAGTAATAAAGAAAGGAGATTATGTGGTTTATGAAAGTACCGTTTATCCCGGTTGCACCGAAGAAGATTGTGTGCCTATCATAGAAAAATTATCGGGATTAAAAATGACCGAAGATTATATGATCGGTTATTCTCCTGAAAGGATAAACCCGGGAGATAAGGAACATACCATCAGCACCATCATTAAAGTAGTGAGTGGTTGTTGTGCCGAAAGCCTGGATACCATTGCCAAAGTTTATGAACTGGTTGTAAAAGCCGGCGTACACAAAGCATCAGCCATTAAAGTTGCCGAAGCTGCAAAGATCATTGAGAACACGCAGCGTGACCTGAATATTGCCTTGATGAATGAGCTTTCCATCATCTTCGATAAAATGAACATCAATACCTACGAAGTATTGGAAGCCGCCGGCACTAAGTGGAATTTCTTGAAGTTCCAGCCGGGCCTTGTGGGTGGGCATTGCATTGGTGTGGATCCTTATTATCTTACTTACAAATCAAAAAAATTAGGTTACAACTCACAGGTAATTTTAGCCGGCCGTTTTATTAATGATGCCATGGCTGGTTATGTTGCCAGGAAAATATTGCAGAACATCATTAAGACCAATGGCAACATCAAAGATGCAAAAGTGCTGGTGATGGGCGCTACTTTTAAAGAAAATGTAAGCGACATCAGGAACAGTAAAGTTGCTGATGTGATCAAGGAACTGAGAGCTTTTTCGCTGAATGTAGATGTAACAGACCCCTATGCTGACAGCGCCGAGTTAATGCATGAATATGGTTTTGAATTGACACCTGAACTCGGCAACGATTATGATGCAATACTGGTTACAGTGCCACATGATGAGTACAAGAAATTGGACGACAACTATTTTGCATCTATATCCAAAGAGCATGCGATCATTGCAGACTTAAAAGGTATATACCGAAACAAAATAACATCCAGGCAATACTGGAGTTTGTAGACCTCACCCCAGTGAGCTCCGCTCGTTCCTTTACAAGGAACTCCAAAGGAGAGGGAACTGGAATGGGGAGTATAAAGATTGAAGAAGTAAAAGCATGAGCAATACATTTCACACCAAAGATCTAAGTCAATCTTCCTTTCTTATAACAGGGGGCGCCGGATTTATTGGTAGCCATATTGCAGAGTACTTATTAAAAAATGGTGCAGGAAAAGTAAGGGTACTTGATAACCTGGTGAATGGTTTTCACTCTAACCTTGATATCTTAAAACAATACGGTCAGTTTGAATTTATAGAAGGCGATATCAGGAACATAGATACCTGTCAGCAGGCATGCACAGGAATAGATTATGTTAGTCACCAGGCTGCGCTTGGCTCCGTACCACGCAGCATTAAAGAACCAGTTTATTTTACCGAAGTAAATATCGGCGGCTTTGCAAATATGCTCAAAGCTTCGGTTGATAACAACATCAAACAGTTTGTGTACGCATCATCTTCTTCTGTTTATGGTGATGAACCAACCTTACCCAAGCAAGAGAATAAAGTCGGTAACTGCCTATCGCCTTATGCCGCTACTAAAAAAACCAATGAATTATATGCACAGGTTTTTGCCGATGTGTATGGTATAAAACTGATGGGCTTCCGCTACTTCAACATTTTTGGGCCACGCCAGGACCCTGACGGGGCTTATGCTGCAGTGATCCCTTTGTTTGTAAAACATATCATGAACCGGACCGAGGTTTTTATAAACGGTGATGGCGGGCAGACCCGTGATTTTACATTTATTGACAACGCTGTGCAGGTAAATATAAAAGGCATGCTTACTGATAATGCCGAAGCATTTAACAAAGTGTACAATGTTGCGGTGGGAGAAAATTTTTCCATTAATTATTTATACAATGCCTGTGTAAATTATTTAGAAAGTGACTTCCCTGCCACATACCGGGAACCAAGAGCCGGTGATATCAGGGATTCTTTGGCAGATATTTCACTGGCAAAAAATTTACTGGGTTACGAACCCGTAAAAAGATTTGAAGCAGGGCTGGAAGAGACGATCGAGTTTTTTAAACAGAAGTATTCTTAAGTTTTAAAAGTTGTCAGCCTGAGCTTGTCGAAGGCGGGTTGATAACAAAAGTATTATTAAAAAAATACCGCCTTCGACAAGCTCAGGCTGACAGTAAAATAATTCAAGCAATAATAAACATGCCCATTATACAAACCGAATTTCCTGGCCTTATGATCTTTGAGCCGGCTGTATTCAAGGACAGCAGGGGTTATTTTTTTGAGAGCTACAGCGAAAGATTATTTAATGAAAATGGTATTACTGCCAGGTTTGTGCAGGATAACCAATCCAAATCTTCTTATGGTGTAATACGTGGCCTGCATTACCAGTTAAATCCACATGCTCAAACTAAATTAGTTAGGGTACTAAGTGGCAGCATCCTGGATGTGGTAGTTGATCTACGCACAGGTTCTCCTACTTATGGTAAAGCATTCTCTCTTGAATTATCTGCAGCAAATAATAAACAATTGCTGATACCGAAAGGATTTGCCCATGGATTTTCTGTACTGAGCGAAACTGCTGAAGTGATGTATAAATGCGATGAGTTTTACCATAAAGAATCAGAAGCCGGCATTCTTTACAATGACACATCATTGAATATTGACTGGCAAATACCGGCAGACAAAGCCATTATTTCTGAAAAAGACATGCAGCAGCCTTCATTATTGAATTGCAAAAACAATTTTGTCATTGAGCAATAAGCAACCCACCATATTAGTTATCGGGACAAACGGGCAACTGGGCCAGGAGTTGCAGGTGCTGGCTCCGTCTTTTCCTGGTTACCGTTTTTTATTTACTACAAAAGATGAAGTGGATATTATACACCCGGTAGAGACATCAGAATATTTTTCAGCCCGATCAATAGATTATTGCATTAATTGTGCTGCATACACGGCAGTTGATAATGCAGAAACCGAAAAAGAAAATGCTTTTTTTATCAATGCTTATGCTGTTGCCTGCATTGCCGACATCTGCCATAAAAATAATACGCAGCTTATTCATATCTCCACCGATTATGTTTTTGATGGTACAGCCGGTCAACCTTATAAAGAAACAGACAAAACGGCCCCGGTAAGTGTTTACGGCAAATCAAAAATGCATGGCGAAGAACTGGCGCTGAGGAATGAGCCGTCTGCCATCATCATCCGCACTGCCTGGTTATATTCTTCCTTTAAAAACAATTTTGTAAAGACGATGTTGCGGTTGATGAAGGAAAAAGAAAGCATCAACGTGGTGAATGACCAGTTTGGCAGCCCAACCTATGCTGCAGATCTTGCTGCTGCCATTATGCAGATGATCGTATCTGGTAAAAGCAAAGAAAACCCGGGCATCTATCATTATAACAATGCCGGTATTACCAACTGGTATGAATTTGCAGTTGCAATAAAAAAATTAACGGACAGTAATTGCATTGTTAATCCAATACCAACATCGCAATATCCTACACCCGCAAAGAGGCCGGCATATTCGGTTTTAGATTCTACAAAAATTAAAGAGACGTTTGGCGTTGCAGTTCCGGATTGGGAAGAAAGTTTGAAACGGTGTTTGGAGCAGCTTAAATAAATTATCTTTTGCAAATATTAAAGCGGAACATTTCAAAATATATGGTTGTGTATTTTACCGGTTTTTGCCGGTAATTTATTCCTTGCATAATAGCTGCTGCTTTTATTATATTTGTAAGCAAATAGAGCACTATGGAAAAAACAATACACCAGGGCCGCAACGTAAAACGCTTCAGGGAAATGATGGGTATTAAGCAGGAAGGACTTGCTTACCAGTTGGGTGATGAATGGAACCAGAAAAAAATATCGGCACTGGAACAAAAGGAAGAAATTGACGATGCACTGCTGCAACAGATTGCAGAGCAGTTGAAAGTACCGGTGGAGGCAATTAAGAATTTTGATGAAGAACAGGCGATAAATATTATCTCTAACACATTCAATGATCAGTCCAACGGTTATAACTACTACCCTACTTTCAATGTTAACCCTATTGAAAAATGGATAGAAGCAATTGAAGAGAATAAAAAATTATACGCTGCTTTAATTAAAGAAAAGGATGAGAAAATCGCATTGCTTGAAAAAATGCTTGATAAGAAATAATTTATAAAAAGACATTAGTAAGCCCCTGCTTAAGCAGGGGCTTTTTTTTGCAGGGATGAAGAAATATCACCCTTCGGAGTTTTTAATACCATCGCCTGTTGCAGGCTGGCAGCTTTTAGATATTTCCGGAACTAAAATGTTGAATGCTAAAGATCAACTGCTGATTTCGGTAATTGAAACTCAATTTCCAAACATGAAGTGTAGATTTCCGCACGTTACAAATCCGTTTCTGTACCTGAAGAGCCCATTTCTGTACCTGACGAAGCGATTTCCGTGCATGACCGATCGATTTCCATGCATGACAACTTCATTTCTGTCAGTTAAAATGTAATTGCGGCAGGTGACAAATCGATTTCTTTACATGACTAATCGATTTCCGTGCATAACAACTTCATTTCCGTCAGGTAACATGTAATTGCGGCAGGCGACAAATCGATTTCTTTACGTGACCAAGTCATTTCTTTAGGTTAAAATTTCATTTCTTCGACTGAAATGTTTTATAGACCGTTGATTTTCAATGATATTTTTCTGAGTAAGGTATTAACTCTACTCTTTATAACTAATTGCATTGGGCAACATTTGTAAAAACAGGAGTGCCTCTGAATATTTAAGTTCGTCATATTCCAAACCCAATCGCCGGATATTATTATAATAAGTTTGATGCTGGTCGTAGTAATTTCTTTCGCTTTGCACAAACCAGGCTTTAGGGCCAAGCTTTTGTGCCAGGAACCATTTTTCCAAAAGCCGTGAAGTTCTCCCATTCCCATCTTCAAAGGGATGTATTTTTACAAATACCAAATGAAGCATTGAAGCGAAAAAGAAAACCTCATCAAAACTTAAATTAGTTGATAGCAATGTTTCCATATCGGCATACAATTTCTTCATTTCAGTTTTTACTTTACCGGGTTCTGCAGCTACATATTCGATCTTACCTTCTTTAGTTACAACAAACATATTTGCCTTTCTGAATTTTCCCTGATGCGATTTTTGCAAAATGTGTTTTGTGAGTTGCGCATGTGCCTGTTCAAGTGTCTTTGGAGTTAGTTTATTTTCCTGTGCAAACAAGTAAGCATTATACAAGTCGTCAATCTTCTGTGTATAATCAGGTTGGTATTTTGTGCCGAAGCGTTTGTGTTTGATGAACGAATCCAGGTCAATATTCTCTCCTTCTATCTTTGATGAAAAAACCGCCGAAACAGAAGTGTAGAAGCTGAAAGTTTCAATGCTGAGTTCGCTGTCGTGTAATTCATTGAAAGCTTTTTGCAGGGATTGATCGAAGCTCGTTTTATATTGCTCCAGTAAATCGGTTGGTATTATTTTTAGATCAATTTGATTCATGCTGTTTAAACTTTTTAGAAAGTTCCTTTATCAAGAATTTATCACAAGTTAATTTTAAAAAATGCTCCTCCGAGAAACGTGATATTTTTATTCCTGGATAAAGTCTTCTTATTAAAGCAACCTTAGGAATAAGATTATCAACACACTTGACCTTTTGGAGTGCGTCATAATAATCTTGATTCTTCTTCTTCATATCAGCAACATTATCTTTTACAAACTCATGTTCCTTAATATCTTCCATATGCGTTATTGAAAAAAAAGTTGCTAATCCTTCTTCAAAAACGGTTGGAGCTAAAGGTGGTGAAGGTGCTAGCAAGTGAATAACTTCATGTGATATTTGGAAATGAGCTCTTCTTAATTCATCTTCCGAATTTATAGTCTGGAAGTTTAGGTAAATACAATAAGTGTTATTGAGTTCATCAAAATGAAGAAAAGGGTATTTGCTATTATAAAATCTAAATTTTAAAAATGAAGCTGAGCCAATATCTTTAGCACCAAAAATATTCTCAGCTTTTTCCAAAATTTCATTACCTAATTTAGTTACAGAATCATGAACCATGAGTAGTTTAATTAATGGCAACACATAAAAATACGCAACTTCTAATCCATCCGAGGAACCAATGGCGACATACTATCTCCGTCAGTCCTGTACCGATTTATTCATGTAGTCCAAATATTTTTGATAGTATTTTTCATTCAACTTCTTTTTTTCTTTGTCCGAAACAAATCCCTTTTTACTTTCAAGTTTTGCACCTTCCCATTCAAGTTTCAATAAATATTGTGTCAGAATAATAAGTTTTCTTATTGTCTGGTCTTGGTCTTTATCAATATCTTTTCTAACTGTCTCAATAAGTTCGATGATTTTGTCATCCCAAATTTTATCTTCTGGATTTAGATAAAGTATGATTTGATATTTGAGTTTGTCAAGTGATTTTAGAATGTCTAATTTTTCGTTTGAAAGTTTGGGGTCAGCGTCATAAAGAATTTTGTACCTGTAAAATGATCCACAATATTCTGAAATACCGTTTCGGATGTCTTGAATATATTTAAGTCTTGAGCTGGTGATTGAATTTATAAAAGTCGTCTTACGTGAATTTCGCAAACTGATAATCAATCCTGCAGAACCGACAAGAAATGAAAAAATTATACCTAATAAAGTAACTACATCCTTCGTTTCCATAATTTTAAATTGAAAGGCTAGCTTGCCGCTAACAAATAAATATACGCAACTCCTGGTAATTATTCACATTGATAATCAACGAAAACTGTACCAGCTACTTTAAACAACTATACAAAATATGGATCGTCTGAGCTGGGGGTTACTCATAAAAAAACATCCCGATTCCCCGGGATGTTCTCAAAATATTTCAACGCTCAATTTATTTCAACACAAATGTTTCCATGAACTTTCGTCCCAGCGGGGTTTTCACAACACACTTCGTAACAAGCATACTCCTGCGTGAAACCCCGCTGGGACATTCCCTCATAAAAAAACATCCCGATAAAACCGGGATGTTCTCAAATATTTAAACACTCTATTTATTTCAACACAAATGTTTCCATGAACTTGGTTGTAAAATTCCCTTTGCGGAAATCTTCATTCTGCATCAGTTGCTGGTGCAGCGGTATGGTAGTTTTAATTCCTTCTATCACATATTCGCTTAAGGCACGGCTCATGGTATTGATGGCTTCTTCACGGGTTTGTGCAATGGCTATCAGTTTACCGATCATGCTATCGTAATAAGGAGGGATAACATAACCTGCATACACATGGCTGTCGACCCTTACGCCGTGCCCGCCGGGTTGGTGCAGTACCGTGATCTTTCCGGGCGAAGGGCGAAAATCGTTGTACGGATCTTCGGCATTGATGCGGCACTCAATAGCATGCATTTGCGGAAAATATGCTTTGCCTACAATTTTTTCTCCGGCAGCAATCTTTATCTGTTCTTTTATCAGGTCGAAGTTGATCACTTCTTCTGTTACGCAATGCTCCACCTGTATACGGGTGTTCATCTCCATAAAATAAAAGTTGCGGTGCTTATCAACCAAAAACTCTACCGTACCCACACTTTCATAATTGATGGATTGTGCTGCTTTAATAGCGGCTTCTCCCATCCTGTTACGCAGGTCATCCGTCATAAATGGCGAAGGTGTTTCTTCTATCAGCTTCTGGTGACGGCGCTGTATAGAACAATCCCTTTCGCTTAAATGGCAAATATTACCGTACTGGTCGCCGGCGATCTGTATCTCGATATGGCGTGGCTCTTCCACAAATTTTTCCATGTAAATACCGTCGTTCTTAAAAGATGCGGCGGCTTCTGTCTTGGCATTTTCAAATGCTTTTTCAATTTCACTTTCTTCCCAAACCACACGCATGCCTTTACCACCACCACCGGCAGTTGCTTTTAAAATAACCGGGTAACCAACTTCTTTGGCCGATCTTTTTGCATGGTCTACACTTTCCAATAAACCCTCAACGCCAGGCACCACCGGTACACCGGCTTTGATCATGGTATTTTTTGCGGTGATCTTATCACCCATTGCATTGATCATATCTGGTGTTGGGCCAATGAACTTAATGCCATGATCGGCGCAGATCTTTGCAAACTTGCTGTTCTCAGCCAAAAATCCATAACCGGGGTGAATGGCATCTGCATTGGTAATTTCAGCAGCGGCCATAATATGTGCCATGTTGAGGTAGCTGTCCATACTGGCAGGCTTGCCAATACAAACGGCCTCGTCGGCAAATTTTACATGTAAACTGTCTTTATCGGCTGTGGAATAAACTGCAACGGTTTTTATACCCATCTCACGACAAGTACGAATAACACGTAGTGCAATTTCTCCCCTGTTAGCTATTAGTATCTTTTTAAACATAAGTACAATTTGATGATTTGGTAATTTGATGATTTGAAAATTGACCTGGTATCTGAAGGTTCATTCATCTTCAAATTACCAAATCATCAAATCAACTAATTAAGAAGGATCTACTAAGAATAAAGGCTGATCATATTCAACCGGGCTGGCGTCTTCTACCAAAACCTTTACAATTTTACCTTTTACCTCACTTTCAATTTCGTTGAAGAGTTTCATGGCTTCAATGATACAAACCACTTTACCCGGTGTAACTTCTTCGCCAACACTGGCAAAAATGGGTTTCCCCGGGCCTGCCTGGCGGTAAAAAGTTCCGATCATCGGGCTTTTAATGGTTACCAGGTTATCTGCCTTAGGTTCTGCTGGTTTTGCTGCAACCGGGGCTGCTGCCGCAGGAGCTGCTGCGGGTGCAGCAGACGGCGCATAAGATGGAGCCGCTGTGCCTGCTATGATATTTTGAACCGGGTCTTTTTTCTGTTTAACTGTAATTTTTACACCTTCTTCTTCAATGGTAATTTCTCCTATATTGGTCTTGTTGATGAGCTTTACAAGCTCCTGGATTTGCTTGATGTCCATGTGTATTATTTAAAGGTTAATTTAAATTGTAACGGGCTGCTAAGATAGGGCAAGTATTATCATAACTGCAAGATAAATTTTAGAAAAAGGCAGAAAAAGGCCCTTTTTTGCCCAAAAAAGACCGATTTATGGCAGTTTTTGGGCAAAATATGAGAATTTCATAAAAATGAAAAAGGGATACCTGATGATTCAGATATCCCTTTTGTTGTAAATTATGTCAACTTATTCTTTTACTCTTTCTACGTATTCACCGGTTTTTGCATTCACCCTTATCAATTCGCCTTCATTTACAAATAAAGGAACGTTAACAGTAGCACCTGTTTCAACTGTTGCAGGCTTTAATGTACGGGTTGCAGTATCGCCTTTCATGCCTGGTTCGCTGTAAGTAACCAGTAAAACGATCTTGTCAGGCAATTCTACTGCCATTGGCTGATCGGTCTCGCCATTGATAGAAACAGTTACTTCCTGGCCATCTTTCAAAAATCTTGGTGCATCCACCATAGATTCCGGTACTGTTATCTGCTCAAAAGTTTCGGTATCCATAAAGCTGTAACCGGTATCATCTTTATACAAATACTGGTATGCTTTTTTCTCAACTCTTACAGGGTAAATAGTTTCACCACTGTTCCAGGTTTGCTCAATGGTGCGGTTGTTATCAACACCTTTAAGTTTAGCCCAAACTTTTGCTGCTGCACGGGCTGTTTTATTTTGCCCGAATTCTATAACACTATACAAGCTGCCATCTACTTTAATGATGAGGCCTGAGCGCATATCTGCTGTTGTTGCCATATTATCACAATTTTTATCCCGATACTTACCGGGAGCGCAAAAGTAGGAATAGTATGGGGAAATGCGAAATTCTTTACTACCTCACCCCCCTCTCCTAAAGGAGAGGGGCTTTGGACACTGCAAATCCAAGTTTCCTTTTAATATTCATTCTTAACAACTGTTTTTCAAACAAAGGAATTAGTTTTACCAAAAAATAAGGAAGATGAAGAAAGCGGTTTTTACTTTCATAGCAATTTGTATGGCTTTAGGTGCATTGGCGCAGATCGACAGTAGCCAGCAATACTTCAAAACCCCTTATATACCTGCTTTTAATATCAGGAAAGTGCCGGATAGCAGCAGTTTTACCCATACTATGCTGCAAAAAGGCAAAGCAACCATTCTTGTTTTTTTTGACCCCGATTGTGACCATTGCCAGGAGGCAACAAAAGGTTTTACTTCAAAAATTGACCGGTTCAAAGACGTGCAGATATTGATGGTTACCATTATGCAATTCGATCGTACTAAAAAATTTTATAAGGATTACAAGATCGCCGATTTCCCGAATATTACTGTAACAAGGGATGCGGTCTACGATCTTCCTAAGTTTTACAGAGTTCATTCCATACCGGATGTGTATGTATATGATAAGAACGGGAAATTGATGAAGCATTATTTAAAAGACATCCCGGTTGACGAGATCGCAACATTGTTTTAACTGCAAACTATTTTACTAAATGTTCAGCCGTTGTTGGTCGCCTGACCAACGACAATTTTCTCAAAATTCACAAGTTGTTGGTCATGCGACCAACAACGGCACAGGATTGTTTTAACGTCGAACTATTTTACCAAACGCTGGTTCCATATAACCTCATCTTCCACAATGATCCTGATGTCAAAAATACCTTTGGGTATGTGATCAGTTGGTATTTTGATTTGTTTACTTTGCGAAGAATATCTCCGCTTTGTCAATAGCCTTCCGTAAGAATTTTGAATAATAACATTTATAACTCCAGGTATTGGTTCAGATCCCCTGTATTCAAGTGTAAGCAGGTCGGTAACCGGTACCGGGTACATTATCCAGTTGTTTGTAGAACCGATGATGACCATCACACCCAGGCTGTGATCCGTTCTGCCATCTGCATACATACATTTTAGCCGGTAATAATTTTCTCCCGCTGTTGGCTTTTTATCTTCAAAATAAAAAGAGCGGTTTGCGGTGCCCGGTTCAATTTCCTGTAAAGCAATATCCGTCCATGTTCTATTGTCGGGGCTGCGTTGCGTAATATAGGTTTTTACGCCAGGGGTATGTTGCCATTTCATGATGACTGCTTTTTTACGGCTATTGTAAACAGCCGTAAAGTCGGGCAACAAACTGCTGCCAAAGCTGCTGACCTGAATACCAATAAAAAGAATAAGATGAAAAATTTTTGCCATTTAGGTTGAATTATTGCGCTGCTTGCTTTGCCAAAACCAAACCAGAACTTCACAGTAAACAGTTAAAACAAAACCGGGTGAAGAAAGGTTTGTAAAGGAACTGTGAAAGTCTTTGTATAGCCACGAATTACACGAATTGACACGAATTAACTAATGACTAGTCTCTGCCCGGTTTAGTGATCGTAAGTGTGCTATCCCTACAGCCATAATTTATTTTTGCTTTGCGGCTGTTTTTGATGAAGTACCTTAATTATCTTTGCCCCGCAATTAATTTTTCTACCCAAAACATATATACATGAAAGTAACTGTAGTTGGAGCCGGGGCCGTAGGTGCTACCTGTGCTGACAATATTGCCCGTAAAGAACTTTGTGATGAACTGGTGATCCTTGACATTAAGGAAGGCGTTGCCGAAGGCAAGGCCATGGACCTGATGCAAACTGCCACCCTGCTGGGCTTTGACACCCGCATTACCGGCAGCACCAACAATTATTCAAAAACTGCCGGAACCGATGTTGCGGTAATTACTTCAGGCATTCCCCGTAAGCCGGGCATGACAAGGGAAGAACTGATCGGTATTAATGCCGGTATTGTAAAGTCGGTTACCGAAAATATTTTAAAGCATTCTCCTGATGCAATCATTGTGGTTATCAGCAACCCAATGGATACCATGACCTACCTGGCGCTTAAATCAAGCGGTTTACCTAAGAACAGGATCATTGGCATGGGTGGTATTTTAGATAGCAGCCGTTTTAAATATTATTTGTCAACTGCTATGGGTGTTCCTGCAACTGACCTGCAGGCCGTGGTTGTAGGCGGACATGGAGATACTACCATGATCCCTTTGGCAAGACTGGCTACTTACCAGGGAACACCGGTTAGCAATTATTTAGATGCCGAGACCCTGAAAAAAGTAGTTGCTGATACAATGGTTGGTGGTGCCACACTTACAGGTTTATTGGGCACATCAGCCTGGTATGCACCGGGTGCTGCAGGAGCTGCGTTAGTGGAAGCCATTGTAAGGGATGAGAAAAAACTGTTCCCTTGCTGCGTTTCTTTAGAAAGTGAATATGGACAGAGTGATATTTGTATTGGAGTACCAGTTGTAATTGGCAGAAATGGTATTGAAAAAATAGTTGATTATAAACTGAATGAAGAAGAGCAGGCGCTATTTAATAAAAGCGCCGATGCCGTGCGGAGTATGAATAGTGCCTTAGACAACCTTTAAATGAAAAGCCCCGTTATAAGACGGGGCTTTTTTATGACTGGTCTCTAAATTCAAAAGATAAATATTAACTTGGGGCAAGTGAAACTAACCTGTAAAATATTTCTGCTTTGCATTATGTGCATTTTTTCATATTTGCAATCAAATGCACAACTAAGAGTTGTTAATGAAAGTAATGCACAGGCATTGGTACAAAAATTACTCGGGCAAGGAGTTACTGTAAGCAATGTTTCTTTAACCGGGCATCCACTTTCAACAGGTATTTTCAATAATATTTCCGGAACAAATATCAACCTGGATAGTGGAATTGTATTAAGCAGCGGAAGATCAGCCACAAACACCCTTAATCCTGCCCAAAGAGGAGTGGATGGCGATGGGGCGTTGCCTGCATATGTTTCATCAAGCAGTAGCGGTGCGTTTGCAAACACAGCTTTTGGTTTTCCCGGAGATCTTGATCTTGAACGCCTGACAGGAGATGAAACATTTGACGCTACGGTACTTAAGTTTGATTTTGTTCCCTTGGGTGACACTATCAGGTTCCGCTATGTTTTTAGTTCTGAAGAATACCCTGATTTTCCGTGTGCGGATGTAAATGATGGATTTGCTTTTTTTATTGAGAAGGTTGGTGTACCCGGGCAAACAAATATTGCCCTTATTCCTGGCACAACCGACCCTGTTACTATAGACAATATAAACGATGACTCGCTCACCTGCACTACACCTGCGTATTCTTTATTCTATTTAACAAATAAAACCAATGTAAATTTTACGCATAACGGGCACACAAAAGTTTTTACAGCCATTGCAAAAGTGCAACCCTGCGAAGCCTATACACTTAAACTGGTAATTGCAGATGCCGGCGACGGTATATATGATTCAGGTGTTTTCCTCGAAGCCGGAAGCCTTTCTTCCAATGCCATCCGCATTATAAATAATACGCAGGTAGATCCGTCAAATAATTATTATTTAGTTGAAGGCTGCAGTGCTGGTTCTTTTAAAATAAAAAGGCCAAATGCTGAAGCCGCCCCGCTGAATGTAGCCCTTTCTTATGGCGGTACTGCTGTTAATGGTGTGGATATGCAGTTGCTGCCCGCAACAGTAACCATACCTGCCAACCAGGATGCAGTTATAGTGGATGTTATACCCATCATTGATAATACACCCGAAGGAATTGAGCTTATAAAAATATATGCTTTGGCTGGTGGTGGGTGCAGTGCTAATTTGCCAACAGATAGTACCATCATACAGATAAGGGATTATGATAGCTTAGGTATTGTGCCTGATACTGCATACATCTGCAAAAACCAATCGGTGCAGTTAACCGCTACAACCGGCTATACTTCTTACCAGTGGGATACCGATCCTACTTTAAGCAGCCTCACCATCCGTAACCCGGTTGCATTACCGGTTAATGAATTCACAACTTATTATTGTACGTCTACCGAAGGAACCTGTCATGGGCGGGACTCCGCTTTTGTGCAATGGAAAAAACTCGACCTCATTTCAAACCTGGGAGTAAACTGTAAGGATGCAGCAACCGGGGAGATACAGGTTGATGGCGGGATTGAATGGACAGCGCCGGTTGAATATTCTTTTAACAACGGAGCATGGCAAACCAGCAATATTTTTTCCAACTTACCTGTTGGTATTTATAAAGTAAAGATCAGGGATATTACCGGTTGCATGGACAGCCTTGATGTTCCCATCACACAGCTTTACCCGGATTTTTTGATCAGCAGTACCGACATTGTAGCCGCCAGTTGTACCGGTGATGGCAATGGAACAGTTACCATTAATATGGCCGGGGGAAAAAATCCATACCAGTATTCGTTGGATGGAGTTAATTTTCAAACCAGCAATGTATTTAACCTGGTACCCGGCAATTATACTGTTACTGTAAAAGATGATAATAATTGCACAGCCTCTCAAAGTGTTTTTGTTCCTTTAGATAATAATGTAACGCTTGATGCAGGATCAGATAAAACAATTTGCGAAGGGAAAAGCATTCAACTGAATACACTTTCCAATGCAAACAGCTTTTTATGGTCTCCTGCTGCAACGCTTGATAATGATATATTACAAAACCCAACCGCCGATCCGGTTACCACTACCAAATATTATGTAACTGCTACAACCGGCATTTGCAACAGGTTTGATTCGGTAACTGTTTTGGTAAATCCTGCACCAACACCAAATGCAGGGCTCGACAATTCTATATGTTTTGGTAAGAATGCACAACTAAGCGGCTCAGGAGGTGTTTCGTTTTTCTGGTCACCTTCTTCATCATTAAATAATAGCCGCATTCAAAACCCAACAACCATGAACCTGCCAGGCACCATTACTTATTCATTGCATGTTGTAGATGCAAATGGTTGCAATTCATTAAAGAAAGATGAAGTGGTGATCACTGTAACACGCCAGGCAATTATTGATGCCGGAAGAGATACTGTTTTAGCCGTGGGGCAATCGCTGGGTTTGAATGCAAATGACATAAACCGTGTAGGTTTTATCAGCTGGGAATGGTTACCGACTTATGGACTAAGCAATCCTTCAATTTCCACTCCAACAACCATTCTTGATAGGGATATTACTTATACCGTTACTGCCCGTACAGCTATCGGTTGCGTGGCTACCGATAAAATAAAGATACAGGTTTACAAAGGCCCCGAGATCTATGTACCAAAAGCTTTCACTCCCAACGGAGATTCTAAAAATGATGTTTTAAAAGCAATACCTGTTGGGATCAGGAACTTCAATTATTTCCGTATCTACGACCGTTGGGGTGCTCTCGTCTTCAGTACTACCAACCCTGACATTGGATGGGATGGCCGCATCAAAGGAACCGGGCAGCCTACAGCAACTTATGTTTGGATGGCTGAAGGAATTGATTACCTGGGAAAAATTGTAAGGCGGAAAGGAAGTGTAATTATTATAAAATAAACTCCTCAGTTAATCCGTTAATTGGTTAATTAGTTAATCCGTGGGGACTTCAATATTTTAAAACCTTTTACAAATTAACACACTGACGGATTAACGGATATACGGATTAACGGATATACGGATTAACGGATTAACATCTTAGCTAACGCCATCAACCATCATCTCTTTATTGATCTTCATCACCAAGCCCTGTAAAACTTTGCCGGGACCTGATTCTGTAAAATTCGTTGCTTCGTCTGCTATCATGGCTTCCACACTTTGTGTCCACCGCACAGCGCCTGTTAACTGGTCGATCAGATTATTTTTTATAGCTGAAGGATCGGTCACTGCTTTTGCCACTACGTTTTGATAGACCGGGCAGGATGGATCGTTAAAATTTGTTGCTTCAATGGCTGCAGCCAGTTCTTCTTTGGCCGGCAACATCAATGGCGAATGAAAAGCGCCACCTACGGGTAATACCAATGCTCTTTTTGCACCTGCAGCTTTCATACGTTCGCAGGCAATTTCAATGCCTTTTATGGAACCGCTTATAACCAACTGGCCGGGACAATTATAATTTGCGGCTACTACAACTTCACCCGTTTCTTTCATCACTTCTGCACAGATATCTTCTACCTTATCATCGGCCAATGCTAATACAGCCGCCATGGTTGAGGGATTCATTTCGCAGGCACGCTGCATAGCTTTTGCACGGATGGAAACCAGCTTCAATGCATTTTCAAAACTCAATACATTGTTTGCAACCAATGCTGAGAATTCACCCAATGAATGGCCGGCAACCATGCCAGGTTTTGCATCAGGCAAAGTTTTAAATGCAATCACAGAATGTAAAAAAACCGCAGGCTGAGTTACATTGGTTTGTTTCAGGTCTTCATCAGATCCTGCGAACATGATATCAGAAATGCGAAAACCTAGAATCTCATTTGCCTGTTCAAACATTTCTTTTGAAACAGAATTGGAATCATAAAGATCTTTGCCCATTCCACTGAATTGTGATCCCTGGCCAGGGAATATATAAGCATGCATATCGTTAAAGTTTTAGAATACAAATAAAACGAAAAAATCCCTCTTGCAGGGGGATTTTTAAATTCATTTATCATTTATGCTTAATGCAATTTTGCGGAGATCAATTTTACAAATTCACTGCGGGTCTCATTCTTCTCAAACTCTCCCCAGAAAGCTGATGTAGTAGTTACCGAATTTTGTTTCTCCACCCCTCTCATCATCATACATAAATGCGATGCTTCAATAACTACGGCTACTCCCAACGGGCTAAGTGTTTCCTTGATCGAATTCAATATCTGGTGCGTTAGCCTTTCCTGCACCTGCAGGCGGCGGCTGTAAGCATCCACTACCCTGGCAATTTTGCTAAGGCCGGTAATATATCCATTGGGAATATAGGCCACATGCGCCTTTCCGTAAAACGGCAACATATGATGCTCACACATGCTGTACAGTTCAATGTCTTTAACAATGATCATTTCACTCACATCTTCATGAAACTTTGCGGAATTTAAAATGGCGTTCGCATCAATTCCATAACCTTGTGTAAGAAACTGCATTGCCTTGGCAACACGTTCAGGTGTTTTTTCCAATCCTTCTCTTTGCGGATCTTCTCCAAGCAGTTGCAAAGTGCTTTTATAATTTTCTATGAGCCCTGATGTTACCTTTTCATCGTACTGCTCTGTTTTCTTATAAGCCATTTTCGATTGTAGATTTTAGAATTATGATTGTAGATTTATACAGGGTAATCCACAAAATTTCTTTCGGTTTCATATAACCTTATTTGAAGATCAAGCTTCATGTCAATCTTTTCTCTTAAGATATCATAGATCACGATCGCAATATTCTCTGCTGTAGGGTTTAGATCTTTAAACTCCACTGTATCTTCATTCAGGTTTTTATGATCAAATCTTTCGATGACATTCTCCTGTGCAATATCACTCAGTAATTTCATGTCCATCACATAACCGGTTGCAGGATCAGGCTCACCGGTCACTTTGATCACCAGCTCATAATTATGCCCGTGGAAATGCGGATTATTGCATTTACCAAAAACACGGTCGTTGGTGGTTTCATCCCACAACGGATTATGTAAACGATGTGCTGCGTTAAAATGTTCTTTACGGTAAACGGCTACTTTTTTGCTCATGATACATGGTCTAACAAAAAAACAATAAAGTTTGTTCTTATAATTTTAGATAAATGATGAGAACGAACCTGTTGATGGTTAAAACAGAAGTCTGCTGTTCAAACACACCAGCTATTGAAAGTTAATTGCAGTTAAAGTTAGGCTTTGTTTGACTGATACTGAAATTAATTACCGTAGTATTCAACAAATATCCGGGGCGTTTCATATAATTTAAGACAGTGCAATTGAACACCTGCAGGAAGGTGGGGAAGTAATTCGTTCCAGACAGCAATGACCAGGTTTTCGCTGGAACATATTTTCCCTTTCAAAAATTCAACATCAACATTCAGGTTTTTATGATCGAGTTTATCTATCACATGTTCTTTAACAATAATGCTCAGTTTTTTTACATCGTATACAAAACCGGTATCAGGATCCGGTTCTCCTTTTACAGTAACATACAACTCAAAATTATGCCCATGCCAGTTTTCATTGGCACACTTGCCAAACACTTCCTCATTCTTTTCACGGCTCCATGCCGGGTTAAATAATTTATGAGCTGCATTAAAATGTTCTATACGGGTGATGTAAACCATTAATTCTCCAAAATTTCCGCAAAGGTAACTGCTAAATCCTGAAATGTGAAGTGTAAATACGAAATTTGTATCATGCAAATCCTGCTTATAGCTGCAACAACACACGAAATTGAGCCATTTACAACTGCAAATAGCCATATTGATGTGCTTATTACCGGTGTGGGTGTTCCTTCAACTATATATCACCTGCAAAAACGAATTCACCAGGTGGATTATGATCTGATCATACAGGCAGGTATTGCCGGCAGTTTTCATGATGATGTTTTGTTAGGGAATGTTGTGTTGGTCAAAGAGGATTGTTTTGCTGACCTTGGCATGGAAGAAAATGGAAATTATACGCCTGTTTTTAATACTCTCATTGCTGATAAGGATGAATTTCCGTTTACAAATGGCTGGCTCTTAAATTCAAACCCGCACTTTCAAAAAACTGAGCTTTCTGTTGTAAAAGCAATTACTATAAATAAAGTAAGCGACAGTGAATTGCAAAAACAACAGTACATAATAAATTTTAATGCCGATATAGAATCAATGGAAGGCGCTGCATTGCATTATGTTTGCCTGCAGGAGAATATTCCTTTTTTGCAGATAAGATCAATATCCAACCATGTTGGCGAAAGAGATAAAACAAAATGGAAAATAAAAGAAGCGATCAAAAATTTGAACAATGAATTACAAATACTAATTAACGGATTAACGATTTAAGAATGAAACTCTCTTTAGGATTCTCGCCCTGCCCCAACGATACATTTATTTTTGACGCCCTCGTAAATAATAAAATTGATACCGGTGGATTAAGTTTTGATGTTAAGCTTGAAGATGTGCAAACCCTGAATGAGTGGGCAGTAGCTGGCAAACTGGATATAACAAAACTCAGCTATGGTGTATTGCCGCTGGTGCTTGAAAAGTATATTGTATTAAATAGTGGAAGTGCATTAGGCAAGGGTGTTGGGCCGTTATTGATTTCGAATGGCGAATTGGGAATATCGAATGTTGAAGAACGATTAATTGCAATTCCGGGCGAACATACAACGGCGCATTTACTTTTTTCTTTAGCTTATCCCAATGCAAAGAATAAAATTTTTATCAGGTATGATGAAATAGAAAATTTTGTTTTGGAAAATAAAGGGCTTGGTGTAATTATTCATGAGAACCGCTTTACTTATGCTGATAAAGGTTTGCATAAAATAACTGACCTGGGCGATTACTGGGAAAAGGAAACAGGTAATTCCATTCCGCTGGGAGGTATTGTTACCAGGCGTTCTGTTGATGCCTCAATTGCAAAGCAGGTTGATGCGCTGATAAAAAAGAGCATCGAATATGCATATCAAAATCACTATGAAGAACTGGCTGCTTATGTAAAGGAACATTCGCAGGAAATGAGTGAGGCCGTAATGCGCAAGCATATCGACCTCTACGTAAACGATCATTCTCTTGATCTTGGAGCAACAGGAAAAAATGCAGTAATGAAACTGCTACAGGTTTACAAACAAAACAAACCGGCTACCCAAATTTCTGATGGAGCTATATTTCTTGAAGCCGCAAACTAAAACTTATCCTGCTTTAATGCCTTTGCATAAACTTCCAGGCAACGTTTACGGGCAAATTCATGCTCCACAATAGGTTTGGGATAATGCAGTTCATTCAGCTCCGGCACCCATCTATTAATATACTCCAGTTTAGGATCAAATTTTTTTGTCTGCAGGTAAGGATTAAATATCCTGAAATATGGCGCTGCATCGCAACCACTGCCAGCGGCCCATTGCCAGCCACCGTTGTTTGCAGCAAGATCAAAATCAAGGAGCTTCTCTGCAAAATAAGCTTCGCCCCAACGCCAGTCTATCAGTAAATGTTTGGTTAAAAAAGAAGCCACGATCATTCGCACCCGGTTATGCATAAAACCTGTTGCATTCAGTTCCCGCATGCCTGCATCCACGATCGGGTAACCGGTTTGGCCTGCACACCATTTTTCAAATGCATCTTCATCATCTCTCCAATCAATAAGATCATAAGCCGGTTTAAAAGCCTTACCCATACCCACATGCGGAAAGTGCCAGAGTATCATCTGGTAAAAATCACGCCATATTAATTCATTCAAAAATGTTTCACTTAATCCGCTGCATTGCCGGGCAAGCTGCCTTATACTCACCGTACCAAAACGCAAATGAACACCCAGTTTAGATGTGCCGGCTACGGCAGGATAATCACGTTGCTTTTGATACATTATTATCAACTCTTCATTTAAATCTTTAGATGGAAAACTGTCTGCAGTTTTAATAAAACCCATTGATTCCAATGAAGGAATTTTTTGTGTAGCCTCCCGATAGCTATCGGGATAAAAATTATTGAAATACTTTTCAGTCGGGTATGCCTTAAAATAAAAATCCTTTAAAGCTGCTTTCCACTTCCTGCTGTAAGGGGTAAAAACAGTATAAGGCTTACCATCATCTTTTATTACTTCATCCTTCTCAAATATTACCTGGTCTTTAAAACTATGTAAGGATGCTCCTTCTGTATTTAATAAAGCAGCAACAGCATTATCTCTTTCTTTTGCATAAGGTTCATGATCGTGATTGATAAATACTTTATCAATTGTATAGGTTGATAAAAGTTTTTTAAATGTTTCAACCGGGGTTCCATAAAAAACCTGCAGCGATGAATTTATTTTGCGTAGTTCTTCCTGCATTTCTTCCAACGCAGCATGAATAAAAGCCACCCTCCTGTCGGCCTTATCAGCCAGCTTATCCAGTATGTTCGTATCAAAAATAAAAATGGGTAAACCAGGGTTATTACTTTTTAATGCATGATAAAGGCCTGCATTATCTGTTAGCCGCAGGTCGCGCCTGAACCAGAAGATGTTTACTGTTTGCAATGGAAAATGTCTTTCACAGAGGATTGTCAGGGTGAGCTTGTCGAACCCGGTGTGGTTACAATAAACCCGCCTTCGACAAGCTCAGGCTGACAGCCTGAGGGTGTAAAAGAAGTATAACAACAGCCCTATGCTTTTGTTGAGAAAACTGCAGTATATATTTTTTGTGTTTGGGTGTTGGCGTATTTCTTATCACCGATACTTTGCACCCAACGCATATTATAAATGGAATTGGTTAAAAAAACCTCATCTGCATCAAGCAATTCATCTATGCTTAACTCACCCTCAACCAATTGATAATTGGCTGCACTAAGTTTTTGAATAATATTCCTGCGCATTACACCTGCAATACAACCTTCAGCCAATGCAGGTGTATGAACAACTTCATCCTTAATTAAAAAAATATTGGCGAAAGTTGTATCACAAAGCCTGCCCCGGGTATTCAGCAAAATGGCATCATTCCATTTTTCATTTTTTGCATGCAGGGCACCCATGGCATAAGGTAAAAAATTATTGTGCTTCAGGTTGCTGAGTATATCGCAACCCTTTTTTGCATCTGTATAAATTCCCAATACCAGGCCATTGCTGTTCCATGAACCGGTTTCCGGGGGCAGTGCCCGGCTTTGTATAAGGTAATTGGGTTTATGGTCAGCCGCATCATATAGCCCCCCATCTCCACGAAAAACCGTCAACCGCACTCTTGCTATATGCTGGTGGTCATTTTTCTGCAAAAGGCTTTCTATTTCGGCTTGTAAAAGATCAGGTGTAAAATGTTTGGGAATATTGAATTGCAATACCTGCATACCCTTCCACAAGCGTGCAAAATGTTCATCAATAAACTCCAACTGGCTGTTCATGCTTTTGATCGTTTCAAAAAGCCCGTCGCCAAACCGGAGGCCACGGTTATTGGCCGACAATATCTCCGATCCGGCCTTGTACATTTTGCCATTAAAAATAAAATACTCCATTCACCAAATATACTACTAACCCCAATCGCAGTGAACCTGCCAAAAATTAAACCCCCTGGAACACCAGGGGGTTAATTTTCATTACAGTTTTAGAGAACACCGTGATCAAAAATACTATTTTTATTATATCTCTTCGTTTAAAATATTATGTTTTACTGCATACATAATTAAGCCGGCAGTACTTTTAGCACCTGTTTTTACCTTCAGCTTATCACGTATGGCTTCCACTGTACGTGGGCTAAGGTCAACCAGGTCGGCAATTTCCTTAGTACTTTTCTCCTCACACATCAGTTTCAGTATCAGTGTTTCCTTATCATTCAGGTGGGCTTCCTGCTGCATCAGGCGTTGTGGTGTTACGTCGTTACGCTGTTTCAGGTTGGTTAAAAGGGCCTTATTTGTCAGGGAATTAAAGTAATACTCCTGGTCAAAACAGGTCTTTATGGCCTCGTAAATGATCTCGCTGTCGCTGGTTTTGGTAAGATAACTGTTGGCCCCGATCTCCATTAATTTGGTGATCATACTATGGTCGTCCATCATGGTAAGCATGATGATACGTATATTCGGGTAAAGCTTTTTTATCTCCGGCAAAGCCGTTATTCCGTCCATAATGGGCATCTGAATATCCAGCAATATCACATCTACCGGTATCATTTTCAGCATGTTGAGCAGGTGCATGCCATTATCCGCTTCTGCTACTACTTTTACGTCAGTCTTAGCGCTTAGCGCTGTTTTTACACCAGCCCGGTACAGCACATGGTCATCGCAGATTATTATCTTAATAGGCTCTTTCATATTGTCGTTCGTCATCATATAACAGGTTTTTTGAGGTATATCGGATTGTTAATTACGTCTATATAACGTAGCATGCAAGTTCTAATTATATTCAAAAAGAATAAAGCGTGTAATTACCCTTTGTACAGGATGGGGTTTTTACGCATGATAATGGAGGAATAAACCTACATACAAATCCTATGCTAAAAGCATTTTATTCCAAAATAACAGTTTATGGGTGGGATTTTTGCATGGGAAAATGTTAATGGGTAGGGTAATTACTGGGAAATATTTACTTAATTAATTTTGATGCCAGCCTTGGTTTTTATGGCATTATGCGACTTTTGATCTAAAGATGAGATGCGTGAACGCCATAAATGAGGTTGTATAATCTCAAAAATGGGGTTACATAACCTCAATATCGGGGGTGGCATAAATTAAAAACCTGCTTCACAGCAGGTTTTTAAGCAAAGGGGTTTTCATAAAAACTATGCAGGACTGACACCTCCGGCATCGGTGCGGTTAAAAACTGGGCTATTGTGGTGAATCTGATACTATTGATTACAGCATACTTGTATATATAAGCATCAATAAATTATCTACTCAAAGATGCAGCTCCTGAATTTTAAAAAAAAGTGAAAAACAACATAAAAAAAAGGGATTTTTCGGAAGATATATTAAAAAAATAAGGGTAGTATTGGGGGAAAATTTATTAAATGTATAATTTAAGTAATGCTGTTATTTGGGTTGGAACAGGTTTTATATTTATTTCTTTTATTACTGCAATTTTAATCCCTAAAAACAATAGACCTTACATGAAAAAGTTCTTCCTTTATCCATTGATAGCTCTATTAATTTCTATTAACTCAATCTGTGGCCCACTTCTTTTACTTTACCCTATTAATCTATACTTCACTATTCAAAACTATTTATTTTTGGTAGACTTGTTTTTTTGGTACTGCTTCTTTTCAGTAATTTTAAATGATAAGAAAGATGACAATAAGATAAAAATCCTATTTATAATTACTTTTTTTGTAGCATTATATTTGCTTTTTTTCAACAATGTAGATAAACGAAATTTACATATTGGTGCGTTGTCAGCAATTTGCAAAACTGTTTTTTGTATTTTTTTCTTCTACAAACTATTCAAAAATTTATATTATCAAAATATTTTAAAAGAGCCATTATTTTGGATTGTTACTGGGCTTATTTTTAATTCATCATTGTCTTTACCCTTTTATGGCCTTAACAGCTATATTAAATCTCAATTTCCCTCCTTAGTATCATCAAATATTTTTTCGGTATCGAATATGCTCATTATCATTATGCATTTATTTTTTATGAAAGCTTATCTATGCACAACCCAAGTTCACAAGGTATAATTATTTTTATAGCAGGTATTACTACTTTGTTATTAGTATTTATAAGCTTTATTATTACGATTGTTTATAAATATCAGAAAAAGCAAAATGCTTATTTTAAAAATATAGAAACACTTAAAGCTGCTCACGAAAACACCCTTTTACAATCGCAACTTGAAATACAGGAACAGACTTTTCAAAATATATCAAGGGAAATACATGATAATATTGGCCTGAAACTAACCCTCGCCAAACTGCATTTAAATACACTTAACTATACAGATACAAATAAAGTGATGATGCAGGTGAATGATTCGGTGATTATGATTGGTGAAGCAATTAACAGCCTGAGCGACATAAGCCGCAGCATGAGCAACGAAATTATTTTAAACAACGGACTTATAAAAGCTTTGGAATTTGAAACAATACAATTAACAAAAACAGGGATGTATAAAATAAATTTTACGGCGACAGGTAACCCTGTTTTTATGGATAATGATACTGAACTAGTTCTTTTCCGTATTGTGCAAGAGGTATTAAATAATATTGTGAAACATGCCTTCGCATCAACAATAGATATTAACCTGCACTACAATACGTTTTTGCTAACTATGGAAGTAAAAGATAATGGCATAGGTTTTCATGCCAATAAAGCACAGAGCGGTACAGGCTTACAAAATATAAAAAAACGAACGAGCCTTTTAAAAGGGAATTTGGCAATAAACAGTAGACCCGATCTTGGCACGTTGATAAAAATAGAAATTCCATTGCATGAAAACAATACAACCATATAAGCTAATGCTGGCAGATGACCATGTGCTTTTACGGGATGCGCTCGCCAACCTGATTGAAAGTTTTAATGAATTTACTGTGGTTGCCAAAGCGGCCAATGGCAGTGAAGTGATTGAAGCAATTGAAAAAGGCTGCCAGGCAGATATTCTGCTTATGGATTTAAATATGCCCAAAATGGACGGTCATGAAACAGCTAAATGGATGGCAAGTAATCAACCACAGGTAAAAATTATTATCCTTACTATGTATGACTCCGAAATAGCCCTGATACGTTTGTTGCAGGCCGGAGTTAACGGGTTTTTAAAAAAAGATATTCATCCCACAGAATTAAGAGATGCCCTGCTTGCTGTAGCAGTGGGTGAATATTATTACAGCAACCACAGTACAGTTAAATTAGCATCTGCTTTCCGAAAAAGTACGGATAGCCATTCAGCCCTGGAGAAATTACTATTACCAGATAATGAAATTGAGTTTCTAAAATTAGCCTGTACAGATAAGACTTACAAGGAAATTGCCCTGTTAATGCAGATAACACCACGACATATTGATAGCTACAGAGATATCCTGTTTAAAAAATTAGATGTAAAGAGCCGGGTCGGGCTGGTAATTTATGCTGTAAAAAACGGTATAATTACTTTTTAGGAAAATCTTATCAACTGCAGGTGTTACTAATAAAGTATAAATAATTATGTTTATTCAGAAACCTCTGCCAAATTAGCTAAATGTTAACAAATGTGCAACGAAAATCATTCTATCAGCTTATTACGCATGCCATACATGATCAACCCGCCAATGGTCTTGGCATCTACCTTGGTCTTCATATTTTGCCGTATGGTCTCAATAGTGCGTGGGCTCAGGAAGATGATCTTTGATATCTCTTCCGTGGTCTTATCTTCTGAAAGCAGCTGCAGTATCTTCAGTTCCTTTTCATTAAAATTAACCGGGGTATTGCTGCCATAGTGCTGCCTTACATTCTTTTTCTGCATCAGCTTGCCCATCACTGCCTTGTTCACCAGTTCATTAAAATAAAAATCATCGTTCATACAGGTAAGTATGGCTTCGTAAATTTCTTCGGGGTCGGTTGTTTTGGTGAGGTAAGCATTAGCGCCCATTTCCATCATCTTGCTGATCATCTGCTGGTCATCGTACATGGTAAGTACAATGATCTTGATGTCCTCGTATTCTTTACGTATAAGCTGTATAGCATTGATACCATCCATTTCGGGCATCCTGATATCCATTAAAAGCACTTCGGGTTTTTTGATGGCTATCTTATGCATCATATCCTTTCCATCCTCAGCTTCCCAAAGCATTTTAAGGTCCTGCTTGCCTGCCAGGGCCATTTTGATACCATCCCTGAAGATCTTGTGATCGTCAGCAATTGCAATTTTGATCAAGGTCTCGTTTCGCATAGTTTATTTGATAACTGGGGTTAGTCTAAAAGCGTCCTAAGTTACAATTTTCATTTTATATGCATCCATTTTTAACGGCAATTGTACCATTAAATAATTCAAAAAAAGCGGTCATTCCATTTATACTCAGCCGCTTCCGTAAAATTCCTTCGTAAATATACCTGTATTATTCTACGTTAATTTACTTTACCGGTTTGCACTTTCACGCATTGAAAGGTATTTATTCTAAGCCCAAAAAGGGGCATTAATGCGCTTGTACAGGTATATTGGTCGTATTACTTTTGTACCAGTTGATTGACATTGGTTGAACGAATATCCAATTATCCAAATATCCAATAGAAATACAAAATAGTTCCAATTATCCCGAAGAACCTTTGTTTGTGCTTGTTTTACCTTGTCAATCAACTATTTTTAATTAGGTCCCGCTTACCAAATCCAATTCCACACACTATCACCAGCTTATGCATCCCGGTGCCTGACATGGTAATTTTTAATATGCTTCGGCAGCGGCCCAGCTGTTTACCAGGCCTAGAGGCACGTAAAAGTCCCATCCACCCTTTTACACCAGGTATAAGTACGCAGGTAAAGCTACTATGTTTTTGCATAGTAAATTTACTATTTTATTTCAGTATATTTACCCAAAATTAAGACGTTATTTTACGGCTTATTTACCTGAAATCCTTTACAGTATTGAGTTCAATGAATTTTAAGGCTTCCGTTTTTTGCTGATAGGGGTTGCATAAGGCCGGCTTTTAGATGAAGTTTGTGCTTCATTATTACTTTTAGAAACCTTAAAACTAGTTATCATGTTAAGCGGAATTATCGACTTATTAGTAGAATGCTTCGGATAAGCATCAAATTATTATTTTTGATTTTAAAAAACCAATGGTTATTTTTGAGGAAATAACCATTTTTTATTTTACAAAATCTAAAATATATAACTTATATCTCCGAGCTACTCCCTTTTCTCCTTTGTATTATATTTATAAAAACAATTATAAGCAAAGAAAGAAAGGTTTTTTTTATTTATACTATTCTTATTGCTGTACTAGTTACAGTTGGTTTTAGTTTACTTTATATTAACAAGTCTCCTGAAAAATACTACTTGGTTGTAAGGGCATATGTAATTCTGGAATTCACTTTGCTTACCTATTTATTTCATTTATACATAAAAAACAATTTACTAAGAAAGCTAATCCTGTATTCTCCAATAGTTTTTATACTTTTTTGCATTTTCGAGTTTAGCAGAGAGAAAATTCCTGGAATGCCTTTTTTACCCATTAGTGTGGCACATATCACTTTATTGTGCATAGTTATCTATTATTTATTTGAGGTAATGCAGGAGACTGTTTTAGAACCAATTTACCAAAAAGCAATCTTTTGGATTTCAGTTGCTTTCATTATTAATTCTGCCGGAAATTTCTTTTTGTTCCTCTATTCCAAGAATAGCTTTAATGGTGATCCGAATTTTAAAAGACAATATACAATCATTTATACAACAGTTACTGTTATCAAAAATATGTTGTTATGTATCTCGATTTTGATAAAAGAAAAACACAAAAATGAGTCAGATAAAGTAACCTTTGATGTTGACTTAGATTCATTTCACCCTTCTCATAACCAGAACTAACAGCAAAGGACAATATGTTTTTTTTACAGGCAAACAATAATGCTACAGGAATAAATACAGCAATGTTTCTCGGAACATTGGGTATGCTTACGCTTGCCATTGCCATTGTTGGTTTTGTTATTTTTCACCAGCGCAAAGTAATGCGTTATAATAACCAGTTAAAAAAACTGGAGGAGGAAAAACAGCAGATCTTACTGAATGCTTCTATACGTTTCCAGGAAGAAGAACGTAACCGCATTGCCGCCGACCTGCACGATGATGCCGGCCCCCTGTTGGCCACTGCCCGCCTGTATCTGAACGAGAACCTCGTAAACCAGGAAAAGGCGCAGCAATTGCAAAGTATCTTCAGTGCCAAGCAGATACTGGATGATGCCATCCTGTTGATTCGCAATATCAGCCATAGCCTGATGCCACCAACCCTTAAAAACTTTGGGTTAGAGAGTGCCGCCACAGATCTTTTTCAAAAAATAGGTGGCAGTGGCAGCTTAAATGCCAGTGCACGTTTTCACGATTACCGGACAAGACTTAAAGTAGAACAGGAACTGCTTGTTTTCAGGATCATCCAGGAACTGGTAAACAATATCCTTAAACATAGTAACCCGGGTTTTATCCATCTAACCCAGAACATCAGTACGAATAAGATGTATTTCCGTATACATCATGATGGGATCGGGATAGTGCAGGCTGATTTTGAAAAACTGAATCACAGCAGCATCGGCCTGGGTTTAAAGAATATTGCCAGCAGGATAAAAGTATTAAGGGGTCGCATCTTTTTTGAAATAGATCCCAGTAAAACCTATTACAAAGTGACCATTGAGATTCCTCGTGAACCGGCCATATAAAGACCTTGCGATTACGGATAGATTTTTGCTACATTTCATCATTATATAATCATTGCATAATTGAATTTTGTTTACGTAATTTTGCGCTGCCCCCAAACTTATGAATGAAATTAAAGTTGCCATAGCCGACGATCATAAAATTTTCAGGAAAGGAGTGATCCTTTCCATGCGAAGTTACTCCAATATAAAATTTGTAATGGAAGCAGATAATGGCGAAGACCTGCTTGCCAAAATACCCGAATCGGAGCCAGATGTTATTTTATGCGACCTGAAGATGCCGGTAAAAGACGGTATTGATACCACTAAACTCATCACCAAAAATTTCCCCAACATCCGTGTTATCATATTAACCATGTATGAGGATGAACGCTTTGTAGGACATTTGATGGATTGTGGAGCTGCTGGTTATCTTTTAAAAAGTACCGATCCCGCTGAAATAAAAAAAGCCATCGTGGATGTAATGCGTACCGGCTTTTACCTTAACCCTTTTGTAAATAAAGTGCTCATCAAGAAAAACTATTCCAAGCAAAAATTCAATCCTTCACTTACTTCTGAAGTAGTGTTAAGTGACAGGGAAAAGGAAGTGCTTACCTTGGTTTGCATGGAATTTACTGCTTCTGAAATTGCTGCTAAAATGGACATCAGTGCACGGACAGTGGAAGCTATAAAAGACAGGTTGATGGAAAGGTTTGGCGTTAAAAACTCCGTAGGACTTGTTTTTTATGCTATGAAGAATTCTCTTATCGATTAATTGCGAATGTTGAATCTGAGAATATCGAATATTTTTTGAAAACAGGGTCTCTCATATTCTAAATTCGCCATCTAACCATTCGATATTAAAACAGCCCAAACAACTTAGAGTCTATACTGGTTATTATCTTTCCCAGGTCTTCTTCATTTTCAGCAAATTTATTGTTATCTGCATCAATGATCAGCAAAGGGCCCTCTTTATAATTATCTATCCAGCCATTATAAAATTCGTTCAGCTTCTTTAAATAATCAAGGCGGATATTCTCTTCATACTCCCTGCCCCGCTTCTGTATCTGAGCGACCAGTGTTGGTACAGATGCCTTCAGGTAAATAATAAGGTCTGGTGGCTGTACCATACTTTTTAATGTTTCAAAAAACCTGTAGTAATTATCAAAATCACGTTTTGTCATCAGCCCCATATCATGCAGGTTGGGCGCAAATATATTGGCGTCTTCATAAATGGTCCTGTCCTGTATCACCGTTTCAGTGCCGTGGTGTATTTCCAGCAATTGATTCAACCGGCTGTTTAAAAAGAATATCTGCAGGTTAAAACTCCACCGCGGCATATCTTCATAAAAATCATTCAGGTAAGGATTGTGATCCACATCTTCAAATTGCGGGATCCACTTATAATGCTTGCTCAGCATTTCAGTCAGCGTGGTTTTTCCTGCACCAATATTTCCTGCAACAGCAATATGCTTTGGTTTTTTTGTCTTAGCCATAATTTAATTGTGGATTTACAATCGCCCTCTCTTTTAAAATACAAGCGAAGCATCTAAAGTAAACAAAATCTTAAATCAAACCCCTTAAATCAAAAATAATTTAATCCAATTGCCTCTCTTACAAGTTTCATTGTTTCCGAAGCACTTTTGTTTGCCTTTTCGGCCCCCTTTTGCATTATTTGTTTTAACACCTCCTCATCCTGCAAAATGGCATCTACCTTATTACGGATAGGAGCAATAAAATTAACCATGTCCTCTGCCAGTTGCTTTTTCAGGTCACCATAGCGAATGGTACAGTTATTATAATCTTCTTCAAATTTCTGAATGGTTTCTGCTGTACAAACGAGACTCATCAGCAGAAAAATATTTTCAATATAATCAGGCTTGGGTGTATTTTTTTCTGCAGGGCCACTGTCTGTCTTGGCTTTCATTACTTTTTTCCTGATCATATCATCACTATCGGCCAGGTACAATGTTGCCATCTGGTTCTCGCTCTTACTCATTTTACCAGCGCCATCAAGGCTGGGCACTTTTACCAGGCTTTCGTTGTAATTAAAAGCCGCTGGTTCGGGAAAAACTTCCCCATAGCGGTGATTAAAGCGGTTTGCAAATGTACGGGCCATCTCCAGGTGCTGCTCCTGGTCTTTACCAACGGGTACATATTTAGCCCGGTGCAAAATAATATCGGCAGTTTGTAAAACCGGGTAAGTCAATAATCCTGCATTAACGTTTTCAGGATTCTGCCGCACTTTATCTTTAAATGTTGTTGTTTTTTCCAGCTCCCCTTTATACGCCATCATATTTAAATACAGGTATAATTCGGAAGTTTCATGCACATGGCTCTGGCAATAAAAAGCCACTTTATCCGGGTCGAGGCCACAGGCTATATTTTCTGCCAATACACGATGCACATTAGATTTCAGCTCTTTAGTATCCGGATGTGTAGTTAATGAGTGCAGGTCGGCCACCATGAAAAAGCAATCGAATTCTTCCTGCATTTTTACATAATTGCGGATAGCTCCAAAATAATTACCCAAATGCAGAAATCCTGTTGGCCGGATACCACTCATTACAATCTCTTTTTTCTTTTCCATAAAATTCTCTGTCAGTTGGCGAAGATAAGAAAACCTGATAGTTGGCAGTTATCAAGTTTTCCATTCATAAATCTTATCAGCCGGTTGGCAAACCGGGTATTTTCGGGAGCCAACTATTGTTATATTTGTAATATGGAAGTGAATGAAGCCCTCGTTGATAAACTGGCCAATCTTGCCAGGTTAAAGTTTGATGCAGCCGCAAAAGAAGATATCAGGAATGACCTGCAAAAAATGATCCGGTTTGTTGAAAAGCTGAACGAATTGGACACCACGGGTGTTGAACCTCTTTTGCACATGAGCGGCAATGTGAATGTTTTAAGGGCAGATGAGGTAAAGGGAAGCATATCCCGTGAAGCAGGCCTGCAAAATGCAGCCATACATGATGAACAGTTTTTCAAAGTACCAAAGGTCATAAAAAAATAAATGCAGTTTTGAGTCTTTTGTTTTGAGTTTTGTGTTGGGCTTTAAGTTAATTAGAGCCTGGCATTAGCAAAAACCCAAAACACCAAACTCAAAACCTAAAACAAAAAATATGCAGGGAATTATTCATCTTGAAAATATCCGTAAAAGTTATTACCTCGGTAAAAATGAGCTACAGGTTTTAAAAGGTATTTCGCTGGATATATTCAAGAACGAATATGTTGCGTTGATGGGACCAAGTGGTTCCGGTAAATCAACCTTGATGAATTTACTCGGCTGCCTGGATACACCATCAGGAGGAAAATACATTTTGAACGGAAAAGACGTAAGCCGCATGCCTGATAATGACCTGGCGGAGGTTCGCAATAAAGAGATCGGGTTTGTTTTTCAGCAATTCAATCTATTGCCACGTTTAACAGCGGCTGAAAATGTCGCACTGCCACTGGTTTACAGCGGTGTTGGCAAAAAAGAAAGAATAGAAAGGGCTATGGAAGTTTTAACAAGAGTAAAACTGGATGACCGCAGCCATCATAAACCAAATGAACTAAGCGGAGGCCAGGCTCAGCGTGTTGCCATTGCCCGGGCTTTGATAAATAATCCTTCCATTATTTTAGCAGATGAGCCAACCGGTAACCTGGATACAAAAACATCTTATGAGATCATGGAGATACTTGGGACAATACATGCAGATGGCAATACAGTTATTTTAGTAACGCATGAAGAAGATATTTCGATGTATGCCCACCGGGTCATCAGGTTAAGAGATGGTATTGTGGAAACCGATAAACTAAATGCAAACCCTGCAACAGCCAGCATTCCGGCATAATTAACATTTATACCTTCTTTAAGTATTTGGGTTATAGCCCATACTATCTATTAATATTCCCATAGATATTTTTGCATATAAAGTCTTCCTCAAAAACAATTAAAAGGATTACAGAATTTTTTTCTGATTTATATAATTCCATACAAAATTTACTGTGGCACAGCTTTTGAATTTGCGTTCAACAGAAACAAATACTCTCAGAAAACTTAAAAAATTAAACTTTATGAAAATGCTTAAAATGAAAAACAATATTTTACTTATTGTTCCCGCAGTTGTATTATTATTCGCCGTATCGCTTACATCATGTAGCAAAGATGACGATAACGGTGGAGGCTCTGGTTCGGGCTCAGCCTCAACAACCATAAAAGTTACAGATGCCCCTTTTGATGATGCAAATGTAACCGGCGCTTTTGTTACCATTTCCGAAATTAAAGTAGATGGCCAGACAGTACAGGGTTTTACAAAAACAACTGTTGACCTGGCAGCCTATCAAAATGGAAGTACAAGCACACTGGGAACTTTTAATTTAGAAGGTAAAAATTACAGCAACATTACTTTTGTGCTGGATTTTGACACTGATGCAACCGGTAATGCACCCGGCTCTTATGTATTAACAACCGGTAATGTAAAACATAAGTTGACAACAACTTCCAATACTATTACTGTAGCTAAAAACTATACGCTACAGGCTGGTTCATCAAATTCACTTGTCGCCGATTTTGATCTGCGTAAAATGATCGTTGCCCAGGCAGGCGATCCTGCGGATCAATATAATTTTGCCACCAGTGCAGAATTGCAGAATAGTGTACGTATTGTTAGTGAAAGTAATGCAAGTACAATTTCCGGTACTGTAACAGATGGAGTTTCCGGTTCAGCAAAAGTTGTTGCCTATGCCTATAAAAAAGGTACGTTCAACAGAACTACAGAAATGAGCGGACAGGGAGCCAGCAATATACAATTCGCTAATGCTGTGAGCAGCGATCTGGTAAGCGGTGGCTCTTATCAATTACATTTTTTAGAAAGTGGTGAATATGAAGTTCATTTCGCAAGTTATAAGGATACGAATGCGGATGGTAAATTGGAATTAGTTGGAACACTGGTAGTATTAACATCCGGAGAAATCAATATACTTAACCTGCAGTTGGGCCTGAATGCGTCATTAACACTGAATGCAACAGCAACAGCAGTTTTACCATAGTCTTCTTTTAAGACATATAAAAGCCGGTTCTTTTGAACCGGCTTTTATTTTTTCCTTATTTTGTTTTAGATAACTTTACTATGTTATTTAACTGAAGCATTATGGCATTTAAAATTTATACCAAAACAGGCGACCTGGGAAAAACAAGTTTAATTGGCGGAACTAAAGTACCCAAAAGCAATATCCGCATTGAAGCTTATGGAACTGTTGATGAATTAAATTCATTTATGGGTTTAACTGCTGACCAGCTTGATCATGCACCTTCCAAAATAATTTTAAAAGAAATACAGGATCGATTATTTACCATTGGCTCTTCTCTTGCCTGCGACCCGGATAAAGAATCCAAATTAAAGATACCGGACCTGAAGGAATCAGATATAACATTGCTGGAAAAAGAAATAGATAAAATGAATGAAGAACTGGAAGAAATGAGATCTTTCATTTTACCCGGCGGGCATGTTGCCATTTCTACGGCTCACGTTACCCGTTGTGTATGCAGGCGTGCAGAACGTATTTGTGTAAACATGCAGGAAAATGACCTGTTTGTGGATCCATTGGTTATAAAATACCTCAATCGTTTAAGTGATTACCTTTTTGTTTTGGCAAGGTATGCCGGGCATTTACTTGGTGTGGAAGATATTCCCTGGAAACCAAGAATCAATTGATTTGATGATTTGAAAATTTGATGATGTGTTGATGCAATACTTAATTATCAAATCTTCAAATTAATTCATCATCAAATCATCTTACCGTCTTTCATTATCAATGTTCTGTCGCTCATTTTTGCCAGTTCCTCATTATGCGTAACAATTAAAAATGTTTGATTGTACCGGTTACGCAGATCGATAAACAACTGGTGCAATTCTTTGGCATTGGCACTATCCAGGTTGCCTGTTGGCTCATCAGCCATAACAATGGAAGGGTTATTTATTAAAGCCCTGGCAACAGCCACCCTTTGCTGCTCACCACCCGAAAGCTGTTGTGGTTTATTTTCCATACGATCGGCAAGTCCTAAAATTTTCAACAATTCAATAGCCCTGGTAACCACTTCTTTCCTTTTTCCTCCTGCGATCCACCCCGGGATACAAACATTTTCCAGGGCTGTAAATTCGGGAAGAAGGTGGTGAAACTGAAAGACAAAGCCAATATGCTTATTTCTAAAGGCGGCTAATTTTTTTCCGGAGAAAAAATCTTTGCTCCTTTTTTGATAAGGAACCTTGCTATCAACTACCAATGTATTGGTAATATCATCGTGCCATCCTGCCGGCCTGGCGTTCAAATAACTAAATGCTTCAAATAATCCAAAGGGAAAGAATCTCGCAAAAGACCGGAACAAACAAGAGCGAAAGTTTGGGCGGGTTCCATCTTTTTCCATGATCACCTTTGTTCCGGTAAAATATTTGGCTAAAGTTCTCCCTGTTAAACTTTCAAACATAAAAGAATAAAGAAAGCTTATTGATAATATTTGAGAGAAAAACAGGGTAAAAGCATCAAAATTTTCTAAAAAATCAGGAACATACCCCAACGCAAAATATAATATAGAACTAAGAATAGCTCCACAAAATAACCAGTCAATGACCAGGTTAAGCAGGCGTTTCCACCATGCTACAGGAATCAATTCAAGTTTTAGCTTACTGCTGATCTTTACGCCATCAATCTCCAAATTGCCTTCATCTGCCTCATCAAGTGTTCCTAATATATGAAGCAATGTTGATTTACCTGAGCCGGAAGGGCCAACTATACTGATAATTTCCCCTTTTTTTATGTTTATATCGATCCCTTTTAATATTTCCAGTTGTCCATATTGTTTCTGGATATTTTTAGCGGCTAACATGCTTCGAAAATAGGTAATAATTGCAATTTTACCCTTTAAAAACAAAGTCATGCCCTATTTTGTCCATGTTAAATAATAATAACTCCCAACGGGCGTTAAAAAAACACTTTTGGTTATTCCAAATGAACCTATACATTTGCAAAAAAATTAAACCCTTACAAAGATGTTTTGGACACTAGAATTAGCCTCTCATTTGGAAGATGCACCCTGGCCGGCTACTAAAGATGAACTGATCGATTATTCGATCCGTAGCGGCGCACCCATTGAAGTGGTGGAAAATTTACAGGAGCTGGAAGACGAGGGCGAAATATATGAAGGCCTGGATGATATCTGGCCCGATTACCCCAGCCAGGAGGATTTCTTTTTTAATGAAGATGAATATTAATAACCCCCTCCGCCCCCTAAAGGGGGAACCTTGGAGTTCAATATTATAAACAGTACAAAAATATAAAAGTGAGAGCCTCTCAACAATTGAGAGGCTCTCACTTTTACTATAATATAAGAAGTTGGAATTCTTTGGTTCCTGGTTCCTCCTTCAGGGGGCGGAGGGGGTTATTACATTTTATTGATCACCGCCTCAGTTACTCCAGTAAATGAGAACCCGCCATCATGAAACAGGTTTTGCATGGTAACCATCTTTGTCATATCGCTGAACATAACTGCAATGTAGTTAGCACAATCATCAGCGCTGGCATTGCCCAGCGGGCTCATTTTTTCTGCATAATCTAAAAATCCGTCAAATCCTTTTACACCACTACCTGCAGTTGTTTTTACAGGCGATTGTGAAATGGTATTAACCCGTACATGCTTCTTAACACCATAATGATATCCAAAACTGCGGCTCACACTTTCAAGCAATGCTTTGGCATCGGCCATTTCGTTATAATCAGGAAACACACGCTGTGCTGCGATATAGGTTAACGCCACAACACTTCCCCAGTCATTGATGGCATCCAGTTTCATAGCTGTAGCTAATACCCGGTGCAGGCTTGTAGCCGATATATCAAGTGATTTAGCATTAAAGCCATAGTCAATATCAGTATAGTGTTTCCCTTTACGCACATTGATGCTCATACCTATGGAATGCAGAATAAAATCTACGCCTCCACCAAAATGCTCCATAGTTTTTGTTATAAGATTGGTCACATCTTCGTTACTGCTCACATCGCAGGCTATAACCGGTGCATTCACTATTTCTGCCAGCTTGTTTATTTCACCCATACGCATGGCTACCGGTGCATTGGATAAAACCAGTTCAGCACCTTCTTCATGGCAGCGTAAAGCAGTTCTCCATGCAATTGATCTTTCATCAAGTGCGCCGAATATGATCCCTTTTTTTCCTTTAAGTAAGTTGTATGACATGTTTTGTTTTTTATATGGTAAAGATAGCCCTAAATGAAAATAAAAAAAATCCGGAGTAACCCCGGATTAATATTACATAAAGACAATTCTTTTATCTTACGTATACATCATGCCACCAGTAGTAATTACCAGGATTAGGCGATGTTATACGGAAACATAATACCATTGAATCACTACTCAGGTATTTGATACGGAAATCAGGTCCTGTATGTGGTGTGGAATAAAAGGTATTTGTAACAAACTCATCCATTGAATGAAATTCTACACGCCATAGCATGCTGCGCATTGATTCATTAGGTATTATATGGCCGCCTTCCCCACCTCCATACATAGGCAGCGATTTGGACTCAGATCTCCACCATTTAAAGCTGGAATCTGCTTTAATTTCAAGATAAGAGAAAGGATCATAACGGCCTCCATAGTAGGTATTTATAACAACGGTTGTATCTGCCTGGGTTGTTTCCCACCTATAGTCATATAAATACTTCCACTTCCCCACTAAACTGTCGAAAGTAGAGGCAGTCGTTTGATTGTCAACTGAAGTTTCTTTCTGGCAACTGAAAAAGAGAAAGCAAAGAATAATTAAAGTTATTAGTCGCATAAGGTTGTATTTGAAAATAAGATGCTACAAAGTAAACAACTGCTGCATCATATACCAAAATTCTAAGGCTTGAATCCGATCCATATCATCATCAATACACTGGCAATACTATAAAGCAAGGCCAGTATAAAAACGCTGATAAAATACAGTGCCAGTCTTTTGCCTGTTTCTGATGGCCTTATCTTTTTCAGCAAATGCCTGTTAAAAAAATAAAAAGGGGTGGCCACCAAAAGGGTTATCGCAATAATATCAAGATTGGCGAGAATAAACATAAGCATCAATTACCCACCATTTCCCTGGCATTCTGTAATGCAGCTGCAGTGGGTTTTTCGCCGCTCAGCATTTGTGCGATAGTGGTAATGCGTTCATCAATGTTTAACAAGCGTATGGAAGTGACGATCTTGTCTTTATCAATTGCCTTGTACACAAAATAATGTGCATCTGCTTTGGCAGCTATCTGTGGCTGGTGTGTAATGGATATCAATTGGTGAGATGCTGATAATTCTTTCATGATATTGCCTACCTGCCTGGCTGCTTCGCCGCTGATACCGGTGTCTATCTCATCAAATATCAATGTGGGCAACTGTAGTTTTTTTGCCACCAGCGATTTAATGCAAAGCATCAACCGGCTTAACTCTCCCCCGCTGGCTACCTTACGCAATGGCTCAAAACGATTGCTTTTGTTGGCATCAAACAAAAATTCGATCCTGTCAATACCCAATTCACCCAGTGCATCCAAAGGTTGTGCTTCGGCAGTAAAACGTGCATTAGGCATACCCACACGTGCCAGCAAAATATTTACATTTTCTGCAAATGGCTTGATGGCTTTTTTGCGGTTGGCTGAAATTATTTTTGCTTTTGCTTCGCACTGCTGCAACAATTCAGCAGTTTGTTTTTCTTTTTGCTGAATGGCTTCGCCGATGTTCAAGATCTCATTCAACTCTTGTTGCAGCTCATCTTTCAGGACCAGCAATTCATTGGTGCTAGTTACACCATGCTTCTTCTGCAGTTTATAACCCATCGAAATGCGGTCGTTCACAATTTGTATCCTTTCTGCACTATAATTAATGCTGCTGTTTATTTGATCTAATTCATCGGCAATATCTGCCAGTTCAAGCTGAGCACTTTGCAAACGTTTGGCCAGGCCGGTAATGCCGGTATGATACTGATCCAATGCATGCAGTTTATTATACAGCACTTTTAATTGCTGCACAAGCGGTTGTTCCGTTTCTTTTAATTCATAATAAATACCGGACAATTCCTGCTTTACATTTTCTGCATTGCTCAGCAGTTTTAATTCTGCATCCAGTTCTTCCAGTTCATTCTCTTTGAAACCGGCTTCATCCAGTTCATCAAATAAGAATTGGTTATAATCAAGCGCTGCATTGGCCGCTGTTTGTTCTGCCTGCAGTTCCTGCAATTCTTTTTTTGTTTTTTTGTATTGATGAAAAACTTCCTGGTATTGCTGCAGCAGTTCAGTATTATCTGCCAGTGCATCTAAAACCTGCTGCTGAAAATCGGATGAATTCAGTTCAAGTGTATCAAACTGCTGGTGCAGATCGACCAGCAAGGTGCTGAGCGTTTTAAGCTGGTTAAGATTTACCGGTGTATCATTGATGAATGCCCTTGATTTACCATTTGCAGCTATCTCACGCCTGATCATCAGTGACTCTTCAGCATCCAGGTCGTTCTCTTTTAAAAACTCCCTGATGGCTTTATTGTTCATGGCTTTAAAACTTCCTTCAACAACCGCTTTTTTGTCTTTCTGCTGCAATACGGTACTGTCAGCTCTTTCACCAAGTATCAGGCTTAATGCACCCATTAAAATACTTTTACCGGCGCCTGTTTCACCGGTGATGATATTCAGTTTACCCGAAAAATCAATTTCCAGTTCATTAATGATGGCGTAGTTCTGTATGTTTAGTTTTTGAAGCATAGTGTGCATTAACCGATTGGCAAATTAGTGAATTTTAACCACTAAGACACAAAGGCACGAAGTAACACAAAGTTATCCTTTTCAACATCTTTGATTGCAATCTGTACATTAAAAAAGAGCCCACAATCGTGAGCTCTTCCAGTATCTTGTATCCAGTATCTTTCTTATTTTACCACCACTGAATCATTCAGGTCAGCATCAACCAAAATACGCCCGCAGTTCTCACAAACCATGATCTTCTTACGCAATTTAATTTCGCTTTGTTTTTGTGGAGGAATGGCGTGGAAACAACCACCGCAGCTGTCACGCTCTACAGCAACCACGGCCAGACCGTTACGGTAATTCTTGCGGATACGGTCGTAGCTGGTTAATAAACGTTCGTCAGCATGGCTGCGGGCTTTTTCGCCTTCTTTGTTATAATGTTTTTCTTCTTTTTCAGTTTCGCTGATGATCTTTTCGAGTTCGCCTTTTTTTCCTGTGAGGTGGCTTTCTTTATTGGCAACCGCTTTCTTTGCTATTTCCAGTTGTCTTGCTTTTTCAGCGATCTCTTCAGTTGCATCCTTAATATGCTTTTCGCAAAGCTTTACTTCTAAGGTTTGCATTTCAATTTCTTTGTTGATGGCTTCAAACTCACGGTTGTTCTTTACATTATCGCTTTGCTTCTCGTATTTTTTTACCAGTGCTTCGGCTTCTTTAATGCCTTCTTTCTTTTGGGCAATAAATTCCTGTATACCGTTTATCTCTTCTTCTACACGGGTTTGCCTTGCATGCAGACCTTCAATTTCGTCTTCCAGGTCTTTTACCTCCATAGGTAACTCACCTTTCAGGATCTGAATTTCATCCAGCTTACAATCTACTTTTTGTAAAAGTACCAGTGCGCTTAATTTTTCTTCAATTGAGAATTCTTTAACTGCGGCCATATTATTTTTGAAATTTGAATTTGAAATTACAGGAAGTAATGTACCGGATTGGTTTTTACGCCTGTTTTTTGGATTGCAAAGGTAGGAAATTTTTGGCTCAAAATATCAAACAAAAGGTCTATAGTGTACTGTTCGCTCTCAAAATGGCCGATATCGGCAACTACAAGCCGGTTATTGGCATCAAAAAACTCGTGATACTTGATATCCCCGGTAATATAGAAATCTGCTCCGGATGCAGCCGCAGCGCCTATCAGGAAGCTGCCGGCACCCCCGCAAAGGGCCACTTTTTTAACCAGTTTGTTCAATAAAGGAGTGTGCCGTATTATAGAAAGATTGAATTTTGCTTTTAAAAGCCCCAGGAATGCAGTTTCACTGATCGTCTCAGGCAATTCTCCCACCAAACCACTACCAACCTGCTGATTTTGATTATCCAGTGCAATAATATCATAAGCCACTTCCTCGTAAGGATGGGCAGAAAACAAACCGCTTAAAATAGCCTGTTGCTTCCATGCCGGGAAGATCATTTCCATCTTTATCTCATCCTCAATATGCCGTTCACCAATTTTACCCGTATAGGGATTGGTGCCTTGCCCGGGTTTGAAAGTGCCAAATCCTGCTGAGTTAAAACTGCATTCACTGTAATTGCTGATCTCTCCGCCGCCTGCAGCAAAAATGGCCGAGCGTACTTTCTCTGCCTGGTCGGCCGGCACAAAAGTGAAGAGCTTTTTGAGCGTATCATTTTTGGGTTGCAGTATCTTCCTGTTTATCAACCCGAGCTTATCGGCAATGGCTGCATTTACGCCATGCAGTACATTATCCAGGTTGGTATGAATGGCGTAGATGGCAATACTATTTTTTATTGCAGTGATGATGGTTTGCTCCACATAATTCCTACCGGTAATTTTTCTTAACCCGCCAAAAATGATGGGATGGTGTGCTACAATGAGGTTGCAATTCTTTTCCATGGCTTCCAGCACCACGGCTTCAGTGGCATCCAATGTTGTAATGATACCGGTACACTCCCAGCTAGCATTGCCGGTAATTAAACCTGCATTATCATAGCTTTCCTGCAATGATGGTGGTGCTACTGATTCTAAAAAAGATGTGATCTCCTGAATTTGCATTTTATCCTTTCAGTTTATTAACCAGGTCAATATATTGCTGCATACTTTCTTCGGATGTTTTTCCTTTTAGTGCAGACCATGCTTCGTATTTGGCTTTGTTCACAAAATCAAATGGATTACTGGGCGCCTCGCCACTTACATCGCCTTCGGTTGATTGTTTGTATAGAGAATACAGTTGCAGCAGGGTTTCGTTGCTGGGCTTTTCGCTGAGTGATTTGCTGTCGGCTATTGCCTGTTCAAATTGTGCTTTTATATCCATGGGTTTTATTTGCGAATTTAGGGGAAAAACCTCACCCCCCGTCCCCCCTCTCCTTTAGGAGAAGGGGGGAAGCGAAGATTGGAGCGGAGGCTACCTGGCCCAATCAGTCAACTTTATCTTACAAAATCAAAAACAGATGATTATCAATATAATAACCTGTTGGGAGTACGTGGGTAGACGTATCCGGGTACGTCCCCGACGTATTCGGAATACGTCCGGCAGAGGTATTTACCCCGTCCACCTAGGGATCGGAGTACGTCGGGGACCTATTCGGAATACGTCCCCGACGTATTGAGAACAGGTTACCCTACCTATTGGGAATACGTCTTTGACCTATGGGGAATACGTAGCAGACGTATTCGGACCCCATGCGGGACGTACCGGAATACATTATACCACGTAATAAATACCTGTATCAGACGTATTCGGAACAGGTTAAACATAGGTGGGTACCCGTCATCCAACCTATTGCAATAGGTTGGGAAGAGGTGGGTAACAGGTTATTTTGAGATAAGGCACTTGTACTTGACTTATGTAGAATACATATTGGATGTATTGAGATAACTTGTTGAACGTGGTAGTCACCAGTTGTGGATGTGTGGAGTCTAATTCATAAAATTGTCTCGGCGTTTCTTTATTCTAAAATATATGAGTAGTAAATCTACATTGAGCAAGTACTGAATGTCCCCGTTTCGTTTTAATCAAAAATATACTTTCAAAAAAAACACCCCGGCTTTCGCCAGGGCATTTTTTTCAAACATATTCCAGGCTTACTGTTTCGATTCTACATTTTCTTTAACTTTTGCACCAGGGCGGTTAATTGATTTGATCCTGGCAAATTTCAATTTTAATCCTGCTATTTTCAGGTTGTCGCCCGCTGCAATGCCTTCTTTCTCCACTTCATTCTTCCTGCTGTCAAGCGCTTCGTACAATACTTTTATCTCATCCCAGTCTTCCCTGGTAAATTCATCTTTGCCTGCATCAACCGCATCCACAAAATTCTGGTACACACCCAGGATATTTTTTGGAGTAACAAAACCAAATGTCATATCGGCGCCTATCTTACCCTCACCGAATAACCGGTTGCGGAGAATGGTGCGGTAATCGGATACAACAGTTTTAGGTGCTTCAGCTTCTCTTATTTTAGTTTCATACGTAACTTTTAAAGTGGCGTACTTTGCTTTTGCTTCTTCTGCTTTTGCTTTGTCTTCAGCTTCCAGTTTTGCCAGCGCTGCTTCTGCCCTAAGGGCTCTTTCCTGGTAACCTTCATCAATTAATGTCCAGTTGGCCTGCGTGTATACAGGTGTAGCATTTTCTACTGAGTCAACATACACAGTTAAACTTTCTGCATCCTTTTTTGCTGTTTCTTTTTCAGAATTATTACAGGCTGCAAAACCGCTTATAACTATTGCGGCAATTACTGCTAATTGTAGCTTTTTCATGTTTTTAGTTTTTGTTCAATACCTGAAAGACAACTACTATGCCAGAAATGCCAATTGGCTGTAAAAGCCTTATCCACAAAGCGTTTCAATTAATTAAGCAGAATAAAGTATAAAAGAAAACAAAAAAGATATAACAAAAAATCCGCCCCGCTTAAAGCGGGGCGGATTACTGTTATTTACAATAAAGTAGTTACAGGTTTATCGTTTTTTATAAATGGTTATTTCCACCCTGCGGTTCAACCAATCCTGGTGAACATCGTATGGCCTTGATGAACCATAGAAAGCTGTCCTCATCCTGCTTTTTGCAATGCCATAGCTTTGGAAATAGTCCCTGGCTACATCAGCACGTTCTTTAGAGATAGCCATATTATATTTCTCAAGGCCGAAATTATCCGCATGGCCTTCGATCGTTATCATCAGGCTCTTATCTGCTTTTAATACATTTACGATCTCGCCCAGTACAGCAAATGCTTCGCTTGTAATATTGGCTTTATCAAAATCGAACCTGATAAAATAAGTCATTGAATCGCCTGATGACCTGATCAGTTTTCCGCCAGTCAATATTTTCATCGGGCAGCCATCATTTTCGGCGGTTCCGGCAGCATCGGGACATTTATCATCCTTATCCAATATGCCATCGCCATCTGTATCGGCAGGGCCCGGAGGACAACCACTATTATCTTTCACACCCTTCACATCAGGGCAATTATCTTCATCATCATTTACACCATCGCCATCGGTGTCTTTTGCCGGACAACCATTGTTACGCATTGAACCTGCTACATTAGGACATTTATCATCTTTATCGGCCACACCATCACCATCAGAATCAGGGCAACCGCTTAAAGTACCTTTTACATCAGGGCAAAGATCGTAGAGATCAAGAACACCATCGCCGTCTGTATCTACCTCAAGTTTTGGAGCTACACCGGCAGTGTCTTTCTTTTGTACAGTTTTTGCTGTATCTACAGGAGGCACTTCCGGTTTAGGTTCAACTTTTTTAGGTTTCTTGTGCTGGCCAAAACCAAGGGAGTAAAACATGAAATCATCTTTGATACCATCGGTTAAAGCCATTTTCCATTGTGCCTGTATAATAAGGTAAGCTCCGCTATTAAAATGAAACTGGAGGCCAACGCCAACCGGTGCATATACAACCAATTGCCTTCCAAAATAGCCGGCACCAACCCCTGCAGTTAAGAAAGGATTTATTTTACTGCTTTCTTTAAATGCTTTGGCATGTAACAGCAGGTCGAGCTGGGGGGTGAAGGATGCCTTGCCTATACTGTCGTCTTTTACATATAATGCCGGGAAATTTGAAAAAGTGCCTATAAAATTGCCGGAAAAATCAAACCTGCTCCCCAATCCCTTCCAATAACTGGCCCCAAAACCAAAAGAACTGTTGCCCGACTTAAAAAGGCCTTTCCGGTTAAAAGCATAGCTTATAGATGAGTCCTTAACAGCCTTAATAAAACCATAATCGGAGTAATTAACGCTGAATGTGAACATTCCTTTCTTTTTATCAGTATTTTTTACCGTCTTTTTCTGCCCATATACAATGGTGGTACTTAAGCAAAGTAACAGGGCTATTTTCAGAAATTTAACGTGCATACAGTTAGTGTTAGGGTGAGTAAAAATGAAGGTTGCTGAGTCTTGGTTTAGTGTTTAAAATATTAAACGTCAATGCAATGTAAAAATATATCTCTATATACACAATTTTTATATCGAAAATGTTGTTTAATAAAGGGCAGAAATGCCTTGTTTTTATCCATTTTATCCATAATCCAAAAAAACCGGGACTTGTATGCCTCAGTTTACCCTAGCTATACCAAGGCAGTTTTTTTTACTATTAATTTTACTGATCTCGTTCAGTTTTAGCAGTAAAAGCCAGGTTACAGCAAATTTTTCAGCATCACCAACTTCTGGTTGTTCTCCCCAAATTGTAAATTTTAACGACCTGTCTACAGGTAATCCTATTTACTGGAGATGGGACCTTGGAAATAGTACCACTTCATTTTTACAAAATCCTTCCACTACATATTTTACTCCCGGGCAATACAACATCAAACTCGTTGTTGAAGATGGCCTTGGTAATAAAGATTCAATAACAAGAGTTCAATACATCAACGTTTTTCCAATACCTGTTGTAAATTTTTCGGCAACACCTTTATCAGGCTGTGTGCCTTTAACAGTTCAATTTACCGATCAGAGCACTGTAGCAGGTTCTTCTATTACAGGCTGGCTTTGGGATTTTGGCGATGGCACTACCGGCAATACAAGAAACCCTGTGCACACGTATACATCGGCTGGTAATTATAATGTTACTCTCCAGGTTACCACCATATCAGGCTGTTCAAAAACCCTGACCAAGAATAATTATATACATGCCAGCAATGGTGTAACGGCTAATTTTACCAATACATTACCCACCGGTTGCAGCCTTCCGGTAACCATTACTTTCACAAATACATCAACAGGCTCGGGTACGTTATCATATTTCTGGGATTTTGGCGATGGCGGAACTTCTACAGCACAACATCCAACACATACATACATTACGCCTGGCACATTCCCTGTAAGCTTAAGAGTTACCAGCAGCACAGGTTGTATCACAACCATCGTAAAACCAAATGCTGTTGTGATAAATTTTATACGGGCAAGTTTTACAAACCCCGCAAGTTCCTGCATTAACGATGCAGTAACTTTTTTAAACACATCAACCCCCACACCTTCATCAGTGCTTTGGAATTTTGGAGATGGTTTTACTTCGCCGGCTCTGCATCCAACACATACATATACTGCCACGGGAACTTATACAGTTAAGATGGTGGCTTATTTGGGTGCCTGTGCCGATTCCTCAACATTCATTTTTAATGTTTATCCAAAACCTACTGCTGCTTTTTCCGGTACAAACAGAAATGCATGTCAGCCACCGTTGACTGTAAGTTTCACAAACACCAGCACAGCACCTGTTACTTATCTATGGCATTTTGGTGATGGCGCAACTTCTACAGCACAACACCCCACACATACATACACAACCTACGGTTCGTTTCATGTAAAACTGATCGTAACCAATTTTGTGGGTTGCAGTGATTCGCTTGTATTGAATGATTATGTAAGGATATTGCCGCCGGATGCAAGCATCAATAATTTACCCCAAAGTAATTGTGCACCACTCACCTGGACCTTTTCTTCAACCGTAAATTCTCCGGACCCGGTTGTAAGTTATGAATGGGACCTTGGTGATGGAACTACATCAACATTGCCAAACCCAACCAATACATACAACACCGGTTCTTATAATATCCGGTTAATAGTTACAACCCTAGGAGGCTGTAAGGATACCGTTTATATGCCCGCAGGTATTGTGGCTGATGATAAACCGGTTGCTAATTTTAATGCAAACCCAAGGGATGTTTGTGCAAAGGAAGATGTGCTGTTCAATGATCTGTCAACTGGTAACATCACCCGTTGGTTATGGGATTTTGGCGACGGCGGAACATCAACTGTACAAAATCCCTCACATCATTATCAGGATACAGGCCTGTTTACCATTCGCCTGATCGTATGGAACAACAATTGTCCTGATACATTGATACTGACTGATTATGTACATATCAGTCCGCCAATCGCATCTTTTAATTCAAGCTTTGATTGTGCAGCGCCAAGAACATTCACTTTTACAGATGCATCCATCGGTCCTGATGAATGGCATTGGGATTTTGGCGATGGCATTACATCAACCGCACAACATAATGTTCATACTTTTCCCGGTATTGGAACATACACAGTCCGGCTGGTTGTTGTTAATCATTTAACCGGTTGCGATGACACCTTTACCCAAACCATACGCATTGTGGAAGAGGTTGCTGATTTTAATGCAACAGCAACGGAGATCTGCCGCAATACTTCCACTACATTCAATGCCATAGGAAACACGCCCGGCACCATCACCAGTTATGAATGGGATTTTGGTGATGGAACAACCGATACAGGTGCTGTAAGAGCCCATACATACATCAATGCCGGTTTATACACTGTGAGGCTCATCATTACAGATATATCAGGCTGTAAGGATACATTGGTAAGATTACAGTACATCCGTATCAATGGGCCGGTTGCAGCTTTTACCATTCCCAATGGTGGCAGTTGCTCAAACAACAGTTTTACTTTTACTGATAACTCAACCGATGATGGCCTGCACCCCATTACAACATGGGTATGGGATTTTGGTGATGGAACCATACAAACGTTTACTGCACCACCCTTTACACATTTTTATGCAACCCCGGGATCTTATAATGTTACTTTAAAAACGATTGATGCCATTGGCTGCAGCGATAGTACAACTAATGCAGACACCATTGTAATATCCAACCCTGTTGCATCTTTCACACAATCAGATACGATCGTTTGTCCAAATATCGATATCAGTTTTACCAATGCATCAACAGGGCCCGACCTTCATTATTTATGGGATTTTGGTGATGGCACTACAGATACTTTGGCTGACCCTGTACATAATTATACAATCGAAGGAGATTATACAGTTTTGTTGATCATTACCGATCAGTATGGTTGCCAGGATTCGGTAAATCAAATCATTCATGTTGCACCGCCACATGCAAGCTTTACTGTTTCAGATACATTAAGCACATGCCCGCCATTGATCGCAAACTTCACCAACACATCATTAAATGGTATTGATGCAACCTGGGATTTTGGTGATGGCAGCACATCTAATTCAGCCAACCCAATTCATATTTATAACACACCGGGCGTTTATCTTGCCAAACTATTTGTTACAGGCCCGGGTAATAATTGTTACGATTCGGTAGTGCAGCAAATAATTGTAAGGGGCCCTGTCGGTACTTTTAGTTACAGTCCTTTAAATGGTTGTAGCCCGCTTACCGTAAACTTTACAGCCATTTCACCCGATCATCCTGCATATGTGTGGGATCTCAATGATGGCTCAATAATCAATACACCAGATTCAACTATATCTTATACTTATACTATACCCGGTGCCTATTTACCAAAAATGATACTGGTAGATGCAGGCGGATGCCAGGTGCCGATCGAAGGTGTTGATACCATCAATGTATATGGTGTAAAAACTAATTTTGGATTTGATGGCTTGCCACGTTGCGACCTCGGTGATATACAGTTCTCAGATTCTTCTATCATCAATGATATTTCATCTACTTATGCATGGGAGTTTGGCGATGGAGGAACATCCACTTTACAAAATCCATCGCATTTTTATGCAGCACCGGGCCAATACTTTCCTCAACTCATTGTAACAACAAATCGTGGTTGTAAGGATACCGCAACATTACCGGTACCGGTAAAAATTGTAGCATCGCCGCAGGCTGATTTTTCAAATGCGCCAGACGGATGTACCCCCCTTAATGCAGGTTTCAGCGCATTCTTAAGCGTGGCCGATACTTCTGCAATGAACTGGAACTGGACGCTGGGAAATGGTAACACATCTAACCTGCAAACCACTCCGGCACAAACCTACACAATAGCACAGGTATATAATGTAGAGTTGATAGCAACAAACAGCAGTGGTTGTAAAGACACAGTAAATAAAAGTTTTGAAGTGTATCCAATTCCTGTTATCAATGCCAGCAACGATGTGCAGATATGCAGGGGCACACCAACTCCATTAACTGCAGTGGGTGGCGCTACTTATGTGTGGAGCCCTGCACTGGGCCTGAGTTGTACAAACTGTCCCAATCCAAGTGCTTCACCTGATTTCAATCAAAAATATATAGTTACCGGTTCATCTATTCATGGCTGCAGCAATATCGATTCGCTGAATATTACAGTGATACAACCATTTGTAATGGATAATAAAAGAGATGACACTATTTGTGTTGGCAGCTCGGTAAGATTATTTGCTTCGGGTGCCAACAGTTATGAATGGTCTCCTTCTGCAGGCTTAAATAATATCACATCGGCATTGCCGGTTGCCAGTCCTAAAACAACAACAACATACAGGGTAATTGGCAGCGATGCTTACGGATGTTTTAAAGATACTGGCTTTACCACCATCAAAGTTTATCCTATTCCGCAGATAGATGCCGGGAAGGATATAACCATGAAGAACGGTGCAGCGCCAATAACTATTACACCAACCATTTCTCCCGATGTTACCTATACCTATTGGTTAACAGCTCCTGGTATTTTGCATAGCAATTCACCATCGGTTACTGTGCAGCCAAAAGCCACAACTGAGTATACGGTAGAAGCCAGAAACCCCGGTGGTTGTAAAACAACCGACAGGGTGATCGTTACGGTGCTATGCGATGGCGCTAATATTTTTATACCGAATACTTTTTCGCCAAACGGCAGCGGCACCAATGATATTTTTTATCCAAGAGGCTCGGGCATATTTACCATAAAGCTTTTACGCATTTTCAATCGCTGGGGCGAAGTGGTTTTTGAGAAAGTTAATTTCTCTCCCAATGATCCAACGGCAGGCTGGGATGGGACTGTAAAAGGTAAAAGAGTAAATAGTGATGTATTTGTTTACACAGCAGAAGTAATGTGTGAAAACAATACATCGATCATTCTAAATGGAAACATCGCTCTGTTGAGATAAAAAAAGTAAACCCTAAGAACCGAGGCAAAGAAAATTATAATCCATACCACATGAAAACAATTTTAAAACACCGCATTTTTCAAACAGCATTCATGCTGTTGCTTTGCACTATATCTGCCAAGGCACAGGATATACATTTTTCACAATTTTTTGAAACACCTTTATTAAGGAACCCATCGCTTGCCGGTATTTTTAAAGGCGACATGCGTGCACAAATGGTTTACCGCAGCCAGTGGAATAATGTTACCGATGCTTACCGTACCGGTTCTTTTAATATTGAATTTAAAAAACCGATCGGCAGGGGCGATGATTTTTTAACCATCGGCGGACAGGTTTTGTACGACAGGGCCGGAACGATCGCACTCACATCAACCCATTTACTACCGGTATTGAATTACCAGAAATCATTAAGCACCGATAGGAACATGTACCTGTCGCTTGGCTTTATGGGCGGACTTGTACAAAGAAGAATTGACCAAAGCAAAATGACAACAAACAGCCAGTACAATGGCAGTGAGTTTGATCCCAATTTAAACAATGGTGAGAATTTTGGCAAAACATCTTACTCTTATTGGGATGCAAGTGTGGGTATGAGTTTTAACACACAGATAGGCGAAAATGAGAACAACAATATTTATGCAGGTGTAGCTTACCATCATTTCAATAAATCGAACAAGGTCTCATTTTATGGCAATATCGATATGGAAATGAAACCCAAATGGGTTGGCTCAATGGGTATCAGAATGAATGTGAGCGAGGAATCTTATTTTACTTTATATGGCGATTACAGCAAACAGGATACTTACCAGGAAACCGTTGCAGGCTTTATTTACAGCTACCGGCTTGGAGACCCTGAAGACCCGAGGTATGTGCTGCATTTGGGCAGTATGCTGCGTTTAAAAGATGCATTGATACCATTGGTAAAAGTTGACATAAGTAAACTGGCTGTTTCATTAAGCTACGATGTTAATACTTCTCAATTAAGAAATGCCAGCTATGGCCGCGGTGGATTTGAAATTGCATTAGGCTATCAAAACTTCAATAATAAAGATAACAGTACGAGAGAAGCAGTTCGTTGTCCGAAGTTTTAAAAATAATTTTTGTTTACCAGCTTCAGTTTTTCATAGGATCATCGTTGTGTATTCTAAGATATAGCCAAATAGAATTTAGGCGGCTATTTTTAAAATATACGGTGATTGTCTTTTGATAACGGCAAAAATTCGTTCTATTAACTTAGCTCTTATGATGTTTAAAGCGCTCATTTTAGCTTTTCCTTCCTTTACCTTTTGTTGATATTTTTCTTTCAATTCCGGATCATGCTGTATGGCACAGATTGCGGCCATTGTTAATAATGATTTCAGTTTCCGGTTGGCCAATGAACTAGTTTTTGTTTTGCCTCTTACACTGGTCCCTGAACTGTTTTCAAAAGGTGCCACGCCGCAATAACATGCAAACTTTCTATGATTGTCAAAGCAGGTAAAATTTTCTGTAGCAATTAAAAAATGTACCGCCGTGGCAAACCCAATCCCCCGAACACTTTTCACCAGTAAATAGTTGCTTTTTAATGCTTCATTTTCCTGAAGCAAAGCCTCTATAGCGGACTCAATTTGTTTTATCTCAACACTTAAAGTATTCACCAGGTACTCACTGGACTTTATGACCTGAGACGATAGTTTATCTGCCAGCTGTATTTTCAATTCTTTTAACCTAGATTGATAAGAGGCCCTGTCTGCAACTAGTTTGTCTCTATGCGACATCAATTGCTGTAATTCAAGCTGGGTGTCATTTACTGGCTGTGATGGATCTAATTCTTCTTTACGCATCCAGCCATACTTGCTTATCAGTTTTGCATCTGCTTTATCACTTTTACCTCTAATCATTCCACAGGAACGTTTGATATCCAAGGCTGGCTTTTTACAATAATTAATCTTGTTTTTAAATAAAAACTGTTCCAGCTTATAAGTGTAATAGCCTGTGTGTTCCATTACTATCATAATCCCTTTTACATCTTTTGCCACGCTGCTTTTCAACCAGCGTAAAAGATTCCTGTACCCTTTGTCTTCATTAGGAATCGTGTGGCTTTTTTCCAGACCGTTGTAATGATGGTAATCCAATGTCCGTTTGGATACATCGATACCGACAATGTGTGTAATTTTCATACATTTGTTTTTAGGAATAAATAAAAATGTTGCCCTGTTGCTAAGACCTTTAATAGCCCGTCATGGCTAAAATTCTAACTGGCGCAGGCAACTGGAGAAGAAGGGAGGTCTAATACACAACTTAAGTCTAATAACTTTAGTCACTCCTTAGTTCACCTCCTTTCTTTTCTAAATTTATTTCTTTCCCTCCTTTCTGCCATTATTTCAAAGAACAAATCTAAAGGTCACTCACTTGTGCCATATACCAATTGGCAACATTTCAGGTCATAGATTTTTTTCACTTCTGTGAAATTTTAAAATAAAAGCAACCTTCAGCATTTTATTCCCGATTTGGCTCTGTGAAAATGTACACATGAAAAAAGAGTTGAACCCGGTTGGCTATTCCACCATCTCTAAATTAAAATTAATAAACGATGCCGATACCATAAGCCAATCGGCTCCCTATTTTCATATACAGCATGAATTCAATGAACTGATAAGTATCGGTTCTGTAACCACCCCTTTTCAAATACAACCGCTTGACAATAAATTTAACCGGGCACTAAAACGCAGCATGGACATCATTATTTCCCTCCTGTTCATTGTCTTCATCTTTTCCTGGCTATGTCCCATCATTGCCATTTTAATAAAACTGAATTCTTCCGGCCCTGTCTTTTTTCTTCAGAAAAGAAATAAACGAAATGGCAAATTATTTACCTGCATAAAATTCAGGTCGATGTACATGAATGCCGATGCAGACATTTTACCGGCAAGAAAAAATGATGCCCGGATAACCAGGGTGGGTTGGCTTTTACGGAATAGTTACCTGGATGAATTGCCGCAGTTCTTAAATGTTTTGTGGGGTGATATGTCCGTTATAGGGCCAAGGCCGCATATGGTAAGCGACAACCTGAAATTTGATGAGCTTATAAAAAATTACAATTACCGCCACAAGGTAAAACCCGGTATAACAGGACTGGCACAGGTTTTAGGCTATGTGGGTGCTGCCGAGGATGTACAACAAATGAAGGCACGTATCAACATGGATATATTTTATGCACGGCACTGGTCGCCCAAATTCGATATCGTAATTCTTTTCCGAACCGTTTGCAAAACCTTAGGAATATAAACCCTCAGCTTAAAAAGATCAGCTCTATGTGAAGAACATATTGAAGAACATACTGGCAATCCTTGAAAAAAAGGAAAAGAAACAATTTTTCAGTTTAATGCTGCTGGATATTGTTGTCAGCGTATTTGATATTCTTTTTCTTGCTTTTTTATTGATCATCATCCGGTTTTATATTCAGACCGGCACTGCAGACAAATTATCTTTTTTACCTGGCTGGCTTGCAAACCGAAACTCAGTATCATTAATTGCAGTTTTTCTGCTGCTCTTCTGTATCAAGAACTTGTTTGGTTATCTTGTTTCCCGTGCAAACTTTAGATTCATTGATAAAGTAGCCATTCGTATATCACGTACTAATTTATCCAATTACCAGCAGGCAGCATTCAGAGAGTTTGTGCATACAGATTCATCCGAACATATCCGTAATATCTGTTTTCGCCCATTTGAATTTTCGCAATACATGCTTGCTGGTTTTCAGCAGATCGTTACACAGTTAGCGCTTATATGCCTTACCATTATTGCCATTCTTTTATTTAATGCTAAATTATTCCTCCTGCTGCTCGTACTGTTGCTGCCGCCGGTTATCATTGTGTCCTGGCTTATAAAAAAACGCATTGCTACCACAAAAAAAAGCATACAGGAAAATAATGAGCTGTCCATTAAGTATGTACTGGATGCATTAAAGGGATATGTTGAAAGCAATATCTATAATCGTAATGGCTTTTTCCTGAACCGTTTTATCAATGCAAGGCAAAAATTCGGCAAGGCGGTTTTCGATTCACTTGCCCTGCAAAGCCTGCCCGGGCGTATCATTGAGATATTTGCCGTGGTTGGTTTATTTATTTTAATTGTAATTGCAACCTGGAACGGAAATACTGATGGCAGCATGCTGATAACCATCGGTGCCTTCATGGCTGCGGCTTATAAGATCATCCCGGGTATTGTTAAAGTGATAAATGTGAGTGGACAAATAAAAGCTTATGAATCTTCCCTGCAGTATCTCGAAGAAAATAAAGAAGAAAAAACAAAACGGGTTGCTGATACACTTGCTGAGGGGCTTACGTCTATGGAATTGAAAAATATTAGTTTCAAATATAACAAGCAGCAGGTACTGGATCGCTTTTCAATCACAATAAATAAAGGCGATTTTATTGGCATTACCGGCGATTCCGGTAAAGGCAAAACAACCCTGCTGAATTTATTGTTGGGCTTTTTACCGGTATCAATTGGCGAAATATATTTTAATAAGGATTGGATTGACAGTAAAGACATAAAAAGATATTGGCCGTTAATTGCTTATGTAAGGCAACAACATTTTTTTATTCATGATACACTTTTAAAAAATATTACTTTAGAAGAAGATCATCATGATACAAAGCAATTGCACCATGTCCTGGAAGTATCTGGGTTAAAAAAACTGATCGCAACATTCCCTGAGGGGCCTGAAAAAATAATCACAGAAAACGGAAAGAATATAAGCGGCGGCCAGCAGCAACGCATTGCCATCGCCAGGGCGCTTTATAAAAATGCAGATTGTATACTACTGGATGAACCGTTTAACGAATTAGATGAAGAAGCAACGATATCTATGCTGGAACATTTCAAAGAACTGGCAGCTTCCGGAAAATCAGTTGTAATGATAACGCACGATAAAAAAAGCCTCTCCTATTGTAATAAGATCATTTCACTGAATGAATAATGAAAGCAAAACATTGGTTATCCTTACACCCGGCTTCCCCGAGTCGGAGGCTGATAGTACCTGCCTGCCTATGCAGCAAAATTTTATAAAGGTTTTAAAAAAAAACAATCCGAACCTTAAGATCATCATAATCAGTTTTCATTACCCTTATCATAAAAATACCTACGAATGGTTTGGCATACCGGTGATCAGTCTTGGCGGAAAAAACAAAGGAGGCATGGTCACTTTCATTTTAAGATACAACGCAAATGCTGCTCTAAACAAAATAAACAGTAATACAAGAATCAGTGCCATCCTTAGTTTTTGGTATGGCGAATGTGCATTGGCAGGACATCGGTTTACGCAACAACATCATATCAAACACTATTGCTGGTTACTGGGACAGGATGCAAGGAGAGGAAATAAATATATAAAGCTTGCGAAGCTTAAAGCAAATGAACTGATCGCCCTGTCAGATTTTTTACAGGATGAATTTGAAAGAAATTACAGGATAAAGCCTTTGCATGTAATTACTCCGGGAGTAAAAAAAGAGTTTACTGATGATGCTGCAGGCAGGAGAGATATTGATATCCTTGGTGTGGGTTCATTGATCCCGCTGAAGCAATTTGATATTTTTTTGAATATACTTTTTGAAATAAAAAAGCAAATGCCCGCTGTTAAAGCAGTGCTTGTTGGCAATGGCCCAGTAAAAGAAAAACTGCAGTATCTTATTAGAGAATATGACCTGCAGCAGAATATTGTGTTAACCGGCCAGATCCCTTATGATGATGTTTTAAAAATGATACAGAGATCAAAAGTATTGCTGCACCCGTCTTCTTACGAAGGATTTTCCGGTGTTTGCCAGGAGGCTTTATCCGCAGGCGCACATGTGGTTAGCTTTTGCAGGGCCATGAAACACGAAATTGAAAACTGGCATATTGTAACCGGCAAGGAAGAAATGACAAAAAAAGTCATCGATATTTTACAGAGCACAAATGAATATGATCCACCGAAATTTATTTTTTCGATAAATGATACTGCAAAAGCTTTTGCCATGCTTATTTAGCAGCGGTTCTTTCGGTTAAATTCAACGCTTTTTCAAAAACAAATTCGGGAGTATAACGCGTAAGACAACGGGTATCTTCATATATACAGGTTTCCCGTAAACAATTACCACAAGGCAGGTCTCCTGAATGTAATAAAATGGTGTGATCACCCAGCGGCGTGGCCCGGTAACTTTTTGTAGAACCAAACATTGCCAGAGTAGGAATGCCCGATACCCACGCCATATGCATCAATCCTGAATCTTCAGACAAAACAAATTTTACTTTTTGGATAAGCCCAAAAGCCTGAACCGGTGTCGTTTTGTTAACAAGATCAATTAATTTATTTCCAAAGCCCTTTTTTAAAGACAGAGCCTTTTCAGCGATTGTATGAACTCCAATTGCAAGGAATTGAGTGTTGGGAAAACGTTTGAGCCATAAGTTTGCAAACTCAATATAATTTTCAATTGGCCAGTTACGGGTGATAAATGCACCAGCAGGATTTAACAAAACCAATTCACTTGATCCATCCCAGCCATTCTCTTTTAGTATATCTGCAAACCCATCTTCATGTTTGAATTTAAACCCCGTTGCATCTGCAAGAGATTTATAAAGCCCGATCGCTTCAATTGTAAGCCTGGTGCTTTCTCCGGCAGCAATATGAGAAAAACGATCAAACACAGACCATGCTTTTGGCCTGATTGCCTGTCGCACAATACGGCTTATAATATTATGCTGCAGGTCGATCACTACATCATATCGCCGCATCATTAATGCCGGTAAAAGCAGGCCGGTGTAAAACAATTGTTTCTTCAGATCCCTGCCACCGCCAATTGAATAAACCTTATCAAACAAACAGATATTCTTTGGGATGCTTTCTACTTCTTCCCTTGTAAGCAGGTCCAGCTTTGAATTTGCAGGCAACATTTTTTTCAGGTGCTGCAGGTAAGGAAGTGTGATCACCATATCGCCCATGGCCTGCAGGCGAATAGCAAGCACCCGGCGGGGCATAGTATTTTTTTTCCATGGCTTTGATGGAATATCCGGAACTATCTGTATCGTACCTGGAGCTGCCGTCATTTACTGATTTATATTTTTAAAAACACTGAACATCGACTTTACAGTTTTTTTAATTGGAATAATACTGACAGGCCTGTATTTCCATGATCTTAAAAAATTCTGAATTGCATTCCTCCTTTCGTCATGTTTTAAACAATCTTCACCATAATTAATATAGAGTTTGAAAAATGCAGTTCGTACTATATCGGGATCTGTACTTGCTGCATAAGATTTGATGGCATTGATACCCTTATTGTAATTCTTCTTCCAGTTCAGATTGCTGAAGTTTGTATCGTGCATACGCCGAAAAAAAAGTGGCTTGTACAATATCACCCCATTAAAATTTTTGGCAAGACGAAGAATAAAATCAATATCGTTATCTGTTTCTTTAAAAGGGGCAGATACCATACATTCTTTACGGAAAATCAAGGCCTGCAAATAAACAGCAAGCTCCGACTGAAAGAATGAAGGAAACAGATCACCGTATTTCATTCCCTCTTTTTGTTTGTAAAAAAAATCCCCGGGTACCCCGGTTTGTATAAAATTATAGCCCCCGGTAAGACAAAAATCTGCATCTTTATTTTGCTCCAGTGCTAACACCTGTTCTTCCAGTTTGGTATCAGCCCACAAATCATCAGAATCCATAAAAGCTATTAATGGTGCTGAAGCTTTTTCAATCCCCATCTTTCTTATTTTGCTGATAATGCCGCTTCGTGGCATTTTATAAAAGGTGATCCGTTCATCGTTTAGGCCCTCAATTATTTCCTGCGTGCCATCATCCGAACCATCATCAATAATGATCAGTTCCCAGTTCTTGAAAGTCTGGTTGCGGATGCTTTCTAAGGTTTCTGATATGTATACTGCCGAGTTGTAAGTTGGCATTACAATGCTTATTGCCGGGAAAGATTTGCCTGTATCAGTCATTATATCCTTTAAAAACGGGTTTTAATACCAAAAGGCTGCCCGGTCAATAGAATTTCAGCTTATTTTAAAGGGCTTTCAAGCAACTGTTTAGCTTTCAAATACGATTAAACAGATGTGCATCAACACGTAAAATATGAATAAAGTCCTGCTCTTTAATCCACGAAGTGCAAAATACAAGCCGAGGATCCCCAATTCCATCCTTAGCATTGCATCTTCTATTGAGGGGCTGTATGATTATGTTATTGTGGATGGCAATATGGAGACCGATCCATGGGAGAAAATTCATCAATATCTTTCAACCGGTAGCTTTGGTTATTTTGGCTGCACCAGCATGCCGGGACCGCAATTAAAACAAGCCATACCAGTCTCTCAAAATATCCGTGCATTATTCCCGGAAATAAAAATTATCTGGGGAGGTTATTTTCCTTCCAATCAATCAAAAGTTGTACTCAACTCCGGCTATGTTGATTTTGTAATAAACGGCCCCGGCGAAAAAACTTTCCCGGCATTATTGAATGCGCTGGAAAGAAATGAACCTTATGAATTGATTCATAACCTTATTTATAAGTCGGGTGACAAGATCATCAAAACAGTAAAAGATGAATTGTATGATCCTGATGAACTGCCTGCATTACCTTACGAAAAGCTGAATGATTTTTACCCTCTTAAAAAATACCTGGGTAAAACATATCTGGGCACCAAAACAATTGCCTACCATAGCAGCATGGGTTGCCCTTTCAAATGCTCGTTTTGTGCAGTAGTTCCTATTTACAATGCAAGATGGAGAGGCAAATCTGCTGAACTGATCTATAAAGATATTAAACACCTTAAGGAAAATTACGGAGGCAATGCCATTGAATTTCATGACAACAATTTTTTTGTTTCTGAAAAAAGAACAGTCGAATTCTCTAAACTGATAAAACCAGAGAAAATGATCTGGTGGGGCGAAGGCAGGATCGATACCATTGATAAGTATTCTGATGAATCGCTGGCGCTGATGAGGGAAAGCGGTTGCAAGATGATCTTCTTTGGTGCAGAGACCGGTAATGACGAAATTTTAAAAAAGATGGACAAGGGTGGTACACAAACGGCCGCCGAGATCAGGTCCTTTGCAGCAAGGATAGGAAGATTTGATATCATCCCTGAATATTCTTTTGTACTGGGCACACCAGCTGATTCTCCCGAACAGGCCATGAAGCAGATAGACCAGGACATTGCTTTCATTAAAGAAATAAAAGAGATCAATCCTAAAACCGAGATCATTATTTATGTGTACAGCCCGGTACCAACCGAAGGCAGTGATATGTATGATAAGGTTTTAAAAACCGGTTTTCATTTTCCGGAGAAACTGGAAGACTGGATAGGCCCCCAATGGGAAAATTTTGATCTGCGTAAAAATCCTTTAACGCCCTGGCTTACTGCTGAGATGATCAATAAGATAAAAGATTTTGAAACCGTGTTGAATGGTTATTACCCAACTACATCCGATATCAGGCTGACGAATTTAAAAAGAAAAGTGCTGCGGAACATTGCATCGCTTCGTTACAAAACCGGTATGTACAAAAAGCCATATGAGCTAAAAGCTTTGCAAATGCTATGGAAATATCGCCAACCTGAAATAGAAGGATTTTAAACACAGCTATTGAATACAGTTATAAAACATATTGTCGCAAAAACCTACAAACCCTTGCTGGCTAAATATCTTTCCCGGACAAGGGTTTACCGGTATAAAGGTCTGCTGTTGGAAATTCCACCGGAAGTATTTCATCCGGGATTTTTTTTCAGTACACAATTGTTATTGCAATACATAAGCAAATTAGCACTACAAAAAAAAGAATTCATGGAGCTCGGTTGTGGTAGCGGGCTTATTGCCATGGTAGCGGCAACAAAAGGATCTATCGTTACGGCTACAGACATCAATCCTGTGGCAGTGGAATTTCTTGAAAAGAATTGCCTCAACAATAATCTGCAGATGCAAATCATTCATTCGGATCTTTTTAATGATATACCGGTAAAACAATACGACATCATTGCTATTAACCCACCTTATTATAAAAAAGATCCTGTAACCTTTCGTGACCATGCCTGGTTTTGCGGAGAACATGGAGAATATTTTTCAAGGTTGTTTAAGTCTATACATAGATATATACATACAGGAACAGAGATACTGGTGGTACTGTTTGATGGTTGTGACATGGAAATGATAAATGGTTTTGCTGCAGAAAATGGTTTTGTACTTACCTGCAAGCATAGCAAACAAAATATGCTGGAGAAAAATTTTATTTATAAAATCGAAAGGAAATAATGGTGAATACCGCTGCTTTAAATATTGCCGATGAGTTTGATCAGTTATATTTCCGGTTGCGGCAAAAGGAAAGACGTATATACACAGATGAAGCCGTGGCTAACCTTCCATTTATATCTGCAAATCATCTTCACCACAGGGAATGGTCCATCAGAAAGAATTCACAAAAGGCTTTGGTAAGTTATGTGAAACAGAAAAATACGTTTGCCAGTATTCTTGAAGTAGGTTGTGGCAACGGATGGTTATCTGCATCTGTGGCAAAATCAATTGGATCAAAAGTAACAGGGCTTGATATTAATTCATATGAACTGGAGCAGGCAAAAAGGGTTTTTAAGGATATTACCAATCTTAATTTTATTAATGGTTCATTACAAAATGATGATCTGAAAGATGAAAAATTCGATATGATCCTTTTTGCAGCATCTATACAATATTTCCCTTCGTTTAAACAGATCATAGAAACCGCTATAGAACATTTGACCCTGCAGGGTGAAGTACACATTATAGATTCACCTTTCTATCAAACAGAAGAAGCTGCAGCAGCTAGGCAAAGAACCGCTGAATATTATAAAGCGATCGGGTTTGCTGCAATGGCAGATCATTACTATCATCACAATCTTTCTGAACTGGAGAATTTTCATTACAAGATTTTACATCATCCTGATTCCTGGAAGAATAAATTATCTATTACAAAAAATCCATTCTACTGGATCACTATAAAAAACCGGTATCAATAGTATGTTGCGGCAATCTCTATATCAAACTTTTAAAAGGTACCGCAGCCTGCAAACACATAAGTTAAGCTCTTTGCCTATTGTGATATTAATGCCACACAGTGCCTGCAACTGCCGTTGTGTAATGTGCGATATCTGGAAAGGAAATAATAACCTGAGTCAATTTACTTATGATGATGTGCAGGCATTGATGTCAACATTAAAAAAACTTGGAACACGGCAGGTGCTGATGTCGGGAGGGGAAGCTTTGCTTAACCCGAATTTTTTCAGGTTTTGTGAAATACTGAAAAAGGAAAAACTGAAAATTACATTACTGTCAACCGGGCTAACATTGAAAAAAAATGCACCGCTTCTGGTTAAATGGATAGATGACATTATCGTGTCGCTGGATGGAGATGAAGAAACACATGACCGCATTCGTAATATACCCGGAGCATTTAATAAAATGGCTGAAGGCATCAGCGCAATAAAAACCTTGAAACCCGATCTTAAAATTACCTGCAGGACAGTGATACACCGGCTTAACTACACTGTTTGGCCGAAAATAATTGACAGCGCCAAAAGCCTTGGCCTTGACCAGGTGAGTTTTTTACCAGCCGATGTGAGCAGCCATGCTTTTAACCGCCAGCAGGCTTGGAATGAGCCGAGGCAGCATGAAATCCTTTTATCGGAAAAGAATATTGATGAATTGAAAATAATAATGACCGGTTTGTTTGTCACTTACAAAAATGATTTTGATAACAGATTTATTGCAGAAAGCCCCGAAAAGATCCGTAACATTTATTTTTATTATGCAGCCTATTACGGACACAATCTCTTTCCGTACAAAAAATGTAATGCCCCCTGGGTATCAACTGTAATTGAAGCAGATGGAACCGTAAGGCCTTGTTTTTTTCATGAAGCTTACGGAAACATAAAAACTGATTCGCTCGATGACATTATTAATGGTGAAGCTGCCATTGATTTCCGGCGAAACCTCGACATGGGAAAGAATGATACCTGTATGAAATGTGTATGCTATTTGAATTTAAAACCAAATGTTTCTATTTGAACTTTTCCAGCCACAGTTCAATTTGCAATGAAAAAGAATTTTAAACACCGGACCTTTTATACTTATGCAGCACTCATGCTGCTAATAAGTATCTATTCTTTTAAAAAGGCAGAATATAATTGGGATATGCTGCCTTATATAGCAGTAATACTACAGCATGACAGTAATAGTAATATCGAAAAAATACACAAAGAAGTTTATACAATAGCAAAACAATCAGTTCCAGAATCGGTTTTTAGCAAATTAGTTGATTCAGGGTCTGCATATAGAAGGTCTGTATTTGCAAGCCCTGCAGCATTCAACCAGCAACTTCCGTTTTACGTAGTAAAGCCATTGTACACCAGGATTTGCTATGTCTTTTATAAATGGGGCATATCATTACCAAAAGCAACAGCCCTTCCTTCTGTTATTTCATTTTTTTTAATTTCATTGCTACTATATTCCTGGGTCGGGAAGTATCTTCCTCAAATTCCTGCATTTATTTTCAGTACACTCTTCATGTTATCGCCCTTTATGCTGGAAACAGCTAAATTGTCCACCCCCGATTTGTTTTCAGCCTTACTTTTAACCACAGGTATTTACTGTTATGTTGAATTGAGGAATCAAGTCCTGGCCGCTTTCTTTTTATTATTGTCAATATTTGCCCGGCTGGATAATGTTATTCCAGTTGCGTTGATATCATTGGTGATCTTTTACATTGAAAAAACTAAAACAGGCATGCCACTCTGGAAATATATTTCATTTAGTGTTGCAGTTATAGCCAGCTATCTGTTGATCTCCTGGCAGGCACACCGGTTTGGTTGGGGTGTTTTTTATTATCCCGATTTTGCAACACACCTTAACCCATATTATGATACAAAAAGGCCTTTCAGTTTTTCAGGATATTTCAGCCTGGTTAAATCGCAATTGATGACAGGGCTGTATTACTCATCATTGATGATCTTTGTTTTTTCAGGGTTTCTATTAGCATATTTTTCAAAAAGCAATAATGAGAAAAATACTTCCATTGAAAGCCTTTTTGCTTTTGCATTCCTGGTAACAATAATCATTCGTTTCATTTTACAACCGGTAGTGGCCGACAGATTTTATGTAGGATACTATTTAGTTATTTCGGTTTTTATTTTAAAACAATATGCCTGGGCTCGTACAACTACAAACCAGTATATGAAGGTAAAAGTTCAATAAGGTTATGTAGTACAAGTGTGCGACGCCAATGAAGATGAACAATGAACAAATGACGATAACAAAAAAATGAAAAAAATACTTTTTTCGCATTCCTATTTTCTGCGTTTCGACCCCAAGCAATGGGCCACAGGCCAGCCTTATGCACCACTGGGTACTTTATATGCTGCAGCTTTAACGAGAGAGCAAGGTTATGAAGTAAGTTTTTTTGATACTATGTTTGCCCGGCATCCTGAAGAAGTAATTCCGGAACTTGAAAAAAAACCGGACTTTTTTGTGATCTACGATGATGGATTTAATTACCTGACCAAGATGTGCCTCACCAACATGCGTGAAGCTGCTTTTAAAATGATACAGTTTGCAAAAGAAAGAGGTTGTACAGTAATTGTTTCAAGCTCGGACAGTACCGACCGGTTTGAGATGTATTTATCTGCAGGTGCCGATTTTATTTTGTTGGGCGAAGCTGAAATGACATTGTTGGCGCTCGTAAATTCGATCAGTAAAAAAGAAACTGATTTTTTTAACATTGAAGGACTGGCATTTAAACACAACAATGCTGTTGTAAAAACAGCAAGAAGGAATGTAATGAAAGATCTTGATACACTTCCTTTTCCTGCCTGGAACCTTGTTGATATGGAGCCATACCGAAACATGTGGTTAAAACATGCAGGATATTTTTCAATGAACATGGGAACCACCCGGGGCTGTCCGTTTAAATGTAACTGGTGTGCCAAACCCATTTATGGTAACCGCTACAACAGCCGCAGCCCTGAGAATGTTGTTGCTGAATTAAAGATGCTGAAAGAAAAATACCAGTTTAGGCATATTTGGTTTTGCGATGATATTTTTGGGTTGAAGCCCGGTTGGGTAAATAGCTTTGCAAACCTGGTTGAAAAAAATAACCTTCATTTTAAATTCAAAATGCAGGGAAGGGTTGACCTGCTGCTACAGGAAAATAACATTAAAGACCTGGCAAGGGCCGGTTGCGATAATATTTGGATGGGCGCTGAAAGTGGTTCTCAAAAAATTTTAGATGCCATGGACAAAGGAACCACAGTGGAACAGATCTATGAAGCAACCAGGTTATTAAAAAAGACTGGTATAAAGCCTTCCTTTTTTATACAATTTGGTTACCTGGAGGAGACCCGGGCAGATATTGAAAAAACAATTGCCATGATCAATGAATTGCTGCCTTATGAGATCGGCATTTCAGTATCGTATCCTTTACCAGGAACCGGCTTTTATGAAAAAGTAAAAGAACAGTTGAAAGAAAAAACCAACTGGACGGATTCTGATGAGCTGGCCATGATGTTCAGTAACACATTCAAACCAGCTTTTTACAAACAATTGCATACCTATGTACACAAGACCTATCGCAAGCACATTGCTTTTGCATACCTGAAACAGTTTTTTTTACACCCATTTAAAAGCAATGCAAAAACAGTAAAGAAGGCTTTATCCGGTCTGTATTATTTACCTGCCGCTTTTTTTGCCAGGCAAAAACTTCGTCAACTCGAAAAAAAAGGTGCATGATCGCAAATATCAATAACGAAGAACAAAGTGAAAAAGCATTCACCCTGCAATCAAAAGTATTTGATGAGCTATATAAAAACAATTCAATCATTCAATATAAAAGAAAAAGAGTAAGATCGGTTGTACAACAATTTATCCCGGGAGGTAGTACTGTGCTGGAGCTAAACTGCGGTACTGGTGAAGATGCCATTTGGTTTGCACAACAAGGGCATGCGGTACATGCTACCGATATTTCAGCCGGAATGCAGGATATATTAAAAACAAAAGTGAATGCTCTTAACCTCCAGGAAAAGATCAGCACCGAGATCATTTCATTTACAGATCTTGAAAATTTAAAAGAAAGAAAACAATATGACCTGGTCTTTTCAAACTTCGCCGGGCTAAATTGTACGGGAGAACTGGACAAGGTGTTGTACTCGTTCTCACCTTTATTGAAACCAAAAGGGATTGCAGTAGTTGTTATTTTACCAAAATTCTGTTTATGGGAATTTTTATTGTTGTTTAAAGGAAAATTCAAAACTGCTTTTCGTCGTTTCTTCAGCAGTAAAGGAGTATCAGCACATATAGAAGGATCATACTTTCGCTGCTGGTATTATAACCCCTCATATGTTATTAAAAATTTGCAAGATCAATTTAATGTACTTAAGGTAGAAGGATTGTGTACGCTTGTTCCTCCGTCATATATAGAAGGCTTTGCAGAAAAATATCCTAAGCTGTTTTCCTTTTTAAAGGCAAAAGAAAATAAATGGAAGACCAGGTGGCCATGGAAAACTATCGGTGATTATTATATTATAGCACTGGAGAAAAAATAATGTTACAAAACAAATGATGCTGATATTTCCCTGTGGTGTAAAATTTCTTCAACTTTTTTTTGGTAAGCTTTAATAACTGTTTGTTGAAAATTTTGGGGATCTGGTTTTGAAAAATGCCTGTTAATATTCATACCCAAATGCCCTCCCCTGCTGTTTAATTGATGGTTTTCTGTTTTCTTTAGCCACCGTTTATTCGTTACACCCATCAACTTTATATCTACCCAATCACCAAGCCGTCCACTAAATATTCTTTCAATCAATTTTCCTAACAAGCCTTTACTTACCAGGGGAGAAGCAGTGTTATTGAAATGTTTCAGCGGGAAAAAAGAGGCTTTCCATTTATTTTTTTCCATAAACTCATCCAGGCAGCCTTTTCCATACATGGGCAATAGTGTAGCGATCTCTATAGCAGTAAAAATATTTTTCTCCTCTATCTCCATCGCATCTTCATCCACATAATAATTCATACAAAACCAATTCTGCCTTCCTCTTAAGAAGGTAATTTTTTTATACAGGTGCATACAGGTCCTGGCTATCCAAAGGCGATTGGCAGCCGTAATAATAAAAAAATCAATATCAGTTTTATCTGTAGCAAAATTCTTGGAAAGCGAGCCCGAAACTGCAATTGCCTTTACGTAAGGAAATTTTGAAAGGAATTTTGCCACACGACGGGCTGTTATTAAATGCTCTGTAGCCAGCAGGTTTCCGTTACGCCTTCGCTCTGCCAGTAAGTTATTATTGTGAAGTGAATAAAATTCCCCGATCCTGAATACGTTATTATTGCTGAGTAATACTTCCAATTCATTTTCAATTTCACTATTGGAAACCTTAGCTGAATTAAAAAGATAGATCTCTTCCCTGGTTAACGGGTATTGAAACAGGTCAAAATATCCCAGGGTTTTCAATATGTTTTGTGCAGTGTCTGTCAAAGGATGCCTTAATTATTTTATTCCCAAACTACCTCAGATATTTCCTGGCGCTGCAGTTGTCGTAGTTTTTGATATTTTAAAAAACTTTGCTGAGTAGTTAAGACTGCGATCATAAATCCATTATATCCCTCTAAAAATCCAAGTTTTAAAAAATATCCATTAATAAAAGACCACAAAGGACTGAATATGATCTTGTACCTCGATCTCTTAATACCTGCATCAAATAAGGATTGCGCTATTACCGTACTCACTTCATTGTTTCTTTTACGATACGCTTCAATAGTTTCAAATGTATGGTGAAACATATCACCTTCCAGTAACTTCACTTCAGTCGCCGTTTGCATTATAATCATGTCGTGTGGATTGAATCCACCACATTGCCCAAACCGCTTATCAAAAAGCCGTAGTTTCCTATCAGGGTACCACAGGCCATGCCTGATATATTGACCCCTGAAAATGTTACAGCGCTTCATGGAATAAGCTTTATGCGTAAAATTCTCTTTTTCTTTTAAGATAGAAGCAGCCAGTTCATTACTCAAAAATTCATCCGCATCAAGCAGTAAAACATAATGATGGGAGGCTTCGTTGATCGCTTTGTTTTTCTGGTTGATATATCCATTAAATGGCGATTGCTTTACTTTGGCACCCAGCGAAAGGGCGATCTCCACCGTCCTGTCATCTGAAAAAGAATCTATAACAATGATCTCATCGGCCACAGGGATAACAGATTTTATACAACGTCCAATATTTTTTTCCTCATTAAGGGTGATAATCACAACGGAAAGGGCATTCATCGGCTTCTCTTTTTTTCATATAATTAAACGGAATTAAACTTATTTGGGTTGCCTGGAATGATAATATCCCGGTCGCTATTTGGCCTATCCGGTATTAATAAAAATGAAAAAAAGAACCCATAAAAAAATATGCCCTTGTTCAGGTCGAGTATGTTCTCAGACAAGGAAACAACAGTAGTAATTACCATAAAACTCAGTAAAAGCAGGTCCCCCTTTCGCATTGCAGATTCATATCCAAAATACAATATGAACAGGAACAGCAATAACCCGATGATGCCGGTTTTAAGCAAAATGGCCAGGTATTGATTGTGTGTATTAAATTCATTCAGGTAAGAAATATAGAGGCCTTTTTCAAAATATTTTTCTTTAAGCAACTTTGATTCTGATCCGTTGCCATAACCTATAACGGGAGAGTGTTTTACCAGTTCCATGATAGCTTCCCACCTGGCAACCCTTGGTTCGGTGTTTTCAATTATCTTAACCTCATCCGTCAGATCAGTTTTCAATTCGCTCACATACCTGGTCTTAAATGAATCAATATTATAAATGAGGAGTAATACAGCAATTGAAATAAATGAAGTGATCAAAAAGAAAAACAATCTTTTTCGTCCTTTAAAAAGCATGAAAGGAAATGCCAGGTTAATAACAACCAGGAAAGCTATAAAAACAGCCCTGGATGAAAGTTGCAGCAGGCCGGCGAATAAAATAGCCGAAGCAATTATATATATCCATTTTTGATTTACAATTTGCCCGTTCAAAAGAAGATATAGAAAAGAAATTATTGAAAAAGCGATGTAAACCGACAGGTAAGTAGCGTGGATCTCAATAGGCTTTGAAAAATCATGGTTCATGAAATTTAAAGTAAAAAGCGATGATAGCGGCATGTGAAGGTTAGATATGGTACGCAATGCATCAAAGTATAGGTAAAGAACTGTACCTGTACAGGAAAATCCAAACACACACAACAACTGCATTCTATACTTTGCAAAATTTAAATGTGAAATTGCAAACAGCACCGGAAAAAGTAAAAGGCCCAGTTGCCGGATAGCCAGGTTGAATCCCTCCTGCTTATTGGGGCTATACAGAATGGTAACCAGGTTGAGCAGGTATAAAGAAATAAGTATTAAAACTGGTTTGCTGAAAATATTTTTTAAATTCTCCTTTTTTACATGAATGAATGTGTGAAGGCCGAAACTTATTAAAACAAGTTCGCTGTAAAAATAATCAAAGGGTAATGACACCAGGAATAAAGCCAGGTGGTAATAGCTTAGTTTATTTTCAATAGTATCCTGTATGAAAAATATTTTTTTCATTTTACGGATTTGTTATAACAATCAATGATACATTTTTCATACTCATCTGTAATTGCCGGCCAGTTAAATTGAGTCTTTATCTTTTCCAGGTTATTATTTATCATAGTCGCTGTTTGCCCTGTTCGTTCAATATCATTAACCATTTGTGCTACTTCATCGGCAGCGTTAAAATAAAAAGCATCATTTTGCAGGACAGCCCTGTTAAACTCATTATCATGTGCCGCTATTAAAGCCACGCTGGCCATGGCTTCCAGCAATGATGGATTGGTTCCGCCAACACTATGCCCATGAAAATATAATTTACAACAAGCTCTCAGTGCATTCACTTTTCTTTCATCAAAGATGGCTCCTGTAAAATGCACCCGCTTATCCTTTCCATATTTTTCAAACATCTTTTTACCAAATGAATTGTGGATGTTACCAACTACAACAAATTTTTTATCCGAACCAGTTTTGCAGAATCCTGATAGTATCATATCTATGTTATTCTCCGGTTCCATCCTTGCCATCAACATAAAATAGTTGTATTTCTCCAGTCCAAAAAAAAATAACACACTTACATCCGGCTCTTCAGTAATTTCAGCTCCGTAAGGAATATAGCGGCTTTGAATACTGTATTTTTTATACAGGTACACCTGGACTGCTGTTGAATCTGCGATCAAATGATGGCTGTATTTTACTGCAAGTCTTTCTGCGTACAATAAAAATTTTCTTGCAAGCTTTGAGTATTTGCTCCGCTTCCATTCCATCCCATCCATATTGCTGATGATAACGGCATTTTTTGGAAATAATCCGCCCCAGACTGAGCTGCTTGTATATCCAAGAAACAGAATGACATCATAGTTTTTTCTTCTTGCATGCCTTATACAATTCAGATCATAAATAAACTGCCCGGCTGTTCCAATGACTTTCTCCCCATCATAGCAATGAATAATTTCTACACCTTTCCATTCCGTTTGTTTGTAAGCATGATCATGACTATTATAAACAGTAACCTGGTGCCCTTTACTTAAAAGCCCAACAGCCAGGTATTGTGCAACCTGCTCAAAACCCCCGTAGTTGTTGGGAATACCTCTTGAGCCTATGATTGCGATATGTAAAGATTGTTTTATGATATATATTTTTTGTAAGCAGCCAGTGTATCAGCTGCCGTTTTTTTCCAGGAATAATTTTGAATAATTTGCTGCTGCAGATCAGCATTGCAATTAGCAGCCATGGCTGCATCAACAGCCCGTAAAATGCTATCGGGTTCAGAAGGCTCGCAATAAAAAGCAGCGTCATTAAAATAAGAACGGGCATACCCATTATCTGTAATTACAACCTGGCAGCCCATTACAGCGGCTTCCAATGAAGAGAGGCCACAAACTTCAAACCAACTGGGCAATATATGTACACTTGCCGTTGCATAATGATCAAGAAGTTGTGGTTGTGGTAAATGATCTATAAAAGAAACATTAGCAGCAGCAATATTCCTGCATTTTTGATAATAACTTTTTTGATTGGGAGCCATATCGCCAATTAAAACCAGTTGATATGCTGTATTATTTAATGCCTTGATAAGATTGTATTGATTTTTTATTCCCTCAATACGTGCCACGCATATTACACGGTTTTTTATCCTGTTAACTTTTTCCATCTGTTGAAACATTGCTGTATTTACGCCATTGTGGATAATGGAAAAAGCAGGGGAAGTATGATACAATTTCACAAGGTCATCGTATTCTTCCTGTGCCTGAACAAGAACCGCTTTTGTTTTTTTTAGAATTTCATTAATACTGCCCTGATGCCCTTTCCACAAATAAGAAATGCTTGGCAACCTGTCACGCCTTAATAAAAAACGATAAAGCGATTTGGCGTATTCAATTCCTCCTGCAGGCAATAGCCTGAATAATTTACCGGCCAGGCCCGAACGTTGTTGTTTATCATAGATGGAGTAATCTATCAAGATTGTTGAAACAACAAAAGGCTTATTTGATCTTTGAATATGCACCAAAATATCTGCAGGCCGGATGATATTAAAAAAGTGCAGCAGGGCATACATTTCATAATCTATTTTTTCGGATGCCTTTTTTATATCTGCTTCAACACCTGCATTACGCAGCGCAAGGGCTGTTTCCTGTACCTGTATGGTATCACCGCCAGGTACAGTAAACAAGGTTGATCTTACTATAAAAACTACTCTCATTAATTTTAATTATTCCGGTTTAAATATTCTACTATCATGTAAGAAATCCGTCTTTTTGTTTTTCAGTTATTATTGGCAACACAATAATTTTAACTACCTATATTGCATAGCCAAAATTTATTTTTCAATTATTGATGATCGAATCTTTGTTTGATTAAAACTGCCGGCACTCCTCCATAAATTCCATTTGCTTTGCAAACCCCTGCTTTTACCAACGATCCTGCCGCTATGATACAGCCATCTTCAATTGTCGCACCATCAAGAATGGTGGCTTTTGATCCAACCCAGCAATTTTTGCCAACCTTTATTCCAACATGTGTAACACCCTGCAGCCTGATAGGAACAACAGGATCACTGTAACGGTGATTTTCGGCATGAAAGCTGATGAAGTTTCCAAGGATAGTATCGTCGCCTATTTCAATACCACCGGCACAACCAAAAAAATTATCGGCTCCAAGCCCCACATTATTTCCAACCTTCATTCCTTTGCCAATAAACTGTAAATTTCCGGTACATTCAATAGTTACCTTTTTTCCCATTGAAACATTGTTGCCAAATATTATTCCATCGGTTGAGAGTGCATCAACATAACAATAATGATGTATGGTAACCAGGCGGCCAATTTTCATCATGGATCTTGCTTTAACAGTAACCCGTTTACCTATGAAGAACATACCATCATTTTTTATCCTGCTGAAGAATCCACGCAAAAACATAACGGCCCTTGAAGATGATAATGAAAACAGGTAACTGAGTGGGACCCTTGAATCCATTTGATATGGAAAGCCCTTCAGCCTTGATAGTATTTTATTGATCAGCTTATGCATATTGCATGGCGATTATTTAATTTTATAAATTAGTTTTAAAAAATATTCAGGAAAACAGGAAAGTGCAAACAGGATATAGCCCTGTAGTTTTAATGGATAAGTCTTTATCAGGTTTTTAATATGGTTCCTTGCTTTACCCCGGTCATAATTATTGAACAGGTATTTTTTTGCAAGCAAAGAATAATAAGCGCCCGTTTTGATGCTATTTTTATTTTGCCGGCAAATAATTTTTTTTAACTCATCGCCTTCTTCCCTGCTTATTGCAGTTCGTTGTATAGCTTCGTATTTTAATTTTTTAAACCGCCTGCCTCTCCACCTGTCATCTATCGTCAGCGACTCAGGGTTAAACCTCACTTTTACCAATGTCTCACGCAAATTGCACACTTTACCCTGCTCCATTATTTTATGCCATAACAGGTGGTCTTCAAAAGTATGTGCGTTGATGTCATACATGCCTGCTTTAATCACCGCATCTTTTTTGTACAATACGGTTACATGAGAAAAGGCACAAATTTCTAAGGGAAGCGCTCTTATTCCTTCATCAGTATAGGCCGGATAGTCAAGTGTAAAAACAAATGTACCGTCTTTATCAATGTACATTGCATTGCTCCCGGTTAAAACATAATCAGGATGAGTATTTAAAAAATGATACTGGATCATCAGCCTTTCAGGTTTACAAATATCATCAGCATCAAAACGGGCGATAATACCTGCCTTTGCATTTAACAATCCGATATTCAATGCTGCTGCAATACCCTGGTTGTTTTGATTAATAAGCCTTATCCTTGGATCGGTAAAATGCTCTATTATCTTTACAGTGGCATCTGTCGATCCGTCATTGATGATGAGCAATTCAAAATCGGTAAATGTTTGATCTAATACAGAAGTTATGGCTTCGCCTATATATTTTTCTGCATTGTAAGCAGGCATCAAAACTGTTATTAACGGCTTATTCATACAGTCTGCTCCTCCCTGCGCTTGTCTTTCAGGTCAATAAAAAATAACAACTCAAACAAGACCACAATTGAAAACTGTTCAAACCAGTATTCTGCAAAAAAAGAACCGGCTAATAAAAGAAGCAATGGCAATCCGAAACTTTGTTTACGTACACGGGTGAAAAAAAATCCAAAATATAATATTATCAAAAGAAGAAGGGCTGTAATGCCATATTCTGCCGCAAGCTGGTAATAAACTGTATCTGGAGTATTAGAAGCTTCATGACTACTTTGCCCCTGCGAATGAAAATAGAGATACAGGTAAAGATGGTTAATAAAAAAATCGTGATTGATATATTTAAACTTAGCGGGGTATTTTCCGGCTATATTCAGTAAAGTAGCTTTAAAAGCTAATCTCGATGAAAAGTTACCAATTCCATTGCCTAAGATCATTTTGGAATTATGTTGCTTATAAAAGTTAATAAGCTGCTCCGCTGCAATGAATTTTCCCGGGCGTTTCCAGTTATACAATTTATTAAGGCTGTCCTGCAGCTTATTTGTGTACATCTGGTTTAAAAACTCTGTGTAGCGGTTTATTTTTCCTTTTACTTCTTCAGTTTCATTAAATCCATAAAAACCGGTATCCTTTATTCCTGGAGTTGTATCAAGTGTTACTTTTTCTGCAAGAATATTTTCGGGTTCTTTATAATCAGTACCAAGCCTTATGACATTCATACTGTCAATAAAATTTTGTGCCTGCTTTTTTCTTTTTTCCTCAAACGTAAGTACGCTGTCGGGCATTTTCTTTAACTCAGCAATTGTAAAAACCTTTACCGGCGGTAAGTCGTATGGCTTATTAATGACCTGGTAAAATATCCTGCCCACATGTTCATTGTTCTTTTGAGAGATCTTTACCATAAAAACAATAAGCATACCGCTATAGATGAGCATGAAACTTTTTTGGATCCTGGTACTCCAAAAAATAAAAGCGAAGATAAATACTGCAATAAGTACCAGGTTTGCAAAATTGCTGGCCATCATAAGCAATGCTGCCATACAAGCAAGCGATAACAGAAACTGTTTGCGAAATAAAAAGTAAAGCAGGCCAAAGGCACAAATAAATGCCGTGGTAACGGGGGCGTCAAAAGTGATGCCGCTTATATAGTCGCCGGTACTCATGTAATATTTCTGATTTAATCCTTTATATGCATAAGGATTAATAGCTCCTGTTTCAAAAACAATCGATAAAAAATTAAGAAGAACAACTGTTATATGAAGCGCAAAAAAAATACTGATCGTGGTATGGAGTTTCGCTGTAGTTTCTTTCTGAACAATAAGATATATGTTATAAGCAATGACTGCACACATCATCCAGAATGATAAGCCTATGGCAGCCGTTACCAGGTAAGAAGAGTTTATGGTTTTATACTGCAGCATCAGGTTAATAAGCCCAATGCAGATCATAGCAAAATAAAAGAACAGGTAACGTTGCCTGAAAAATTCCCCGGCCGAAATATTTTTCCGGTTAAGGATAGTGATGATAAGGATTGCAAGCACTTTAACAACCAGTTTCACATTCAGCACCAGTAACAGAAAAACCAGCAAGGGCCAGCTTATTTCACCTGCTTTTTCTTTTATCTTATTTATGATACGGTTGATCATCTTTACACAATAGCCTGGTTTAAATAAGGCTGCTTTTTATACAGCCATTCTTTTATCATTTGCAGGTCGTCTTTTTTTATCTGCCTGGTTGCACACAATAACATAAAATAGATCACAGCAGATAAGAGTAATCTTAGTAAAACATTCTCTGTAATATAAATTGTCGCAAAACTGCTCAGCAACATAATACCTGTGCAAAAAAACAAAGCATGCCAGCTTTCTTTTATCCGTCCAATGACAGATATCCTGAGATAGATCAAATACTCGGTTATTGTTGCTGCCAGGTAAACAATGGCTGCACCTCTTGCATTCAGCAGCGGGATCATCAACAGGTCTCCTGCAACAATAATGATACAGGTTACAGCAGTTATTTTAAAAATCCGCTTTAGGCGGTTCTGGGCAAATTCAACAGTCCACAACAAATTGTTCATGTACTGAAAGGGTAAACAAAGTGAAAGGAGTAAAAAATTAATTCTATTTACTTCGCCGTATTTATTATTTGAAATTGAATCTATCAGCGGTGACCAAACAATATTCAGCACCAGTGGGATACAGGTTGCTGCGATCATTTCACAACGTATAAAAAACCCGATCTCCCTTTTCTTATTTAGTAATGCTGTTTCGGTATTCAGGCTGAAAAATTTTGAAAACCTGCTGAGCAGGACAGGGCCAAGTATTAACAAGGGAACAGGGCAAAGTTCAAATATCTTATATGCAAAACTATATTCAGCAGTTATTATAGTTCCGGAAAAAATTCCCAGCAATATCCAGTCGACACGGGCAATACAGGCATTTAAAAAAACCGAACCGATCTGCGGCAATGACTCGCTGAGCAACAAAAAATAATCTTTCAATATCCACCTGCCGGCCGATACATTTACCCGGTATCGGATAATATACATATTGATAAGAAGTTCGGCCAGTGCAGAAACAATGTAGATAGTAAGCACCTGTTGAACAGTCAGCTCAGAAAAAAGCACAACCCCCAATAACCAAACGGCCCTGATGAAATTTGAAACAGATGACATGATCGCCAGCGACCTGAACAATTCTTTGCCATTTGCAATTTGTTTGAAAGGAGATGAAATGAAATTGAGCAACTGGCTGATGGCAAGTATCAGTAATAACTCATGCTGCTGAAAAAAAGAAGGGAACAGCAAACAAGACAAAAAAAGTAGCAGGTAAAAAACAAGCCCGGTAAATAATGCATGGCCTGTAAATAAAGTAAGCATTTTCGAAGTGTCATCGCCTGCTGCTACTTTTCTTACAACGATTTGCTCAAGCCGCAGGCTGAGGGTTGTAAAAATAAAAGTAAGTATAGCAAGCGACCAGTTCAATTCGCCATAAATTGATTTTTCGAGATAGCGTGAAATGATGATGAATACAAAAAGGCCGAGCGCCTGGTTAAGCACTACCTGTATCGTACTGGCCGAAATATCTTTTAAAAATTCTTTTTTCATGTAAGCTTATGATACCATGCCCGGGAGTTTGGTATACATATCGTAATAATCTGCCGGAGGGAAGCTTGAATATCATTTTTTTGCATACCTATTTTAATATGTTTTTGATCTTTCGCAATAACCTGTCAGGCACAGGCTTTAATTCAATTTTCTTTTTTTGGGATGGTTGTATTTTGCGTAAGATGGCGGCAGCTCCGGCCAAAGGTTGATATTTATTGAGGGCCAGTTCCCTTGCTTCCTGTAATGCAGCTACTCTCTTCTGCCAGTCATCATGTTCCATTACCTGCCTGATCTTTGCAATGGCTTTAGCAGGCTGTTCAATGTCAATCTGGATAAAAGAATTTTCAGGAAAAAATTTGCCGATGTTTTTGCAGCCATAATAAACCGGTACCGTATAAGCCAGGAAACAATCAGTAATTTTTTCGGTAAAATAATAAGGTGCGGCGGTATTTTCAATAGCAATGCTATAGCGATATGGTAATAGTCCGTCCATTTTATCAGTTATATAATTACTTCCTTTCCCAAAAAAATCTATAGAAGAAATTTCCTTTTTAAGGGTATTGATAAAATTCAAGCGAAGGCGGTGCCCTTTAAACTGTTGTAGGTTTGAAGCAATGCATGACATGTTTTTTTCCTTTGCAGTAACAGTAAGGGCCGACAGCGCAGTCCAGTCGGGCAATACATGCCAGCCCAAAAAACCATGCGACAGCATTGTATTGAGAGAGTTGTTTATAGGTGAATAAACTGATGCATATTGCTGCAACCCTTTAAACATCCAGGGATTTTCAGCATAGACCCCCGGTTCCATCATAAAAGCAATAACATTTTCAGGATAGCAAACTGTTTCTATCTTTTCTGATGGGTTATTGAAGATCAGCAATGCATCACATTCAGACAGGCGATCTACAGTAAAAGCAAATTCATCCCAATAAACAAATTGATCGTCACTGTGCTTAGCATATCTTTTAAGCCATTCAAATAATCCTTCTTCCTGCTCGAATGAAGCATTTATCCTTACGATGATCTTTTTTTCCATATCCGGGTTGGTATAATTCATTTTAGAAAATGTATTGTTTAATGACAACTATAAGCAGACTGGCAACCTCACAAAAGTTTATTACGATTTGGCTATTAAGAATTACTTAACCAAAAAACTATTTTATGAGAAAATTATTTTTTACATTTTATATACTCACCGGTTTTTCAGCAATGGCACAGGTTGATAGTACTACAAACAATTTACTAAACGAGCTGGAGGATAAAAACGCTGCCTCACAAGGTAAAATGCCGGTAAAGGTATTCATGGCTCAACGGCTTATTAATGCCAATACAGTAGAAATGTTACAAAAAGGACATTTCGAGTTTAAAGTGGTACATAATTTCGGTGATATAGCTGGCACCAATGGCGGCATAAGAAACATTTTTGGGTTGGATAATTCTTCAGATGTTAAGATCGCATTTCTATATGGCATTACAAAGAACCTGAACGTGATCGTTTCCCGCAATAAAGGAGCGGGTGCAGTGGTTCAGTTATGGGAACTGGGATTTAAATATAAAATCTTTGAACAAAGAGAAAATGATCCTTCACACCCGATTTCAATTGCTGTATTTGCAAATGGCGTCAGTTCATCACAAAAAGCAACTACAGATTCAACGAGAGAACATTATTTCTTAAAAGGCTCCGACAGGCAAAGCCAGACCCTACAATTAATGGTTGCCCGAAAATTTGGTAAAATACTGAGCCTGCAGATAAATCCAACTTATGTGCATACCAATTACGTAGTAAAACATGATGTAAACAGTATGTTTGCTATGGGAGCAGCAGTAAGGGTTCCAATTTATAAAAGTTTTGTTTTTATTGCTGATTATTTTCATCCATTCCGCCCGAAAAAAAGTACTGATTCATTGGCAGCAAGAGGAGTTAATTTTTATGATGTATTGGGTATTGGATTGGAGTTGGTAACTCCGGGCCATATCTTTCATGTTAATTTCACCAATACAACAAATATTTTAGAGAACAGGTTCATTCCACGTACAACCACATCCTGGAGAAAGGGGCAATACCGTTGGGGATTTACAGTTACCCGTGATTTTGTATTACGTAGAAATAAGAATAAAAAGTAAAACTCCTTTGATAACTGATATAAAAAAAGCTTCTTTGGTAAGAAGCTTTTTTTATTTGTTATTCATGTAATTATTTTTTCCTGGCAAATGGTTTTACTGTAACGGTAAATAAAACGCCGGCGCTGTTCAGCTTAATTTTTCCTGCCCCAACTCCGCCTAGAGGTACCTGAAGGTAAGGCTCTGCCTGCATGGAAAGCCAGTTATTGAATTTATACTGATAACCGCCTGAAAGATTAAGTACGGAAAAATAATGTTTGTTTTCATTGCTTGCAGCATAGGCATAAGAATAGGTTTGTCCCGCAGGTGTTTTATAATTGTATACATAATCTTCTTTTTTCATTATGAAAGAAGAAAGCCCTACACTACCAAACCAGTTATGTTTTTTGCGCTGGCCAAAACTATAGCTCAGGCTAACCGGTATTTCATAAATATTACACTTAGCGTCAACATCAGTAAGGTAAGGATAGTTACCACCGGGTGTATGATACTGATCTGGTGATGCCTCATATACTTTTTTAGAAACATAAAAACCTGCCCTGGCTGTAAACCGTTTGGCAAAACCATAGCTGATACCGGCTCCATAAGTCAATGTTGTTTTACCGGCATTATTCAGCTTAACAAAACTCACATCAGGCCCAACAGAAAACGTAAGGCCGAAATTATTCCTGAATTTATTTTCCGATTTCTTTTTATCGGATGGAGAGACTGGTTTCTTATTTGTCGCAATCAGTTTTTTGTCTTCTGCAGGTTTAACTGAATCTTTTACCGGTTCTTTATCCACCACCTTCGTTTCTTCACGGGTTATCATTTTATCTTTATTTTCAGTTGAAACTGTAGCTGTGGTTACAGTTTCATCATTATCAGTAGCAGGAACAGTAATATTAACTTTGAGCTTTGAGTCTGTCTTTACTGCAATTGGCTTTTTCTTGTCAGCCAGATCTTCACCGGTTTGTGTTTCTCCAAATGGTTTTGCCGTAGTTATCCAGACTTTTGTTTTAGACCTATTGCTGATCTTCCGTTTTCCGGTTGAGGTAAGTACATCATTGCCGTTGTTAAGCCCATCAGTAAAATTGTAAATATTTTTCTTATCCTTTTTCTGAAGTTTAAATTTGCTGCTGGTTATTTGCCTACTGTTTGTGTTAGGCTCATCGCTGTTGTTAAGGCGATCTGCAAAACTATTCTTGTTTTCTGAATTGTTATTTTGCGACTTGGAATTATTGCCCGGTGTTTGTTTATTGCTATTATTATTAAGACGATCTGTAAAACTATTCTTGCCTTTTGTATCGTTACTTTGAGCTTGAGGTTGATTTCCCGTTATTGGTTCTACCTTATTATTGTTTTCAGAAACAACCGCTACCTGGTTATTACTGTTGTCATCATTATTTACAGGAACCTGTGCTTCTTCTTTTACAGTTTGTGAATTCTGAGCTACATATTCAGTAGTTGATACATCCTTTTCTTTTTTATCGCCACTATTTTTTTCTGCAGCAGTATTCTTACCATTGCCAGGCCTGTTATTCAGTACAAGGAAAGTACCGGCGCCCAGCAATAAAAAGAACAGCAGGAAGAAGATCAATCTTCTCCTGTCTTTTTTTTGCGGCAGGTGCTTATCAAGCTGCAATTCCATTTTTTCCCATGCCTTATCATTATAAGCCGGGTGGTGGTTATTGGCTGCCTCCCTGATCACCTGATCCATATGGTCCATTTCTTCATCCAACATTTTTAATATCTGCGGTTTTATTTTGGGTAAATATTATTTTCTGTAATTGTTTTCTTGCTTTTGCCAGGTTCGATTTGGATGTACCAACAGCGATACCCAGTTGATCGGCTATCTCTTCATGGCTAAACCCTTCTATAATAAAAAGGTTCAGTACTGTCCTGTATGCCGGTGAAAGATCCTGGATGGCCCGGATGATCTCATCGTAAGAAATTTTTTCCTCCGCACTCTCCTGGGCCGTATATGTGTTAAGGGAAGATACAGTTAATTCTCCTACCACTTTGTGTTTTACATTTTTTCTGAAATGGTCAATGGCTGTGCAAACCATGATCTTTCTCAGCCATCCTTTAAAGGAATTCATTTCATTACTGTAAGATGGCTTAAAACGGTGGATCTCTTTAAATATTTTGAGGAAGCCGTCATTTAGAATTTCGATCGCATCTTCTTCATTAGCGGCATAACAGTCACATATAGCCATAGCATATCCAAAGAAAGAGTTATATATTTTTTTCTGACTCTCCCTTTCATTCAGGGCACATCCCCTGATGTACAACGTTAATTCATCTGAAGAAAGCAAAAATATCTTTTTATGTGAATCGTAATAAATGCCTGACTGGTTGCCTGCTCAATTTACCTATTTTTCAAAAAAGCTTTGTACTGACTATTTCCGGGCTTCTAATGTTAACAATTACAGACAGTTAGAAAATTAAAAAGGCTCAATATATTGAGCCTTTAATGAAAATTCAGAGTTTGTTTATTACAGATCGGTAATTGGCTTGTACTTTGGAACCAGGCTTTTCATCACAACCCAGGCAATTAAATATGCTACTGCACATACAGCAAACATGATACTGTAGCCTGTTTGAATATGGCCCAGCGCTTTGTAGTGATCAAATAAAGTGCCACCGGTTTTAGAAATTAATACACCGCCAAGCCCTCCGGCCATACCGCCAATACCCACAACAGAACCAACCGCTTTTTTGGGAAACATATCAGACACAGTTGTAAAAATATTTGCACTCCATGCCTGATGTGCAGATGCACCGATACCTATCAATATAACAGGTATCCAGAAACTGATATATCCTAAAGGTTGGGCAGCAAGTACTACTAACGGAAAAAGAGCGATCAATAACATGGCTTTCATACGGCCATCATAAGCGTTATATCCTTTTTTGATAAAGTAAGTTGGAAACCAGCCGCCACCAATACTTCCAAACATGGTCATCGTATATAATAATGCCAACGGCAGCATGATCTCTGTTTTTACCATGCCATATTGTGCTTCCAGGTATTTTGGCAGCCAGAACAGAAAGAACCACCAAACGCCATCCGTCATAAATTTACCAAATACAAATGCCCAGGTTTGTTTATAGCCCAGTAATTTGAACCATGCCACTTTTTCGCTTTGCTCTGTAACAAGTACTGCTGATTCTGTATCCGAATTAATATAATCCAGTTCTGCTTTTGATAACCTTTTTTGCTTTTCAGGCTTATCATAAAATATCCACCAGAAGATCACCCATATAAAACCAATGGCACCGATAATGACGAAGGCAGATTGCCAACCCCAATGTAAAGCGATCCAGGGAACAGTTAGGGGCGCAAGTATAGCACCCACATTGGCACCTGAGTTGAATATACCTGTAGCAAACGATCTTTCTTTTTTGGGGAAATATTCTGCAGTTGCTTTGATTGCCGCAGGAAAGTTGCCGGCTTCTCCAAATGCCAATACCGCACGTGAGATCATAAAACCCAGTATGGAAACTGGTATAACCAAACCTATCGTTGCAAAAATGCCCGTAAACATGCCACCGATTTCAATAGCATAAGCATGCATAATTGCGGCCAGCGACCAGATAATTATTGCCCAGATAAAACCCTTTTTGGTTCCCAGTTTGTCAATAAATCGTCCTGCAAACAACATGGATATTGCATATGCAAACTGGAATACGGAAGTAATATTTGCATAATCAGAATTGGACCAGCCAAAATCTTTCGACAGATCAGGGGCCAGGAGGCTGAGTACCTGCCTGTCGAGATAATTAATGGTTGTTGCAAAAAATAACAGGGCGCAGATCGTCCACCGGTATTTACCAATTTTTTCCATGTTCATATAGCAGCCGTTTAGTTTATTTTTTACAATCGTTGATTATTGCCAATACCTTTTTTGTTTCCTCTATCAGCCAATCATATTGCTTGTTGGCCATCACTTCTTTACTTACTAATTTACTGCCCATACCCACAGCACAAACACCGGCTTTAAACCAGCCTTCAATATTTTCTTTTGTGGTATCTACCCCACCGGTTGGCATAAATAATAGTTTTGGAAAGATATCTTTTATTCCGCTTAAAAAAGAAGGCCCAAGCATATTACCCGGAAAAAGTTTGATGAACTTTACGCCAGCATTTTCTGCAGCAATAATTTCAGACGGTGTCATGCAGCCAGGTGCATAAAAAATATCGTTGGCTACAGCATAGTCTGCTACTTCTTTCACAAACCCGGGACTAACTAAAAAATCGGCACCGGCATTCATGTAATCTGTGGCTTGTTGCATATTCTTAATGGTACCAACTCCCAGTAAAAGGCCCGGCATATCTGCATTACGCACTTCCACCATTTTTTTAAAGTTGGCCAGGGCTGCATCGCCACGGTTGGTATATTCCAGTGCCATGATGCCTGCACTGTACAATGCTCTCATTGTTTCAATAGTTGTGGTTTCATCTGCATTAAAATACAAAGGAAGCATTCCTTGCTTTACAATAGCATCTGATACCTGTTGTGATTTGCCCATTTTATTTTTTTATTTTGTTGTTGGGCTAAAGCCCATTTCATTTATTGTTTTAACCCACAGGATAAATCCTGTGGCAATTCATCAAACCTTTACTTTGATAACCAGTTTTTTTATGTTCGTAATTCCATCGCCTATCATTGGCGCATGCACATCTTCGGGAAAGAAGATTACAAACTGCCCATCGGTTAACTGGAAATACATATCAGGCTGCTCGTGGTACAACTGTACATCTTTATCGGGATTATAGCCGCCATTTTCCACAACGCATTTTTCCCTGGGCTTCCAGCCAATTGTTTCTACGCCTTTAATGCAAAGCTGAATATCGATGTTATTATTATGGCACTCGAATTTTGCAACAGAAGCTTCGGCAGCTACGCCGGGCTTGTTGGAAAAAATTGCTTTGAGGCCTTCTGTAATATCCGACTTTCCATCTGGTTCATTTGCAAGGTCTGTTTGGCCAATAAATGCAAATGCCTTTGCAAACAAAGGATGGGCGGAGAAATATTTGGGTGCGTTTTTTAGCGTATCTATTATCATAACTTTTTGACCTCACCCCAAGCCCTCTCCTCCTTCGACAAGCTCAGGACGTCGGGAACTGGAGTTGGGGAGTTTTTTAATTAATGTTTCATTCTGATATAATTGTTATACACTTTATTCGCTTCGATAAAAGTTCAATAAAGATTAACTGTACAAGAGTGCGACGCCAATGAAGCCAAATAGAAATTCTTAAGTTCGGCCCATAAAGAAATAAATATAATCATCGCTCTCATCTTCGCTTCAGTTCCCCCTTCAGGGGGCGGAGGGGGCTTCTTACCTCTGCACCCTTCCGCTTCCATCGCCCTTCATCAAATCTTTTACATCGCTTAATGTAGCGTGATTTAAATCACCGGGAATGGTATGTTTTATAGCACTTGCAGCTACACCAAACTCAGCCGCTTCGGGCATTGGCATACCGGTTACAAGTCCGTAAATAAAGCCGCTGGCAAAACTATCGCCGCTACCCACACGGTCAACTATTCTTACTTCATATTGTTTGGTGTGATAAAACTCGCTGCCATCGTACACCAATGCACTCCAGCCATTATCACTGGCGCTGTGGCTTTCTCTTAAAGAAGAAGCGATGTATTTAAATCCAAACCTATCCTTCATTTGTTTGAACACATCCTTAAAGCCATCCAGATTTAATTCGCCTTTGGTAACATCGGTGTTGGCCGCTTTAAAACCCAGGCACAGATCGGCATCTTCTTCGTTACCTATACAAACATCAACGTGTTCGCAAAGTTTGGTCATTACCTCTCTTGCTTTTTCTTTGGTCCATAATTTTTTGCGAAAGTTAAGATCGATACTGGTTGTAATACCCTTCGCTTTAGCAGCTTTTAAAGCAGCCAAAGTTAAAGCCGCAGCTTTATCGCTTAATGCAGGTGTGATACCGGTTGTATGAAACCAACTTGCTCCATCAAGAATTTTATCAAAGTCAAATTCGCTTGCATCAACATCTGCTATGGAAGCTCCTGCACGGTCGTACACAACCTGTGATGCTCTCATGGATGCACCTGTTTCCAGGAAATAAATTCCCAGGCGATCGCCGCCCCTTGCTACGAATTGGGTATCTACACCATAACGGCGCAAATGGTTAATGGCCGACTGGCCGATCGGATTGTTAGGCACTTTACTTACAAAGGTTCCGTTCAGCCCATAATTGCACAAAGCGGCTGCCACATTGGCTTCACCGCCGCCATAGGTGATATCGAATGAATCGGCCTGAACAAAACGTTTAAAATCGGGAGTTGACAATCGCAACATGATTTCCCCAAGGGTTACAACTTTTTTTGACATATGCTGTTATTTATATTTTAGAGTTTGAAAGATAAACAAACTAAATGCTCAATTATAAGATCTGGCCTTAAAAATTACCGGTATCGTTACCGATAACGTTACCGGGCCCCGAAGTCAAAATATTCATTGGCATTATTAAAACAGATATCCTCTATTATTTTTCCTGTCCAGGCAATATCATTCGGTAATTCTCCATTTTCAATTTCTTCGCCAAACATATTACACAACAGGCGCCTGAAATATTCATGGCGAGGATAGCTCATAAAGCTTCTGCTATCCGTAAGCATTCCTACAAATTTGCTCAGCAACCCCATGTTTGATAAAGCGTTCATTTGTTTGATCATGCCGTCCTTCTGATCCAGGAACCACCAGGAAGAACCGAACTGTACTTTACCTGCAACGGAGCCATCATTGAAATTACCGATCATGGTTGCCATCAATTCGTTATCAGCAGGATTCAGATTGTACAAAATTGTCTTTGCTAACTGATCAGTCGAATCCAGTTTATTTAAAAATTTGGCTAATGCTTTTCCTTGCGAAAAATCTCCGATAGAATCCCAACCGGTATCGGCTCCCAATTGCTTTAGCATACGGGCATTGTTATTACGAAGCGCTCCCAAATGATATTGCTGCACCCAGCCTTTTTCATGATCCCATTTTGCAAATTCTATCAGCATGGCCGATTTGAATTTCAGATTCTCTGAATAGTCTAATTCTTTTCCTCCCCTGATTTTATCGAAGTAATTTTTAATTTCTGCATCAGTATAATCTTCTGCATAAATTTGTTCCAGTCCATGATCAGAAACTTTGGAGCCAATAGTTGCAAAAAAATCATGACGGGCTTTCAAAGCTTTTAAATAATCATCGTAAGATGAAACAGAGATGCCGGAAACTTCTTCTACTTTGTTTACATAAGTGTTGAATGATTTGGCATCATCTACATTCATGGCTTTATCAGGACGATAAGCAGGCAATATCTTTATCTCAAAACCGTCTGCAATTATCTTTTGATGATGTTCAAGTGAATCGGTTGGATCATCAGTTGTACAAATCACTTTCACATTCATCTTGCGCAATAAATTGCGAACAGAATAATCAGCAGTTTGCAATTTATCTGATGCTTCAGCAAATATCTCACGTGCAGAATCTGCGTTCAGTATTTTATCAATGTTGAAATAACGCTGCAGTTCCAGGTGTGTCCAGTGATACAGCGGGTTACGCAAAGTGTAAGGAACCGTGGCTGCCCATCTTTCAAATTTTTCATAATCAGATGCATCGCCTGTACAAAATCTTTCATTTACACCATTGGTACGCATGGCTCTCCATTTGTAATGATCGCCGTATAACCAAACCTGGGTAAGGTTATCAAATTTAATATCATTGGCGATCTGGTCCGGTGGAAGGTGATTGTGATAATCAATAACAGGCATCTGCCTGGCAAAATCATAATAAAGCGTTTGTGCCGTTTTATTTTGTAGCAGGAAATTTTCGTCAAGAAATTTTTTCATAATACCTCACCCTCGTTCCCTCTCCTAAAAGAGAGGGAGGCCGGGCTTTTGTTTATAAATTATACAATCGTTTTTTACTAATCATCATAAGTTCATTTTCAACTTTATAAACTTACGCCTCTTTTCCACGGAATAAAATCATCCTGGTTCAGCAATACAGCTTTAGGTATCACTTCACCGCTGGCTGCTTTGATACAGTATTCCAAAATATCTTCTCCCATTTGCTCAATGGTTTTATCGCCTTCAATGACCGGCCCACAGTCTATATCAATAATATCGTTCATTCTTTTTGTAAGATTGCTGTTGGTTGAAACTTTAATGGTAGGACAAACCGGGTTACCGGTTGGTGTGCCCAGGCCAGTTGTAAATAAGATCAACGTAGCACCACTGGCTGCTTTACCGGTTGTAGCTTCCACATCATTGCCTGGCGTGCAAACCAAATTAAGTCCTGACTTTGTTGCCGGTTCGGTATAATCAAGCACATCAACAACCGGGGATGTGCCGCCCTTTTTTGCAGCGCCTGCACTTTTTATCGCATCGGTTATCAACCCGTCTTTTATATTCCCGGGAGATGGGTTCATGTGAAAACCAGAACCAACACTTAATGCTGAATCATTGTAATTCGTCATCAGGGTGATGAATTTTTTTGCAGTGGCTTCATCTTTTGTGCGGTCAATTAAATTTTGCTCTACACCGCATAGTTCCGGGAACTCTGCAAGCAATATTTTCCCCCCCAAAGCAACAACCAGGTCGCTGCAATAACCTACTGCCGGGTTTGCAGATATACCGCTAAAACCATCGCTGCCACCGCATTTTACGCCGATGCATAATTTGCTGAGTGGTGCTGGTTCTCTTTTTGCTTTATTTATTTCTATTAAACCTGTAAAAGTTTTTTGAATTGATTCTGCGATCAGTTGCTCTTCACTCTGCGATTGTTGCTGTTCAAAAATATAAAGTGGCTTATCGAAATTTGGATTCAGTTGTTTCAGGTCGTTCATAAAATCCTGCACCTGCAGATTCTGGCAACCGAGACTTAAAACTGTAACTCCACCTACGTTTGGATGATTGGCATAAGAAGCAAGCAGCTTGCTTAAAATCGCCGCATCCTGCCTGATGCCGCCACAACCGCCCTGGTGATTTAAAAATTTTATTCCATCTACATTTTCAAAAACACGATTTTTTTTGCTTTGATGTTCGGGAGATAAATTAACTGAACTGATATCTCCTCCATTTTTATAAGCATCTACCAGTTGATGTGCATACTGTTTGTACTTTGCAGTAACAGCATAACCCAATTCATTATGCAGTGCTTCACGTATCACATCCAGGTTACGGTTCTCACAAAACACAGTTGGAATGAAGAGCCAGTAATTGGCAGTGCCCACTTCACCATTGCTTCTATGATAACCATTAAATGTTTTGTTCCGGAATTTAGAAACGTCAGGAGCCGTCCAGCTAAAATCTGTTTTACGATAAACAAAAGGTTCGGCGGCATGTTTCAGGTTGGCTGTTGAAATGATACCTCCTTTAAGAATGGAAGATTGTGCCTTACCAACCATCACGCCATACATCACCACAATATCACCGGTATTCAAATCGGTCGTAACAAACTTATGTTTAGCCGGAATATCATCCTGCAAAATAAATTCTTCTCCATTGTAATTCACTGTTTCACCCTTTGATAGATTTGTTAACGCTACCAATACATTGTCATCCGGATGAACTTTTGCTAATCTTTGTTTCATTTACGCAATACTTTTTTTGGATTGCAGCGGATCAATTACTGCTGCCATTCCTGTTTCATCAATTTCATTTAATTTTTCCTGTACTGCGGCGGCAAAGCCTGGCAAGAATGACAGGTCTTGCCCCCATAGGGTAGCATCGTTCAATACCGAAATCGCCATTAATGCAGTTGGTGTAGTTTGCCATTTTTCATAAAAATAAGAAGCCGTGGCATCATTTACGGGGTAATCTTTACCATTAAAACTACCATAATATTTGCCTTCTTCTTCCTTAACTGCTTTCATAAAATAAATATACGCAGCAAAACCGGTAGCCATATTTTCAGGAACCGAATTGCTTAGTTTGTAATGCTGCAATAAAACCGGTACCACCCTCATCTTCATTTTAGAAGAATACTGTACGGTGATATTGATCCACAGATGTTCGATGAACGGATTACTGAACCTGTCTAAGCAGTTTACCGAAAACCCTGCCGTTTGCTCAGCCGTTGTTTTATACGGAATGGCATTTGCAATTTCGTTCTCCATCAATGAACTAATGAACTTCCGCATCTTCTCATCATCCATTGCCTGTTTTACAGTTTGCAGCCCCGACAGGAATGCTACCCCACAACTCAATGTGTGCGTACCATTCAGCAACCGCAGCTTCAGCTCACGGAATAGATTGATATCTTCTGCGATCACAACTCCTTTATCTGCTTTGGCAAAAGATAAAGTCTCTGCGATCTCATCATTGCCTTCAATTGCCCAAAGGCGGTACACTTCGGTCATCAGCAATAAGTCATCTGAGTAACCGATCTCATTCTCAATATTTGTTTTCTGAACTTTATCGGGTTTGCCCGGTACAATCCGGTCGACCAAAGAATTGCAGAATGTATTTGAATTTTCGAGCCAGTCGATAAAAGGTTCTTCCAGGCCGTTGAGATAAGCCAGCTCAGTCACAATTGATTCAAGTTTTTTGCCGTTGTCAACGATGAGTTCGGTTGGTACGATCACCATACCGGATTGTTTGCTGCCGGCAAAAGCCTTAAAGCGTTCGTATAAAAAAGACAACAATTTACCGGGAAAAGAAACCGGTGGGTGGCGCCTGATATCATCCTGCACCAACTCTATCCCCACTTCCGTTGTGTTTGAAATAATTATTTTCATTTGCGGATTGTGGGCACACTCCAATATTTTATTCCATTCGTTTTTTGCAGAGAGTACCCTGCTCACAGATGAGCAGACAATATTTTCTTCCTGGTTCTTTCCTTCCTCAATACCACGCACACAAATGGTGTATAGTCCATCCTGTTTTTCAAATGCAGTGGCATCACCACCATCAGTCGATTTAACAACCACGATCCTGCCATTGAACATGCCCTGCTTATTGGCTTTGTCGATAAAATAATCGGGCAGGCCACGCAGCAATACACCGGTGCCAAACTGCAGCACTTTTTCAGGCAGATCAAACAACCGCAGGTCGGGCAACTGTACTTTTTCAGCCTGTATATTTTTTATATTATATTTTGATAGCCACATAAGAAAAATTTAGTAATGTATATCAATCTTTAATGCTCCATTTTAATTTCCATTCAGGATATTCTGTCTTCAATAATTTCAAAGGCCAGGTACCATACCAGGCATAACCAACCCTTCTTTCATTCTCTACTTCGCCAATGGCTTTATGCCGTTGACTATCTCTACCTGTAAAAAAAGGTTCGTTGGTTTCCATATCGTAAAACCTTGCCCAAACCACGCTGCTGCTATCTGCAACCAAAATCCTGTCCTTACCGCTTTTCTCCTGCGGGGCTGCAATATCAACATATTTATAACCGGTTATTTTAACTTTCTCAAACCACTCAACTGCTGCGTTAACTGATGCAATTATTTCAGCTGAAGGTTGTTCAATGCGCATTAAGAATCTCACAATGCCAACCGATTCAGCACCACTTAAAGAGGCCAGTTCAAACTTACGGGCCATTTCAGGCTGTAATGTTTGTGCATTGTATTGTGCACACCAGGCTGTTAATTTTCCCTGCTGTTTTAACTGTGTTTTCAAAATGCATTGTACACCTTTTACAAGCGGGTCAACACATTTATTCTGATACGGGTTATCTAAAATATCCAGGTCATTTTTTTTGTTCACCACATCATACAATACATTCAATACATTCGCCATTGCATTGTCATTATAAGTGATCTGGCTGCGGTAACCACTGAAGTCAGGGAAAAACTGCGGCCAGCCGCCGTTGGCATATTGCGCAGCAATTAAATAGTCTATCCCTCTTTTAGCGGCGTTCAAATACTTTATATTATTAGTTTCCTTGTAAGCCTTGCTTAAATATCTTATTTCCTTTGTGGTAGCACTATTGTCAATGGTGGCATCTTTTCCTGAAGCATAGCCTTCAACCAACGCCAGTTTTTCTTCACCGGTAAGTTCTTTTTTATAATCTACATTTTTATTTGCAGGAAAATGTTTTGGCCAGCCGCCATTGCTGCGTTGGTAGAGTAACATGTTTTCTGCAACAGGATCATTTTCGGTTGTTACTTTTTTAAACTTTTCACGATCAGGAACAATTATTATTGCGTCTGACTTTATCTCTTCGTTGGTTGGGTTCCACCTGTAATCATATGCCCATGCGGCTGTTATTTTTTTACTGTCGACATTTGCCGGCAAATTATCAGCAAACCATATATAGTTACCTGCTTTCCTGCTACAATTATAATAGTAAACCCTGCGGCCCCATTGAATTGTATTGGGCGGGGTAGCCATCCGCTGAAAAATATCAGCATCTGCCATATTCTTATCAAAGCTGCAGTTGATGAGGTAAAACTGTGCATCACGATGATAGCGGCCTAATCCATAACCTTCGTCACCGGTGAATTTGCAATTCATCAAAACAGTTTTTGAACTTTCGTATTTGCTTCCATCATGCCAGATGGCAGCTTCTTTATTATGACAAATGAATGTGCAGTTCTCAGCGTAAGCCCAACCTCTCGGACAATAGAGATCAACACTGCCTTCCATGATACAATCCTTAAAATAGAACATACCATCTTCTGTATTCCACGGACTAACCGTATCGCCGCCATAAGCACGAAAAATACAATTGATAACGATCAACCTTGTTGTTGCAAATGAACGCAAAGCCATTTGGTGGCTGCCCGGCCGGATCGCTATTATTTTTGTTTCTTCATTGGAGCAGGAAATATTCTTGTCCTTTATATTGTCTTTACCATAACTGTTGATGAATGATAAATTCTCCAGTGTTATGTCACTGCCTTTCAGGTTGATCGTTGCTGTACCATAATCATCCGGGGTTTCACAACGCCATTCATCCCTGGCCAGCGATATAGTAACAATACTATGTTCAGGGCTTTCGCCTTTTAAAGTGATGAAATTCTTATCAATGAATATCTTCTCATTATAAATTCCCTTTTTAATAATAATAATGCGGTGTGCAGTGGCTTCAGCAGGAAGGCTATTGATCGCATCCTTCACATTTTTAAAATTACCAGTACCATCTTTTGCTACAATAATTTCCTTTAAGGCAAATGATGATTTACCTGCAAGGCATATTGCAAAAGAAATGAGTAATATTTTAAACAATCGTTTCATTATTTTTTTGTCTTACTCAACAGCCATTGTACCAGTTCATTGGCTGCTGTAAAATTTTCATATTCAGCAGGAATTTTTCTTCCGTCTAAATATTCATTGTATATCCACGGATCACCCACTGCAAACACAGTTCCTTTTCCATATTTAGCTGTTGCAAATATCACATCGCCATCCTGTGTAATCAATGCTGCTGCCGGTGCTTTTACCTGCATTACACTGATCTCTTTCAGGTACATTTTTTTTGTTTGTTTAAAAACAGGATTTGCAGTTTTATTATAAATGGCGCCGGTTTCAAATTCATTATTCTTAACCATGTTCCTTCCTTTATCAGAAAAATGAATACCAAATTTATCAGAGAGTATATTAAAATGTTGCAGGTCGCAATTGGCAGTGTCATTGGTCATCAGCAATAAAACACCACCTGCTTTTACCCAGTTGGCAATTTCAGTTGCAGACTTTTCATCCATAAAATTTGGCTTCTTCGTATCCTTATATCCATCGGGGTCAACCATTATATACACCGAAGCATCCTTTAAATTATCAGCCGTTGGCGCTGCTTCCAATCCACCCAGCTTTGCCCCGTATGCTTCCCAGATATTGCCGAACAAACTAAAACCACCATTCTCCATTTCATCCCAGGTATAGTGGCGGCGAACGTTAACTCCAAATCCATTCTTGCGCCATTCGTTGTTGAAATAATTATCCATCACCACATTTTTTCCTTTACCGGGTTTTGGTAAAGCAGCCATTTCCATTTCAACACTGGCCTGTATAAAGGCGCCCATGCCTTTTGGATCGTTAACGACAACTTTTTCACTCATGTAATATTCAAAGCTTCCATCACGGTATGGTTTACCACCCAGGCCCGAAACACTCACGGTTCCATTTAAATTGGTCTGCCCTTTTGCGTCAACCTCGATAAATTCTTTGATGATACCATCGTATCCCTTTTTTGCAACTTTAGAGAACGATGATGGGATATAACCGTTACGAACTGCCTTGGCCAATGTATAAACAAACATGCAGGAAGCAGATGCTTCTTTATAATTTTTGGGAGTAGCAGGCATGTCCACAATATCATACCATAAGCCGGATTTTGCATCCTGTACTTTACTGATAGCTGTTGCAAAGCGGTTCAATATGCCGATGATCGAATCCCTGCCGGGATGATCCTTTGGAAAATGATCCAATACATCAACCATGGCTAAACCATACCAACCCAATGCCCTTCCCCAAAAATGCGGCGATGTTCCTGTCTGCGGGTTGGCCCATTTCTGTTCCTTGCTTTCATCCCAGCCGTGATATAACAAACCTGTTTTTGCATCACGGGTATGACGTTCTATATTGATGAACTGGCGGGCAATATCATCAAATACGGTATCCTGCTTTGCCATTTTTGCATACTCGGCATAAAAAGGCTGGCCCATATACAAGCCATCCAGCCAAACCTGCCAGGGATAAATTTTCTTATGCCAGAAACCGCCTTCTTTTGTACGTGGATGATCATTGAACTGGCTGCGGATATGGTCTATCGCTTTTTTATATTTTTCTTTGCCGGTAACATTGTACAGCATCATTAACACTTTACCATTGTTGGTATGGTCGATGTTGAACTCATCTCTCCTGTAATCTTTTATGCTGCCATCTTCCTGCACATAATAATCCATGCTGTGCTGTATATAATTAAAATATATACCATCGCCATAGAGTTTCCAGACACCTTCAATGCCTTTTAATATCACGCCCTGGTCGTAGCTCCAGCGGGCAGGCCGGCCGGGAACAACAGAAAATGAATCAGGCCAGATATTCATGGCTGTCTGGGTCATCTGTTGAGAATAAGGCTTTTGTTGTGCATGCACGGCACAGGCCATACAAACCAGAAAAACTATGATGCTTATTTTTTTCATTTTGTATTTTTCTTTGTCTTGATATTTTTTTTCTTTTCTTCAACAGCCACAGGTTTTGCCCATATCACGGTTGCTTCTGTTGAACCAAAACCTGCTGCCAGTTTCTGTTTAGCCTTTGTAACATCTGTATTTAAAACAGCGATCGTTTTGGTTCTGTCGCCCTGCACCTGTACCAATACATTGGCACTGTCTTTATATTTTAAATTGTCCAGGCTGACATTATCACTGTTCAAAACATATACAACAGGGCTTGTATTTTTTGAGATCATAGTGATATTATTAAGCTTAATATCACTGGCTTCCTGTATGTCAATCCCTTCATCAGCCTGCAATACAGCATTCTCTATTAATATATTTTTTACATGCATTTCCGGTATTCCTCTTACAAAAATTCCTTTAGCTGCACCATTGCAGGTAATGTTTCTAAAATAAAAATTACGGAAGATCGGTGTGCTTTCATCAACCGGTTTAAATTCTACTGCCGGTGGTTCACGCTTTTCGCCGGCCAGCACCACGGGATCTTTGGCTGCATAATACATATCAAACAAAATAGCTTCGGCAGGGATATCTTTCATGTTCACATTGTTCACATAAATATTTTCAACAACGCCGCCGCGGCCGCGGGTGGTTTTAAACCGCAAGCCAATATCGCTTCCGATAAATGTGCAGTTACTCACAAAAAGGTTATTGGCACCTCCACTCATTTCGCTACCAACCACAAATCCGCCATGCGAATGATATACCGTACAGTTGTTTACAATAATATCCTGTGTTGGCATTCCTCGTTTTCTTCCTTCTGCATCACGGCCGCTTTTTATGGTGATGCCGTCATCGCCGGTATCAAAATTGCAATCTTCCACCAAAGCATTTTTACAACTCTCCAGGTCAAGTGCATCGGTATTGGTACCGTACCAGGGATTTTTTACTTTCAGATTTTTTATAGTGATGTGCTCACTCATCATCAGGTGTGTTGTCCATGCCGGAGAATTTTCAAATGTCACATCTTCGATCAGAATATTTTTGCATTGGTAAATGCGTATCATATTGGGGCGGAGAAAATCCTTGACATCTTCAAAATCTTTCAGTGTTTTACCGTCAACCAGTTTACCGATATTATTGGTGAGTGAACCTTTCAATGCTTTCTCAGATGAATACCACATTTTTTTATCGGCAGTAAGTACGCCACCATAATCCTGCTGATGATTTTTCCACTGGCTTTCGGTGAGTTTTTCTTTTTTTACAGGACGCCAGTAATATCCATTCCCATTCATGATGCCCGGGCCGGTGATGGCAATGTTCTCCAGATCCTCTGCAACAACAGGCGACTGGCACCTGGCAGCAGCAACACCTTCAAAAGAAGAAACTACAAGTGGATATTGGTTAAAGTCGGAACTAAAAATTACCAAAGCGCCTTTTGCAAGATGCAGGTTGATATTGCTTTTCATAATGATGGGACCGGTAACAAACGAGCCTCTTGGAATTAAAACAGTACCTCCACCTTTTTTAGCGCATTCATCGATCGCTTTATTAATAGCAACAGAATTCAATGTCATTCCATCTGCTACAGCACCAAAGTTTAAAATGTTGAATGTATCTCTTTTAAAATGCGGTGCATAAATTTTGGGTAATTCAAAAGCAAGTTTTTCCTTAAAAGCAGATGGTTTTAAATATTTAGTCAAAGCCAGGTTTTGATCTTTAATACTTTGACAAACAAGTGAAGCCATGGAAGATGCGCCATATTCGCTGAAGTGTGTATTATCTTCCGGCTTGCCTTTATAGTTTTTAAAATGATTGGCAGGAATATTCAAAAAGAAACGCCTGCTGTTTTCCACTCCTTCCTTTATGATCAGTGCTTCGCTGCTTTTATGCAGGTCGATCAGCGGTACATTCATGGTGGTTGCTACTTCTTTTACAACACCGGGATAATCTCCATGCTGGTCAACAAATTTTCCGGCTGCATCAAATTTCCTGCGCATTACAGGAGTAAGCAGTATAGGATTTGCCCCTTTACTTCTTGCATCATTTATAAAACGAACCAGGTTCTCTTTATACAAAGTATGTGCAGGAGCAGAACGGTTACTATCTTCCACTTTTTGGTCATTGTGGCCAAACTGTATCATTACATAATCGCCGGGTTTCAAACGGCTCATTATGGTATCCCAGCGATGTTCGTTTATGAAACTTTTGGTACTACGGCCATTAACTGCATGGTTCTGAATCTCCACCTCACCGGTCATATAATTGGGGAGTAATTGGCCCCAGCCACGCTCAGGATTTTCATCCAATGGTTTGTTGGCCATGGTGCTGTCGCCGATCAAAAAAATGGTAATTTTTTTTTCGGGAACCAGGAAGGCAAATCCGCTTACAATAAGTAATACTAAAAACAGGTATTTTTTCATTGCAATCAATCGTTTATACTTGTCAATTTAGACGATATTTCCATTGTTAACAGGCAATTAAAACATGTTTATTTACGCAATCGTTCCCGATAACGATACCGTTTTCGGGGCCCCATTTTTTAGGGCATTTTTATGGCTTGCCGGGCCAGTAATTTCCAGTCCCCATGCAGTTTTTGCCAAACCAGCATCACCCCCAAATGCACCGCTCCCGGCTTACCGCCATCGTTGGTGGCAGCCTTTAATTTATGTCTTACAATTGCCACATTTTTGCTCACTGAAACTGTCTGTTCCAAAAGTTCTATTGTCACAAAATCACTCTTGCCCGATACTATCTTTTGTACAAATACTATTTTGTCGTCAATAGCACCGCCGGAGTGGCCATAACTTAATTGCGCCGATGTAAGTTTATCCAGCATCACCGAGTCGGCATCAACCATTGCTTTGCGTAATTGTTCTACTGCATTTGCAACGGCTGCTTCCTGTTTAGTTTGTGCATGTAACAAAGCACAGGCCGAAAAAAACAGTTTGGCTGTTAAAATAATTTTTTTCATTGTATCAATTTAAAACCTGTTTGCCATGGGCACCAGGTCGGTTAATTCAGAAATTTTTACAGGACGTTTCAATGCAATACTTTTCCTGGCGGCAATGCCAATAAGTATCGACATAGCCCCTTCTCTTGTGCCGGCCATTACATTGTGCGGATTATCTGTTTTGTCAACAAACATTCTTCTTTGCATGCGTACATCACCACCGCCATGACCACCTTTTATTTTTGGCGTGGTATAAATCTCATAGTTTTTAGAAAAATTATCCATCACCATTATCTCCCTGAACTCGCCTGGTATGGCATCATCGGCATTGCTCATTTCTGTTGCATGGCGATTGGCCTGGTCTTCCGGTGTTTTTTGCAGGTAAGGGATATCTTCCCAGGTTTCCAGGCGGCCGGTCATTCCGTTAAAAGCAATTTGCCAGCCTTCATAGGGTGAATATGTAGTAAGCGAATAATTTACTGTAACGCCATTTGCATAAATGATCTGTGCACTCATTTTATCGTAGATATCAATTTCATTACTCCAAACGCAACCATCTCTTAAATATCCATCATGTTTTTCATTTGCCACGTAAAGAGCTGTCAGCCTTTCATCTGCTGTAATATCCCAAAAGAATTTGCAATTGTTTTTATGTTCGCAACCACGGCATTTAGTACCACGGAAAGCATTATTTTTTCCATAATGATCCAAAGAACCGTAAGCGCTCACTTCTACCGGTTCAGAATTTAACCACCAGTTTATCAGGTCGAAATGGTGTGTGGCTTTATGCACCCAGAGTGAACCACCTTTTGCCATGCGGCCATGCCAGCGACGGAAATAATCTGCCCCATGATGTACATTCAGGTACCAGTTAAAATCAACGGAAACCACTTTTCCGATCCTGTTCTTCGACAGCAATTCTTTTACCTGCATGGCATGCACACTATGCCTGTAGTTGAATGCCACAGTGACTTTTTTACCGCTTTTCTTTTCAGCCTCCAATATTTTTTTACATTTTACTTCATCGGTTGTCATGGGTTTTTCAGTGATAACATTCACACCCATGTTCAATGCCTTTATTATAAACTCATCATGCGTAGAATCAACAGTTGTTACAATTACATAATCGGGTTTTGTTTCTGTAAGCATCTTTTCAAAATCACTGAACGTCGGGCATTCTACTTTCAATGTTTTCTTCACATATTCCAACCGGCCCGGGTTGATATCTGAAAGGCCCACAAACTCTGTTACTTCACCAAATGTTTTTATGATCTCTCTACCCCACAAGCTTGATCCCCTGGCGCCTGTGCCCACCAATGCCAACCGTATTTTCTTACCGGGCGGTATAGCAAAAGATTCAAAAGGATGCAGCATTAATGCCACTCCTGCAGCTGCTGTGTAGCCAAGAAATTTTCTGCGTTCCATAATTATTGGTTTAAGGTTTAATTAACCGGTTCTATTCTGAACCAATCCACATCGGCAAAACCGGCATCATTGGTTATGTTGTTACGCAAACAAAACATGCCCAATTTTGCACCGACCCATCTTCCTGGTTTTGCTGTGAAAGAATTTACTATAGAAATAAAATCATTTCCGTCTTCACTGAATTCAAAATGACATACTGCTCCTTTCTCCATTCTTATCTGTAAATAAAACTCATCCCCCATTAATAAAAAAGAAGACACTTCTTTATCCTTATTTTGTTTATCAGCCTTTATATTTTCTTTGTAAACAATGTAAATGCCGTCTTGTCTTTTTTCAAGAGAGATATAAGCGTAATCAGTACCAAACATGATCAACCCAAAACGCTCATTCATAAAACGCGGATTGAATTTCACTTTCAACTTTGCCAAAAATTCTTCAGCAGGTAATTTTTGCGCCAGTATATTAGGAAGGCTCCACAGATTATTGATCGAATCGGGCTGATAAACGGAGAACATTCTCAGGGATCCATTTGAAGTTGGGAAAGCCCAACTACCCTGCGGATTAGCCTGCCATTGCCATTGCAGCCCAAGCTTTGGTGAATTGAATTCGTCAGATTCTGCAGGCGTATTAACAGGATACGTTTTGCCAACATTTGGTTTTTTATAAACCATCACCGGCTCACCTTTGCCGTCAGCATCTTTATCAACACCGATAACCGGCCAGTCGTTTACCCATTTCATGGGTTGCAGGTGTACCACTCTTCCATAAGCATCTTTGTCCTGGAAATGGAGGAACCAGTCTTCGCCGGTTTGTGTATTAACCCAGGCGCCCTGGTGTGGGCCGTTAACAGTTGTTGTTCCCTGGTCAAGCGCTACTTTTCTTTCGTAAGGGCCATAAATATTTTTTGAACGCAGTATGGTTTGCCAGCCAGTGCTTACGCCCCCACCGGGAGCAAAAATGTAATAGTATCCATTGCGTTTGTAAAACTTTGGGCCTTCAATGGTTGGGTCTTTTTCGTGGCCATCATAAACCATCACACCATTGTCAAGTGTCCTGGTGCCCTCGCTGTTCATTTGTTTTACAACGATAATGCTTTTGATCCCGGCACGGCTGCCGGCAAAAGCATGAACGAGATAAACCTTGTTGTCATCATCCCATAAAGGACATGGGTCTATCAGGCCTTTTCCCCCTTCCACTATAACAGGGTCGGTCCATGGCCCCAAAATGTTTTTTGCTTTGGTAAGATAAATCCCAAAATCTGGATCGGGATAATAGACATAAAATTCGTTGTTGTGATAACGGATAGAAGGAGCCCATACTCCACCGCCATGCTGTACTTTATTAAAATGTTCAAACGGCGGTTGCTTCTGTAATGCATGGCCTATCAGTTTCCAGTTCACCAAATCCTTTGAGTGTAAAATGGGTAAACCCGGTACATGATTAAAGCTTGATGATGTCATATAATAATCATCACCAACCCTTATTGCATCGGGGTCGCTGTAATCAGCATTAATGACCGGGTTTTTGTAAGTGCCATTGCCATTATCGGCCACCCACACTTTTGAGACCTGTGCATGCACAATATTTGCAAAGAGGAATAATAAGAATACAATATTCTTTTTCATAAGTTGCAGGCCGTTAAAAATTATAATTCCACAATTCCTTTCGCCTCAACAGACCTGAAAGCTGCATCAATAATTCGCATCACTTTCAAACCATCTTCAGCCGAAACAGGTAATGGTTTATCATTCCGGAGTGCATGATACAATCCATCATAATAGTCCATATAATTACCTTTTTCAGAACCAATATACTCACGGATGACATTCTGACCATCCTTGTCTGTATGCAGTAAACCTTTGGCTTCAACAGGCTCGATACCCCAATCGGCATCAGTAAGATCCTTACCGCTTTGCAAGTCAGTTTCCTGTACATCTGCCCTGGGCTTAATGAAACTGCCCTTTGTGCCATGGAAAATATAAGCAGGCAAAGGTTCTCTCACCAGGTAACCACTTTTTAAACGTACTCTTAAATTTTTGTAAAATAAGATCATCTCTACATAATCAGTTACCTGTGAGATTGGCCGAAGGTTCGTGGTATCTGCAAAAACACCATCAGGCATCCCAAACAATTGCAAGGCCTGGTCTATCAAATGCGGACCGAGGTCATATAAGATACCGGCACCGGGGCCAGGAGTTTCTTTGTGTTGCTTGTAACTTAGTATTTCGCTATAACGGTCAAAATGAATTTCAGCTTCTACCACTTCGCCCAATAATTTTTCGTGCACTACTTTTTGCACAGTTTTAAAATCACTGTCCCAGCGCCTGTTTTGATAAACACTCAGTTTTTTACTTTGCTTTTCCGCCAATTCAATTAATTGTTCAGCTTCGGCAAGTGTGCAGGTGAAAGGTTTTTCAATAACAACATGTTTATTGGCAAGCAAGGCTAGTTTTGCATATTCAAAATGAGTGTAGTTTGGCGTATTTACGATCACCAGTTCAATAGCATCATCGGCCAGCATGTCTTCTAATGAACGGAATGTTTTAATTCCAGGATATTTTTCTTCAGCAAGATTCTTTGTTCTTTCAAACACGCCGTACAATTCAAATCCTTCATGCAAATGAATGAAGGGTGCATGAAAGACCAAGCCACTCATTCCGAAAGAACACAAAGCCGTTTTAATTGGTTGCATACTATTTTTTTTGTTTTGGAGGAATACTATACAAGTCGCTAAGGAATTTTTGAAAGTTAAATTCTTTTGCTTCTTCGTCAGTCAATTGCTTTGCCCAATTTACTCTTTTCGATGCATCTGCGGAAGGTCCATAATTTTTGTATTCGCTATATCTTGCTGTTTTATTGTTCTCTGTGTTGTTCCAGTTGCTCCAACCTTCGGGTTTTATGTGCTGGCCAATATAGCAATGCATATAAGTTACGCTTGCATAAGGGCGCCATGGACGGCCCAGGGAAACATTGTGCAGTGATGTGTCGCCTGTTAAAATACAATCGTTAAAAACATAACCGTATTTTTTTTCCTGGGGAGTTGATGCGGCAGTAACATGAGAATTCTTTTTGCTGTGGATATGGCATTGCTCAAACCAGGCTGTTGCTGAACCAAAAATAAAATCTGTCGTTCCTTCTATATAACATTTTTGAAAAAACTGCCTCCCATTATTTATAAACAACACATCCTGGTAACCGGTAAACCGGCAGTTGGTAAAAATTGCTTTGTCACCATCAGATTCCACCGCTACTGCCTGCCCTGCTGTAAAGCCTGCATCATTTTGAAAAGTAATATCTCTTGCTGAAAAATTATTGGCCAGTATTTTAAAACTCCAGGAAGTTCTTGTGTTGATGGTATCGCCTTTGGGAGAAAGTTTACCGGTGTGATCATCATAAGTGAGAATGGTATTGAATCTATTTTCACCAAATAGAGAAACAAATTCTTTTGTAGAGTCAAGAAAAAGTTTTTCTTTATATACCCCATTCTTTATTTTAATGTTATAAGATGTTTTATTTTTTAAAGGAACCGCATCCAGTGCTTCCTGCACGGTTCGGTAATCGCCGCTGCCGTCGGCTGCTACCGTTTTGGATATTATTTGTGCAGGTGATTGCAGTGAAATAAAGATCAGTAAAAGCAGAATAGCTCTTTTCATCGTCATTTTATTTAAATGGTATGGGTATTACAAATCCCATTTCTTTCATCCATGCTTCCAGCAAATTTAACCACAGATCAGTTGAACCCGGGTTTTCATCAAGCCTGATACCATGGCCGCCCTGCGGAAAAATATGAATGCTTGCATTGATGCTATGCTCAATCAGGGCATCATAAAACAAAACACTATTTTTTACATTTGCAGTTTTATCATTAAATGCATGAACCATAAATGTGGGTGGCGTGTATGCTGAAACCTGCAATTCATTGGAATACTTTTCGATCATCGCTTTTGTGCTATCCGGCCCGATAAAATATTTTTTACTGCCCGGGTGTGCATATTGTCCCATGCTGATAACCGGTGAAAGCAGCACCATAAAATCCGGGCGATAATTCATCCCATCTATAGAATCTTTTATTGCTGAAACGTCTGTTGCATGTGTACCCAATGTACTGGCCACGTGTCCACCTGCAGAAGTACCCATAATGCCAACTTTATCTGTTTTAATATTCCATTTTGCTGCATTGGCCCTGATGATACGCATAGCCCTTTGTGCATCCTGCAAAGGTGCCAGTTGTCTTTGTTGCAGGTCTGTTTGATGAGGCAGGCGATAGATAAGTACAAAAGCATTAACGCCGATCGTGTTGTACCATTTTGCCAAATTAAATCCATTGTACAAATGTGATAACCTTTCATAACCACCGCCGGGACAAATTAAAACAGCCGTTCCATTGTTGTCGGACTTTGGAACAACAAATGCATACATCCCTGGTGTGCCCACTCTCCATATCCGGTCATTATACAAAGTATCTGTTACTACTTTTCCATTGAAGTTTGGCTTCTTTCCTTCGGGCCATAAAGGAATAAAATCCTGCGCCAATGCATTAACAGCAGAGCCAATAATGATCAGTATGATAAAATATTGTTTCATCAATTTTTGGCAGGCCATTGAAAAGGCCTTGCTTCTGTTTGTTTAAACCAATTGGCGTCCTGTGGGGCATTGGCATTAAAAAAAATATTTTCGAGGCTATATTCCTTTGCTTCTTTATCAGTTAACTGTTTTGACCAACTCACCCTTTTAGCAAAGCCAGTTCCTTCGCCTGTATTTTTATACTCTGCATAATAAGCGGTTTTTTCATTTTCAGGATTGTCCCAGTTATTCCATCCTTCGGGTACAATTGCCTTTGGCAATTCACAACGGAGAAAAACTGTTTTTGCATGGGCACGCCAGGGCCTTCCTAAAAATAGTTTATTGACGGCTGAATCTGCAATGATCTTACAATCCAAAAATACAAAGCCATATTTTCTACCCGGCGTAGTATTGGCGGCTGTAATAAATGAATTTGATCTTGCTTTGATGGTACAGTTTTGAAAAACTGCTGTAGACGGGCCAAAAATAAAATCGGTAGTGCCTTCAATATAGCAGTCAGTAAAAAGCTGGCGGGAAGTTTCGCCTGAAGCAAAAATGGTATCCTGGTTGCCCAGGAAACGGCAGTTCTTGAATACCGCTTTATCTGCATCCACATACAAAGCCAATGCCTGTCCCACACGGCCAGCCGAATTCTGGAATGTTATATTCTCTGCAACAAAACGATTGCCTGAAATTTTTGCTGTGTAAGAAGTGTATGTGGTCAGTTTTCCCCTTCCGGAATAATCATTAAAATTGATGATGGTCTTTTCTACACTTTCGCCAATAAAAGTTACATCGGTATTATCTGAAGGCAATACTATTTTTTCGTTGTACACCCCGTTCTTTATATACAAAGTGATCGTTGCCAACGGATAAACACGCATGGCATCAATGGCATCCTGTATGTATGTATAATCGCCGCTGCCATCTTTTGCAACAGTAAATACATATTTGTACTGTTGCGGGTTTGATGTTTGCGGAAAAACTTTTGTCACAAACAAAAACAGAAAGCCTGATATCAAAAAATATTTTTTCATCTGCTATTTAACAAGGCTGTTGAGATATAGTTCAATATTTGTGTAATGCTTAGTTAATGTAAACAATGATGCGTCGGTGGCGTTATTGATATCCAATCTATTCATTTTTTCCCAGTCATCCGGCATACCATCCTTATCGGTATCTATTTGCGCAGGCGATGATCTTAACGCAGGCCATGCATTTACTGTTAATTCGTAGGCTGTACCATGAGCAAAACCACCCTGTACATCAATGAACCTGCCTGTCCTGTTTTTTACATCATTGATGATCCGTTCATCAAGCGTATCTCTTTTATAACTGGCGCCAACAAATTTCATAACAACATCATAAGCTTCTGCAGCAGATTGATGTGGTATTGCAACCGCAGGAATTGGTTTATTAACAATGGAATTCACTTTATCCGTTTCCGTTCCCTTGTTTCCCATTTCAATTCCCAGCCAGTTATTATTTGTTACATCGGCAGCTCCATCCACATAATTTCCGTCAACATAAAATTTACCAAACGGTATCGGCGGATTATCCCATTTACCAGGGCTTACAATACGGTATCTAACATTTTTATTCGTTGACGGGCCATACTTAAAATAATTGTTTACAATATTATAATTGCCGCCTTCGCCTGCATAAATAGAATTGCCACCCCAGTTATAGATCACATTATTCCGGTAGTCAACATTTTCTTCGTCTGTATTTCTGATGCCATCAAAACGGGGGTTTCGATTGATGCAATGTGCAAACAGATTATGATGTGCAGTTAAATGCCTTCCGCCCCAGATACCACCAAAACCATGACGTTCATAATCTTTATCCCCGGTTTCAAAATGGTAAGAGTAATTAAGCGGTTCCGAAATGATGTTCCATTGTACCGTGGTACTATCGCCTGCATAAATAGAAAATACTTCATCGGTACTCCAGCTCATGCTGCAATGGTCGATGATGATATTTTTTCTTCTTACACCACCAAAGGCATCATCGCCACCGTTTCCATCCACCATACCGCCGCGTTGATATTTGTCGCCCATCCTGAAACGCAGAAAGCGGACAATAATATTATCACCATTTAAAATAATGGAATTATCTGCCAGGCAGATACCATCGCCCGGTGCAGTTTGGCCCGCAATGGTCACATCGCTTTTTATGTTGAGTTTTGTTTCCAGGTGAATGGTGCCCGATACAACAAAAACTATAATTCTTTTTTCTTTTGCTTCGGCAGCTTCCCTGAAACTTCCTGCACCTCTATCATTTAAATTTGAAACGATGAATACCTTGCCTCCCCGTCCACCTGTTGTAAATTTTCCAAATCCTTCAGCACCCGGAAAAGCTACCGGCCTTTCATCAATAGTTTGTTGCATTACAGTTTGACTATGCATTGTACTGCAACTCAGAAAAATTATTGACAATAAGAAACTGAAAAAATAAAGTTTCATTGTTTTTTACTAAAGATTAAAAAAGGCTGCTGCAATTTGCAACAGCCCTTGAAAACTAACGCTATGAGAAAATTTAATAATTGGGGTTCTGTGTTAAATTAAAATTAGCATCACGTGCTGATTGTGGTATCGGAAATAACTCTGACCTGCCCGGTGTGAACCCCGTTGCAAACCTGGCAAGTGCAGTAGTATTAATATTTGCATTAAGCCAGGAAATCCTTGTGGTGCCTGCAATTGTTCCGGTTGGCGCCGGCTTATACAATGAATTCAAAAAGATAGTACAGTCATCTGCTGTATTGCCCGTTCTCAGGTAAACAGCTATAGGTAAAGCATTGCTGTTAGCCGGTGGCCTGGCTTGATAATTGAATACCAGGTCGTTTACAGTTACATTAACAGTTGCAGTAGCCGTTGATAATTTCAGCAGGTTTACTTTGGCATCAGCCAAAGCTGTTGCTAATAAATTCCAACGTAAAAGATCATACTTCCTCACACCTTCGCCACCTAACTCAAGTGATCTTTCTCTAACCAACGCACTAAAGAAAGTTGCTTTATTCAATCCCGACAGGTCTATTGTGGGATCTGGTGTAGTTATTGGTTTTGCAAATCCTCTTCTTCTAACCATATTTATTGCATTGTATGCTGATGCTGTCGGGCCATTTATCTCATTCTCTGCTTCAGCAAACATCAGCAAAACATCCGAATAGCGGAGAAGCTGCCATTTTAAACCTAAGAACTGCCCGGTGAAAGTAGGTGTAATTGCCGTATTCCAATCTCTCCTGTATTTACCGGGGTTCATACCCACAGTAATAGAAGTAGAGGTTGAAGTAGAAGTATTTATTTTAGTTATTCCATCTGCTGCAACCCAATATGGTGCAATGGTTACATCTCTCCTTGTATCAAGTGAATCAAAAGTGTAGAAATAAGAAATAAGCGGATTGATAGCTGAGTTGCCAAGATTGTTTACACGGGGACCGTCATAAAATCCCAACCTGCTGTCTTCTGCAGAAACACCGCCAATAGACGTTGCCTGAAATATCAGCTCTCCATTAGGATCGGCAACTGCACGTTTACAAACCTGGTCCTTCCACAACGCCTTATAGCTTGGGTTTAGCCCGTGCTGGCCAGAATTTATAATATCATTGCATTCATCTCTTGCTATTTGATAAAAGGTTAAATAATCTGCTTTTCTTTCCATAACCTTACTTTGCTGGCGCAAAGAATATCCTCCCCTGAACAATGCGATCCTGGCCCTTACGCCTTTAACAGCGCCTTTTGTAATACGCTCATCAACCGGGTCTCCGATCGTTGAAACTTCGTTACGCCAGGGCACCAGGTCTGCTGCTGTTTTCAGGTCCGCAAGTATCTGGTCATACAAAGAATCCCTGTCTCTTCTGAATGGAAACGGAGTGGCACTGGCAAGTGCGGAAGCTGCATTAAAATGAGCAGGAAGATCCCCCCAGTTTTTGATGCCTTCAAAATAAAACTGGGCCCTTAGTGTTAACGCTTCGCCATACATTCTTTGTAATTTCTTTTTTTCTGCTTCTGATCCGTTGGTATACATATCCATTTTAGGGATATTGTCAATACAATTATTGGCATATTCAATTCCCTGGAAAATCTGGTTAAAAGGATTGGGAAGCCCGGTATTGACGGGTGTAGGCTGGTACCTGGCAATATTCCTTCGCTCATCATCAGTGCCGGTTGGCCCCTGCATTTCATCAGTATCAACAGTGTAATATAAACTTAAACGTTGTCCATATCCTTCCTGCCCTGAAAGCCTGCTGTAAACCCCTATTAATGCCTGGAAAGTACTGTTAACGTCTTTAAACACCGCCGGGGTTGTAACATCGGTAATAGGTTGTTGGTCTAAATATTTTTTGCAACTTCCTAACACAAACAACAAGCAAACGGTTGTTATGATTGTAAAGAATTGTTTAGTATTCATTGTATGACTTTTTATCTTTAATTAATTAAAATGCTGCATTTATACCAAAAATAAAGCTACGGCTTTTTGGATAGGCCGAATAATCTAAGCCCGGTGTTAAAGGGCTGTTGCGTACGCTAACTTCCGGATCGTAACCTGAATAACTTGTAAGCACGGCCAGGTTATTAGCTGTTATATAAAAGCGCAATTTACTCATGTGAAGACGTGATATCTTACTAACCGGAAGGCTATAACCTACCGTTATATTATTGATACGTAAAAAAGATCCGTCTTCAATAGCCCATGAATGAGGAATGAATGCTGCAGCGCCGGTACCACGTGCCGGTTGCCAGATGGTGGCATTTGCATTAAGCGCTGCCAGCTGAGCAGGATCTATACCAATTACCTGGTTTGAAGCATTTATAAACTGAGCAGTTTCGCCGGTAGCTGTTACCACTCTCCAACGCCCTTCCATAATGGAAAGCAGGTTTGAATTGGCTGTAAACCCGTTAGAGAATTCTATCTTATTGGCATTGTAAATATCATTACCATAAGAGAAATTCACGAAGATACTGGCATCCCAGTTTTTGTAAACAAACTGCTGGTTTAAACCACCGGTGAATTTGGGTGTTGGATTACCAATGATCTGCCTGTCATCGAGTGTTATTACACCATCACCATTAAGATCTTTAAATTTAACCGCTCCAGGCTGTACATTTCCTAAGGCAGTACCATAGCCCGGCACCGTAGTTTTTAAGGTATACAGGCCATAACCACCGGTACCGGCAGCGTAGTTAAAATCATCCACTGAATAAAAGCCATCTGTTACCAGGCCCCACATAGAACCAACAGGGTCTCCGATCCTCGTTATATAATCGGTAGGCTGCCCGTTAACACCCCAGCTTGCAGCAGGGTAAAAGAATGGTTGATTTACACCCAGGGCAACCACTTTATTTTTATTGGTTGAAATATTAAAATTGGCAGACCAGGTAAAATTTTTCTTTTTGACAATGGCAGCATTCAATTGAATATCTACACCCTTGTTAGATGTTTTACCAATGTTCTGCAACTGGGTTGTATACCCATAGGTTGAAGCTATCGGAACATTTAATAAAAGATCTCTTGAACTATTATTATAAATATCTACACTCAGGCTCACACGGTCCTGAAACAAACCGATATCAACACCATAGTTGCGGTTGATAGTCGATTCCCACCTCAGGTCAGGATTGGTAAGGCTTGTTGGATAATAGCCATTGTTGGATTGATTATTAAGGCCATAATAATACCTGCCATCATTACTAAAAGTAGTAAGGAAAAGATAGTCGTTGATACGGTTATTACCAACCTGGCCATAACCAAACCTGAATTTAAGATCGCTGATAAACTTTATATTCTGCATAAACTTCTCCTGCTTAACCCTCCAGGCAATTGAGCCTGCCGGGAAATAGCCCCATTTATTACCTGGCCCAAATTTAGAAGCGCCATCGGCCCTCATATTAAATGAAGCAAAGTATTTGTTTTGGAATGCATAGCTGACCCTGCCAAAGAAAGACAAATTCGTGTACCTGGTTTTTCCTAAACGTGGATAGCCGGTAAAAGCAATTCCAAGGTTAGTATTCTCAAATGCCTGATCGGGAGTAGTAAGCTGCGGGTAATTTCTAAATAAGCTGGAACGGCTCGTTGTTTTAAGCTCATAAGTTTCCTGCCCTATCAATACATCCAGGTCATGCTTCTTTCTAAATCCCTTTATTGAATAAGTTAGTACATTAGAATTGGTAATGGTTTTCTTAACAGCAGTGTCTAAGCCCGCTATTGGTAGTTTACCACCCTGTATATTTGAATATGGTGATAGTGAATCACTGAACTGGCGGTCTGTAACTGTATTTATCTCGTAACCAAATGTAGTTTTAAAAGAAAGATTCTTTAAGATCTGGTAAGAAGCATTTGCTGTAAAATTAAAATTGTCTGTTGTTTTTCTCCTGTACTCCGCTTCGGTTAACAAAATGGGATTAACAAGAATGAGCCCGTTCCCAACATTCGGGTCTGCAAACGGATCCTGTTCATTTATATCCTGGCCGGCAGAAAGAAATGGCTTGTATTTAACTGCATTGCGAAGCCTGTTATATGATGTACCCTGTTCAGATGAAACGCCTGCGCCATATACATTCTGTACAGAATACCTTGTACTGATACCTGCCTTCAGCTTAGGGGTTATTTTATAATCTACTTTTAAATTAAGCAGGTGGCGTTTGTAACTTGATTGTAATACCACTGCTTTATCGTTATTATAGGTATATCCAAAATTGTAGGTAAGTTTACTGGTGCCACCAGAAGCTGAGACGTTTTGTGTAGTCATGATACCGGTGTTACCAAAAACCTCTTTCTGCCAATCAACCGGATCCACATTTTGATAATCGGCAAGTGTGTTCCAGGTACCATAATTGTTTACAACCGAAGTACTGTCCGTTGAATTACCACGGGACCTCTCTGATTGATAGATCACAAAATCATAAGGTGACAAAACTTTTAATTTTTTAGGTAGAAATTTTACACCAACAAATCCATTATAAGTAACCAGCAGCCTGCCGGGCCTGCCCGATTTTGTTGTTATAACAACTACACCATTAGCACCCCTGGCACCATAAATTGCAGTAGCTGCGGCATCTTTCAACACATCAATAGATTGAATATCCTGTGGTGAAATAGAGTTCAACCCATTTTCAACCTGTACGCCATCTATGATATATAAAGGAGAGTTATCACCGGTGATTGACATACCGCCCCTTACCCTTATTCTTATTTGTGCATCCGGCGAGCCTTCTGATGTTGTGGCAGTAACACCGGCTAACCTTCCATTCAGGGCTTCAGCAGCGGAATTAATAGGAATATCTTTAAGGTCTTTTGAACTTACTGATGAAACGGACGCCAACAGGTCTTTTCTTTTCACCGTTTGATAACCAATAACCACCACATCTTCGGCGGTGATGGCTTCTTTCTGCATTTGTACAGATAAGTCTTCGCCACTACCTGAAGCAACTGTTTTAGCAGTGTAACCTATAGAAGTAAAAGTAAGTTCCTGGTTACCGGTAACACTGATCGAGAAGTTACCATCCTTGTCCGTTTGTGTTCCTTTTTTAGAACCTTTAACGATAATGTTAACATTGGCAACAGGTGCCCCTGTTTCATCAACAACCTTACCTTTAACAGTTCTGGTTTGGGCCAATAAAATAAAAGGGGAAATTAATAATACAGTTAAAAACAACAGTAGTTTACTCATATAGCAATATTTAAAATTCAAAAAATGATGCAATCTTTCTAAAATCGTTCCAAGGGTCGAAACTTATTCGTATTTTACGTAGGGTATCAGGAACAAGTCTACATAGTTTATTTAACAATTTATTCATCGGCGATTGATTTTTTTACGCAATCGTTGCCGATAACGATTGCAGCGGAAATTGAAAAAGCAGATTGCACACAAAAAACTATAGCTTGCAACTTAAGCATGAGCATTGAATTTTTACAAAAGCCTGATAACCCATAACATATAATGTACGAAGCGATAACCATAAAAGATATTGCAAAGGCTCTCGGATTATCAACTTCAACCGTATCAAGAGCCTTACGCGGAAGCCATGAAATAAGTTCGGATACAAAAAAAATGGTAATAGAATATGCCGAACAATTTAATTACCGGCCCAATCCCATTGCACTTAGTTTAAAAGAACGCCGCAGCCGTTCAATAGGCGTGGTGGTTTGCGAAATTGCAAACAACTTTTTTTCGCAGGCCATCAACGGCATTGAATCTATTGCATATAACAGGGGTTACCATGTTATCATTTCGCAAAGCCACGAATCGTACGACCGGGAAGTGGTGAATGTTGAACATCTTGCTTCAAGATCAGTTGATGGTTTGCTGGTTTCATTATCAACGGAAACTGATCATTTTGAACATTTTAAAAGTTTACACGACAAAGGTTTTCCCATTGTTTTTTTTGACAGGATAACTGATGAAATTGAAACGCATAAAGTTGTGGTAGATAATTTTAAAGGGGCATACAATGTTACACAGCATTTGATCGATGCAGGATATACAAAGATCGCCCATCTTACCAACGCTCCTCATCTTTCTATCAGTAAAGAAAGGTTGAACGGCTACAAGGCAGCACTAACTGACAATAATATACCGGTTAATGAATCTTATATTAAATATTGCGACCACGGCGGCATGATCTACAAGGAACTGGAAGATGCTGTTAAGAGCCTGGTGAATTTAAAAGACAGGCCCGATGCCATTTTCAGTACGGGTGACCGGTTATCCGTCAGCTGTCTTACTGTTTTAAAAGCAATTGGTTTAAAAGTACCGGATGATATGGCGCTGGCAGGATTTTCAAATTCACCCCTGGTTGAATTACTGAACCCAAGTTTAACAGCGGTTAAACAGCCAGCATTTGAAATGGGACAAACAGCAACAGAATTACTCATCAATATTATTGAAAGTAAAAGGCCCGTTACAGAGTTTGAAAAAGTGGTATTGCAGACAGAACTTATCGTGAGAGATTCTTCAACAAAAAAAGTTGAAGTTAAACCCAATAAGGCAAAAAAAGTAATGAGCTGATAAAGAGCAGTGGCTAAGTTTGAAAAGCTGTCAGGTTGAGCTTGTCGAAACCGGTATGCACAAATGAACCCGTCTTCGACAAGCTCAGACTGACAGTAAAATAATTAAGAGGATTTCAAACTGATTGCTATCAAATAAGCTGAACAAATTTAATTTCTTACAAGATCGTTGCAACAGGAACCGCATCCATATCAGTAAACTCTTTATTCTCGCCAGCCATGCCCCAGATAAAACCATAGTTGGCAGTACCCACACCAAAATGCATGCTCCATGGCGCAGAGATAGCTGCTTCATGATTGGCAATTACAAGGTGCCTTGTTTCCTGCGGCTCTCCCATCATGTGAAACACACGTTGAGCCTCATCAACATCAAAATAAAAATAAGCTTCCATTCTCCTTGTATGTGTATGAGGTGGTACTGAATTCCAAACACTGCCTGCATCTAATTTGGTTAAGCCCATTACCAACTGGCAGCTTTGTATGCCATCGTTGTGGATGTATTTGTAAATAGTTCTTTTATTGGAAGTAGAAATATCTCCCAGGTTAACAGGAGCAGCTTCATCCTTTGTCATTTTTTTGTTGGGATAGGTTTGGTGTGCAGGGACCGATAAAATATAAAACATGGCTGGTGCATCAGCAGCACTGCTGCTGAACTGCACATCCTTTGTTCCTTTGCCAAGATAAACACATTCCAGTTTGTCAATTTCATAAGCTTCGCCATCTGCAGTAACAGTTCCTTTTCCGCCTACATTAATAATTCCCATTTCTCTTCTCTCTAAAAAGAAATTTGCTTTTAATTCTTCTTCAGTTGGTAAACCGATCGGTGAAGCAGTTGGAACAACTCCTCCAATGATCATACGGTCGTAATGCGAATAGGTTAGTTGTATGGTGCCCGGCTGCATTAAATTCTGCACTAAAAAATTATCACGCAGTTGCTGCGTATTCATCCGGCTGGTTTCTTTCGGGCTGTTCTGAAATCTGATTTCCATAATTTTTAATTCTTAATTCTTAATTTTTAATTATCTCCCCATCCAACCACCATCAACAGTGATGATGCTTCCGTTTATATAATCCGATGCCGGTGATGCCAGGAAAACAAATGCCCCGGCCATATCTTCAGGCGTGCCCCATCTGTTGGCAGGGATCCTGGATAATATTGCAGCGCTTCTCTCAGGATCATTGCGAAGCTGTGTTGTGTTATCCGTAGCAATATATCCCGGCGCCACACCATTTACATTGATGCCCTGCGCAGCCCATTCATTGGCAAATGCTTTTAACAAAGAAGAGATAGCACCCTTGCTGGCTGCATATCCGGGTACATTGATACCGCCCTGGAAACTTAATAAAGAACAGGTGAAAATAATTTTACCGTTTTTTTGTTCAACCATGCGCTTCCCTATCTCTCTTGTAATGATGAATTGAGAATTCAGGTTTATGTCCATAATGGTATCCCAGTATTCATCCGGATGTTCAGCTGCAGGCTTACGCATGATGCTGCCTGCATTGTTTACAAGTATATCAATACGAGGGTGATCAGTTTTTACTTTTTCTAAAAAAGCATACAATGATTCACGGTTTGAAAAATCGGCCTGGTAAGGATAGAATTTTTTTCCGGCTGCTTCTACTGCTTTGGCTACATCGCTGCCTGTTGCAGGGAGTTTACTGCTTACACCAATAATATCTGCACCACTTTCGGCCATGGCAATGGCAACGGCCATTCCAATACCACTGCTGCAGCCGGTTACAAGGGCTAGTTTATTATCTGTTCGGAAATTTAACATGCTTGCTTTGATTTTCGCAAAAGTATGTAAGATTGTTGTCACTTTTTTGCCCGCCCAAAAAAGTAACCAAAAAAAGAGCCCGACAAACGATTACACCCCGTTTGTCGGAAGCAGCTATGTGCATCTTTTGTACTACTGTAGCTTCGGCATTTGATCTTTACTCTTAAACTACAAACAGCTAAGGGTTTTGCCAATGCTTATTAATGGCAGATTAAAAATTGTTGGTCAGGCGACCAACAACGGCGGAGCGACCAACAACGCGGAGAGATTACAGTAAAAAAATTTCCTTATAAAAAAAACGGTTACGCCCGGGGAATTGAACAGACCGGTGATCTGATTATGATTGAAGTTCCGGTTTAAATGTTATACAATTCTAAGGTGTGATCTTCAAAACAAATGAATACCTAATTTCGATACCGTTAAACTGCGGCTACACTAACCGGTACCGCCTGTTAAAACTTAAACCAATAAAATAACAATGTCAACTACAAAAGCAAAAAAGGTACTGATCGTAGAAGATGAAGGCGATATGTGCCTGTTATTAAATATCCTGCTTACAGGAAAAGGCATGGAACTGGATCATGTAAAAACATTGACGAAAGCCAAAGCTTACCTACAGCAGGCAGAGCCATCGGTAGTGATACTGGATAACAAACTTCCCGACGGGCTGGGCATGGACTTTATTCCCTTCATAAAAAAAACTTATCCTGCACTTAAGATCATTATGATCTCGGGTTTTGATAAAGCGGCTGCAGATGTAGCCCTCGAAAATGGCGCCGATACCTACCTGGCAAAACCGTTCAGTAAGGAAGAGTTGTTTGGGGCAGTGGAGGAGTTGGTAAACTGATAACACTTCTTTAATGGCTGGTTAAAAGTTGTTGGTCAGGCGACCAACAACGGCAGAAGTTGGTCAGGCGACCAACAATGGCGGAGAGTACGGTATGGTTCAAAACGAATCATTTATTTGCTGCGCAGCGTTGGCTGCGTTGCCTTACTATTCTTTGCAAGCGGTAAAACCTTGCCTTTTGCTTTTGCAGCGATGACAGGGTTGATGATCTTTTTTGAGCTCTTAACATACGGCAGGGGATTTAAGGCCCTTCCGCCTCCAATTATACCAAAGTGCAGGTGTGCCGCTTTGCGTTTGGCGTTGCCGCTATTACCAACGGTGCCGATGGCCTGCCCCTTTTGCACGTGCTGTCCCACACGCACATGCACCTTATCCAGGTGAGCATAGTATGCGGTCCAGCTACGGGCTGCCGACCTGAGCCGGATGGTTTTACCGCCAAGTTTTTCAGTTTTGGTGGACGTGATGACGCCTCCACAAACTGCCACCACAGCGGTTCCTTTTTTTGCATATATGTCCATGCCTTTGTGCGAACGCCCGCCATTGCGGTAATCGCCGAAGAAGCCACCCACTTTGGAACTTTGCCCCGACACCGGGTACACAAGCGAGCCGGCACCTGGCTTAACAGGTTTTTTTGGATAGATTGTAAATGCGCCTGCACCAAGTGCCAGGATCAGGGTTGCGGATAATAAAAGTAAATTTTTCATGTAGATGCTTGAGGATACGTAACGGCGTACAATGTCTCAAATTATCTGCAAAAGAAGTATTAACAGGATTTTAAAGGTTAACCTCACCCCCATCCCCCTCTCCTTTGGAGAGGGGGATGGGGAGATATTAGCGAAGAGAGCGTGCAGTAAAAAATTCCGTTATAAAAAAGCCGGTTACAAACCGGTGGAACTAGCCGTCACAGGTGATCCCATTATTGTCAGGTTTTAAATTTAAAGATTGCGTTGGGAACACCTGCCACAGACTTAAGCCAGTTGGGGGAATACAACACAATAAAGCCCGGATTGCTCCGGGCTTTTTATTGGGGTAGCGAATCATCTATTAAAAACCAATTGGAATGATCTTATGCAGGATCAAGGGTTGTGTTGAGTGTGACAATTTGCCCCTGCTTTACTGTAACAGCCGGTTCTACCTTTTCCTTAAAGTTTGTGGCAGATATTATGATCGTGTATGTGCCGGCAACAATTGGTTTTACCTGCCAGGTACCGGATGCGCTGCTGGTTGCATTGCTGTCAATTTCCTTTACGAGTATTGATGCACCACTTATGGGTAACTTGCCTGCTGCATTTTGTACAGTACCTTTTAGGGTTGTTGTTGATTTACCCGGATCAATGATGACCCTGTTGGCTTTGTAGGTTGAAATAAAATCGGGATTGCCTGCTTTAAAACCAACAACCGTTTTATCCATCTGCTCTTTTAAAACGGTATCAATTTCCCCGAACAGTTTTTTTATATTTTCCCTTATTGTCTTTTTTTGTGCTGCTGAATTGCGTGGTGTGGGAACTTTTAACTGGTAATTGTCGATTTCGGTTTGCAATGCAGTAAGGCCTGCTTCTGTTATGCCATAAGGTTTTAATGCGCCCAGGTTTGCTGTACCGAGGTCTTTAATGTTCTGGCAGCGTGGCGCCAATACATCGTCTTTTGTTCTAAGCAGTTCGGTTAATGTAAAATTTACCTCCTGCTTTAACTGATTATTGGCGGTGGCAGATCCAAAGGCAAAGATGGGTGCAGCTATATCTGTAGCAAGGTGGCAAAGAGACTTCTTAGATTCGGATTTATCAACCGTTATACCTTTTACCTGCAGGTCTTCCTGCTGTGTTAACGAGATGAGTGCACTGAGTTTTACATTAAATGAATTGAGTAATGTTTCGAAAGCGGGCAGGGTTGCCACGATGGATGCATTATCGGTACAATGTTTTTGTGTAGCCCGATACATGTTGAGTTTTGATTCAAATCTTGCGTTCATAATTAAAATTTTTTTTTGTGATGAATTAATTTGATGAACAGGTTTTGTAATTGTAATTGCCTGTTTCTTTCTTTTAAAAATCTATTTCTTAATTAATAAAGCCCGCCTCCTGACTGTGATCATACATTGCCTGAATGTAAGGGCCGATTGTTTGACTGTTAACACCCATTTTTTGAATGTAAGAGCCGATTGTTTGACTGTAAGCATTCATTGTTTGAATGCAAGAGTCAATTGTTTGAGTTACCGACTTCAATGCTGACATGTATGATGCCATTGCGTCAGTGCCTCTGTTCATTGCCCGACTGTAAGGGAGCATTGCTTTGATGTAAGCAGCCATTGTTTACATGTAAATTTTCATTGCGTGCATGTACATGTTTACAGATCGTTGGTCTTCAACGAGTTTTGCTTTTTATGCCTGTCGGTTGCCTAAGGAAGTGACCAGGAAAGCTGTAATAAGTTTTTTAGCCTGGCGGTGGCCGCAAATGACATTGCGGGAGTTTATCTAAACCAGCAGCAATAAGTTTTTTGAAGTTGTTGCCCGTCCTGAAGTTTGATGCCATAATTTTAAAGTTTTACTTGTTAAAAAAATTGTTTTGAAAACTGAAAAAAGAATCTGGCAAAATCCTAAAAAAAACAACAAAAAAATTGTGGTTTTTATGGTTTTTTCTGTGGTTTCCCCCACAGATTTTCTGTGGTTTCCCGCAGAGATTTTCTGTGGTTTTTCACAAGTGTTTGGTGTTTTTAGTAAATGGGGCTTAGCCGGAAGCTATTACTCCGTTCATTTGCAAGGAATTGTGAAGGGGGATTGCGAAGATCTAGCGGGAAGTGAGACCTCACCCCCTACCCCCTCTCCTTGAGGAGAGGGGGATGCGAAGATCTTAGCGAAGGGGGCGTGCAGTAAAAAATTTCCGTTAAAAAAATCCGGTTACGACGGCGACTATATACGATTTTGAACAGATTTAAAAATCTTAAAAAAATATATAGTCCCCGATAAATTCGGGGGTTTTTATTTAAACACAATCAGGCGGCTTGAGAAAGCCACCTGAAAAAGTTGTTTTAGAAGCTATTTTATAGCTGTCTGTAACTGATGTAGAATGTAGCTGCGATTGTTAATCCAACAACGATCATAGTTAAATGATAGTTCTTAGACGATAGGTATTTTTTAGCCAAATCGTTAACAATATTTGCCACTGGAAGTACGATTTCCATGTGTCCAAATTGTACGGTGATAGTAATAAATTATGCAGCATTTGTCCTGAATGCAGCATTGCTATCCATAAAAAATGGGTTTTCCTGATGCTAACCAGGGAAACCCATAACCGTATAAACGTATTGTAAATTTAAGTAAATATTTTTAAATTGATAATAATGGGCGATACAAATACAGCGCCTGGGCAAAGCCAGGGTAACATAAACTCAGATCCAACAGAAAGTAAGTACAAATTAATTTACCCGGAATTGCACAGGAAAGAAGCCAGGTATTTACTTATTATATCCGTAGCCAGAAATATATGGGAAATAACAAAGGAGGGTGCTACAAGTTCATCTATAATTGAACAAATAAACCGAAATATACCTGAACACAGTCACTTTTTTAATGAAGAAGAGGTTCAGGATGCTTTGGAGGTTTATTGTGTATGTAGTGGCTCAGGTAGAGGTACATTAACTTATTCAGATGGCAGGCCGCCTATAATATGTTTTGTAGTTTCTTAATTATATTCCTTTAAACTCAATTTGAATTTCTTCATCTTTTTGCGCCTTGAAAGATATAAAGGCAGGAGAATTAACTAACGATAATTTTTCCTTTGGATGGAAGTATTTGTTATCGGGATAATCAATAGTTTCTTCTATACGCCACAAATCAGTTTTTGCACGTATGATGTCAGCTGATCCAGCCTTACCTTCAACAAACTCCGCACTCTCATCCAATTTTATTTCAATTCCTGCTTTTGAAAAGGATAGTTCAATACCTTTTGTAAAAGATATTTCAACTGGATCAGACCATTCATTAGTAATAGTCATTTTATTAGATTTTACTTTTTTCCCCAATAATACTCCCATTGCATCCTCAAAGGATGCATTGATCTTTAACTTGGCATCGTATTTATCAGCCCTGGGCCGTTTCTTATAGTCACTCATTCCTTTCCAATTAGCTTTTTGTAGGTAAGCCTGCCATCAATATGTTTTAAAGATAAAGAGAAACGCTCATTATCGGGTAATTTCCTACTGTTATACCGGTAAGCAAATTCATCACAATACCTATGTAAGTGCTTAGGTGATACCTGGTGGTAAATACCATAGATACCCCTTTTCAGTAAACTCCAAAAGCCTTCAATTGTGTTTGTGTGATAAATGCCACGTGAATATTCGTTTTGAGCATGGTTAATTATCTCGTGTGCTTTAAATGAGTTCTTCAAATCTTTGTAACCACCAAAACCATCAGTAACGCAAATGGCATCAGCACTTACTCTTTGTGTAATGATCGGCATTAAAGTTTCTCCTTTTGCTTCGGTGACAGGCTGAACAATGACATTACCATTACGCTCCAAAATACCAAATACAGGAGTTTTATTTATATAACCGGTGCCCTCTTTTAACTTCTTTCTTTGCTTATTTGTTTTATTGGCAGCTTTACCACCGATGTAGGTTTCGTCCATTTCCACTAAATTTTCAAGCATTTCGGGGGCATTCACCGTAAATGCTTTCCTGATCCTGTGCAACATGAACCAGGCTGTCTTCTGGGTGATTCCAAGGTCACGGCTTAGCTGCAGAGATGAAATTCCTTTTTTATGAGCTGTTGCCAGATACACGGCAGCAAACCAGGTATTTAATGGTATGTTGGTATTTTCAAAAACGGTACCCTTTGTCACAGTAAATTTCTTATGACATTCTTTACTGGAACATTTATAGGTTTTTCCATCTCCAAGCTTGTATGCTCCTTGGTGGCCGCAATGGGCACAAACCGGTACGCCATCCCAGCGTTGAGATTCTAACCAGTGACGGCAAACTGCATCATCTGTAAACTTCTGTAATACTTCCTTTAGATTCCTGAAATTTTGTAACATATCCTTTCTTTTTGGTACATCTAAGATATACCAACGTGTACAAAATAGTTACTAATTTTAGTTAAATGTTTGCCAACATACGTGCCTGACTATAACTTCTTTTCTGTAAGCGCAAACACCATTTCTACCTGTGGGTACCGACCAAAAACATAAGGCCCGTTTGAAACCCGCTGACCCAGGATCACAAAGTCTTTCTTTTCCTTTTTTGCAAATTCCCTGATCTTATTTTCTGTTTGGTTTTGCAGTTTATTTAAAGATGCAGCACCGGTCTTGCCTTTTTTGTATGCACGGAACAAAGTTGAATCCGGGTACGAATTATTACTAAGTTCAGGGCCTTTATCAAATATTGAGGCGCTTTCTGTATACTTTTTGATAGTTTGGCCGCTGATGGTACCAGCAACTAATATGGAGGTGCTGAATAATAGTACTGTAATTATTTTCATGATTGTATGTTTAATATGTTATAATTTTTGACTTACCACTTTTGCTAAAGCCCAGGCAAAAACTAAATGCCATTCCTTTCCTGCATCAGAAATTGCTTTGAAAGCCATGTTCCATATTTGTGTATCAGCGTCTGCAGTAGGAATACAGTAATAGTTGAAGTTATTTTCACTATCCCATATTTTTATTATAAAGGCTTTATTAACGTCGCCTTTTTTGAAATAAAAAATCTGGGCATTTCTTTTAATATTTCCTGTACTAACCCAATTTTCCGTTCCAATATTATAGAGGTAATATCCAGATTTAACCCCTTTCCCTTTTAGAAAATCGTCCTTTAAACCTTCGGTAACATACCGGTAATCCTGCCAGGATGTTTGGGCATTGGCGAAGCATACAATGGCAAACATTGCCACCGCAAGTGTAATAATTTTTTTCATTTTGTTTGATTTAGGATTGCCACAGTCCCTGGAGCAGGTTATGATAATAAAAATAGCGTGGGACATTCATAGCTACTGGAAAGGATGGAAACTGCGACGTAACCATTTAATTCAATAGACAACAAAGCCCACGCCATAGGCATGAGCGTTCATTGCTTATAATTATTGAATTAAATTGAAGGGGAATTGTCGCAGTTTTTACCCTTTCCAAAAATTAAAGCTAAACGCTAATATTTTTTACAGATTAAAACTAAATCTTTTGTTTTGTATTTAAAAACAAATCCTCAAAGATATCTTGCAGGATTTAACCTTTTTGTAGACTAAGTTGAATATCAGCTGATTAATTTAAGTTTGTCCAAAGTCCGATATAGTCGCCGTTACGACCGGGAGGGTTGAATAAACAAGGTGATCAGATTTTTTTCGCCTTTTAATTTAATGATCGGGAATGGAATCGGATAGCTGTAGTGAGGGCGAAGATTTAAACCAGTTGTGATATTACTTGCAAGTTGCCTGCTAAGAGCCTGATACGTCGTTGGTCGAAGCCCAGACGACGGCATGCTGGCTACCTGCGGCGGCAGAAAAGATTGGGGTGGGAACACCTGCGGCAAAGACCTAAGCCAGTTGGAGGGTGTCAAAGACTTAAGCCAGTTGGGAGGAAGATATCAACCAAGCAGTAAAATGTCTATATTCTACCTACGATTATAGATTGCACTAAACTGACGATTTCTTCGGCAGCTATTTGATTAGCAACTACAGTATGAGCCCCATTAACATAATAGCTACTTTTCCATATTGTATTATAGTGATTTGCTGCAGCCAATTTATCTACTTCTGCAACAGTCATACCTTCAGTTCTAGTTGCACAAATAATAATTTCGCATCCCTTGGAAATCAATAATTCGATTGTTTTTTCATTAATCATCCTACTACTTGGATCTCCTTGGCTTTCTATTCCAATTTTGACTCCATTTAAAGTAATAATTGCTAAGATATCTCCGTCCTCCTTTATTTTTTCGATAGAAGCAAATCTGAAGAGTCTTTCAAAAATTGCAACTACATTTTTTATTGTTGAAGATTTTCCTTCAGCAGCTCTTCCATACAATGCAATAATTGTTTTATTCATAATTGAAGTTTAATTTTTTGCCGCCTATTATGCTTTGTTGTGTCAGTGTTATTATTATAGGTTACTTTATTTTTTGTTCTTCTATTTCTTTTAAAGACTTCCCATTTTTATCTTTCCAGATAAATCTACCATTTGAATTATATCCAAGCACAGCTGAAGAGGCTGCGGAAGGTGAGTTAAATAAAACGTTTTCAAGGAAACCACATTTTTCTCCAATGGATTTTATTTTTCCACTTTCAATCAACTTATCCCTTAAAGCCCTGTAACCTATCCCCAAACTATCAGTAGGGTTTTGAGTCGCCTCCGAATCTTTCAATACAACTATACCTTCATCAGTTTGAATTGCGCTTGCCTTTAAATTAGAAATAGACATGAATAGCTGTAATGGTTCCGAAGTCTCAATGAAATTTTGAGTTGCTTCAGTAATCGGTACAGTAATTTCAGTAGATTTTTTTTGAGGGGCAATTACTTCTTCCAGAATTTTGTGGCCGTGTACCCCAATTAATAATTTTACATAAGTGAGAAATTCCTCCATAGCATCTCTGTCAGCGGCGGGCAACAATGATTGTGTTGCCTGGTTATAATTTTCTATTTTGTATCGCTTTATTCTAAAAGCAATTTCTATAAGCCTACTTTCCAAATACTTTACATGCGATTTAGTTAGATTTTCATCTTTACTAACAAAAAATATTACGTCGTTCCAAAATTCCTTATTCCCAACATGCTGTTGCAAACGGGTGTAGACATTTTCTGCTTCTCCGATATATACTTTTGCTTCCCCCGTTTCCTCATCTTCTCCAAAAAGAAAATAAACACCAGGTCGTTGCGATTCAGTATATGTTCCCAATTCTGCAATACGCATGCGTGGACAAGAAACAGATTGAATAGTTTGATTAACAACTTCGCCAAATTTGATGCCTGTCACAGTTCCGTCTTTAAGATATATCCTTATACTTTTTCCAAATGACAATTTTATTTCTTTAAAATTATAATTGCTAGAAACATTGCTAATCTTCATTTACAAAACTTTCCTTATAATCCTTTGCACTCAAAACAGTATCGTACAATCCAACATTCTCCCCTTCGTGTTTATTAATTCCAATATATTCCAAGCTGGCATCTTCATATCGCTTAAATCCAAACACAGCCTGATTCATATGAGTTGAATTAAACACGCCAAGACTTACTAGTAATTCAAAGTCTTTAACTGTCAAGCCTGTTACTTTCTTAAAAAGACCAGGTTCAAGTTGTGTGATAATATCTTTCAAACTTCTTTCTCTATAGTCTGTCAAATACATAAAAACCGGGACCCGTGTGGCAAATTTGATTAGCTTTTCTTGTATTTCTTTTCTTTTGCTTTTATATTCTTTTTCTGCATCAGTTAGCTCTTGTTTTTTCTTTTTAGTAAGTTCTTTATCGTTAGCATCTTTTTTAGCTTTTTTTACCGCTTCCGATTTATTAATAATGGTTTCTATATCCTGATTCAAATTTCTAAAGCCTTCGATGCTCATTAAAGCTTTCATTGCATCTTCGTCTGCCATCAATCGGGCAAGAGTATTGTTGTCTACATTTACAAGCAACGCACTTTCCCAACGTCTGGCTAAGAGTGTTGCTGTTGTACCACTCATTGCCATATCCAAAATTCCTGCTGCATCTATCTGCTTCATTGAACTTCCGTCATAAGCCAATACCGGCAAAAAATTTATAAATTCGGCAACTTTTGCTTCTGGATTTGTTTCGTTTACATTCAAATTACAACTGTAATCGGCAATTTGCCTTAACGCACGGTCAGGTGCAAAGTCAAAAACATAACATTCTTCTTTCAGAATCTCTTCCTTATTAGGTGATTTGCTGTCAGGATTTTTGATTACCCACGGTGTTTGAACCCGGAAAGCAGCCTGAAAATACGTTTCGGGACTGGACGAATTACGTAACATGAAAATTCCTGTCCATGGTTTAACCGAAACACCTGTGGTAAGTTTGCCACACGAAAGTGTAATGGTTTTTGACTCCAGCGGATTATCGGTCATCGCATCTAAAACCGGGGGTAATGCTTCTATGCCAATGCCTGCTTGCGTTCCTGCGGCTACAACAACCATGTAATCGTGGTAAAATTTATTTTGCCGTTGTTTAAGCAAACTTGCCATTGCATTACAAGATGCAACAGTTGGTAAAAACCAAAAAGTATGGTTTAGTACTCTTAGTAAGGGTGCATGTGAGAAAGGAAAAGGCGGCTTTTTTGCTCCCATTTTCAAGTTATCAACAGTGGTTTCACTAAAAGAACCCCGGATCAGGTCAAGCCATTTTTGCACTTCATCTTCGTACTTAAAACGGGCTTTTCGTCCTTCTCCTTCTGCTGTAAAGAATATGTTTAAATCAAATCCATCATACTCTCCTTGCATAGCAATTTGGCGAATAGAATCGGGTAATTGATAAGTAAGCATTACCATTCTGGGCAAGGCTGCGTAGGGATTATTTTTACCCTTCCAATTTTCTTTGGCCCTTTGCTCGTCTGAATAAGTCCAATTGAAAATTTGTTCTTCTATAAATTCTCCTGAATTAATTGCCCGAAACGGAGTGCCCGATAAATACAAATAATGGTTGGTACTAATGGGAATAATTTTCTCTAAGTGTTCAACTTTATCCTCTTCAGCGAAACCTTCTTTTTCGATTTTTTTAAACTCTTCAATTTCCCTTTCTGCTTCTAAATCTTTTCCAAATAAATCTTTGGCATTTTCACGCCAGGCTCCAAAATGATATTCGTCAAAAATGATACAATCCCAAACTGTTGAGTGCACCCATTCATTTTTAGCTTTTATTCCTCCTGTGTTCGTGTTCTTACCTAAATAGTCTTGGAATGAACCAAAACAAACCAACGGCTTTTTTATGTCTATATCCCGACCGGATAATTCATCTGCATGTTTAGAAATAAACTGCCATCCTTTAAAATCGACATGAGAATTTAAATCCTCTTTCCAGGCATCTTCTACGGCTGGTTTAAAAGTCAAAACCAATACTTTTTTCCATCCCATTTTTTTTGCCAATTGGTAACTGGCAAATGTTTTTCCGAAACGCATCTTGGCGTTCCATAAAAAATGTGGAGTTCTATTTTTATTCTCTTTTTTAAAACTCTTAAAATAGGCAATAGATTTACTTACGGCTTCTTCCTGTTCAGGTCGCATATCGAAAGTCAGTACACGGTTTTCTTCTGTTTTCTCTCCTGTTTTTATTTGGTATATAGCTCTACGCAAATCATTTAATGTACATTTAAACCATTCCCCACTTGTGTTCACTACTTTCCATTTTTTCAAAAGGCGGTGTACATCGTGATCAGTAAAAGAACTGCCGTCTCGTTTCATTGCCGATTCTTCAAACACAATTTTGTGTTTAATGGCTGCCGTTCCTAACTGTTCTTTGATGCGTTTCTGTGCGTCACGATCTGTGAAGCCGATTTTGAGCAAGCCAGAATGTGTATCAACCCCAAGCAATTCATAAGCATAAATGGTGGGATTCGCAGGAGGTCGCGGTGGAAAAAAATCTTTTTTACTCATCTGAATCGTCATTTTTGGTTAAGTCCATTGGACGAATCATTGAATCTATGAATGCAATTTCAGCTTTTGTTAAATCATATTTTTTGTAGAGTTTTTCATCTGTCCATGATTGCGTAAAATCTTGAATAGGCACTATTGAGTAAACACCCCTCATTGCATCTTGGGATATTTTTTTCAACATTACAACAAATCTGAAAAATTTTGTAGTCATATAACTTATAGCATTTTCGGATGCAATTTCCGATTTGAACGGACCAATTGCAATGTATGTTTGAGTACAACAAGAATTAACTCCTCCTTTAAAAGGTTTATTAATAATTTGATGTGGGAAGTTTTCGCCTGCGTTGTATGACTTACTTATAAATATTTTGTGTTTATCAACAAGTTCTAATCCCTTTTCAATTTGATTTCTCTTAACATAACCAACTTTGTTCTGCGCATACAATTTAACAGCTCCGTTAAAAGGTTGATTTTTATAATTTTTAAATGAAGAAATAAAGCCAAAAGGAGTTTGAACACTAACTAAATCACTAAATGATTTTTCTTTGAATTCTACAATTTTATTTAAAATTGAAATCGCTTCATTGTATCTAACGAAGGTATCCATACCTTTCTCTAACAAAGGTCTTTTAACTGTTGGTAAAAGATTTTCTTTTCTATAAGAAATAATAGTACTGTCACCATTATACTCTCTATCCCACAGGAAATAACACACACCACCTTTTATTTCAACTCCTGGAAAACAAACAATTGAATCCGTATAATCAACAAGTACTTTTATTCGTCTGTCATTCAGCATTTCTCTTCTAAACTCATCTAAACCTCGACCACCGGCATACCATCTTGCTGGAATAATCATTGCCAAATATCTTGGGTTTAATTTAATTGCTTGTTGCACAAATTTGTCATAAATAGATATTGCGAAAGCCTTTGATTCGATTCCAACGTTTAGTTGATACGGCGGATTTCCAACAATAACATCAAATTTCATATTGAATATTTTTTCAGGTTTGTCTGTGTGAATAAAATTGTAAGCGTAGGTTTCCAAAGCATCTTCCCGGTCGTACACTTCCTGGCTTGCTCCGCAATAGGTACATTTACCGCTTTGCCATGTATGTTTCATCCGTTTGTAGTGAATATTGCCTTGCTCGTTATTGAATGTTTCACAAATAGAATATTTACCATTGGCAGTTTTGGAGCAATATACACTTCTACGAGAGAGTAAAGCGGTCAAGTCTGTAATTGCAAGGCCGTAAAGTTGTTGGCTGAAAATATGGTTTATTCGTTTCTGCTTATCAGGCATTTGAGTTTCCAAACCTTTCATTAAACGCTTTGCCATTTCTCTTAGAAACACACCACTTTTAGAAACAGGGTCTAAAAATTTGGAGTTTGGGTTACTCCAGAGTTTAGAGGGAAGTAAGTCTAAAATATCGTTGACCATGCCAGGTGGTGTAAACACTTCGTCATTACTCAAATTAGCAAGGCAAGAAAGTACATCAGGGTTATAGTTTGTTTGTATCATTTTAGCCAAGCTTTAGATAATGAATGAGTGGAAAATCTTTTACAGGCTCATCAATAGCAGCAGCATTTCCTTCATCATTGAAGAGCGAAAACTGGTGCTTTTTCTCTACTAAAAACTTAAAAATATAATCCCTTCGTTTTACCATATTGCCACTTACTATACTCCATTCAGAAAATACGATTGGCTTTTTTGAAACCGGGTTTGTGAAATCCAGCGCATCACCCCACAATATATTTCTTTCAAGTAAAAATTTTATTGATTTTAGAAATTCTAATTTACAATTAGACGCAAAAGAAGATACATACGATTTAGAAAAAATATCAAAGAGACGCTTTCTGCATTCAATAGCATTATCTTCTAAAATATCTACGCCGTAAATACTTGCAATAGCAGTTAAAGCATAGGTTTCCCATTCTATTTGGCTTTTGTTATATCTGCTACTAACAACTCCTAATTTTCGTTTTAAAACCTCGGCTAAAAAATTACCATTACCACAAGCTGGTTCTAAAAATCTCGAATCTATTCTTTCAGTTTCCTGCTTTACCAAATCAAGCATTGCGTTTACTTCACGCTCGTTTGTAAAAACTTCGCCATGCTCAGCAACACGTTTTTTGGATTTTACTTGTTTAGTAGATATTATACCTTCTGTCAATTCGTTCACGTTATATTTTACTGTTGTTAATCATGTAATTTAACTTTAATTACGAATTTCTTTGCATTTCTCCACTTGATAAACATTAATCTCCCCTTTGGCGCCAGTTTGTTTGGCAGGTGTCCCCATTTGATCCCCGGTCTGTCCCTGGTAGATAGTCAACACAGCATTTTTTTTCTAACACTGCAACCTTTTAAGCAGAAAATGCCATCTACTATATAGTTCGTTGTGATATCATAACGTCGGGGAGATAACATATTTATGAATAAATAAAACAGGATTCTATGAAAAAGGTAAATTTCAGATCACATTTTATATATTGGCTATTGCCAACTGTTGTAACGCTCGGATGCATACTTGTATTTTATTTAGACCCACTTGGTTTATCAGAAATTATAGCACCCGAAATAAACCGGGAATTCGGGATCGCAGAAAATATCCAGTTGTTTCTCCTGATCTTAATATTTGTTTACAGCGTTAAAGGTATCCGGCAACGGGCAACCCAAATTGAAAAATATGGTTACCTGCTGCTGTCGGTCGCAACGGCATTTATATTTTTGGAAGAGATTGATTATGGCCTGCATTATTATGATCATTTAACAGACCAAAACAATTATACTGTAACGAAGCTGGCTGTTTTTGATGGGAGGAACATTCATAACCGGGAAGGAAATACCCTCAATGTCTTCAAAATGGCTTCTTATATAATTATTGTATTGTTTTTCGTTGTGCTCCCGCTGCTGCCGGCAAAAATAAAACAAAAGTTTTCTTTGCTGGGCTATATATCACCTTCACGTTTTATTATAACGACCGCTTTCAGTTTATTGATATTAAACCAGGTTGCGCTCTACATTTGTCAAAATTATGACTACAGCAATCCATCATTGAATGCCAATGTATCGGAATTTGAAGAGATCATGACCTATTATATAATTCTGCTTTACACCAGGGAAATGATCAAAAAACCAAAAATAAACTGGGCTTTCAAAAAACAAGAGATAAGACGATCTGAGCCTTTCTTCCTTTCATTCCCGAATCCGGGATCCCCCGGTTTAAATTTGAAAATAAATGACCCGGTCAATAAGATCTGCGGGCAGGAAAAGAAGTTCATCTTTCAAAAGTCTTTAAAAAAAGAAGGCCCGGTCAAAACACAAAAACCCTTTGTGGAAAGGGCTGTAACATTTTAATGTAGTGGAGAGTATCCCGCCCCGGGGCGGGACGACCTTCCCGAAAGCATTCGGGACGCTCTAGCCAACTGAGCTAATCAACCATTCAATATATTTTCTGCTTTTTTTCTTTTTAATTTCAAGTTCCCGTTGCATTGCTTTCTGTCTTGACTCAAACTCTTCAGTATATTTTATTACCGAATCATTTGCTTTTTTAGTGGATTTACTGCCTGAATTTGTGTGGCGGAAAATTCTATCTTGTAGATTCTCTGTATGTCCAATATAATATTGGTCCAGGCCTGGGGAATATAATATGTAAACATAGAAAGGCATAAACAAAAAATCCTGCTAGTGCAGGATTTAATTTGTGGAGAGTGATGGGCAATTTTCGAACGTTTTATTGGATGATTTAAAGAAACTTTTGCATGTTGTTGATATATGAAAACATGCATTAAATTTTAATAATCAACTCTTTATGAAGAGTAAACTGCCAATTTAATGTAATTATAGATTAGCATAGTCATTCTGCTCTATTATAGATTAACTATGGTTCATTTGGTTCCAATTTACCTTTTAATAAATAATTTTGTATTTCTCAAAACAAGGATTATATAAATTAAAACAGAACAGACAACGTATGGAAGCACTAACAAAATAATTATTCTACTTTTATAAATTTCAAACTTACCGGTCTTTCTGTCGTCTCAAAACTAATAAAATAAACCGCTGCAGGCAGGTTGCTCACATCAACCTGAACAAAAATTTTTCTGTTATATTCCTTTAAAAGTACCAGCCTGCCGGTTTCATCATAAATAATAACTTTATTGATAAAAAGATCAAGAGTACTTGTTTGGGCATATAAAATATTGTTGGTTGGATTGGGGCAAATTTTTACACCTGTAGTAGAAACCACTTGAACAGGAATAGTATTGCAGGCATTTTTACCTGAGTATGTTACTGATACCATATTGCCTTTGGTATCATATTGGAATAAGGTTTGGGCATTTGATACAAAATAAATAAAGCCAAATAAAATTATAAATATTGTTTTCATGCTAATATTTTATAGTTAACGCTTAAGTGGAAAAGGAAATTGAAGTGCTCTGTACTGTAGATTAATAAACAAAGGAATTGTGCCAATACTTATTACTTCATTAAATAATCCCAAATTTTTATTGAAAACAGCTGTAGCAAAATAATCATGTGACACTGCAAAAGAGTTGAATCCAGGAACTTTTTTAGCCAAAAACATCATAAATTCAGAATTTTCATTGTAAATATATGGATTAGAGGTTGGGAATTTTCCAACGTTTGGGAAATCTGGATCCTGTATTGTTATTTCATCTGTTTTACCTACATAAAAACCGTTATCAGCTTTCTTCCAATATTCTTCAAACCCTTCCTCAGAATAGTCATTGGCTGTTCGATAAGTTGCCTTTGTTCTTTCAAGTTGTTCAGGGGATAGGTTTCCTTCCCGGCCGGCCTTCCATTGAACAAATCCGTCTCTTAGATATTTTATATTTTGATTAATGAAGCCATTAATAAATCCATTTTTGAACGATCCTCCTGCAATTGTTGAAACTGTTCCTGCAGAGCCGCCATATAACAAAGCTTTTATCTCCCCCTGTATAGGATTCTGTGCAAAATCTTTTAAACCGCTATTTGCGATTCCATTATTTAAAAAAGCACCTAATGCACCGCTTTCTGCCCCTTGTAATCCAAGTTTAAAAGAGGCCCCCAAACTCTGCCCATTAATAATACCACCGGTAAATGCTGAACCAAAGCCAGAAGCAGCACCTGACAGGATTGCTTTACCCAAAGCAAGGTTTCCAAAACCTCCTGTATACAAAGTAATTGCAACTCCAACTATTGTCGGCAGCCACTTTTTAAGAAACTTTCCCAATTTAAAATATCCAGTAGGGTCTGTATTAGCTAGTGGATTATTTAGCACATAACTAAACCTATTATGGCTTTGAAGATTCTCCGGCGATTGGATATAGGGATCTGGGCTTAAAAATCTTCCTAACACCGGATTATACACCCTGGCATTCATGCAAATGAGGAAATCTATATCCATCATTTCATGAAAAGTATATCCCCTTTCAAAAGAAGTGAGTTTGGGCGTACTGGAATAGGTTTCCCAGTTATAAGGATTCCGGGGTTTGCCCCATGCATCATAGCTTACCCTTTCCTTTACTTTTCCGGTCTCATTGGTTATGGCATAAACAGAACCAAGATTATCCTGTAAGATATAATTAATGGAGTCTTTGTACAGGCCGATTTTTTTTGAACCTTCAACAATGGCAATTACATCTGACCCGTTTTTTATCTGGTAATTATAACTGGTATCGCCAAAACGGTCAATCACTTCCTCAAACAGATCACCATAGTAATTTTTTATCTGAACAAACAGCCCGTTCTTTTTAACCACCATTGTTTCCCTGTTCCTGTTGGGCCCATATGTATAAGCAATTTCAGTATTGTTGTTTGTAACTGTTGATACATAATCATAAGAAGTGTAGCTGATCTTTTGATTGAAATTATAAGCACAATTGGTAGCTGTAGAATTATCAATAGAAGTTAAGGTATGCGGCCCTTTGCCATTTTCTCCATATAAATAACTACCCACATCGCTCTTAAAAGAAATATTGCCGAGCTTATCGTAACGAAGGCTCATATTGTTTGCTGTGGGTGCATTGGCAATAAGCACATTTGATTGAGTAAGCCTGTTCAATCCATCGTAAGTGAAATTTTCTTTCAACGCAAAATTGTCATCAGTTCTCATTAGAAGATTGCCAACCGTAGAGTATGAGAATTTAAGGTTTTGAATTGAATCCGGATAGCTTGCAGTACCGGACTTTATTTCAGTAAGAACATTGGTAATAGGGTCAAACTTCCTGCTGGTTATCAAATTATTTCCCAACCTCCAGGAGGTAAGTTCATTATATTGGTTGTAGCTTCCAGCAGTCCATAAAATAACTGGTGTAGTTTTAATGTTGCTGCCTATGATTTTATTCAAATACCCATTGGCAGTTCGCTCATATTGTATGGCTGCATCATTTGGATAGGTTACTGCTGATAATATACCTGTAACGGAATTGTAATTATACTTATAAGACTTCCTGGTAGCTTTCACATAATAATCAACCTTAGTAACTCTTGTCAATGCATCATAAGTAAATCCCTGTTTTGGTTTACCGTCAAAAAGAACCTGTTGAATATTTCCCAATGCATTGGGTGGATCAAACTTCCATTCAGTTATGCCCTCTGGTTCTGTTCGTCTGATTTTTCTGCCCAATAAATCGTATTCGTAAGATGAAGAAGTTTCCGCAGGATTGGTTTCCTTAATCAACTGCCCAAGGGTATTGTATTCGTAAGTATAATTTCCCATATCGGGATCGCTCATACTAATTTTATTGCTCCGAAGGTCATAAGAGTTTTTTATCTTATTGCCGTTGGGGTCGTTTGTTTCTACTAGGTTATTGTCGCTGTCGTAATCAAAAGCCAATGCAGCATTATCATTGTCAATAGTTTTTATCAATTTCCCCTGTGCATTTACAATACGGGTAAATTTCTGTCCCTGCTCGTTGGTGGTAACGGTAGTAAAGCCTGTATAGCTTACCTGAGAAATCCTGCTACCTGGTTCTGTTTTTTTAAGCAGTCTTTTTACAGCATCGTAGTCAAAGTCTGTCCACAAAATTGGGTTGCCGTTAAAATAAGGTTCCGACTGTCTTTTTACTGTTCCGTCTGGATTAAATATTTTATCGGCAATAATAACAGGGTTGTTATTAAATGATTCGGAAACACTTCTAATAGGTCTATCCAGTTTGTCAAAAAAAGAGTACTTGGTTGCCCGCCCTGTTGTTTCTTCTTTTATAGCGAAAACAGAACCAACCGGACAATAGTTTATGCCAGCTCCGCAATTAAAATAAGTGATAGTCTTGGTAGTATTATCAGGATTTCGAATTAATACCTCTCTACCGAAGGCATCTCTGGAAACAATGGTTACCAATCCATTTAAAGAGATACTCGAATCTGGAAGTTGATTCTTGTAGGTGGTTCGGGTAGCATACCCCAGCTCATTTTGAGCTTTAAGCAATAAATTACCATCTGAATTAAAGAAGAAATAATCCGACCGTGCTGTTATACCCGGTCCTGAAATAGTTTTCTTAATCCTGTTTCCAAATGTGTCCAGCTCATAGTCAGTTTGCAGGCGCAATCTGGAATCAGATGGAAGAATGGTTTCTTGTATAAGAAATCCTTTGGCGTTGTAGCCAAACGTAGCATTTTTAGTTACAGTGGGCTTTCCAGGCCTTTGTTTTATAACTACAGATTCTGTGAGGCGACCTAAAATCCAATCGCCATTAGTTTGATTTAAAAAAGTATTATTGGTAGTAAGGGAATAACCATCGGCATTTGTCTCAATGGTTTGTTTAGGATTTTCAAAATTGTCAAAAGTGTATTCGGTTTTCTTGCTTGTAAAATAACCTCCGTTTATATCAAATGAGCTATCAATCACCTTTGAATAATAGGAAAAGCAAACAGAGTCTTTAATAAAGATAATTTTGTCTATTTTAATTGTATTTTCAGACTTTGCAAGTATTATATTATTTAGTGTCCTGACTTCACTTTTGATAACCCTAGCACCTACGCATTTATCATCAGTATTATACCAGGTTGTAGAAATAGAATTTGATAAACTGTCTGTAATTGCTAACCTTTCAAAACCTCTGAATCCCCGCCCTCTTAAATTGAACTTAGCATTACCATATTTGTAATAAATTGTTCTCATTCCACTAACACCATCATCTGTTTTTAAAGAACTTGTAACTACAAGAGGGCTTGTAAAATCTATATTTGGATAAACACCTGTTGAATCTTTTTGATAAATATTTTTATTGGTAATTGTACTGTAGTCAAAAGCATAAGTTACCCCATTCCCATTTTGAACTGAACCGATCAGATCATTTTCGGCATTTGATATAGCTACGTGCCAAAGCCCGGGTAGACCTGTATAACCTACAAGATCGCTTGCACCATCACCATCAAAATCAGCTACATAATTATTTCCAATTTCGCCGGAATGTCCTGGCCATATACCGGCATTAACAAACCCTTTTCCGGTACTGAGATACACTCGCCAGTTTGGAGTTCCTCCAGCCAGGTGTGTAGCTATATCTTCCATACCGTCTTTATTAAAATCGCCCACTACATTGTTTCCTATACCATTATTATGAGCAAGCCAGGTGGTGGTAGTAAATATATTATTGAAACCGGTGGATAAGGATACTTTCCATTGAGAATTTCCTGCAAAGCTCACGATATCAGATATTCCATCGCCATTCATATCAGCTACAAATGAATTAGCGATGGTTGAGCCATTTAAACTCGTTAGGAAAGGAGCATTTATTACATCAGATTTTCCATCAGCATTAAAATCGCCAATCAGTAATTGACCATTGCAAGTTGTACAACCGTCATTATATGTGAAATGTGTAAATGAGGATCCATTGGAAATAAACTGGTGCCAGTTTCCGCTTCCGCCATAAGACAAAATATCAGATAACCCATCACCATTAACATCAACCACATAAGAAGCAACATATCCGGCTAATGGGGCTGTGAAGGATCCACTCCAATCTGAGTTTACAAAACCATGCCCATTTGAAAGACCTACCTGCCATCTCCCATTTCTCAAACCAGTAAGATCAGCCTTACCGTCGCCATTAAAATCGCCAAGGAATTTATTAAATGCTGTATTTAAAGGGGCTTGCCAAAATGAATTAACACAACCAAAAGCTGTTGACAAAGAAATATGCCATAAGCCATTGCCTGCATGCCCCGCCATATCCATTAATCCATTTCCATCAAAATCGCCGATTATGTTATTAGTTGAACCGCCAGCATGACCACTCCAAATGCCGGAACCATTTTTTGTAAATGCAGGAGTTGGAGGTTGCTGCTTCCAAAGAAAATTTACAGGTTTTAAAAAACTATTATTATCCGTACCAAACTCTTTTACACTTGATATTTTAGAAGATGCCGTATCATTTAAATAGGTTAGATCGTATCTGCGAAAAAGATTACTATGCTCAAATGAAAGAATTGACTTTAATCTTTTTGTAAGCTTTACCCGGGCACCGTTCTGATACCTGTTGATAGAGTCTGGCCTGTTTTCATAAAGAAAAGAAACTTTTGCATAAGGCAACAGATTCTTACTTACGTTGCCCGTGTAAAAAATTTCAGATGGATAATTCTCATTGTTAGCCGCATTTTTAAGATATTTTATTTCGAGATAATTACCATTTCTATCAGATATTTTATTTAATAGCCAGGCTGTAGTAAGCGGCGTTGAATTTTTTTCTGTTCTGCTGTCCGGAGTAAATCCAAATTCGAGAATTAATCCATCTTTGGTAAAAACACGAAAACTATCTGCATAATAGCGGGGGTCTCCTAAATCAACTATTTTCCCAGAAGAATAAACTAATATTTTTGAAAAAGACTCCTGCTCTGTTCTAAACGCCCCATTAGAAGAATTGTTTGCTTGAACAGAGTTGTATAAATAACAATCTGAAACGGCAGTGGAATTAATATTGTTGCTGTAGTTGAAAGTGGCCATTAACCTTTCGCCATTTAGCGCATATCTTCCTGCATTTGGATCATTCGATCTCCCATCGGTAAAACCATCTTGCTCCAGCGTAGCAGGCACTCTTGTAATTGCTTGAAAAATGCCATCTATTGAAAAGCCAATTCCACAAAAGCTATTGGGGTTGTGGCTGCTGTAAGTAAGCGAAATATCAGGTTGAATAAATGTACCTTTCGGGGTGGATATATTAATACTTGCTGTTGATTGACCGTTTTCACCTACTATAGCCTGAACATTGGTATATCCCACTAATTGTGCGTTCGATAACGGTATTACAAAAAATGAGAGCAACAGCAGATTGTATAGCTTTATTTTCATTGTAAGCCGATTTTTTAAAAGTTAGTAAACAATGGGATTTTATTAATCTAATGATAAGCTCCACTGCCAGTTTTAAAAATTTCTTTGTGTCAGGTCACTAATACTTTGTAACTGATTTTTGTAAACCCTAAGTTTTTTTACAAAAAGAGTTATAACTAATTAATTGTTGCTTTTGACAAAGAATTACAAGATCAATTTGATCGCAAAGGTTTTCTCAGTTTTATCAACTGTATCACCCGGCTTCCTAATTTTTTACTACTTTGATCACTTCAATTACCCCGTTAACCACCACCTTTAAATAATACAGCCCAGCAGGTAAAGAGCCTAAATCAGATAGCGTAATCACCGAGTTTGTTTGACCATTTGCCAGAGTTCGACTGTAAATCATAATACCACTATTGCTGTACAATTCAATACGATCTTTGGCGGATGCTGCGGCAGCAGACTTAATATCTACCATTAATGTTTGTGAAAAAGGATTGGGATATACTTTTACCATCAGCCCATTATCCAAGTGCTTATTTCGTATTGGAACAACATTCGAATGCTGAAAACGGCCATCTATATCCACCTGCCTGATGCGGTAATATAAAACGGTCGCCGGTAATTTTACCCCTTCATAATCTTTGTAATTGTAGCGCCTGGTAACTGAACTGTTACCTGCTGCTGCCCGGTTGCCAATGTCGGTAAAGTTTTGCCCGTCTTTTGATCTTTCTACAAAGAATTTAGCGGTATTCTGTTCGTTGGCAGTTGCCCAATTCAGGTCATTATAAGTTGCCTGTTGGTTGCCATTAAAATAAAGCCAGCTTACCGGTAACGGGTTACCTATAATTGTTAATTCGCAGGAATCTTTGAGCCGTTCGAGGTTGCCGGTATTATCCCTGGCACGGGTAAAAAAGCAATAGGTTTTGCCGGGTAAAGCCATAAAATCTGTCTGCAGGGCGGCTATCTTATCTTTATAAAGAGTAAAAGGTCCACCGTTTTCAGAATAATAAAGGGCATAATCCTGCACACCCGAACCCAGGTTATCATCCTGGCCTGTCCAGAAAATATGGAGGGTATCATGAGATGCCGTACCTAAGGTTATATGGCTTTGGGGCGCTACCGCATCAATGGTATTCTTCCAGGTATTGGTGGGTATGGAGTCGTTGATATCAAATATAATGGAAGCCTGGGCAGTAGCGGTATCCCTGGTTTGTGCATTACTTACCGGCTGCATGGTGAAATTTACATAGCCCTCGCCCCTGCTGTACATACTGTCATTTACAGGCAAGAAACCCATATTGGCAGGCACGGTAGAAGCCAGGCCGGTTGCAGGGTCAATGCTTTCAAATATCCAGAAGGCACTGCGGTTGGTAATATCCAGGCCCGCAGTAACATCCACAAAAACACCCAGACTGTCCCTTACATCCACACGGCTGGTATAATAACTGCTGTTGACAGGCACTGAAAAATTAAAACTGCCGAATCCAAAATCACCCAGCCGCAGACTGCCGGGGTTTAGTTTGGTATGCAGAGGGCAGTATATAATTACTTTTTGCGCAGGCCCTGTTGCAAATTCAGGGTCATTCTCAAAATATATTTTATAGGGCAGGGTTGCATTTATGGATACCCATTTTATAATAGTATCATAACCGCTGGTGCCAACGATGGCGTTTGGATCACGGGCTATAAGAACGGGCATTTTGATGCTGTCGCCGGGTTCGGGGCAATTGCAAAGGGAATCCATACAGCCTACTTGGGGACAAGGGGGCTTGTCATCACCAGGGTCGCATGATTTGATCGTCTGAGCAATTAATGTGGAATTCAAAATAAAACTCACAAAAGATATTAAAATTAGGGCTGAAATTTTTTTCATATAGTAATTTTAGTTACATCTTCCAACTATACCAATCCCACCAACTATTGCGATAGTTCCCATATCAATTCCATTAATTGGTACAATTGATGGTAAGTAATTTATTATATACCAATAAGGTGGTGCGGCTGGAGAACCATTACATCCGGCATCTTTATATGCTTTATCATGTATGTCTTTATGTTCTCCAGGAGAGAATTCTTTTCCATCTTTTGGAGTTAAATTTTTATATTGATCCTGAAGAGATTTTCTAACCTTAGCCAACTTTTCCTTATCGCCTCCAATATTTAAAAAATCACCGTATTTACAAGCTAATTTTGCATTATATCTAAACGCAAAAGAGGTCTTTGCAACAATACATGGGTTATCATAAAAACTTTCACAGTTTTTTGCACTATTACTTATGGAAGGATTATCTCTAAAACAACTTTCACAACCTGATTCTAATCCAAATGGATCTATGCTATTAGGGATAAAATAAGCTGCATAAAGGTTAAAGCCATCAACATATCCTAAAGGATCTCTTTGAATAAAGCGACCGCTAATAATACTGTAATTTCTATTTCTAAAATCATAATTAAAATCCAATTGCTTCGTTCTACCTTTAAATAAGATATTATTATCAATCTGGGATAAGCTAATTTCAATAAAATTATTATCAAAATAGCGAGTATTTCCAAATGTGCTATAATCATACCTCTCCTTAATAAAATTGCTTTCAAAAGCAACTAAAATATCGCCTTGGCTGTTGTTAGAGATAAAATATTGAATTCCACTAAAATAATAGTTCAATAATTCATCAATCCATCTGCCAAATACAAAAGTTTTAACTGTTGCATTAGCGGAGTTGATTTCTTCAATAATCCGATTGCCGTCGTACAAATGATTTGCTATTGTTGCACCTGATGTGATTTTAATCTTTCTTCCTAATGCATCGTATTGATATTGTGCTGTGCCTACAATAGCTGTCTGCCGGTTTTCATAATCGTACTGATAAGTATTGGTACCATCGGTAAGTGTATTTCCATTCAGATCGTAAGTATATGTAGCATGAATTCCATTTGAACTCACAGTGGTATAGGCATTCATTTTATTTGCAGTATAAATCCTGCTCACTGTATCCTCCATAGAGTTAATACGATTATGTAATGCATCATAACTGTAATTGCTTTTACTTGTTGTATCGGTGAAATTAATGCCTACAAATCTTCCATTATAAAAACCTGTTAACTGATAAATATTATCGTACAAATATTTTTCACTGTGCGTTGGCCGGTGGTTTTTTACTGCCGTTAGTTTATTCCCTTCATTATCATAAGAATATTGAAAATTCAAAACATTACCCGGCTGGCAATCAAGGCCAGTAATACGACTGTTGGCATCATACACATAGTTTTGGTTATATCCATTACCAAGCGCTTTGGATAATAAGCGGTCAGCGCCATCATAATTAAACTGTGCAATATTTGCGCTGACTTCACTAACATTTATTAACCGGTCTCTTAAATCCCGTTGTTCGGTAATAATCCTTCCACCCGGATAAGTCAGTACCCGTATGCGGTTTGATGTATTGTAGGCATAGGCTGTTGTGTGTCCGTTCAGTGTTTCGCTTAATATCCTTCCTGTATTGTCGTAAGTAAATGTTATAGTAGCATTGGCATTGTTGGCAGTAAGGCGGCGGCCAGCCAAATCATAGCTGAATGTTTCATTAATACCGCCGGGGTAACTGCGCTGAGTTAGCTGGTTTACATTATCATATGTGTAAGTAGTAATTATTCCTGCGTTGTCTTTTCTTGTTTTTCGATTGCCATTGGCATCGTAAGCATAATCTTTGGTGGTTCCATCGGCAAAAGTTTCCCTTACCAGGCGATTGAGATTGTTATAAGTGTAACCTGTGCTGTTGTTTTTTGCATCATTTATATGGGTAAGATTGCCATTGCCATCGTACAGGAAAGTAGTACTGTTGCCAAGTGCATCAGTTTCTTTGATGCGCCGGTTCAATTTATCGTATTCAAATAGTTTACTCTTGCTGTTACGGTCTGTTTCTTTGGTTGTATTCCCATTGGCATCATATTCCTGTGCAGAGAAAAAACCCATCGCATCTGTTAGTTTTATCCTGCGGTTTAAAGCATCATAGGTATAAGTGGTGGTATTGTTATTGGCATCTTTTTCTGTGAGTTTATTACCTTTGCCATCATAGGTATTTATTACAACGCTACCAATAGCATCTGCAACAGAAACCAGCCTGTTATCATTGTTGTAGGTATTGGTTATGGTGTTTCCGTTAGGATAAGTTACTGTTTTGCTGTTCCCAACAGCATCGTATGTATAAGTAGTTGCTTCAGTTAAAGAGTTCAGTTCTGTAATTACCCTGTTCAACGCATCATAAGTACTGGCAGAAATATGGCCAAGCGGATCTTTTACAGAAGTACGGTTGCCATTGGCATCGTAAGTTATTTCTGTTGTGGCGGTATTGGTGCTGATGGTTTTAATTGCCCTGTTCAGCCTGTCAAATTGTGTAGCCCAGCTATTGCCGTTCTTATCAACCATGGTTATGGTATTTCCGTTGTCGTCATAAGTATAGAGCATGGTTTTACCGGCGGCATCAGTTGTTTTAACCATCCTGTTAAGGACACTGTATTCATAAAAAGTATTGTTGCCGTTAAGATCAGTTTCAATTATTTTATTGCCTGTTGCATCATAGCCCATGGTTGCAGTTTTGCCATCGGCATTGTTAACTTTAATCAGTTGGTTCAGGCTGTTGTATTCGTATTGGGTTGTATTGCCACGTTTATCTGTTTCGCTTATTAAGTTGCCCACGCCATCGTAGTCGTAGGATTTGGTTCTGCCCAATGCATCGGTTTCGGTAATAACCTGGTTACGGTTATTGTAGGTATAAACAGTACTGTTACCGTTTGCATCTGTTACTTTGATCCTGTTGCCCCGTTCATCGTATTCAACGGGATTGGTAAAACCCGATGGAGAGATACTGTTAATTCTTCGGCCCAATCCATCATAAGTGTAAGTGGCAGTGCGGTTCAAAGCATCTTTTACACTTGTTAAATTACCTGAGGCATCGAATGTGTACGTTGTTATATTACCCAATGCATTCGTTGTTTTTGTTATCCTGTTCAGCGCATCATATTCGTAATAGGTACTGTTATTACGGGCATCTTTTGTTTCTGCCAGATTACCACAGCCATCATATACATTCATCACTACACCGTTCAGAGGATCGGTTGTTTTGGTCAACTGCCCAAAGTTATTGTACTCATAAGTGGTTACATTCAGGTTGGCATCGATTTGAGTAAGTATGTTTCCTTTACTGTCATATGTAGCCTGCTCAACCGTGCTCAACGGGCGTGTAATTTTAGTTTGATTACCGTTGGCATCATATTCATAAGTGGTCGTATTGCCCCTTTTATCTTTGTGTGTAAGTAATTTATTAAAAACCGAGTGCCAGGTATATACATTAAAATTTCCCTGTGCATCGGTTTCTTTGGTTACATTCCCTTTGGCATCGTATTCAAATTTTACAGCCTGGTTATTGCCGTTGGTTTGTTCGCTGATATTGTTTGCAGCATCATATTTATAAGCCAGGTTATATCCACAGCAATTGCCTTCTTTATGCAGTATCCTGCCGGTGGTATCATAAGAGTAGGTGGTTATCTGCCGCTGCCCGTTTACCTGCTCGGTTACAAAGGTTTTACGCAGCGCAGGCGAATAAGTGAACAAATGCGTGGTGGCGCAGGATACAATTTTGGATACTGCACCATTGGCATTGTATATGATAGACATATTATTGGCATTCTCATCCGAATAACCAATGATCCGTTTACTGCTGTCATAAAAATACTTAACAAAGCCACCCGCAGGATTGGTTACTTTAACCGGGCTTCCTTTTGCATCGTAGGTAAATAATATTTTTTTAACGGGGGCCGAACAGGCATTTGTTATCTCCATTAATTTTCCGGAAGCCCAGCTTAATGTATAGAATCGCCCCGCTGCATCGGTAATGGCGGCAGGCAGCGAATCGGTATAGGAAATGTTTATGTTATTACTGTTCCGGTCGGTTATTTTGGTTATTTTTTTGTGTGTACTGTTGTCAAAAAAGTAAGAAGTCCCTTCTTTTAAATCAAGCCTGAATTTAGCGGACTGGTACTCCACCAGTGTATCAAAAACGCCAACAGGCGCTTTGTACAGGCCGGCGTTTTTAACAAAGAAATCTCTTCCTCCGTCTGCATGGTAAATAAAGATGCCGTTTGTGTCTGTAGCATAGTAAATATTGTAGGTAAATGTCCAGCCATTGCCGTAACCCTGGTTTTTGCCACGCTGCGTATTGTTGAATGAAAAAATAATTTCGAGCGGCAGGCCCTGCGAGGGCATTTTCATATCGGCCCGCTGGTGGTAAAGGTTACCGGTAAATGAATTTACTTCAAAGCCGTTGGGAACTTTTACGTTTGGCTTTACCGTATTCTGGCCGTATACAACAAAAGAGCATATTGTACTAAAAAAGAAAGCTGTAATTATTTTATTTAAGCATCTCATCTATAATTATTTTTTTCAGTTGTACATGGTTTTACTTAACATAAATATTATCGGGCTATTCAGTTATTACAAATTGTATTTCGGGTATCCTTAAAGTAGCTTTTGTAAATACTTTAATAAACCCGCTTGCACCAGCCCTTAAAATACCGGACGGGCCACCTGGCTCTGCAAATGGTAAAGCCAGTGATGTTTTACCGCTGTCTAACTCCGCTATAGTAAAGCCAACCGGCACACCGGTAAGGCTGATGATAAAGCGGATAGGCATGGGGATATCAATAGTGCCCGTGTTTTCATAATGTATAATAATTGACTCAACCCTGCCTAAGCGTATGAACTCAGGATACAGCAGATCTGTCTGAATAAGGTTTTCAAATCCGATATTAACTACCTGGCATATAAATCCCGGCCCGCCGCCCGGGCCACTTCCGCCGCCGCTGCCGCTGCCACCCGGCCCTGTAACTATTTCAAAAGCGTTAAGCAGTTTTGCCGAATCGTTATTTTGGTTTATTGCCACAACATTATAAAACCCGGTTGCTTTTGAAAGCAGGTTATAAGTTACAAATACGGTTGATGCATCTACATAATATTTTATTAAAGGCAATATGGCTCCGGTGCCGGATTTCTGCAGAATAAATTGTGTGGCCGCTGTAAATTTTGCTCCTGTAATTTTTACCGTAACGTTACCCGTATTCCCTCCCTTGTCAGCATTTACAGTGGTAACCGAAAAAGGAATAATGTTTGCAACCAATTGTACCAGTTGCCTGTGCAGCGCAGAAGTATCATTTCCCACTGCCATTATATAATAAGTACCGGCCTGCAGGGCAGGAACAATTATTTGTTGGTTTGCCTTAAACGGTATTTCTGCTACAAAATCGTAACTGTTGCCAGTTGGCACCTGGCCATATTTTAGATAGAGCCGGTTAACGGCATTTCTTACAGTATCGCCAAACAGTTTCAGGCTCATGGTTTCATTGGCCTGTGCGGCAGTAATGGAAATGCGGTAGTATAATGCCCTGCCGTTAAACAAGGTATCGTTGGCGGGCACGCCCATTAGTAATTGTTTTACATCAATAACAATGGGGCTGGTAGATATACCGGTATTATTATTTTCGTTGATTTCCGTAAGGTTGTTTAAAATATCGGCCCGTACAATAACATAATAGTTTCCGGTAACAACATTGTTTAAAACTGCGGTTAGCTGGCGATTGATGGTCTGTCCCGGTATAATATTGGATGTACCATCCACGGTACCCATTAAGATATCGGTTGCAGCATCAAACAGTGTATCCAAAGAAAGATAAACAGCATCCCTGAAATATCCGTTGGCTGCATTCTGGCCCTGGTTTTTTACCTGCCATTGCAGGGTAACCGGTTGCCCGGCAATCTGGGTACCCGCCGGGGTTGTAACAGAACTGATAACTAAATCACAGGGTTGTTGCGGCGTAACAATAATGGGCGAACTGATGATATTATTGTTGCCGCCGTTTAATTCATTCTGGGTATTATTGGCATTGGTTCGCAATAAAACCACATAGTTACCACTAAAATTATTGGGCACAAAAAACTGTGTTGTATTACTGTAAGTTGCATTTGCTGCCAGGCTTCCTGTAAATTGTATAGAACTTGAAGGGCTGCCGGATGTAGCATTGGCGCTGGTCGCCATATACACATTATCCATCCAGTTGTTTGCGAATGTAGTGCCCGGCCCGTTATTTCTTACAGTAAAGTTTACACTTAGCGGCTGGCCGGCCAAAACTTCTACAGGTGCTGTTAAAGAAACAGGTTGCAGATCAACAGGTGTAGGTTGTACAATTACAATACCACCGCCACCGCTTCCTGTATTAAGGGTAAGAAAATTATTGCCACGGTTAATATCGTTCTGTGCATTATTTACATCAGTTAAAACAAGCAGGTATAAAGTGCCACTGGCATCAGTGGGAATGGTTACTGTACGGTTATGGCTTATCGTTGCAGATGGAGTAAGCGGCATATTTACCTGCCAGCTTCCCAGCAGCCTGTCATTGGCATCTATAACTGTATTGTTAGAGAGGTAGATGGCATCCGTCCAGCCACCGGGTAATGTATTGGTAGTGCCTGCATTCTGCACGGTATAATTTGCCTGAACCGGTTGGCCTGCCATCACCGTATTTGTATTGAGGCTACCCGATATTACTGCCAGGTCCACATTAGGCAATGCCGCAACTGCAATGGCCGTACTGATTGTCCTGTTATTATTTTCTGATGTATTCTCAAATATTGTGTTGGCTGCATCTGTTGCCACTACAATATAATACATACCCGGAATTGTGTTGGCAGGAATGGTGAACGTAGCAACTGCTGAATAGGTTTCTGCAGGATTGAGGCTCCTGTTTTGTGCAACGGAACCAAGTAAACGGTTATTGGGATCCGAAAGGGTATTGGTTGGAGAAAGTAAAACATGATCACTCCATTGTTTATTGAGTATACTACCTGTACCGTTATTTTTTCCGGTATAATTAACGGTAACAGGTAAACCGGCGGTATTATTGGTAGTTGGAGGTACAGCAGTTACTATCAGGTCGGGCCAGGAAGCAAGACTGATACTGATTGGAGCATATACCAGGTTATTATTGTTATTGCTTTCATTAATACTTCCACCGGCGTTGCTGATCACCAGTATAAAATAGTTGCCTGCAATTGCCTGCGGAATGCTCACCGAAACCTGACGGCTGTAACTGGTGTTTCTGAGTAAAATATTATTATTGGTAACGCTTCCCAGCAGTATATCTCCGCTGTTGAAAACATTGTCGGTAGATAAATATACCTTGTCTGTCCACGACCCGGTAATTAAATTACCCAGGCCAGTGTTGGTACAGGCATATCCTACAGATATAATTTGCTCTGATAATGCCGTAGCCGGGCTTTGCAGATTACCGGTTACCAGGTCGGGCAGCGCAACAAATATGGGGCCTGCTGCGGTAGAAATATTGTCATTCTCATTTGGAAATTCATTGATGTTATCAGCCGCATCTGTTTTAATAAAGAAATAATAATTCCCCTGTGCGAAGATGGAGGGTATTTGTACCGGAACCTGGCCCGTAATAGTACCAAGCGAAGCTAAATTATTACCATGAGTGAGCGATCCAATAAGGATGTCCTGTCCTGCATTGAATATATTATTGGTACTTATATAAATATCATCCCTGAATGAACTTATGGTAGCTGCTGCACCTTCGTTTTTAATTGTCCACTGCAGGTTCAGCTGCTGGCCAATACTTAATGTGTCGGGAGGAACAGTAATATTTGTTACAACCAGGTTGGGGGCAGGGCGCAGGATGATATTTAATGCCTGGCTGGTGGCTGTATTATTATATTCATTGGTATTTTCAAAAACTGCATTATACCGGTCAATTAATACGTGCACATAATAAGTGCCCTGGATATTTACAGGCAGTTTTACTTTAACAGAATCATTATAAGTTCCGTTTACCGCCAAAGCGCCATTATGTGTTCGGTTTATAAGCAGGGTTGAACCTGCCTGGTTGAATGTAGCACTGGTTGAAAGATAAACAGCATCATTCCATTGGGTAACCATGGTAGGCCCTGTTCCGTTATTCTGCACGTTCCATTTTACAGTAAGGCTGTCTTCTGAAAATACTGTGGAAGGGCTTACAATTAAATTAGGTACCTGCAGATCGGGAGGAGGTGACAATGTAATGGCGATAGCTGAACTAAAAGAACTATTGTTATGTTCAAAGGTTTCAAGTACATTATTGGGAAATTGTGACCAGTTAAGTAAAAACGAATCAACAGTTACGATGATATAATAGTTTCCCTGTAATCCGGGAGGTATCCTGAAAGTCCGGTTAGGAGCCTGATATATTTGTCCGGCATTTAAAGCACTGAAATTTGGAAAACTACTTATGAAATAATCAGTGGCAACATTCAATTGTGTTGCTTCCGATAAATATACCCTCTCTATCCATTGGGCACTGCCAGTATTGCCCAAGCCCTGGTTTTTAATCTTCCACGAAAAACTGATATCGGTTTCGGAAAAGGCTGTTGGCGGAACAGTGATTTCCTCAACGACCAGGTCGGGCAGGTTGCGGATGGTAAAGGTTTGAATGACACTTTCAATACTACAGGTATTTCTTATGGCCCTCACTTTCCATTTATAAACTGATCCGTATAGCAAAGAAACATTATCATAATTGTAATTGATCTGGGTAATCCCGCTTACTGTTGGCGTTGTTGGTACAGAAGCTCCGTCGGCCCAAACAAAAAGATCGTAAGAAACTGCACCGGATACCGATGACCAGGAAAAACTTACCGGCTTATTTATATCTATGGAATTGTTGACCGGGAGCAGGTTGTTGGGTGCAGTTAACTGGCTGTGATGCTCAATAATCTTAGTGGTGGTATCGTTCAGTTTAATGGTATCTCCCGAAAGCATGGTATATGCCCTGAATGTATAAACTGAACCCTGCTGGGATAAGTTTGCCCTTGTTGCAAAACTATAATCAACCGTTCCACCTGCCGGAACATTTAAAGACCCCACATTTTCAGTAACCGGGTTTGCATTGTTAATAGTATAGCCAACATTAAATCCTGTTTTGGGTATATTTCCAAAATTGGATATTTTAACCTTTACCTGTTCGTTGCTTAAAAGATTACAATCAGACTTTGGAGAATCAATCAGTGTTATCCCTATATCAGTGATAAGATTTCCTGTAGGTTGATTAAGCCATGGATTGTATTTCACCTTTAAACTTACCTGGTTACCTAACCCGCCGGGATTTGTAGTAGTTTGCCTGGGGCCGGTTATATCACCCCACCAGCAGGTTCTGGCATCAACTGTATCTGCCACTACGCCGCTTGTATTGCTGATCCCAAAGGATGTATTAGAGAGGATATTACAATTGCTGAAAACAGGCTTACCGAGCGTAACCAATATTCCCGTTTGATTTCCTGAGATAATGCTGTTATTAATAGTTGGTGAACTTCCTGATATAGTAATACCCCTGTTGAAATTACCTGAAACATTGATGTTGTTGATTTGAGTAGTAACATTGGTTCCAAAAGTGAGTGCCGAAATACCCGACCCAAGTCTCGAAATATTTGTATTGTTAAGCACAGCATTGCTGTTTGCATTAAAGCTGATGGTTCCCCCAAAATTTGAACTTGCACTACCGGAACTGTTAACCCTGGTAAACTGCACCGGCGAAGATTCCGATCCCAGGGTTCTTAAACCGCCCGTTACTGAAATGCCTGCTGAAGTTGTATTAAAATCCAGTAACACCCCAGGTTCAACAGTAAGTACCATATTTGCAGGTATGCTCAAATTGCTTTGAAACTGATAGTAGGAATTACTACCAGGAAAACCTAAGGTTGTATTGCTGGTAATGCTTGAATTGGTAAACAATAATATTGCATTGGTATTATTTTGCAGATTGGTAAAACTGTTGAACCTGCCGTTAATAGTTCTTGCATTAACATTGCCGCTGAATAAACAACCCTGTATAGTTGGTGATATGGTATCTGAAACTAGGTAAGCCGACCAGCCGTTGTTGTTCGCTCCGCTAAAATTGTTATTACTTACAACCACATTACTGCGTTCTATTTTTATACCGTACTGATAAGTGTTTTTAATGGTTGAATTACTGATTAATAAACCGCCTGCGGTCCTGATAGCGGCATCATAATTATATGGATATCCCAAAGAATCGAGACTTGTATATTTGAAGGAAGAACCTGAAGAACCTGCTTCCAAACTAATTGTACCCCCATGTGTATAAGAACTGTTGTTTTTTGTACCATAAAAATGTATTGAATCGGTAGGTGTACCATTGGCAATCAACGTTCCGTTTACAATAAAAGTAGTAGTATAGCTTGGCAGTAATATCCTGTTGCCGGGATCTATCGTTAATGTTTTACCGGCATTTACAGTTACTGAACTGGCCTTATAAAGTGTACCGGTACCTGGTTTTTTCCACGTTGCGTTTTGGGTAAGTGAGCCATTTAAATCAAGGATAGCATTGGTTATACTGCTCATGTTGGCAACCGTGCCAGGAGAGCAGTAAAGTGTTCTGGATAGAGCATTACTACCTGAAAAATTACAGTCCTGTAATATCGGCCTGACTGCATCGTCGGTAAGATAGAACGGGTAAGTAGAACTATTTCTGATGCTGGAATGGCTTAAAAGAAAACTGTTTGTTGCAGTAGATATTAAACCATTGTAATTATATGAATAACCTAAAGAATCGAAATCAGCATACTGGATAGAGGAATTTACAGAACCTGAAGAAAAATAAAATTGCCCTCCATGTGTAAAGGTTCCGTTTTTTGTACCATAAAACCATATTGAATCGGTGGGGGTACCATTGGCAATTAGTGTTCCGTTTACAATAAAAGTAGTAGTATAGCTCGGTAGTAATATCCTGGTGCCGGGATCTATCGTTAATGTTTTACCGGCATTTACAGTTACTGAACTGGCCTTATAAAGTGTACCAGTACCTGGTTTTTTCCACGTTGCGTTTTGGGTAAGTGAGCCATTTAAATCCAGGATAGCATTGGTTATATTACTCATGTTGGCAACCGTGCCAGGAGAGCAGTAAAGTGTTCTGGATAGAGCATTACTACCTGAAAAATTACAGTCCTGTAATATCGGCCTGACGGCATCGTCGGTAAGATAGAACGGGTAAGTAGAACTGTTTCTGATGCTGGAATGGCTTAAAAGAAAACTGTTGGTTACAGTGTATATTAAACCATTGTAATTATATGAATAACCTAATGAATCAAAATCGGCATACTGAATAGAGGAATTTACAGAACCTGAAGAAAAATAAAACTGCCCCCCATGTGTAAAGGTTCCGTTTTTTGTACCATAAAAATGTATTGAATCGGTAGGTGTACCGTTCGCTATTAACGTGCCGTTTACTGTAAATAAACTGGTGTAAGAAGCAAGTTTTACAGCAACTCCGGGCTGAATAATCAACGTTTGCCCCGAAGGTATAGTAATACTGCTATTAATAATATAAGGGCTTCCAGCAAGCGTCCATGTTCCGCTTTGATTGCCACTTACATTGGTTTGCGATGTTGCCGTACCCGCATACGTAAGTAAGATGAAAATCATCCAGAGTGCAGACCATATGTTTCGGCAGGTATACAAGGGTGATGGTTTTGGGTTGGTTTAATTAATTGTACAAATTCGGACAGAAAATATATTTATATTACACTAATATAAGAATACAATTTCACATATTAAAAAATATTAACCTCATTAATATTAATTTAATTTGTGAGCAATTAAATGCTGTTGGGAGACAAGAACAATGGAAAACAATCGGCGAGTCATCAAGGCGGATGTTAGAATGGTAAATTCAGGAAAATCAAATGCACCAGGTGCAAAGTTGAAGAAAAATAGTAGCATGAGTATAAAATCGGAAAGGGCAATCAATCAATGATTGCCTTTTTTGTTTCTACCGGTAACAGCGCCTGCGGCAAAAAAGAAGCATAGCCGTCCTGCAATTGTCGGGGCTGAAGTGATTGCAAGCCGTTTGACGGCCGCCGGCGAGCCCCCACAAGGGGCTGGCTAGTAAAGTATGAGGAACGAATGCGATAACAGCACCATAGGAAGCCACCGAAGTACATTTCCCGCAGGGCACGTAAGATGGCTAACTGTGCAAGTGACCTTAGCGATGCTTTGGATATGACGAATGAGTAATAGCAGCTGCAGGTAAACCGGAAAAATTAAAAGGAATTAAGTGATCCAATTATCTCAGGCGAAAATAATTAGGTATTCAAAAGCAATATTTTAAGCCAGGAGGAGTGATGAAAAATACATTATTGAAATTATAAAGTAAAATTGAAATTGTCTAGCCAGGCTAAAGCTAATCCTGGACCTATTGTTGCTGGGCTACCCATTTCCGGTTATATTCTAAATACTTCTTTGTTCGTTTGTTTTGAAGTTTTCCCACAACGCCTCAAATATATTTTCTAAAAAATCACTTAAATATCCATAACTCTTAAGATGGCTTTTGGGCAATGAATTTTTAAGTGTTTGCCTGATTCGCCTTCTTCTCTCAAAAGTTGGTGGATGACTTTCAGTACCAAGTGAACGCTTTTCCTCGTCTTCGGAAAATAAATTGTATGCCCTTTCATCTAAGTCAAGAAATGTAAAAAACAGTTCGGGACCTAAATAGCTAAATGGCGGTAAATTTGCTTCGTCTAAAGAATGAAGTAGAAGGGATAGCCCAATCATATCCGCCTCATATTCCATTTCCCATTCAGGAGCAATTCTCTCAACATTTTTTTTACCAACCATCCTCGTAATAAGATTGGTGTCATTTAAGTGTCCTGCATAAATATGTCCATATTCATGACCAACCACGAACAACTCTAGTGAGTTTAATAACTCATATTGAAGCTTGCCAAAAGATTCTTCTAAATAATACTGTTCTGTTTTATTAGGTTGCCCAAGATAGATAGCATTATAAACCAAATCAGCAAATCGTCGTTGTAAAAGGGGGTTTGTCTGAATATGATTTACTATTCGTTCCTTTTCAAAATTAAAAGAAACATTTTTGTTGGTCATTTTAAAATCTGGTAAACTCAAAGCAAAGAGTTTTACTAATAAATTGGCCAGTGTAAAAAGCTCTCCTTCAAAGACTATTAAATATTCGTTTGTACCTGGAACTTTTTCTGCAAATGCATTATACTCTTTTGAATGTGCTGTCCCGATAACCGGTTTCCTCATTGCTTCAAGAGTGATTTTTTTTGCAGTTTGTTCAATTTTAGCAAATAATGTTTGTAGAATTAAATATGATTGAATATCCTGAAATTTAGTAGGAGGTTTTATTGATTGTATTTGTAAAGTATATGCTTCTCTAAAGTCCTTTTTTTCTGTTTCCGTCATTGATGGCTGTGAGGCAAAATATTTCTCTATGTCAAATTTTTTCGCTTTAGCTGTTTCAAGATTTATGAATTCTGCTTCATAGTTCTCGCCAAATCTTTCGTATAGGCACTCTTTCTGAAAATCTTCCAAATAATTTAAAACCTTTGTCTTAGTATCAACAGTCATAATTTGGATATAAAAATTTGATTCCAAGGAAAGTAATCATTCCCGATATAGGTGATATCAAAAAAATTAAGAATTGCCCTACTATATAAAAAAAAGTACTAATTTAACATTTAAATATTTACCCACTACTGCTATAAATAAACCAGGTACTTATACAAAAAATACTAATTAAATATACGTTTTATCTATTTAATAAATAATCGGCAGAGTTAAATGCAACAAAGATCATTCTGCTGACAACTAACTAGATATGGGCAAAATTAATAATGAAAATTTATTGAAATCAAATATTTCAAAAGAAGAAATGAGCAGGACTTTCAATCTTGCTCTTTCTCAGAAAGATTTGATCACCGATGATGATACTTCAGTCATTTTCTATGATTTATCTTTTTTGAATGATAGGATCAACAATTTGCAAAATCTATTTCCCCAATCAGCTTTACATGCAATTGCCGTAAAAGCAAATCCCTTGACCAGCACTTTGAGAAAGTGTAAAGAATTGGGAGTTGGTTTGGAGGTAGCCAGCCTTCCCGAACTTTACTTAGCAGAAGCTATTGGATTTTCTGCAGACAAAATTGTATTTGATTCTCCTTCAAAAACAAAAAAGGAAATTGAATATGCCTTGAAGCTAGGTATTTACATCAACGCTGATTCTTTTGATGAACTTGATAGGATCGAGGAAATTCTAAAAACAACAAATTCAAAAAGTGTAATAGGTGTAAGGATAAATCCACAGGTTGGTTCAGGAAGTATAAAGTCCACAAGTGTTGCAGATGCAATTTCAAAATTTGGAATTCCTATCAATGACAACATTGATAGATTAAAAGAATACTATTTGAAACACGATTGGCTAAAAGGTATTCATGTTCACATCGGCTCACAAGGTTGCGAAGTTCCTCTAATCATTGCAGGAATAAGAAAGGTTTTGGATTTTACAAATGAAATGAATGAGTCCTTAAAGCAGATAAAAGAAAGCCCAATTGAAACATTTGATATTGGCGGAGGGTTGCCTGTTTCATATTACTTTGACAAAACCCCCGTAACAATGGAACTATATCAAACGATGTTAAAAGAAAATTTTAATCAGCTTTTCACCGGGGAATTCAAATTGATTACCGAGTTTGGTCGCTACATTTATGCGAATACAGGTTGGGTTGCTTCAAGAGTTGAGTATGTAAAGAGAGAAAGCAAATATAACATCGCAATGACTCATGTAGGCGCAGACTTGTTTCTCCGGAAGTGTTACAACCCGGATGATTGGTATCACCAAATCACAATTACAGACAAAGAAGGAAAATTAAAATTCGGAACTGACAAGAATAAATATATGATTGCCGGACCTCTTTGTTTTGCAGGAGATGTTATTGCAAAAGATTTAGAACTGCCGATAATTACTGAGGGAGATTACATTTTGATACACGATGCAGGAGCATACACTTTAAGTATGTGGTCACGATATAATAGTAGGCAAATCCCTAAAGTCATTGGCTTTAGTAAGGAGAATAATACTTTTGAGGTTTTGAAAAAAAGGGAGAGTAAAGAGGACTTATTTCAATTTTGGTCTTAAGTCCCTTAGTTAGGTTATGGTACACAAATTTATATTTGTTATGTCAAAATGATTATATTTATTTAATAGATTTTTACAATTTTTTACAAGCTTCAATTGGACACTATGTCAATTAATAAGTACAAATAGAAGAAAATCAATAAATTATATGAGTAATTCTGAGAATTTATGGAAAATATTAACTGACATAAATGAGGCAATAAAATTTGCCGAAGCAAAGGGTATAGCAATTATTGGTAGTTCCGGTATCTTAACTGCTTTTTTATTTTCTAAAAAAGACTCAAGTAAACATTTTGAATTTACATTTTATACGTTTTTATTTTTACTGTGTATTATCGTCCTCTTTATATCATTATTGTTTGCGTTGTTTTGTGTAAAACCCAATTTCAAAAATAAAAGCAAAGATTCTGTTTTTTATTTTAAATCGATACTTGAAAAATTTGAGAATGAGGAAAGCTATAATAAATATCTAGATCGAATTAATCATAGTGACTTTTCCTTTGACAAGCAAATAGTTGAACAAATATTTGTAAAATCTAAAATCGCCAATAGAAAATTTGAACATATAAATATGAGCATCTATTTTTTTATAGCATTCCTATTTCTGCTATTACTTTTAATGTTTTTAAATTAAATGAAAATTGCATCAACATATTTGAATAACATTATGGATACTAAGAATAGTATTTGTAATATGCAAATAGTATTTGTTGATATTGTAAAGTATTCAAAACGAAGAACTGCACGTCAACGTGCATTAATAAATGATTTTACTGACTTAATAAAAAAAGCGATAACGGAAACTAACAAAGAACATTTCGATGTCCTTAATAATAACAATGTTGACCTTATTAAAGATTCAATACTTATACCAACAGGAGATGGCATTGCCATTGGTATGCCGTTTGAATGGATAAACGAGCTGCATTTAAATTTGAGCTTAAATATTTTGAAAGAGATATTTTTAGTAAATAGTAACCACGATTGCATAAAATTTAAATCAAACTCATTTTGCGACTGTCATAATAACCTTACTGTTAGGATTGGAGTTTCTGTAGGTCAAGTAATTTTATACAAGGACATCAATGGAAATTATAATGTGGCTGGTAATCCGATAAATTTGGCTTCAAGAGTCATGAATTTCGCTGACCAAAATCAAATTCTTTTTAGCGAAGAGGCTTATAAACAATTGTCAGAAATGAGTAATACAGAATACTTGTTTCACAAACACAAAGAAATAGAGATAAAGCACGGCTTCAAGATTAATATTTTTCAATATTTAGATACTAGTCTACAATTTTTAAATTCTGAAATTGAAAAAAAAATAAATGATTTTTCAACAGAAGATATTTTAGAGATCCAAGATAATAATGTTAAAAAATCTGATATTGAAAATTCTTTAATAAATAACGGGATAGAATTTGTTAAATTAAGTAAGGGTAAATTCAAACGCATCCTTGATAATAGAGAAATCATAGTTGAAAATGAAATAAGGATATCAAAACATCTAGTTACACAATCACTATATGAATCAATAATGGGAAATAACCCAAGTAGTAATAAATCAGCAAACAACCCGGTAGAAAATGTCAGTTTTTGGGATGCGGTCAGTTTTTGCAATGAATTATCAAGTAAATCAGGTTTAAACAAACTTTATACTTTTGATAAAAATAATCAGTTAATTATCGATGCCTCATTGAGTGGATATAGGCTTCCATATGAATTTGAATGGGAATATGCATTAAAATATGATAAATATCATGTTGAAACAAATTTGAAAAAGATTGCATGGTTTAGTGAAAACGCCGAAGGGCATACTCATGAAATTGCAGGAAAAGACGCTAATGAAAATGGCTTATTTGACTTATTAGGTAATGTTTGGGAATGGTGTAATGATACTTACGTAGAAAAATTTGAACAAACAGAAAACAGCAATCTTATTATACTCGATAAAACAAGTTCTGCTAGAGTTCTAAGAGGAGGTTCGTTTGTAGACGTTAAACAGCAATTTATTAACGGTTTTAGAAAAAAAGAATTGCAAAATAGAAAAAATAAATTCATTAGCTTTCGAATAATTTATCAAAATAATAAACAATAAAAATGGAAAAAAAAGTATTATTAATTACAACAGGAGGTACTATTGCAGGAAAGGTTGCTTCAACAAAAAAGGAAAATGAACTAATTAAAAGTTCAAATGAATTTACAGAAGTTTTAAACGATGCCTGTATATCGATTAAAGCTACTCAAAATATAGATGTACTTCTAGACCATTTTCCTTTGGTTGAGGATATTGATAGTTCTGACATCATGCCACAACATTGGACAGATCTTGCCCTTAAGATAAAGGAAAGTTATGACAACTTTGATGCATTCATTGTAACTCACGGGACAAATACCATGGGATATACAGCAGCCGCTTTATCATTTGCACTTGCAAATTTAGATAAACCCGTAATTATAACTGGGTCCCAAGTTCCTGCGGGCATGCCAGGTAGTGATGCTAAAACAAACTTAGAAAATTCATTAAGGGTAGCTACTCTTAACCGAAGAAAAGCTAATGTAAAAGGCGTTGTAGCGGTTTTTGGCAGCCATATTATAACAGGAACAAAAGTAAAAAAAGAAACTGAATTTGACTATGATGCTTTTGTATCTTTTGGAGGTGGAAGTATAGGAAGAATTGGCAGGATGATAGATATTAATGAAGATAACCTTCTGAAACACTTAAAGTATCTTGAGACTGCAAGATTTCCAATTGCATTAACCTCAAAGACATTAATATGCGAAAACGAATTTGATATGAGAATTGCGTCATTAACTGAATTTCCAGGTATGGACGAAAAAATATTTGAAACATTGGTAAGACAAAATAATATTAAGGCATTCATACTGCGTGCTTTTGGTGCAGGCGACCCTTCAACAAGATTATTGCCTGTACTTGAAAACTTAAAAAAAGAAAAGATACCAATTGTAATTACTACACAAGCTCCTAAAGGGAATAGCAATTTTCAAGTAAATGAATCTGGCCAAAAAATAGCGGAGAGAAAATTAGCTATACCGGCATTCGATATGAGCATTGAAGCAATGACAACCAAATTAGGATGGCTAATGGCTAAATACAATAAAGGCATCTTAACTTATGAACAAGTTTGTGAGGAAATGATAGTTGACATAAGAGGAGAGATAAAGGTTATACATGAAGTTACAATGTAACATATGGAAATTTTACCAAAAGAAGTTGAACAAAATATTGAGTTTCTCAATTCACAGAATATTTGGTTTGTTTTAAGCGAAAATCCCAAGGCAATTAGTTGCCCCGATGCCGCAAGTAAAAGAAATCGTTTGGGTGGAGATCCGGGCATTCCCATTTTCGATGAATTAAAATCTGAATTAGGTTTTTTTACTAATAGGGAGGGAAGAATACAAAATGTTTTGGTACACTGTAGGGGAAATCAAAAAATTGACAGGTTAAAAATTTCGGGTATTTTAAATGCAGAGTATCAAAGATTAGAAAGCATAGAACAAACAAAAGGATTAATCAACCCTGTGGGGGAAGAGTTTAGAAATCTATTACAAGTATTTGATATCTCTACAGTCAGAAAGTTTCACCCTCCCTATACGATGATGACAAACGCGGGGGATTTTAACTATGCTATTGAGTTTGAAACAAGCGAATTAATAAAAATTTTAAAGAATGCGCTTGTTGAAGATATTATTCGTATAGATAATTATAACAACTTTGTAAAACACAAAATAGGTATTCTGACAGGAAATGGGCCTGATTCTGGCATTCTTCTATGGAAAAAAATTAATGATTCTGTCAAGAATTTACTTATAAATAAATCAAAATCTTTTTTTAAGGGCGATCTTTCATTTCCAGAAATAGTAATTGAATCTATTCCCGAAATGGGGATTTCAATGGATTTAGGCAATAGACTTAAGGCTACCGAAAAAACAGTAATAAAATCAATTATTGACTTATGTAAAAATGGTTCGACTTTAATCTGCATAGCCTGCAACACTACTCAATATTTTAAATCTGAGATAGAATATGTTTGTTCTTTATATAATGTTGAATTTGTTTCAATACCTGATGTGCTTGAATCATACTTAGTAGAACGTAATATTTCAAACTTTGATTTTATCGGCATCTCCTATGTTGTGGATTTCGATAAGTATAGTGCTTTTAAAAATTTACCAAAGAAATTTTCTATATCTATTCCAGAAAATTCAATTCTTGAACGAATAAATGAAATTGCTTTTAATGCCAAAAAAGATCCTCAAAATAATAGCACTGCACAACCACTTGGCAATATTTTAAGAGAAAAAACTAAAAATGACACTATAGTTGTTGCCTTAACAGAAATTTCTACAGTTCTCGATTTCCACAAAAAATTAGTGCAATCAAAACAAGTTATTGATACACTCCAGGTTTTAGCAGACGCAATCGCTAAAAAATATATTGAGGGTATTTTTCAAACTCTTTTTATTGATGAAGCCAAAGATTTGATTAAATACCAAAAATTGGATAGCGATATTGACAAAGAAATTCAAAAACAAATATGGAAGATTTTAGTTGAAATAGATTACGAATTTATACCTCCTCTTTCATATCGTGATTCAACCACTTTTTCGTTCGAAAACGAAACCAAAGATGCAATTTATCCTGAAGCGTACTTTGATAATTTACTTAAACAAACAATAATTGTAAGTAAAAGCAGACTAAATGATAATGTAATTGGCTTCATGTCATACATTCCAGACCACATTATAACTCAAAATGATGCAAATATCCCTTGTCATTATATTACAACAATAGGCGTTACAAAAGGTTCAAGAGGTAATGGCATAACCGTGCAATTTTATAGCGAAATTGAAAAAATAGTTCGGACAAGTAGTTTAAATAAAATAATAGCAACTAGAACTTGGTCTACAAACAGAACGCATATAAGAGTCTTGGAAAGCTTAGGGTATAAAAAAATTATAGAATTGAGAGACGATAGGGGTTCGGGCATCCACACCGTTTATTATTCAAAACAAATAAACTAAGGGATATGTTTTATAACCTTATAAAGACGACATGAGTAAACTCAAAATATTTGTTGGCTCTTCTCTCGAAGCAAACGTAGAAGATAAGTTTGTTAGACGAATTTTGGAAAATAATGATATTGAGGCAGTTACATGGAAAGACATTTTTCATACTGGTGATTTCACACTTGATTCACTGGTAAAAACAGCGCAAAAGATTCACGGAGCAATTATAATTTCAACTCCAGATGATAAAGTTTGGGTAAGAGGAACAGAAAGTTTCGCTCCTCGTGATAACATTCTTTTTGAAATGGGTTTCTTTATCAATGCTCTTGGTGCAAAACATGCCGCTTTAATATTTTGTCCAGATGACAAAGGAGGAAGCCCCAAAATACCGACAGATATTCACGGATTGAATGTTATTTTCTTTAAACGAAATAAAGCCACTGAAAATAAAAGAAGCTTGGAGAAGTGGATAGTTAAATTCAAGGAAATTACTCATCCAATGTATTTTCATCTAACAGATGCAATAAGTATTCTGAAAAACCATTTTCATAATATCCCTGAATCATGGACCGATGAAATCAAGAGCTATATTCTTCAACCTTTTGAAGAGATGTCCAAGAGAGCAATAAATGGGGAATTTATTTTAAATACTACCCAATACTATGATTCAATTCTTGCAAAACTGACTGTCTCAAATTCAGAAATGGAGATTAGAGCTATCTCCGCTCTATCTCCAGAACTTTGGGAAAGCGATCGTCACCAGCAAAGATTTTATGAATGCAATGTAATAGCTAAAAAAAATGGTGCAAAAATAAAACGACTTTTCATTGTCTCTGAAGAGCAAACTTCCGATTACTGGACAATAATGAAAAAGCAAATTGATGATGGAATAGATATTAAAATAATCAACCCAAGAATATTTTCACAGTATGACAAGTTAGACGATTCGATAACATTTAAAAACTCCACCGATGTCAGATGTTATAAGACAATTCAGTATCCTGATAACCCATATAATTTAAAGGGGGCTAAATTAATTCTACATGTAAAAAATTGCAATGAGAGAATATTAGCTTTTGACAATATTTGGAAACTTGCAATGATCCCAGTTGCACCAAAATTTCAAACAAAGAAAGATTATCCACCACCTGGGCTGAGGATGAAGCCATCATTTTTGGACCACGAAGTTGTAAGGTGCGAAGAAGCGGCAAAGGCAAGAGGAATTCCCTTACAAAACGAACTAAAAACTCTAATTCTTAAAACCCCAACTGGGTTAATTGCTGCTCACTTGCCGGGAGATGGGGAACTCTCTTTAAATGCAGTAAAAAATGCAACAATAGAAAGAAATTTAAGAATTGCAGATCCTGGAGATCTTGTGACTATTGGTTTGCAAGCTGGAACTGTATGTCCAATTCTAAATCCTGTTTGGGAAATGTCGCATGTTATTTCAAAGCGACTCTTATCGTTGGACTTTGTAATGACAAACAATGGAACAAAAACAGGGTATTTTAAATTCGATCCTGTAGTCCTGACAAATGCAAACTCAGTTATCATCGGCAACTTTGAACGACAAAACAAAGAAATTGAACAGTAGCTATACCACGCAATTCCCTTATTAGATTTTATAAAAGCCATCCTCCTGATATTTATCGTTCTCCTCGCTATTTTTAAATTTTTCCATCGATTTATTTATTTGATTAAAATATAAATCCTATAAACTAAGAAGTAATTTTTCAAACGGCTGGGCGGATATTAATTTTCCATTTTCATCCAATAAATTAAGAAACGTTAAAGAGCAGTGATTATAAAGCCCTTTGTCATCTACTTTTTTCTTTGGCTCAGACAAATTAAAATGTAAATATGAACCTTCGCAATTTGCCTTGTTACCCGGATAAAGTAAGTATGATTTTGAGGCGTCCCACAATAGGTTATACACAAACATTTGCTTTAAATCATCATCTCCAGGCGAATTGTCCTCAACAATTTTCCATTTGGTATCAATAATTATGGTATCATTATTCTTTAAAACTACGATATCCGGCTTTACTTTTTTATGATATCCGCTGCTACTATTCCACCAGAAATTTTTCTTTTGCTGCCTTGAAATTATTTCTCCGGCTTTTGCAGATTTAGCCAGGCGGCGATAAACAAACTCTTCCCACAATTCATTCATATCAAATAATATGGCAATTACATTTTCTGAGCCCCCGGTTATATCGGGCCTGTAGTTTAACAGCAACATTTTGCTTATCAGCAATGCTTCTCTATACCGCTCAGTTTTTCTATCATAAACCAATTTATTAAAACTTTCTGGTGTTACTTTACAATCTGACATTTCCGGGAAATCCAATAGCAACCTGTTTACTTTATCAGTCAGCCATGTGTTGGTTGTAATAGATGGGATTAAACAAATCGTTTTGTATAAAAGCTGATTGAAAATATTTGTTCGGTTATACTCCGTATCTCTTACATAAAACCTTTCCCGATGTATCAGATTTTGAGCAATATTTTTCGAAAATAATAATTGACCCTTCATAGCCAGTTTATTACCTTCTGTTTTCCTGTATTTTTTTATTAATCCTTCGTGTAGTAATTTTTCTGCTTCCGTTAAAAACAGTTCCAGATAAATTTCCAGGATGGAGTTGCTCTTTAAATTGAGGCTGGCATAATCAACATGGTTTACCTGCAGCAGTCTGCATTCTTTAAGCATCTTTAGCAACACGTCATGCCAGGTCAGTCTTTGATCGGCATCCTGCTTTGGAAGGTTATCAACAGTAAGATTTACAGCAGTAGTTCGTTGCCGGTCTGTTTTGGGCAATACTTCTATTGTAAGGTTGCCTGCCTGTATTACACCGACATAATTTGTAAACTGTATGCCTTTATTGAGAATACGATAAAACTCAATTCCTTTTTCTCCTATTTTGTTCTGCTGCTCCTGGTACCGGCATAAAGCATCCCAGTGCTTTTGTTTAAAAGGTTTTGTATCATCGTAATACAGTTTTTCAAACTCAGCTACACGTATGATATTTTTATTTGACAAGCTTACTTATAAATTGATTTAAACCCATCCAGATCAATATCAGCAGTATTTGCTAATGTGTAAATTACTTTGTCTTCATAATCTGATGCCAGTTCACTGTTATCTTTAAAATTTGAAAACAGTGATTTACCAACCGATTTTTGCAGAACAAAAACATCGCCAAGCACAAGCCCAATTTTGGCATAGTCATTATAAAAAAATTCCTGTAAAAGAGGGAGAATTTTATTTTTAAAGGCACCTTGCAAATCCTCAAGACTATGTACTTTCATTAACCAGGCATGACCAATAGTATGATCTTTCGTAAGTATAGCCTCTAATCGTTCATTTATTTTTTGCAACATTTTTTCCAATCTAATTCCTGTAAACTCATTATCACCAACCTCATCCAAATCTTCAATAAACCAGTCTAATCTCTCACTAGTAAAATCAGTATCTAAAATTCTTGTCTCTAATTCCCTGCTCATCCCAATTAATTCATAAAAGGCATCTGTCCTACTCTTATAAGGTTCTTTCATCCACCCATCATACTCTATTTCGAGATGTTCATCGCTGTTCCAAAAATTGCATAGCATCTGTTTAGGATGCAATAGTGCAGGCTGAGGCATCATTTCTTTAAACGCAAATCTTCTTCTTAAAGCGGTGTCTAAAGCCTCTACACTCCTGTCTGCCGTATTCATTGTACCAATAATGTATAAGTTTTTCGGAACCGAAAATGCCTGTTTACTATAAGGTAACTGGATTTGTAACTCTTCATTCGCACCTTCTCTTTTATCCTCTTCAATTAATGTAATAAGTTCGCCAAAAACCTGAGAGACATTACCCCGGTTTATCTCGTCAATAATTAACACATAATTTTTTATGTTCTCTTCAGGCTTATTCGCTTTTTTTAAATCATACTTCTTTTTTAAGTAATTGAGGGCTTCCCGAATATAAGTAGGGTTATACAATCCATCATAACTATCGGTTTCAAAAGCCTTTCTGATATTATTAATGTTTACCGGATACCAAGCATTTACTTTTACACTACTATGCGGCTGTACATAAAACACATTGGTTCCTCTGAAAATGATATCAAATGAAGTGCCTGGTGCATTAATTGTAATTGCAGACTTACCATCTTCCTCGGAAATATCCTGCTTAAATTTTTCCAGTACAATCTCAAAATTCCCAGCAGTATAACGGGCCTTATCACAAATTCTTTTAAATATACCATCTTCTATTTCGTATTGCACAAGTGAATCTACTGTTTTAGGTTTAATGCCTTCAATAAAATCCTCATAACTCATACTTTGATGGAAAGTGGTAAATACAATTTGACCATTTGTTACATACTCATCAAAGTCTCTTTTTATTGTTCTTCTGGCCTTTCCAATAAAATCATAACCAATTATTTCCAGCGCACTGTTAATAGTAGTATAGGTCTTTCCTGTACCGGGAGGGCCATAAAGAATAGTATTTAGGGCCATGGCAGTATTGTTTTTTAGTGGTGGTTGAATAGCGGTGGTTTGTATGTTACCTTGAAACGATTTCAACAAAGAATCAAATTGTGGCTTAAGTGTAAGTATGATATCGGAAGTTAAATCTATCAGGTATTTCCAGCCCTTGTCCAATACCTGGTCTTCAGGTAAATGCTTTACAATTGCAGAATTATCATAATCTCCTCGTATCTCTAGGTAAGCTTGTCTCCGGCTGTCTGTTTCTGGTAGGCTTATCGTATCAATTTTTATCGTAAACCTATAGTCGGTATCTATTCCAATAGTAAAAGCCAAAGCTGTATATTGCAAAGAGGCTTTATCTGGATAGATTTTTGCCCATTGGTATTCTTCAAATTTATTAGCCTGATTAGTGGGCCTTTTACGAATCTGCACACTTCCGTTTGGGAATATCTTCTTTTGCACCTCCCTTGCCCAATATTCATGCTTGGCGTAGGTATTTTTTAATACTTCATAAGTTGCTTTATGCTTAGGATTACCATTATCCATTGTTTGCTTGGTAAAACGGGATAATTCTATAAAATCTTGATCGTCAAAGAAAGGAAATTCATCTGCAGAAGTTACCTCCATAGTTAGGACATAGTTTTCTACTTTGACTTTAATACTTCTTTTGGGTAAAAAATCTTTAAAGAAATTATCCTCTTGTAAAACGGCAAATAAATCCCTTCCATGTGCGTGTGCATTCTCAGGATTTTCCAGTATAGCATTATTTATTACAAAGCTCGTGTCATAGCCTTTTAACTTTTCTCTTTCTCCGTACTCGGATAGCTTTGTAACATTTAATCTAACAAGATTCCCACCTGTTTTAAGTTGGTTTATTATATTTGGAAGAAAAGATTTCCAATATGCAGTGTATATATTTTCTCCCATAATAAGTGAGATTTCTATGTTATTAATTGTTCTAAACTCTGACCCGATAAAGTAATTGATTGAGGCAAGTTACCTGGCATTGCATTATGTCCACCATAAGTTATGATTTGAAAAACTTGCTCTAAGGTTCTTTTTTCCAAGCAAAACTCTGTCAATTGAGGAGCAACCATTTGTGTACCTGTAATATTCATGGCGTATTGGGTTCCATTCCAAGTCCAATTAACTATTCTAAATTTATACTGTGAAATTGAACTAGCTACTCCACACTGGATCTTATAAATATTATCTATTGTTTCTAACTCCATTGAATAGTCATTATTTGCTGTGTTTTGGTAAATAAATCGGCTACCTAGCGGGATGATAAGAACCCTTACTATATCTGGAATAGCGGATAATTGCTGAATTGCTGTAAATGCTTTTTCCAATTCTCCCCGATAAATTGGACTTTGAATGTCGCTATGGGATTGTGGATTCAGAACCAAACTTCGGTATAGTTTTACAGCGTCAATTGTATTTTGAGGTAAAATTATATTACAGTCTTTTGTGTATGTATTAAAGCTATTTAGTAGTGTTTCTAATTTGGTTTCATCCCTGGTTCCAAAGTTATCATCGATATTTATTCTCCTTTCCAGCGGTAATAATTTCCTTAATACTCTTTCAGCCTCTTTTCTTAAATAATTTGCACAAGCAGGATAATCTTTTGCAGCAAAATATCCTTTCGCTTTTGGCATAAAATCAAAGGAGGATTCAATTATTACAGGTTTTTCTCCAACTACCATATTCCCTCCACCCGGAGCAGGGCTTACAATATCATCATGATACATTTCAAGCAATTTCCATTTACCGGGGTTTAATTGCTCCTTAGCAAGTTCAAACCAATTTCTGTCATAGGTTGTGATAAAAATTTGAAAGTCACTGAACCTCTCCTTTAGTAATTGTAATAGAGGTAAGCGATTTGAAGTATCTAACCCAATAAAAATATCATCCAAAAAAAGTAACTTATAATTAGTTCCTGTTGGATTCAATCTTATACCTGCCAAATAAATGCAAATTGCTAATGCCGATAACCTAGCCTCATTTAAGAAATTTTGATATTCAATGTAAACCTGACCATAATGATTTATGTCAAAATATAATTGCTTAATAGGTTTATAAGCATTAGAGATATTTGGGGGCATTGCAGGTAAAGAAACAACAATCATATATTTGAAGTAATCTCTTAGCCAAGCATTGACTGTTGGCAATAAGTTATTAATTAGCGCCTGCAAATCCGTATTAAAATTAGGCAACGAATTTCTAGCTTGCCTAAACCTCTGTTTTCTTGCATCTCTCAAATCCAATCCAGCTTTTAATTCTGTCCAATAATTTTCAATCGTTCTATGGCTATTGGGTAATTCATGATGCCACAATAAGTCCTCAATTAATAGTTCATAAAGATTAGGATTATTGCCAATTGATGTTGGTAAAGTATATGTCTTTACTAGCTGTTGATAACTCAGGAAGCCCCGAATTTTATTTGATTGGCGAATAAATACTTCTTCATTTGTTGATGGAAGAACTGAATTAAAATTATAAGTTCTGCTATTTACAGTTTGCCAATTATCAACTCCGCCATCATCTTGTTCCACAAATATTATCTCCACAGTTCCGATTACAGCCGGGAGTAACTGATTGATATTAAAAATAAGTGGTGAGGAAGAGGATTCGAAAAAATGGCTCAATGCCTTATAAATTGAACTTTTTCCACTACCATTTTCTCCGTAAATCAAAAGGTTTTCTCCATTAGGTAAATCAATAGCTGGATAGCCAGAGTCGTAAAAGGCTCCGAAATTTTCTATGCGGATAGAACTGATATAACGACGTGTACTCATTTCTTTTTCCCTTCTATAATTGAGATTTCATTTATTGTATCTAAATTAAAAAGCGCAACTTTTAGAGGGTGAGAATTGTCATTGTGCTCATTATAAAATTCAACAATCATGTTTAGCCTGCTTTGATGACTGCTACACGTTTCAATATCAGGAAGTTCGCGCAAGTACTTCAATACTTCACAATTTGCGGATTCAACTTCTTCTGGAAAATATAATTCATATATACAAGCATCAATTAAATTTTCAAAAAATGCTATTATGCTAGAATCCGGTATACTTGCTGATTTTACTTCTTGAATACATTGAGATAGCTTTGATAAATTTGAGTTTTTCGAATTAGTTATTGGTAGTTGTTCAAGTTCGTAACCCATAACATGGTTATTTGTGGATGTTTTTCTAAAATACCAATCAAGTAATTTTGAATTCAATATAGCTAAAATAAAGTTGCTTTGACTTTGATCTTTAATTAATATTTTATTAGCGGTATGACCAAATAGATAATTATCAATTCTATCTGTTTTGCAAAAATGAAGTCTACGCCAATCTGTAGTTCCAGTTACCTCTTGACCAACAATAAATATATTTTTCCTATTTGCGATTACTCTCTCCTCCATAAAACCAGGAATAATGTATTCTTCCGTTTTTTTATTCAAGTAGTATCGTCCGATATTTTTACCCCTAAATAATTTAACATCGGATTCAACAGTAGAAAAATAATCTTTTGATGCCGTTAGATTTAAATCTCCCTGGCGTATCGAAATCATAATATTTTTGAAGGGCTCACTTTGTTTTAAGATCTTTTGCATAACACCAAAATCCCCCTTTTTTATAAGAGGAATATAAAAAGTACTTGGGTATAATTTTTTTATAATTGATTGCTGAATCGTTTCAAATTCCGGATTGAGGATTGTTTTTGTATTATTATTAGTTGATATCAAAAATTTATGATTCTCTTTGGGAATAATCTTCTCTGTTAAGTATATGCAAGTACCTTGTAAAACTGAATCGAATACCTGACTATCATTTTCAGAAGCTCTTTTAGGAAATTCTAAAAACTTAACTATTGCTGTTTTATCAATCAATAATTCTCTACTAAATGTTGAAGATAAATCTCCCATTAGACTACTTTGAACGATCAATGTGACGAAAGATCCATCTTTGGATAGATTGTAGGACTGCTCAACAAATAATTTATATAAATTTTGTTTTCCTTGATCTTTTCCCTCTGAATATGGAAATAAGTCTTTGTTATATAATCCTTTGGGGATCTGTTTATAAGGCGGATTACCAATAACAACATCAAATCCCTCAATAATCCCAAACATCCATTCTTTATCGAAAAATAATGAAAATGTATTCTGTTCATAAGGATTCCAATTTGCAACCAGTTCTGCCGTTGTATTGTCCCATCCATCATATTTTAGAAGGTGACCAATTTGTTCTCTCAACTCACGATCACGATCTCGCCATTTGCGTTTAGTGGCTGTTGTCCTTGCACTGAAATGTTTATGCCTGACATCATTTAGCTCGACCTCCAATTCTTCTATTTTAGGATTGCGAAGCAAAAGTTGTTTCTTTAAACCACTCAATGTATTAGCTGCAACAAATTTCGTTTCCAGATTGGGTAATGGCCTTACTCCCCGATTCTTTCGCTTGTTATTAACTTCCTGATCACAAACTAGTGAGATGAAGAAACGCAACTTAGAGATCTGCACGGCAATGGGTTGAATATCCACTCCATAAATGCCATTCTCTATCAAGTACAGTTTTCTTCCATAGTCGTCACTATTATCTTCAAAGGCTTCGCTTATGTCTTTCAATCTCTCATCTCGATCTGTTTTATTGCCCAATCTAAACGCTTCTTCCGTTTCTTTAATAGCTTTTTGTCTTTGTATATCTTTCCATTTTTCATTTTCAGGATCAAGTTTCGTTAAAATCAAAACCATCTTTTGTAAAACTCCCATAGGAAAAGCACCAGAACCACAGGCTGGATCTAATATTTTTACTTCATCAAGAGCATAGATCAGTGCTTGCTTTTCCTTTTCATTTAGCAAGGATATTTCAGTGGTATTAGAAAATAGCTGGTTCAGTTTATCATCCACTCGCTCAGTTAAAAAGTTGGCGAGATATGCCTTAAGGCTTTCGTCGACCATGTAATCTACTATTTCTCTAGGTGTATAGAATGAACCTGTCATTTTACGTGCTGTAGTTTCTGTTTCAGGGTTATAACTGGCAAGTAAGTTCTCAAATACCTTTCCTAACAGTTCAGGATCAAGAGCTACTTCTACTTCAAAAGGTGTATTTTCTTCAATAGTAAAATTGTAGCTTTGCAATATATTTATTAGCCCTCTTACTTTTTGATTTTTCTTTTTCTTATCCCCATAATCAGCACTCAGATCTACCACTTCGTCATTAAAAAACAAACTATCTGAAAACGTTAAACGTTCTTCATTTTTCAAAGCATTACTAAAACAATCAATTCTAATTTTGTTATCTTCTTCTGTATCTTCAATATTTTTATCAAGGTTCTCAAAAAGTCCACCGTTTAAAAAAGGTATATTTTTTGTTAGCTCTAAAAATCTATCAGTTTTTTTAAAAAATCTTTTGTACCTATAAAAAGTTTGTACGCCAGATTGCCTTTCAATAAACTTGCGGTTTTCGTCCCCCATTTCTGTATTAAGCGTTGCAAAGAAGAGATTTTGTAAAATGGCTTTGTAATAAGTACTTCCTGTTTTATCCTTATAATTAATAAGTTCGTCAACTTCCTTTTTATCAAACAGTTCGTCTGGCACCAGACCCTTTTGTTTTAGGAACCATACAAAAATTAATCTTGTTATCAAACGTATTGTATGAGTTGCATTTCTAGTTCGCTCTTCTTTATCCCTGCTTTCCTCCGTTGGCTCTGGATTTAATGCCCGATCAGCGTCATCAGGAAACTGTACTTCTTTTAGTGCCCTAAAATACCAGTCACTTAATTCTCTGTAAAAGAGTTTTGTAAGTGATTCGACAGAAAAAGCATTCTCAATTTCTTCCAGTTTAACCGCGCCGCCAAATAAATTATAATGTTGATATATTTTTGCAAATCGCTCTGCTGCGGTGCGGCATTTACGACCCCTTCCAAACAGGTAAGTATATCGTTTCGGATCAGTTGTTTTCTTTTCTCTTTTACCTGTTTCTTTATTCTTAATACGTATTTCGCTAACATAACTAAAGCGCCATTGGCTTCCCTGGTTAAACACAACCAATGCTGCATCAACATCATTATTATAAATTGGTTTAAGCAGGTTGCGCAATCCAACTTTATTTCTTTCGAGCTTTATATTTTCACCTATTTGTACTTCATATACTCCTACCAAACGGCCTTCCACAGTTTCAAAGTTGCCCAGTTCAAACCCCTTAGCATCCCATTCATTATTTATGGTATCTATCTCCTGTGGCCTAATAAGAATATTCTTAATCCCCAAAACCTCTTTTAGCACTTTAAGCCAATCAGATTGGTTATATGGATTTTCAAATATTATCTTAAGTTCTTCTGCAGTCATGTTCTGTTATAAAAATGTTTCTGATATTATTATGTCTGGTTCATCTGTTATCTCAATGGGTAACTCACTGGCTAATGCTTCAGTATCTTCTTCGGTTGGCATATCAGCATATTTTACTGCAAGCGATAAAATAAGGTTATGTGCCTTCACTTCTGCCAACTGATTTTTTTCTACCTTCAGTCTTATTTTATTTATTTCAGTTGCCAGGTTAGTAAAAGTGCCTTTATCCAGCAACAGCAAAATGCGTTCGCATGCCTGCCTGAATTTCTCGTCTGTACTATCTGCTTTTTCCTCTCTTAAATATTTTTTGGATCGGTTGGTAAGCGCATCGGCTTGTTCACCCGAAACAGTATCGGTATTCTGCACCAATAATTCTTCTTCAAATTTCTTTACTGCCCGGTACACTTGTTCATGATGATACTCCGGTAGTTTTTCGGCTATTTCTGATACGGTAGCTTCAAATAAAACAGCGGCTTCTAAAAAACTTAACGGTTCAGTTTGCCTGGATGAAATTTTATAAAACTCCATTTTATAATCAGACTTTAAAAAAACAAGCGAGCTTTCTTTTACATCTGCCTTCCTAGCAATCTTTGGATCCCTGGCAGTTCTGGCTCTTAATGGCAACTTTGAAATTCGTTTGAATTCTTTCTCATTTCTATTTTTAAAATCACGAATAAATTCTAAGTACTTGAGTCGTTTATCTTCATCTTCGGGCAAACCTTTTTCATGCAGCTTCACCTCTTCCAATACTTCTTCTGGTGTATATATTTTTGAATCTTCGCCATAAGCTGAGTGAAAGCCCTGTAACTTAATATATGCATTGTTATACAAGTTAATTAAATCATCACTTTGCCGGCTGGGATAAAAGGCGTAATTATAAATGACGTGTGTGCTGCCGATACGGTTTATCCTTCCAATACGCTGCATAAGCTTTGTGGCATTCCATGGAGTATCGTAATTAATAAGCATATTGGCCCGGTGCAGGTTTATACCTTCAGCAAGTACTTCTGTACTTATGATAAAATCAATGTCATGTGCAAAGTCACCGGCATAGTTGGCATCAAAGTTTTGTAGTATGGTTTCATGCATACTTTTTCTGTTATCAGCAGATACCGGTAAAACTTTATCATAGCCTACCTTATTGAGTTTTGTTTGCAGATATTTTACTGTTTCTTTTGACTCGGAAAAAATTACCAATTTTCGGGTTGGGTTAAGATCTTGTCGAAGCAATTCGTTCTCCAATAGTTTTAGAAAAACATCCCATTTAGGATCTTCATCAACAGTCTCCCATTGTTTACAGATATTAGCAAGAAAAGTATTGTCTTCTTTCAATTTTTCGATAAAGACAGGGTCAAAATCTTTGGAAGTAAATATTTGATTACGTGGGTTGTCTTCAGACTTTTCTATTATATAGGCATCAATATCTTCTTCATCCCAGCCTTTATCAATCATATCATTTATATTGGCATCCGGAGCTACATACACTTTATCATTTTCAAACATCGCCACCATTCTTTCAGTCGAGATACGAAAGCGGTTTAAAGTGATCTTAAATGCATGAAAGGAACTTTCCAGCCTTTTTACCATTTGCGTCATCATGATATGCGCCAGTGTTCGGGAAGCTCTTTGTGCCTGGGAATAATACAAATCCTGTATATCCTGATTTAAATATTCTATAGCTCTGTAGCGATAGTAACCAATATCATTTACCAGTAAACCTATTGTATCGTAAAATAAACGTTCCAATGGCTTATCCATTTTATATTCAATAGAACGGGGTGGTGCAATTTCCGGAAACGATATCCCCTGGTCGTTCAAATCTTTTTTATAATCCTTATAACTATCTACATCTTTACGTGTACGTCGGACCGTGATTGGTAATAATATTTTCTCTCTTATTGAGGTATAAATTTTCCTGAGTTCATCAGTATTGGGCCTTTCTGTTAATTTGGATCCTGCAACAACTTCTTTATATCGTCTTATTAGTGGTGCAAAAAAAGCCTGCAGGTTGGTTACAGATAAAGTTGACTTTCTTGCATCGGTAAATAATTGCAGCTGGTAATAAATATCCTCTGGCCTGTTATTTAGAGGTGTGGCGGAAATAAGTATTACTTTCTTCCGGTTCCCAACTACATTCCCTTCTACCGAACGGTTTGATTTACAAATAACCTGCAGGTCGTTAAACATCTGAGATTTATGGTTGCGGAATTTATGGGCTTCATCTACCAGGATTAAATCATAATCTTCTTTAGGCCAGTATTCTTCATTTTTATTTTCTAAGATTTTATGCAAACTTCCATTGCTTACAAATTTTGTATGCTTATCGATGCCAAATTGCCGGAAAGTGCTTTTCCAGTTTCTTTCCAGGTGGGGTGGATACACCACTAATATTTTAGTATTAAGTGTTCCATTACTAATGAGGAAACGCTTTGCGGTCATAGTGGCAATCACCGTTTTTCCCAGGCCAACCACATCCGCCAGCATAAAACCACTATGATCTAATAGCATTTGATAGCCTTGATTTACTGCATCTACCTGATAACTTAATTTTTTAAAATTTTTAGGCAAATCACCAACTGAATCGGGATCGTAGTCAATGCTTTTCCCGAAGTACTCAATCAATAATTTGATATAGATTTCAAAAGGGGTGTATAATTGCCCAATGTGGCTGTTCTTTTTTATTCTTTCAATATCAAATGGCAAAATCTCTTCTCCTTCATCCCAAAGTTTTTGAAATTCAATTTCTGCAAAATTCACATCACCATAATCCCTGAGGCAAACATTAAACTCATAGTTTGCATCGTCTTTAATTCCTAAACCAGATTCAGTGAGATTTGAGGATCCGGTAATTACCTCTCCTCCGGAGTACTCATTAAAATTAGCCGGGAGAAAAATATAAATCTTAGCGTGTAGTTTTTTGGTCTTATGTACCCTTATTTGAACTTTTTTGTCAATGATATCTTCCATAAATAAAAGGATGCCATTTTCTACATCTTTATCATACCTGGCTTCCAAAATATCCTGACGCATCCATTTTACAAATTCATCTCTTGTTCGTTCGGGATCCCCAAAAAACAACAGGCCTCTTTTCTTAGCCTCTGCACTTATTTTGTCTACATCAATGCCTACCAGGATTTTCACTTCTGGCACCTTCAATAAATGCTCCCTGATTGGAAAATAGCCTGAGGCTCTGAAATAGCCAACTACTGCATGAAAAGCATGCATATCGGCAATATGGTCAAAGGCACCATTAAACTTCTTAAGCAGTGAGTTTCCGTTCTCGTTGGTGAAAAATTTTGTTGACATTCAGGGATTTAAAAATTAGTATCACAAAATAAGAAAGAAACAGACAATAATGGAATATAGGTATCACCTATTCAATACCCATATTTTATGGGCTTTTATACTCGAATAGCTTAATAAACTCAAAATAATAACCAAAGGTCATTGAAAAACGCAATCGTATAAAGCGCATTTCATTTAAATTTATATACTCTTTCCTGAATTTCATCATCTACAAGATTCCAAGCTTCTATATATCCCAATAGTGGATTTCTAAATACCACCCTTATGATTTCCCCATTAGAATTCATATAACCGTCTATAAAATCAAAAGGATTTCCATAAGCATCAAGCATTATCTTATCCCTTATAAATTCAGCTTTTTCCTTTATCTGCCTGTTGTTCATTTTAATTAAATCGATTTCAATTAAATTACAATAGCTCTTAACATCTATATTTAAATGGTATAATATAGATCTGCATCTTGCCGAACATGTATTGGCGTGTTTTCTTTTTGCATAAAAATCATTCCCACATATTGGGCAATTCATTAAATATTTTATAGTTACACCTGACATATGTTTTTTGGTGACAAAACGTTTTTGAAACGTTTTAGATAATTCAAAAACGTTTTCAGTTTACATCTACCAATTTTTCAAATATATTAAAATTTGTCTAAAAAACATACTTTATTAATTTTATTTTGCTATATAAACATAAAGTGTTTACATTTGGCTTTATAATAATTTCTATATAGCTGATGGAAATAAAAAGGCAAATATCACTTTCTGACTTCAGGGAATTCATGTTTCATAAAATTGTGCCCGTTAAAGACTTAACAGATAATAAAAGCCAGCCTTTGGAAAAGATATTAGCATTCTGGAGAAGAAATGATCTTCTCCCTTATGTACCTCAGGGTAAATGGTTGCAAATGAGTTTTGCGCAATTAATATGGATAAGAATACTGGATGATTTACGTGATATAAATTTCCCGGTAGGAAAAATGAAAATCCTATGCGACTATTTTTATAAAGATGCCTATTTTGATGAATTACCAAAACTGAACCTGGAATTCAATAAAAAGGAAATTCTAAAGAGGAAATCAATTGGCACACATACAGAAGAGGATGAAAACATGCTATTACACATAGAGGATGTATTATCATATCCGGAAGTACTTACTATATTAAAATTCGATATAAATTATTTAAGCAATTATATAGCGGCAACCATTTCTAATAAGGAAGATGGTAATATTTATATATTTTTTGATGGCGGTGTTGCTGAATACATAGGACAACAGTATTGGGGACATAAAAAAGATTATGAGCCAAACTTCTTTGAACCGCACATTCGATTAACCATAAGTCATTACTTAAAAGAGTTTATAGCTGATAATGAAATTGCAGAGCTGTTAATGCCCCAATTGCTTAATGATGATGAAACTAAAGTTCTACGTGAAATACGTCGAAAAAATATAAAGCAAATAATTATACATCGTAACGATCCCGATAAACCCATGCGCATTGAAAGCACTACGACAGGTATTATAACAGCAAATGAGGCTAAAGAAATAATGGAAATACTCGGATTAAAGAATTATGAAAGTATTGAATTAAATACCATGAGTGGTAATTCTTTATCTTTTAAAGTAACTCGTAAACGAATTTAAATGGTTCTGATGATCTCAGGCCAAAGGTAGAACCCTTGTATATACTGATAAACCCAGGTATGCTGTAATGGGTGAACAATGAAAAAAGGAAATTATGTAAAAGTAAAATCTCAAAGCAAATCAACAAATTCAGCAGAGGATATCCCTGTAATAAGCCTGACTATTAATGAGCTTCAAAAATGTCGCAAAATATTAGAGCAGGATGGTGAAAAATATACCGATGATGAAATAGAGATCATTTATAATTATTTATATGAAATGGCTCAGATCTCTATAACAGAATATTTTAAAGCAAATAAATATGAAGAGAGCAATTCTAATGTCGAGGGTTAGTTCCGATGAACAATCCAAAGGTTATAGTCTTGACATACAGGTTGAAAAATTGCAGGCACATTGCCGTAAAGAAAATATTGAGGTAATCAATGTTTTTAAGGAAGACCATTCAGCAAAAGATTTTAACAGACCTGAGTTTAAAAAATTCCTGCAATTTGTTTCTAGAAACAAAAATAAGGTTGACTTATTACTGGTTGTGTCCTGGGATCGGTTTTCAAGAAATGTATCTGAGTCGTATGCAATGATTAGTAGGCTGAAAAATTATGGCATCGAAGTGCAAGCCATTGAACAGCCATTAGACTTATCAGTGCCTGAAAACATGATGATACTTGCTGTTTACCTTTCATTGCCTGACATTGACAATCGCAGAAGGTCAATGAAAATAACTGAGGGCGTAAGAGCAGCCAAAGCTGCAGGCAGGTGGCTTGGGCCTCCTCCTTATGGTTATAAGTCCATTAAAGACGATGTAAAGAAAACCATTATTGTTCCGAATGAAAAGGCTGCCATAATAAAGGAAATTTTTATAAGCCTTTACAATGGAGATACCCAATCAGAAATAAGACATAAACTTAATAAAGAGGGTTCTTATTTTAGCGATTCCACCTTTTCCGCAATGATCAGGAATAGGGTTTATACCGGGCAAATTTTTGTTACAGGAAATAATAAAAATGAAGGGTATTATGTAAAAGGATTACATGAACCCATTGTAACTGTAGAACTATTTGGTAAAGTACAGGAAATTCTGGAAGGAAATATAAGAGCAAAAAAGAAAGTGGATGCCAAAAGTTTTAAGGACGAGTTAGCTTACAGAGGGCTATTAGTATGTGATAATTGTGGATATAGTTTAACCGGCAGTGCCTCAACAAGCAAAACTGGCAAGAAGCATCATTATTACCATTGTAATAATTGCGGGGTAATAAGGATCAAAGCAGAAGAAGTTCACAGTAGAATTGAAAATATTCTGGGTGAAATCACTATAAAGAAAAATCCCAAATTGCTTTACGACAGTATTGTAAATAAAAGTCTCAGTAGCAAAAATTTCAAAAGAAGGCCAGCGGAAAAAATCGAAGATGAAATAAGACAGCTTGAATTAAGAATCAGGAATACAGAAGACAACCTGGCTGATGGCAGTATTGATGTCTCCACTTTTAACAATAGTATCAACCGGTATAAAAGTATGATTACCGGTTTAAGATCCGAATTGACAGCCAGTAAGGATACTAATGCCCTTTACAGCCAATATTTAAAGAATGGGATAGACTTGTTAAGCAATATGAAGGAATTCTATTCCAAAGCTGATATTCATGTAAAAAGAAAGCTATTGAGTTCGACTTTTCCCGATAGTCTTATTTTTTCCAGAAAAAATTGTCGAACTCCATCTTTGAACAAGGCTATTCTTCTAATAATGAATGCAGACAAGGGTTTTAGAAAACAAAAAACCGGTGAACTGTTCAAATATTTGACGTTCACCGGTACTGTGGAGAGTATCGGGGTCGAACCGACGACCTCTTGCATGCCATGCAAGCGCTCTAGCCAACTGAGCTAACCCCCCTTTATTTGATGCTCTAAACAAACGAGCTATCATTTATTTTTAATTAAGAACTTGTACCGACGACCTTCCCGAACGCTTTCGGGACGCTCTAGCCAACTG